>Ga0187851_10003448_pt1 | contig 13234 bp, 13 predicted proteins | sample June2016WEW_6_10_FD_132997 | JGI IMG/M metagenome (GOLD analysis project Ga0187851, IMG submission 132997) | Peatland microbial communities from SPRUCE experiment site at the Marcell Experimental Forest, Minnesota, USA - June2016WEW_6_10 | ecosystem: Environmental > Terrestrial > Soil >...
AATATATTCAAGAACGCGATCAGGGGTGGATGCACATTGTCATAGCCGATGTCACCCGCAAAAACGCCGTCGAAAAGACCCCTGACTCAACCCCATAACCAACCGTGGGTTCGCCTATTTTTGCCGATTCGGTTTAACCGCCAGGACGCCAGGGCGCGATGAACCGCATGGCTCTTTGACAGGATTAACATGATGAACAGGATTGGGGAAAATATCCTGCAAATCCTGTGCCTCCTGTCGGAAATAACCGGTTAGCTTTTTGTACGAAATCCGCCGATTAAATACACAAAGAAGCATAGCCCCAGCATCAGGCCAAGTACGCTGGCCCCGATGACCGGACCTCCAACGTAAAACCCGCCGCCGCCGAACAAGAGAAGCATAACCAGCATGACTACAAATATATTCACGCCGTTAAGATAACACACCGCCGGTCGTTTCCTATGGGGTCTAACCCCCACAGGCAAAAGCAACAATCATTTTACACCGGCTTGTCGCGGCGAAACGAAGCGAAGACTGATGAGCCAGGGCGGAACGGTGAGTTAAGGCAGACGATGCGCTCGACGTGAAGCAACGGTACGGCAGAGCTGCCGCTCTGCCAGGGTTGGCGGCGCAGCAGCGCCGCCCTGCCACCAATCCAACTTACGACAATCGCCGTTCGCCACTGCCGGGAAATACTCCTGGCACGCCTGGCGCCTTGGCGGTAAAAAATTTTCCGGCCTTTGAATTGATACCGGTTTGTGTCAATACCACTCAGGCCCCGTTTATGTTGTCAGCGACTCCGTTGCTAATGCGGGTCGAGCCACATCGGCAGGACCCCGTACCAGTAGTGGCTCAGGGTGAGCCAGACGAGCGAGAGCAGGTAAAGGTAGAGCCCGGTGATGAATATTTTCTGTACGAGCGTGGCCGGTTGATTTTGCCCGGACGCTTCCGCTTGCGAGATTTTGTTTTCTTCCATAACTGGATGAATAATACGCCGGCAAACGTTGGGGCGCAATGGGGTGTTCATCCCATGGACGAAACGCACTTGTTTCGTATCGGAGGAATAATCGCTGGCCGGATGCCCCGGCTCCAGCCAGGCTTGTCGCGGGCTTCGGCTGGGAACCAAATATGTCAATATCAAGAACCGACCCGTTTCTTTTAGCGTAAACTCCACGTTTGCGTTCCTTGAGGTCTTGACCGAATCACTAAAACCCCGGTTGCTGCCGACCGCGTAATGGTCACCTGGTCGTTGTCTGTCGAATACACGGTGGAATGGCCGTCCTTGGCCTGAGTAACGTGAGCCGTGAGTTTGGCCGGATCGAGACCCAAGGTTTGGAGAATCTGATCGTCAGACATCACGCCGGTCAGGTTGGGTTGTGCAAGAAAATCATTGGCGGCCCTGGTGATATTGTTTGTATTCATTTCAACACGGGCACTGAGGTATCCGAAGTTGTTGTCGTTTCCAGTGTTCAAGCATTTTTGGAAAAGGATGATGGCTTGCTGTTTGTCACCGGCGAGTTTGTGTTTCATTCCTGCAAAGTAAAAGGATTCGCAAACCTGACTGATTATCGCACTCGGACGTTTGGCGGTTGTGGTGGCCTCGCTGAGGAAATTGCTCTCAGACAGGTTGCCAGCAAGAAAACGCGCGATACTTGCTGGCCAGTCGTTTGTCTTTTCGCCCGGCAGGGATTTCACATACGCATCCATTTCTATATTGGCATCATTTTCTTCTCCGGTCTGGGATCGAATCAGCCAGATGTAGGGCCGCGCATCATCTATTGCCGGGTCCAGTTCCAGCGCTTTGCGGATGTTTTCCAATGCCGGAGTCCATTGGGACAAATTATATTGAAGCAAACCCAGGCAAGCGTATGGTTCGGGAACTTGGGGAGCCAATTCGACGGCTCGATTGAAATCAGCGAGTGCGCCGTCGGAATCGCCGCTTTTTTCCTTCAGGAATCCACGAGTAACAAAAACAAGCGCACTGTTCGGAGTGAGTTGAAAAGCCATCTCCAGGTCTGTGCTTGCGCCTTCAAAATCATCCATCTGAAGTTTGACCGAGCCACGATTTGCATAGGCCGCGCCATCCTTGGGAGTCAATTCTACAACCTTGTTAAAATCCACGAGAGCGCCAGGAAAGTCCTTGAGCGCAATTTTGATGTGGCCGCGAATGTTGTATGAAAATGCATCATGGTCGTCCAACTCGATGGCCTTGGAAATATCCGCCATCGCCTTTTCACACTCTTTTTGCATGACTTCCACGGCAGCCCGATTTCGGTAGGCTGTCGCTTCCTGTGGGCCCAACTGAACGACCTTGTTGAAATCATTCAGTGCATCATTCCGATCCCGTAAAATTGCCTGCGCCCGGCCCCGATACTCGTAGGCGTTCGCATCATCGGGGTTCAGTTCGATGGCTGCGCTGAAATCGGCAATTGCGCCCTTGGCGTCCTTGAGACCAAACTTACACAAACCCCGGTAATATAAGGCCGGTTCGTTGCTGGGATTCAATTCAATGGCCTTGTCATAATCATTTATGGCTGCTTCGAAGTGCTGGAGTGCCAGTTTGAGTGTCCCTCGGGCAAAATACGCGTCGCCGTATTTTGGATTTAACTCGATGGCATGGGAAAAATCGATGATGGCATCGGACTGATAACCAGATTGTGAATAGTGGACCCCGGCCTTGTAATACAACTCCGCCTGTCTCTGGGGTGACATGCAAGACGAACAAACCATCAGGAGAAGCAGAAAAGCCCAGTGCAATTTTCCCGGACAAGATTTCATGCAACGGAGTATAGCAACGCAACCCCCCGAGGCCATTTTTTTCACCGTGTCACGGCAGACGCCAGATGCCGCGCTTGATGTGGAGCAGCATGGGCATTAAACCGCCAGGACGCGGAGAACGCCGGGGTTTTAGCCACAGATGAACACAGATTTTCACAGATGTCTTTATCTGTGTTAATCGGCGCAATCTGCGGGCTGACTCCTTCGCGTGCCTGGCGACTTCGTGGTAAAAAAAGTTCACAGTAAGGGGAATATGCGATTATGCGGGACTGACCCCTTTTCGCCTGCCGGCCCGGCGCAAGTTAAAACCGGACGTTGCAGGTGAACAACCCGCTCCATCAGCTTAAAAAAACTCATTGCATATCGGTTGAGACATTTTGCAGGAGTGTTTTGATCCCAAAAACAATCATCTGACTCTTGGTGGACTGATTCAACGCCCGACAGGGTTGTTTTGCCGGAAACAACGGCGATTTGGTAGTAGCAGTGTGATTCAGCGCATTGCAATGCGGCTACGTGTTAAAACAGTGTTGAAATGGGTCGATGCAACGTTGAAATGACACGGATTAAGCACCTGTCGGGAAGGTGGTTGCAAAGCAGGCCCATTTTGCAGCGTTGAAATGACATAAACGAAATTGTTTTGAACAAAGACCGCATTGAAATGACCAAAATAAAACCGCATGAGGCATTGCAGTCTTGCAGATTGGAAAACAGGACCAATTCAAAGCGTTGCAGGATTGTTTTTTTTTTCCAAACAACGGTGATTCAGAGTTGTAAAGTTGATTCGGCTTCGAGCAGGGTTGATTTGACGTTTTGCCCGCCGGTCCGGGGTGTTGCAGGACCGTAAAGCAAAAAATAGTCCAGCACATCCAGCGTCCAGCCCCGAAAACTTTCGGGGTTTTGATTTCGCGGATGGGTTTGAGCCGGGCGTAACGGGCGCGCATTTCCTCCGGCGGAATAATAAATGTAGCGCAGGCGTCTCGCCTGCCCGCCGGTAAATCCAAATATGCAGCCGGGACGGCTGCGCTACTCTGCGGCGCAATCGTCCTGACGATGAAAATTCGGGCTTCGGGCGCGATGCGGTGCAGGTTTATGTTGCATCCCACCCACCCAGCGCGGCGCGCGGTGGCTGCCAGCGGCTTTCCGTCTTCACTCCGCTTCGACGCGACGAGCCGTTTGATGACGGCGGACTCGGAAAACATGAACGACGGAATCAGGAGCAGGTCGCGAACTTCCCAGGTCGCCAGGGCATAGCGCCTTGTCGCGCCGGAATCAGCTTATCTCGGCGACTTGCCGCGGCGTAACTCAGTGAAGACGGGAGCACGCAAAGACGGAAATCGGATGAAGGCGGAATCAAAGCCGGAGCAGATTCGGTGTCCGGTCTTCGCGGATGGCGTTCAAATATCCGTTCCGGTACCGGTTTGTGTCAATACCAAGGACCCCTTTTTGACAGCATCAAGAATCGACTCGTTTTCGACCCGTTTTGAAAACCTGCTCACTAAATCAAAAACCCTGCCGGATTTTGGCCCGGCAGGGTTGATCTAATTCAATGAAAGCGGTTAAACTCGGCGACGGCGGAAAAGCAACAGACCGGCTCCGGCCAAGGCCGTCAACGCCAGCGTGGACGGTTCGGGGACGGGGCTGAACGTAAAATTGTCGAACCCCGCAGAATAACTCATCGTGCCGAGAGAAATCGTCACTTTATCCACATCCGAGAAACCCGAAGGCAAATCCACCAGGCTCCAACTTGCCGGGCCGCTAAACGCACCGCCCGCCGTGGTCGTGTAACTGAGGCTGGCCACCTGGGTCACGCCAATATAGCCCAGGATGCTGATGTTTCTGCCCGTGGTGTTGTTTTCGCCGATGGCGACGGAATCGAACGCGAACTCGCCGCCCGCCTGCTTGACAATGGTGATGACATCGCCCTGGCTGTTCACGAAGTCCGTATTATTGTACGACTCCAGCCCGAAAACGGTGCTGTTCAAAAAATCGATATTACCCGTGTTCTGCGCCGTAAAGGAGAAACCCGATTCAATATAGGGGTTGCTCCAAGCGGTAAAATTTCCCGACGGAACCGTGTTGTCGAAATTCACTGTCACCTGGCCATGAGCGGCCAGCGCCATGGTGGTGAGTGATACGAGAATGTTGTGTTTGATATTCATATAATAATTTTTCGGTTAAACCTTAAACAAGTGCCAGCCTTGCCAGCAGTTTCATTGCCAGAATGCGGCATAATCCCAGTAAAACGGTGAAAACATCGGAGGACGGAGTTTGGTTTCCAAACCCGCCACTCCTTCGCGCGCCTGGCGCCTTGGCGGTTGGCATGAACGACGGAATCAGGAGCAGATTCGGCGTCCGGTCTTCGCGGAATTGCTCAATATGCCAATATCAAGAACCGACCCATTTCACGCGTTTCCAAAACGTTTTAACAGAAGCAAACAGAGTTAACAGAGACCTTCTGGAAAATAGAAAAGAAAACTCTGCTTCCTCCGTTGCCTCCTGTTCGAAGGAAGAGTTGTTACGGCAATCGCCATTCACCCCGACCGAGATGAAGCAATAGGCCGGCATCGCGCAGAACTTGGAGTTGCTGCCTGATTTTATCCTTCACATGCCGATTATCGGGATGGAGCTTTTCCAGTTCGCGGGTGAAGGTGTACGCGTCGGTGGTGGTGAATTCCCCAGTAGGCGCCGACGTGAGGAGGCGAGTTCCCTTCCCGCCCGCGGTCCCAGACTCGTTACCTCGTCTCCTACTTTCCACCAGCCGTCGCACAATATTCAACACGTCGAGCGTCCAGCCGCGTTGGGTGACGGAAATATCCTTCAACGGTTTGACCCGCTTGAATTTTCCCGCACTTCCTCCGGCGTGGCAATTAAAGTAGCGCAGGCGTCCCGCCTGCCGGGAGATGAATCCGGATGCGATGCAGCCGTGACGGCTGCGCTACTCTGCGGCGCAATCGTCCTGACGATGAAAATTCGGGCTTCGGGCGCAATGCGGTGCAGGTCTATATTGCATCCAACCCACCCGGCCCGGCGCGCGGTGGTCGCCAGCGGCTTTCCGTCTTCACTCCGCTTCGACGCGACGAGCCGTTTGATGACGGCTGACTCGGAAAACATGAACGACGGAATCAGGAGCAGGTCGCGAACTTCCCAGGTCGCCAGGGCGTAGCGCCTTGTCGCGCCGGAATCAGCTTATCTCGGCGACTTGCCGCGGCGTAACTCAGTGAAGACGGGAGCACGCAAAGACGGAAATCGGATGAAGGCGGAATCAAAGCCGGAGCAGATTTGGTGTCCGGTCTTCGCGGAAGTGCTCAATATGCGAATATCAAGAACCGACCCGTTTCCGGCGACTTGCCGCGCCGAAACAGGGTGAAGGCGGAAGCCCTTGAAAAATGCATTTGAACGACGTGATATTTCCAGTATCTTTTGGACATGACAGCAACCGGCGTCATTGAAGAAATTAAGCACCTGTCTCCCGGCGAACAATCCCGGGTCATCCAGTTCGCCGTCGAACTGGCGCGCACACGTCAGCTTGCGGGAAAAGAATTGTCGGCACTCGCCCAACGCATGGTTGATTCCGATGACCCCGCCGAAGTTGAAAAATTAAAATCCGCCCTGGTTCACGGCTTCTACGGCAACTAGCCATGGCCCGCATCCAGCGCAGCCACCTGCCCCGACCCCTGTTTGCGCATCTGCTCGATCGGATCAAATCCCGGAACATTTCCGCTGACCAGCTTGGATTGCTGGCTGAATGGCTGGATACCCAGCCGGAAGTGCCGGACGGTCCATGGTTCAAGAAATTTTCGGGCATGACTGTTTGCGGCGATGGCGAACTCATCAAAACATTTTTGCAGCCTGGGCAGGTTGCCACCGGCAAGGAACTAAGTTAGCAATTCACGGCAGACGCCAACAATTCCGCCCGATGTGCAAAAGTAAACCGGCATCACGCAGGACTTGGAGCTGCTGGCGGATTTTATCGCGCACATGCCGGTTGTCGGGATGGAGTTTTTCCAGTTCGCGGGTGAAGGCATAGACATCGGCGGTGGTGAAAGTCCCAGTAGGCGACGACGTAAGGAGGCGAGTTCCCTTCCCGCCCGCGGACCCAGACTCGTCACCTCGTCTCCTACTATCCACCAGCCGTCGCACGATGTTCAACACGTCGAGTGTCCAGCCGCGTTGGGTGACGGAAATATCCTTCAACGGTTTGACCCGCTTGAATTTTTCCCGCACTTCCTCCGGCGTGGCAATTAAAGTAGCGCAGGCGTCCCGCCTGCCGGGAGATGAATCCGGATGCGATGCAGCCGTAACGGCTGCGCTACTCTGCGGCGCAATCGTCCTGACGATGAAAATCCGGGCTTCGGGCGCGATGCGGTGCAGGTCCAGGTTGCAGCCCACCCAGCCGGCGCGCCGGGCTGTGGGTGAAAGCGGAGGGCGCTTGATGACGGCTGACTCGGAAAACATGAACGACGGAATCAGGAGCAGGTCGCGAACTGCCCAGGTCGCCAGGGCGTAGCGCATCAGGAGCAGATTCGGTGTCCGGTCTTCGCGGGAGTGCTCAATATGCCAATATCAAAAAACGATCCGTTTACGGACTAAAAAAGGGCTTGCAAGACTGTGGCGAGGGAAGACAATTGCGAAAGTTGTCCACGGTGGTCGTGGGCAAGAAACCAAATGGGAAATGTCAGATGAAAACTCTCTTACTTCTAATATCATTGCTGAGTTGTGAATTCCTAAATGCTCAAGACAAGGTCACAGCGCCCGAATCCTCCGGAACAAATGCTCAAATTAAGGTCACAGAACCTGAATTCTCCGGAACGATTGTTTTTGTTAATGATTCAGCAGGTGCGGGTGTCAAACTGGAACAACAAACGGCATCGATGAGCGCAAGCGCAAACGGGGCATCGTATGTGCCAGTTGTCGGCTTTTTTGCTGGCAAGTCGACCGCTAAGAACTATGTACAAGGGGCATCCTCACCAGTGCAGATTGATAAGAAGGAAAAGATCCAGTTCATTGTCAAAGTTGCAGATAACTCTGTCGATCCAGTCTCTGTCATTAATATATTTAGACTGAAAAGTGAGAAGGATATGAGGACTCTTGAAATCTTTTCGGGGAAGATTGTAAGCGGGGCGAAAGTTGCAGACATAAAATTCCTGCCCTTCAACGCAACGAAATACGGACAGAGCTCGTACTTGATAACGCTTGAGAACCCGGAAACTGGGGAATACGCAATCACGCTTGAGGGTCGAAGAGATATGTTCCACATGTTCGGAGTCAAGTAGCACTCCAAGCTTGGTGTCGAATAACATACTGCCCGACGCAAACTGATTAAATACCTTCACGGCAGACGCCAGCGATTGCGATCAATGTGCAAAAGTAATTGCCGGTCGCGCAAGTCCTGAAGTTGCTGGCGAATCTTCGCTTTAACGTGGTCGTTGTCAGGATGCAGTTGTGCCAGCTCGCGCTCGAAGGCGTAAACGTCCGAGGTTGAGAATTCAGCATTCCCAAGTGACTGGATGACACGCAACACGTCCAACCGCCAACCACGCTGTTTCACCGTCAATCCTTCAACTTGTTTGCGGACCAGTTGATATTGCTGCCGCACCGCTGCCGGCGGCGTGATAGCTTCCTCATTTATCACGGGAATTCGTGCGCTGTCGGGGATGCGGTTCAGGGCAAAATTACAACCAACCCAAGGTTTGCCCCGGCCTTTGGGCGTTGTTGGGTTACGCTTGATAATTGCTGATGGTGGAAATGCGAAGTGCGGAACGAGCAATAAATTCCTGACACGCCACGTCATCAATTCATACTGCATGAAATAGAAACTCGGCATTTCATCGTTATGATATGCCCTCATCATCGCCGCATACGCGCCATCCGTGATGGAATCGCCGATGCGCGATTTCTGGCTTTTGAGTTGAAACCAAAACCTGCATTTGGGGCAGGAATAATCACTGGCCGGATGCCCCGGCTCCAGCCAGGTCAGTTTTGGGGATGAGCAATTGGGGCAGTAAAGATTGGATTCACCCCACGATTCCGTGACGACCCGGGCACGTTGCGCGCCGCTGTGGTAGTCCGCCGCCAAGGCACCGGTCATGGAAAGGTTCACTCGGCGATTAGATCACCGCAAGATTTTGAATTCAACGATTTTTGCGTCTCATAGTCATGTTGACGCGTGATCCGCCGTTTGATCTAATCCGACCATGACTTGGCAAGAAAGCGCTGCGAAGGCAGTTCAACGGCTTGTCTCACGAACTGGAAACCCCTTGTTCACCCGTCGGCAACTGATCGATTCAGAGATCAAGCAGATTATTGCCGAAACAGCATCTGCTGGTGAAACCCCTGACCAAACACTGAGCCGCGTTCTTCAAGAATTGCGCGACCAAGGGGTAATCAAATTTGAAGCATCTGGTGTATACAGGCTGCTTAAGATCGTGGCAAAGGCTTACCCGCGTAAAAACTTTTTTGTGCAGATGTTCACGAAAGATATTTCGTTGGAAGATTGCGTGTTGGATTTGATTGATAATTCCGTCGATGGCTTCATCAAAAGTCGGCACCTCCGTTTGTCTGAAGTAGCCAGCGTCTTTTGGGAGAAAAAGGAAACGAAAAAGCGCACATCAGAGTTGCCGGAAATTCACGTTTCGCTAAGCGACACAAAATTTGAGATCCGGGATAATTGCGGAGGGATTGACTTCAAAGATGCTCAAAATGAAGTTTTTAATTTCGGCCATTCAACCGGATGGACGAGCGAGTCGCTTGGAGTATACGGCATCGGTCTAAAGCGGGCACTGTTTAAGCTTGGGAACCACTTTGAGGTTTTTTCACAAACCACTAAGAACGGATTTAGCTGCGAACTCGATGTTGATGTCTGGGTCGAAAAGGATAATTCCATTGACGATTGGACATTCCCACTAAAAGAGGAACGGGCGGAACCGTCATTCGCAAAGGCTGGCACTAGGATACGTGTCAACCGCTTGCACGATGAAGTTAAAATGCGAATGAAGACCGGCACGGTGGAATCAAGTTTACGCAAATCAATATCAACAACTTTTAGCTTCTTTTTAAATCGATATGTAAAAATCTTCGTAAATAATCAAATGGTTGAACCGACGCCGATTCCAACTTCCAGGCCGTCAAAAGGAACAGTTTCATTTGAGCGTTTTCCGGATGACGGGGTTGAAATTCGAATTCTTGCAACACTGGCCAAAACAGGCGCGGATGGACGTTACGATCAAACCCAGACCGGTTGGTATGTCATTTGTAACGGGCGGGCGGTTCTTACAGCTGACAAGGGTGAAATAACAGGTTGGGGCATCTCGCCAATGCCAGCGTATCATACCCAATATGGTGGTTTCATAGGTCTTGTATTTTTTGAATCAGCCAACCCCATGAAAATGCCTTGGACGACGACGAAGCGGTCGTTAAACCGTGAGTCTGCAATTTACCTGCGCACACGCGGCAAAATGGCGCTAGCCGCGAGGCCCGTATTGGCTTTCATGCGAAGCAAATACAGCGCCGATTATGATACTGCGCCTGTCGAGCGTGAACTTGCGCGCAACACTGTCGAAGCTACCCCAGCACAGTTAGCAACTGCAAAAACTGTGCAATTTGAAGTTATAAAAACAGCTCCGCCACCCAATCCGACAACGCGCGTGCAGTATTACGCGCTGAATTCCGATTTGGATAAAATTCGCAAGCACCTTAACAAATCCAGAATGAGTGCAGTGGCAATTGGCGAACACACATTCAATTATTTCCTGGATCAAGAAGGGCTTAAATGAGTGTGACAGGCAAAAGTTACGAAAAAGTTCACTACGAATTTCGACCGGCCAAGCAGGTTGAGCGAAGGATGTTGCTCGACGTTCTTCAGCGGCTTATGGAAATCGGGTTTCCAATTTCAAGTTATCAATATACAGGCTTGGGTTCTCTCTGGTTCATCGACTTCATTCTGTTCCGCCGATATTTGGGGATAAGGCACATGGTGAGTGTTGAGGGATCGCTTGAAGTGGAAACACGAGTGCGATTCAACAAGCCTTATGGGAATATCGAGATTTTTATGGGCGATGTTGGCGATTATATTCCATCATTATCACCAGACAGGAAACATATTCTCTGGCTGGACTTTGACTACGTCATCAAGAAGGAATCTCTTGACGCGATTGTGTTAGGCGCATCCCAACTCTCAGCGGGTTCATTGCTTTTCGTGACAGTAGATGCAGAGCCGCCTGTGAAGGAAGGCAGAGCCAGAGACTGGCGTGAATATTTCCAAAGTGAAGTGGGCGATTATTTGGGAAATCTTACAAAAGATAACCAATTTTCCCGCTCAAAGCTTGTTGCGATTAACGCTTCAATCATTGAAAGGGCGATTAAGCATGGCCTCGCCGGGCGCAATGACGTTAATTTTTTCCCTCTGCTTAATTTTGTATATGCCGACGGACAACACCAAATGCTGTCAGTCGGTGGTATGATCGGAACGGAAGAAGACAGTCGCAAACTTCAAACGCTCAATAAGCTGCATTTGCCATTTTTGCGGGATTCAATTGTCGCCAACCCGTATGAGATTAAAGTGCCGCTGCTAACGCGGAAAGAACGATTACACCTTGATGGTTTCATGCCTTGCCGTTCGTCGTGGCGACCCCGTGAATTCGTGATGAAGCCGGCAGACGTTCTGGCATACCGAGAAATATATCCATACTTCCCCGCTTATACCGAGATGTTGCTTTAGAGTTCTGTTTCACAGCAACTCGTAGTTTCGTGGTTCAGTTGAATTTCCCTTTTTAAGGAATGGGTTGGTTGCCACTTCTGAATTTGGGTCAGGGACGAAAATTGGTTTTTCCAACTTTCGGTATGGAAGCGTGTTTGCCCCAGCTTGCTGGCATCGATGGATTGCAATGCGATAATATTTGTTTTTGGATTCTGCACCGATTGCCCGGCGTGATTCAAGGATTGCTGCAACAGCGGTTGTGCCCGAGCCTAAAAACGGATCCAAAACCACATCTCCCTTGTTTGTTAAACCTCGAATCAAGCGCTGAACCAACGCTACCGGAAACTGGCAAGGATGTTTGGTTTTTTCGATGTGGTTAGCCTTGATATTCGGCACTTCCCAGATGTCGCCGGGGTTTTTGCCTAGGGGATTGCAACTGAAATTACCCTTCTTGGTGCCTTTATAATACCTTTTGCCAGGATATTTCTGCGGAACGCGAATGTCGTCCAAATTAAATTTATAATTATCACCTTTGGTGTACCAAAGAATTGTTTCGTGGCGACCGCTGAAACGATTACTGCCATGCAAACCATGACCAAATGTCCAAATAATCCGATTCCTAAGAACCATTTGTGGCCATTGTCTCATCAAATCGTTCACAACAAAATCCAGTGGCGTGACGATTCCGTTTTTTACGTGGTATCCCACCTGCCAACAAATGCTACCACCGGTTTTTGTAACACGTATTATTTCTGGAAGGATCCTCAAATGTGGTTCAATGAAATGGCGAAGGTGATCGGTTCGCTCATATTCTTTGCCCATACAATATGGCGGAGAAGTAACCGTCAAATCCACACTGTCCGACGGAAGTTGACGCAATAAATCAAGGCAATCTCCGCGATGCAGGACCACATCTCGCCCCGGCTTAAAACGTCGGTAAATTTTCATGGCAAACCGTGTGCATGAAGATCTGCGAATTCTTGCCTTTGGTCAAGCATGGGTGGCGTTTTCTTCGGCACGCCCAGAATCAACTCCGACAAATCGCGAGCGGGTTCATCAGAAAGGCGGATCGGATCAAGGCATTTTTAACCGCTGATTGACGCTGATTAGCGAAGATTAGCGGTACACCATATTCATGTCACGTGTCACCCATGCGCGTTTCAGCTGCTTTGTCCGCTCACCAGGTCCTGAAGATTTTTTAGTCCCACGTCCAAATCCTTTTCCGTGGAAACAATGGCCTGGTCGCGACCGGACGCTGTGACCGCATTCTTCTGCGCTGCGGGCGCCAATATTGCGTCCTTCCCCATCTTGATCACAATGTCGTTCGGGCCAAGACCGCCGAAGTTCACAAACTTGTCATATTGAGCCTGGGCATCCTGGGTCCGCGCCTGCATCTGCCAGTCGGCCGTCACCCAGATGTTGTCGATGTAGGTGAACATGCCCAGCACGGTCACCAGCTGCCGCCGGACCTTGGATTCGGGCAGTGCGTCCAGCAATTTGATCACGGCCGTTTGCGTGGCCAGAAAGTTTTGATGGTAGCCGTCGAGCTTCGCCGTCTGGTCGCCCAGGGTGCTTCTGAGCGCCTTGAACTCCTTGATCGCCGAGGCCGCCTTGTCCTGGTATAGCTCCAGGGCTTTCCCGGCTTTTTCCGTGGCCTGCTGGCAATTGGAGAGTTCACGCATCAAATCATCAATGTTCACCTTTTGGGTTTCGACCAGGCTGTTGGCCGACTTCAATTCGTTGGCGTCCGCCGCGGCCTTTTTTTGCGCTTCATCCAACTGG
>Ga0187851_10003449_pt1 | contig 13232 bp, 7 predicted proteins | sample June2016WEW_6_10_FD_132997 | JGI IMG/M metagenome (GOLD analysis project Ga0187851, IMG submission 132997) | Peatland microbial communities from SPRUCE experiment site at the Marcell Experimental Forest, Minnesota, USA - June2016WEW_6_10 | ecosystem: Environmental > Terrestrial > Soil > Wetlands...
GAGGCGGTGGCCTCGGCACTTTATCGAACCTTGGTCGAGTCTGTGAGAAATGCTGGTGCTGATGTCGTCGAGTTCAGTCCGCTAAAATCGGACTCTCTACTCTTCCACGTTGCCCGGCGTCCGGGGGGCCTGTTGGGGCGCGATTTCTTCCCCAAATTCAACGATCATTGGAAATTGAGCCTGCCCAACAACTACGAAACATTTTTCAAGGGGCTGTCCTCAAACACCCGCCATAACCTCCGAAGGTATTCCAAGAGGTTTCTGGACAAATTCGGCCAGGAGATGACGATCCGCAAATTCCGCCTGCAGACCGAGATCGATGAGTTTGTGGCTGGCGCCGAGGCGGTCGCAAAAAAAACCTACCATCGGGGCCTTGGCGTGGGCTTTGCCGACAAAGCTGAAACCCGGCGGCTGCTTGGATTGGGATGTGAGCGACAGTGGTTTCGTGGGTGGATTCTGTATCTTCAGGGTGTTCCCTGTGCTTTTTGGGACGGTCTTTTGTACGGAGGCACATTCTTTACCAGCACGACGGGCTACGACCCGGCCTATCATGAATATCGCTTGGGAAATTTTCTGCTGCAGAAGGTCCTGGAGGATTTAATTGTAAGCGAATCAGCTACAGCGGTGGATTTCGGATTCGGTGATGCCCAATACAAGCAGGACTTGTGTGATATCCACTGGCAAGAAGCCTCCATTGTCAGATTTGCACCCACCTTCAAAGGGGTGGGAGCGAATCTGGTTCGGACTCCAGCCCTCCTTATCGACCAGGCGGGCCGAAAAATACTGGCACGGACACGCTTGTTGCAAAGGTTCAAGTCACTCTGGAGAAGACGCCTGGCGGCAAATGGTTCTCGCGACCAACACCGTTCTTGATGCTTGGGCACAGACGGTTTTGCAGATTCTGGGATGATTCATCTTTGACCTCATGTATAAGGCCCTGATAATTCAGTATTGCGTTTACTTGAACCAGTTGACAAAAAATTGGCCATAGTGCGTCAGGAAACGTTCTCTTATGGCTACTCAAATTAGCTGCGTCGTGATGCTCCTTGTGGCGCTGGTGCTTCCGTGGCGCTTTGGCAAGGACTTTTACTCTGGATTATCCTGTAGCGTTGCGCTGCTGGTCTCGCTGCCAAAGCATATCCAGATTGCGTTTGGCGGTCTTCCAGCGCTGACGATTCATCGCTTGATTGTAGTCGTGGTCTTGTTCTATTGGCTCAAGGAGCGCCGTAACCGAAGTACGTGGCCCAAGGTTCCTTTCAGCAAACTGCTGTGGTGTATTTTGCTGACCCAAGGTGTCTCGATGTTATGTGCCGAGGATTTCATTTCGAGTGTAAAAGAGTTTCTTTACTATGCCTTGGAAAACCTTCTCTATTTCGCCTTGCTGGCGACGATCTTGCGCGGGCAGGAAGACGCCGTCAGGCTGGTTCGAGGGATGTGCGTCGGCTTATTGGGTGTGGCTGTGCTGGCATTCATTGAGAAGTACAGGGGATACAGTCCGATGCAGTATTTTCCTGGTTACTACGAGGGCACGGTGATGGCTACGTTTTCCCACCGCATTCTCCTGGGAACGGCGATGGCGATGGGGTGGCCACTTTGTATGTTGTGGGCGAAAACCGCGACCAGTTCGAATCAGCGCCGGGTGGCATGGCTGGCGGCGGTGCTTTGCATCGGAGCCTGTTATTTTGCCCAAAGCCGTGGTCCATGGATCGGCATGGTGTTGGTGGGCATTGTTCTGGTTGTGCTGGGCTCCGGCAAACAACGAAAGCGGTTGATCTTCCTTGGCCTTCTGGCAATGGCCGTGTGTATGACGAACCGTGGCGTCAGGGAAACCATTGTGAACCGAACTGGATCCACCTATGACGAAGGATCCGAGGCCCAGGTGTCTTACCAGTGGCGTTGGGAATTGTGGCACAAGGCTTGGAGCGAAATCTCAAAATCGCCAGTCCGGCTCCTATTGGGCTACGGGCCTGGTGCCAGCGAGAGTCTTAACTGGGAGGGTGAAGTGGTTACCATGCCTGAATTTGCCACGGACACATTTTCGAGCTGGGACAATAATTGGGCGGCTTACCTGCTGGAGTGTGGTTTGTTGGGGCTCAGCGTGTTGTTGTGCTTCTATGGGGTATTATCATATCATCTCTTAAGAATCTGTTGGCGGGCCGAAGGGTCACAAAGGGATTATGGCGCGTTGATCTTTGCCACCCTGATGGTCTTCATTTTCATGCAGACCAACGTGCAGATTTTTGCCCCGCAGCTGTATTTTCTATTCTGGACGACCTTGGCAGTGGGGCTTGCACTGGGGCGGATCCCGGCAAGCGACCACGTCGAGGAGAATCTCCATGATTCTGAATTGACCCTTGTTTGTGCGGCTCCGTAAACGTGAGAAAACACTCTGGTACACCAAAGGGTCATGTCAATGTGCCGACCCGAAAAGCAATGTGGTTTTTCGCTCGTGAGAAGATAGTGAATTCCCTGTTGACGGCACCTAGGCAGAATGCAAGGATCGTCTGATAAACAGTCAAACAACGATACTATTGGACAAGGACCAGTTATTGAACAGCCCTAAAATGGGGCACGTTTTTCCGGAAACATCGATGGGAATGCAGCGTTTATATTTGGCTGTCGGCGTACAGCTGACATCGCGAATCTCGATTGGCATGAAAGTGGCTAGGGAAGTTTCCATGTTGAAGCGAAATGTCCGGGCCGGATCTTACGGACGCGGTTCGAAGTTGAAACCTTTTCAAGGTGCTTTCCGCCTGCTGTCCAGTGCCATTCTCGGGGCTGTAATATGTTTAGCCGGTGCAGATGCGCTTGGTGCGATCCATTGCGTTTCTGTCAGTGGCGCCGGCACCGGGTCTGGCGCAGACTGGAATAATAGCTACGCGGCCAGTGGCCAAGGCAGCGCATGGAATTACGTGCGCGGGGACAGTTATTACTATTCTGCTGGAACCAATGCCATGCAGACGCTCAATGTCGCAGCCAGCGGGACAAACGTCATCACACTATTAGCAGCGACGACGACGAGTCATGGAACGAATACAGGTTGGGTCAACAGCATGGCCGGACAGGTGTGTTTCATAAATACAAACCCATCCGGGGGCGGTTTGGAGATTTATTCCCCCTATTGGACCATAGACGGACAGACTCGCGGCTCCGACTGGCGGTCTGGCTATGGGTTTCACATCTGGAATCAAGCCAATAAAACGGATGGAGCTTGTTTCAACCTTTACTCTGGAGCCAACAATATCACGGTGAAAAACTGTGACATTCAAGGAACCACGAGTATAACCTCCAGCCTGGCCACAGATGGAGACTACGGGTTCTACGGTCATGCTCAACTGAGCAACCTTTACGTCGGCTACTGCTACGTTCACGAGACCGGGAATACTCAGTTCCAGATTAATTATGGGAGCTCAACCGGGTTCACGTGCGAATACAATTACATTTACAAGAACCATACCTTGAGCAACGCCAACCATGATGAGGCGTTCTCGCTTACCTTTGCCAATTCCACCATTCGATACAACATCCTGCAGGATATTATGTCGAGTGGCTTCATCTGCGACGCGGCGGGAGGAGTGCCGGTCATCTCGAACTGGGAGATTTACGGCAACGTGTTTTTCTGGGACACGAATTATCAGGCCAATCCGGGGACGTTTCTGGGTGATGGCATGATCGGCTTTTTCGGCGAAACTTACAGCGGACATTTTTATTTTATAAACAACACCATCGCCGGAATTACCAATACGGTAACACAAGTTAGCAGCTACAACTCTGGATTTTACATGGGCAGCGTTCCCTCTACTGCCAGCTCGGTAGTCATTGAAAATAATATCTGGTACAATTCCGAGTACTGCGAGGATAACTCATACGGCGATTATAACACTTACTACAAGTCCGACAAAGCAAACGACACCGGAGCTCATTCAACTACGAGTAATTCAAATCCGTTTGTGAACGTAAATGGTTTCAATTTCCAATTAACTGCGGCAACACCCGCTGGCGTTGCATTTCAGGCTCCTTACAATATGGATATGCTTGGAAACACGCGCGGCGCGGACGGGGTGTGGGACCGTGGTGCGTTTGAATTCGGTGGCACCGCCAGCACAAACCCGCCGGTGATTTCTGGCGTACAGGCGATTCCTGTTGCCATCACGTCAGCCACGATTGTCTGGGGAACGGATCAACAGAGCACGAGCATTCTTCGATATGGTTTGAATACCAGTTATGGCAATTCAGTGACAAATATTTCTCTTACCAACAGTCATAGCATTACAATTTCGAGCCTCACTGCCAACACAACCTACCATTACATGGTTATGTCAGCCAACGCGGCAGGTTATGTCGGCAACTCCTCGGACTCGACGTTCACAACTTTGACATCCGATACAACTCCGCCAACCGTGTCCATTACCGCTCCTTTGCCAAATGCCGTAATCGCCGGCACCACTACGTTGGCAGCCAATGCGAGCGACAACGGGGCGGTGGCTGGAGTGCAATTCCTGGTGGATGGCAAACCGGTGGGCTCGTCAATCACGAGCGCACCCTATTCTTATAATTGGAATTCCACTTCAGTAACCAACGGTTCCCACTCCATTCAGGCCATGGCCACGGATGCTGCGAGTAACGTCGCCACTTCCACTGCGGTGAACGTGCAGATTCAAAACATCGTGACAAATGGGTTGGTTGGATATTGGACTTTCGATGAGGACTCCGGCACTCAGGCTGCGGATTCATCTGGATTTGGCAACACGGCGACTTTGAATGCCGGAGCATCGTGGACAACAAACGCTGTATTGGGCGCCAGCTCGCTCGTGTTGAATAGTGCCAGCGCCGCTTCCGCAAGCGTCCCCGATTCCCCGGCCTTGGAAATTTCCGGAGATCTTACCATAACAATGTGGGTGAAACACAACAGCCTGCCCGCGACAAACAGCTGGATGTATTACCTTGAGAAGGGGCAAAACAGCCAGGAGAACTATGGTTTTGGCGCTTATAGCGACACGAACGGTACCCGTCTCTTTTTTGAATTTGTGGATGGGACGGGCACATCGCAGTATTACACCCAGGGGACGGGGCTTATGCTTAACACCACCGCATGGAGACATGTGGCGGTTGTCTTCGATCACACACATGGACAGCTTTCGTTCTACATCAAAGGCCAGCTAACGGGCAGCACGTCTGTGACCCAATCGTTGGCGGTTGCCGCGAATCCGCTCGTTATCGGACAGCAGAACATTTCCGGTTATGAATTTTATTTGAACGGTCTCGTTGATGATCTCAGAATTTATAATCGCGCGCTTTCCGCTTCCGAGATAAATGCGCTCTCGTTGGTCGGGTCCTTTATGCCGCCCCCACCGGCCATGGGTAATTAAGTGTTTTTTCTGAGGAATACCGTCGGATTACGAACATCGAACCGTTCCGGTTTGTTTGAAATATTTTCATCTGCTCCCTGACAGCTATTGAAAGATCATTCGATTAATGCCGATTGGTATAGCGGACTCAAGGTGTTTGAACCGGCTTGCAAACCGTCACGTGTACACATGATCAACGTCCTGCGTTTCGCGACAGATGATTCGGTTTTGCAGAGACGGACTGAGATTCCGCAAATTACAAAGCAAATGGAGCTTAATAGTTCTTCAAAGGGTCAGGAAATGAAAAGTATCTGTTTGCTGGGGCCCGGCTTTGGTACAAACAACATGGGGCTGAATGCTCTCACCACAGGCACGGTCACCTCGGCGCTAAATACCTTTCCGCAGGCGCGTCTCTGGTTGCTGGATTATGATGACTGGCCAAACGAGTACGAAGTTTTTCTGGCTGGGGGACGCACGACTATACCAATGGTCAACATGCAGTTTTCCAAGAGGGTGTATTCGAGGAATCATATAGCCATGCTTGTTTTACTGGCCTTGATTTCCAGGGCAATTCCGAGCGCTGGAATCAAAAATAGATTTTTAGCCAGTAACGCCTGTCTCTGGCAGATTTCACAGTCAGACATGGTTGTCGCACTATCGGGTGGGGACAGTTTTAGCGACATTTACGGACTGGAACGTTTGTGGTACGTCTCCCTGCCGCAAATATTGACCGTGCTTTTAAAACGGCCCTTGGTGCTTTTGCCGCAGACCATCGGCCCGTTCAAGACGGCGGTTGGACGTTCGATTGCACGGCGGATTCTCCAGTCAGCACAACGAATCTACACGCGTGACGCAGAAAGTTTGAACGAGGTGGCCCGACTTTTGGGGCACAAGCCCAATCACGCGTTACTGGCTTATGACATGGCATTCGTCCTCGATCCACTGTTACCACCAAGCGAAACCGTGGAACAAATCCGGAATCTCCGTCAGGCGGGTCAATTGGTTGGCCTGAACGTGAGCGGCCTGCTCTACGCCGGCGGCTATACGGGGCGGAATCAGTTCGGCCTCCGGGTTAATTACCGGGAGATGATTCGGGATTTGGTCAAATTCTTTGTTGGTCAGGGAGCGCAGGTGCTGCTTGTCCCGCACGTTCTTGGTAAACCGGAGAGTCTCGAGAGTGATATCGCGGCTTGTGATCAGGTTTTTCGGGACTTCAGCCGCAGTTCCGGCGGTCAATTGCACAATTTGCGAATGCCATTGGACCACCATCAGCTCAAATGGGTCATCGGCCAATGTGATTTCTTTCTGGGTTCCCGGATGCACGCCTGTATTGCCGCAATCTCAGAGGCTGTCCCTGCGATTGGTCTGGCCTACAGCCGAAAATTCAAGGGTGTATTTAGCACGTTGGGGGTCGAGGATCTGGTGGTGGATCTGACTAACGTTGATCTGGATGGAGTGGCAGCGCTGGTCGAGAATCGGTTCAGAAATCGCCACGACGTGAAAGCTAGGCTTGAGTCCGCCGTGCCCAAAATCAGATCGACCGTTCTGGATCTGTTCAAAAATTGTGGGAGCAACAACAGTAATCTGTTAATTTGATTCGCGTTCGCCGGGCTGTGATCGGCAACTTTAATTTTCGGTCCTGAGTATTCTGACTTGGTCCAATCGTTAAAAAACCGCTGGAATGAATGGATAACGGTCCTCGAAATCAACTCGACGCCCTGCTCGACAGGGCCATGCCGATCGGCAAGCAATGATTCTTCGTAAGATGATTCGGTCGCTATTGTCCTCCTTCAGGTTGGGGACAAGGGACGTTGTCCTGAATGCGATCGGTGCTTCGGTCATGGTGCCGACATTTTTAAGATACTGGATATATCGGGCCGCCGGGCTTGATGTGCATACCGCGAAAATCTACCCACGCTGTTTTTTTGGAGGGCGTCGAGTCTCGATCGGAAAGGGAACTTTTGTCAATTACGAGTGTTTTTTCGACACCTCGGCTCTCATTCAAATAGGGGAGCGGTGTGCGATAGGAATGGGGGTTTATTTCATCACTTCGTACCATGAGGTCGGAGGAGCCGAAGAACGTGCCGGCGAATTGCGCGCCCGTTCCATAAAGGTGGGTAATGGCTCTTGGATTGGCGCCCGCGCCGTGCTGCTTCCAGGCGTTTCCATTGGCGAGGGCTGTGTCATCGCAGCCGGAGCCGTCGTGACACGCGACTGCCAGCCACATGCCCTTTACGCGGGTGTCCCGGCGAGGCTTGTCAAGCAGCTGGATTAGCCCGGTGGTATTTTGATCGGCAATTCATCCAATGTCGGGTTCGGATTCAAACGCGATAACTTGCTGCGAAGGGCGGGAACTTGAGGTTCTTGTATTACCCCGGAGGCCCGCGCAGTAAATGTCATCACCTTACTTCACAGGTTGCTTTGTATAATGGCTCGCGAATTGCGGAATGAACGAGTGATTGTAATCGAACGAATTAAGCGGCTGGCTCGATAATGCATATTTTTCCGCATGCGCCGTCCTAAATGCTCCGCGTTGTTTTTTTGAATCGTTTCGGCTCAGACCTGGTTTTCAGATGAAGATTATTGTAGCCATTGCCAATTACGGGACAAAGAATTTGAAATATCTCGAACTCCTGTTGGCGGAGTATCGGCGCATGCCCTTTCAAATTGATATAGTAGTCCTTTCGAACGAGCCAAAAGACCTGGGTTCCAAAGTGAAAGTATTGGTTGGTCTGCCGGCTAAAAACCCTTGGTCGCTCCCATTCGCCCATAAATCCCTGTTCGCTCAACATGTCAAAGATTATGACCTCTTCATCTATTCCGAAGATGACACATTGATTACGGAGAAGAATATCCGTGCCTTTCTTGAATCAACGGGTCATCTGCCCGGGAACCAGATTCCGGGCTTTCTCCGATATGAGACATCTCCAGACGGGAGCCGCCATATATCTTCCGCCCACGGCGGGTTTCATTGGCGACCTGAGAGTGTAAAACAGGCTGGACCACATACTTTTGCTCGGTTTACCAACGATCATTCTGCGTGCTACATCCTTACGCGTGAACAATTGGAACGCGCCATTGCTTCCGGCGGTTTTCTCGTGCCGCCTTACGAGTCCGATTATGACATGCTCTGTAGTGCCGCAACCGACCCCTACACTCGCTGCGGTTTTACTAAAGTCATCAATATTTCGCGTATGGAGGATTTCCTGCTGCCCCATCTCCCCAATAAGTATATTGGTGTCATGGGAACTGAATATTCGGTTTTTATCACTCAAGTCGAAGCGTTGAGGCAAATCGCCGCTGGCATTCGTCCCGCAACCAGTGCGCTGCCCAATCGCCAATTGCCAGGCACCCCTCCCTGGCTGAAAAACTTTTACGAATCCTGTAGTCAGGAGTTGATCGATCTTGTTCCCAAAGGTGCCCGTTCGATTCTATCGCTGGGGATTGGAACTGGTGCCACGGAGAGCGAACTGGCGCGTCGTGACTACGAGGTGACGGCCATACCGTTGGACTCGGTGATTTGTGTCCCGGCGGAGGCCGCTGGAGTGAAAATGGTGCATGACGAACTGATGCAGGGGTTGGAAACACTCCGATACCGCCGTTTCGATTGTGTGATGGTGTGCTCTTTGCTTTATCTCCAGCAAGAACCGGAGACGCTTGTCTTGAAAGCCGCGTCTTTGCTGGCCGACGGGGGCTGCCTGTTGATCCGCGAACCCAATTTTGGAAACGTCCAGACTTATGCGGGACGCCTCTTGAGGAATAAGCGACATCAGGGGCTTGGCGGTTTCAGCGGGGATTGCCTCACCCCGGTTACTGAGGGCCGGTTGCGTTGCTGGTTGGACTCGGCTGGGCTCGTTCTAAGCCGGGTTATTAGAACTGCTGAGGCAGCTGTTTCGTCGACAGAGAAAGCCCTCCAGCTATTGCCTTTGCGTCTTTCAGCCACAGAGATCATCATCCTCGCGCGACGGCGAAGCTGAGGCGTTTGCAATTGCGAAACCTGTTTCTATTTTAGCTCTGTCGAACCGCCATGCCCAACCCGACTGATAAACCATTGTTGACGCTCATGGTATGCGGCTACAACCAGGAAAAGTTTATCCGGGAGGCCGTTGAAGCGGCGTTTGCCCAAACATATTCGCCGCTTCAGATTGTTTTATCGGATGACTCTTCCACGGACCGGACGTTTGAAATCATGCGAGAACTTGCGGGCGCCTATCGCGGCCCGCACCAGGTTGTGTTAAATCAGAATGCCACCAATCTTGGCTTGGCCGGACATTTTAACCGTATGGTATTGCTTGCGCGCGGTCAATTGTTGGTCGGAGCAGCAGGGGATGACATCTCATTTCCAAACCGGGTTGAGACAATTTACCAGGCCTGGGAAAAATCGGACCGGAAGGCCATCGGAATTCAGAGCGGGTTTGTCACCATTGACGAGGAAGGAGCACTGATTGATGGATCAGTCGATTGTGCCGCAACAGAAAAGCTTCATTTCAGTGAGGGAAAACCAGGGCTGGAAAACTACGTGCGTACTTTAAAACCTGGAATACTGGGTGCATCGTTTGCCGTCAGTGCCAGCGTGTTCTCGACCTTTGGACCACTACCGGAGACATTAATCCACGAAGATAGTGTTATCGGGCTGCGGGTATTGTGCATGGGATCGTTGACATTTATCAACATCCCCCTTGTCAAACGCCGGATCCATGCGAACAACCTTTATTCTCGCGATCGCAATGAACTGGCCTCCACCCGGGGCGCGGTCACCCGGCAGGAAACTCGAGCGATGCGTGATGCGGAAAATCGCGTGACGATGTACGACGTTTTCTTGTTGGATTTGAACGTGGCCTTGAACCAAGGATTGATCTCGCTGGAGCAGTGGCACGTGCTCAAAAATATCTGCGTTTGGCGTCGTCGGGTCCATGCTTACCAGGCGGAATTTCCAACGGCGAACATGGCCCGCAAATTGAGCATTCTTTTCGCGGCGAGCCGTGATCGAGTGGAAAGGCCGATCCTTAACTGGATGATTCCTCGCTTGATGCCTCAGGCGGGATTCTGCTCGTTGAAAGTCGCCGGCAATTCGATCAGGGGAGCATTGAAAAGCGGCTTCCGTGCAAAATCAGATTAGTCAAATATCGGGCGGATTTCGATGAAAAAATCAACTGATCAATATCCAGTCAAAGCCTTAAACACATGATATTATGAGCATTTTCATGTGGCAATCATGCACCCGGCTTACACTCCCGATGGAGCCAAAGGGGAACCCGTCCGCTCTCGCCCCGAACCGTTTGAGCCGGTTGACCCAATAGCTTTCGAGTGCTATATTGGACTAATTTACAAGATAAGAATTAATTCAGGGGGTTGTGAATAATTTGGTCAGCCTGCCCGGTGTTTGACATGCACAACAGAATGAGTGAAGACATTTGCTCGGTTGCTGGTGGTCATGATTTGATATCCGCTTCGACATATATGTAAGAGAGTCCTGTTAGTTGTTGGCATAAGGCAAAATCACCAACCAAATCGAATTTATCCAAGAGCAACATCGTTATGCACACGAGACCTCATTTAGAAATGAACACTGAGAAACAAGAAAACATCCGTCCGGCAAGCTCAGCCCGCAACCTTTTAACAAGGCTGGCAGTCTCTCCGGCCAGGATTAATCAAACAGCTACGAACACGCCTATGTCCAATAAATACATCTCTGCCATTTTGGGAATGGTGTCTTGGGTGGTATTGATAATCTGCCAGACCGGCCAGGCACAGGTATCGGTGCCCACCCTCGTACAATTTGCCTATCAAAATAACGGACCCAACGACCTTCCCTACAGTGTAGCGACATTTCCGTCGAATAATACCGCCGGAGATTTGATTGTCGTGGGAGTGACGGTAGGAGGGGCGACAGCCGAAAAGCCGGCGACCGTGACCGATACACAAGGCAATGTGTACTATCCCGCCACCAGTCAGATGGATTTTTCCACCGGCGGCGGTAATGCTTCATATCAATTGTTCTACGCTCCGAATATTCGGGGCGGCCCGAATACGGTAACCATGACCGAACGAGATTCATCTACAGGTGGCGGGAACGCTTATAATGCAATCGCAATCCATGAATACTCTGGAGTCTCGATTGCTTCTCCATTGGACGTTTCGGCTGCGGGTGTGGGGATAACCACCAACAGCCCCTTTACCATAACCAGCCCATTGGCAAACACGACGGTGGACGGGGATCTTATTTTTGGTTACGGGAATGTTATCAACGGGCCGGTGTCCGCCGGACCAGGCTTTACCTACTACCAATCAACAGCTGGAATTACTGAGGACTTGGTGCAGCCAACCGCCGGCTCCATTGCTGCAACTGCAATTGACAGCACCTACAACGACCCTTACGGAATGTCCATGGCGGCATTCAAGCCATTATCGGGTTCCCTCAGTGGGCCGGTTTTGCCGCTCCAAGGCAGTCAGGCGGTCGGTGCCCTTTCCACATTGGTCGTCACGAACACGGCGGCTGTGGTGAATACGAACCAAATGACCACGAACACCATCGTCTTCAACTACGCGGATCGGAATGCCCTGACCAATGACGGATGGAATTTTATTGCAACGAATCCCGATGGATCGCCGCGGAATACAGAAACCAATCCAGCTGTATTATACAATCCTTTGCCAGGGAGTTTGGGGGTTCCTTGCGATGTGGGAGACCTTTTTGGCACCGACTATAACAACACCCGCAATAGTTTGTTTCGAAGTTTGCCGACGAACTGGGCGAGTCTGCGGGTGAAGCTGTCTCTGGACCCGACAGTCGATGTTGATCAGGCACACCTCACAGTGTATCAGGACGATGATAACTATTTGGAGGTTGGTCTGGCATACAATACCGGCCTTGGCGGCGAAGTGGTAACCATGGTCACAGAGACCAACGGTGTGGCTACTCACTTCTGGACGATTGTGTTCTGGTATGAAGGGGGTCCCGGATCTCCCGCCGTCACAAATATTTTTCTGCGTCTGGATAAAATCCCGAACACCAGCGACATAAATGGGTTTGCCTCACTGGACGGGTCCACGTGGGCGTTGATAGGGAGGTTCAGCCAGGGACTGCTAAATCCGCGACTGGCGCTCTGGGCGAGTTCAACGAGTGTGCCATATACCAATGGAATTTCTCCCATTTGCTATTGGCAACAGCTCGACACCTTGCAGGTGGCGCCGGGGCCGGCGCTGACTTATCAGTTGGTCAATCCTCCCGCCGGCGCAAGCATAGATACCAATGGGATTATCACGTGGACGCCAACCGCACTGCAGGCAGCGTCGAACTATGTTTTCAAGACAATAGTGACGGAAAATAGCTTGACAGCAACCAACAGCTTTAACGTGACGGTAAGGACGCCGCTGACGGTGACGAATCTGCTGGCTTTGAACAAGGTTTATGATGGTACCGCAAACGCCACGTTGAATGCGACCAATGCCGGATTGTCGGGCGTTTTGAATGGTGACGATGTGACGCTCGTTACCAGTAATGCCGTGGCATATTTCGCGGACAGTAATGTCGGGACAGGGATTGGGGTGACCGTGAGCGGCTTGACCCTGGCGGGCACGGCCGCCGGGAACTACACGCTGACACAACCCAGCGGCCTGACAGCCAACATCACGGCATTGGGAGTGACGATCACGTCGGGCATCGCGGCCAACAGCAAACCGTACGACGGCACAACGGCAGGGACGATCAGCTCAAACAACGTGGTCTTGAACGGGGTATTGGCAGGTGACGCGGCGAATGTGTGGTTGAACACGAATGGTTACACGGCGAACTTTACCAGCGCTGGTGCGGGGACGGGAATCGGCGTGACAGTGAGTGGCTTGACGCTGGCGGGAACAGCCGCCGGGAACTACACGTTGACA
>Ga0187851_10003451_pt1 | contig 13226 bp, 9 predicted proteins | sample June2016WEW_6_10_FD_132997 | JGI IMG/M metagenome (GOLD analysis project Ga0187851, IMG submission 132997) | Peatland microbial communities from SPRUCE experiment site at the Marcell Experimental Forest, Minnesota, USA - June2016WEW_6_10 | ecosystem: Environmental > Terrestrial > Soil > Wetlands...
CCCATGGTGAAGCCGAGGCGATCAATCGCGAGCGCACCGCCGACAACATCCTCGACGTGCTGCCGTCTGAAGTGATTACCAGCCTCCCTAACGCCAACATCGCCGACGCCCTCGGCCGCATGCTCGGCGTCACCCTGGAACGCGACGAGGGCGAGGGCAAGTACGTTCAGATCCGCGGGACCGAGCCGCGCCTTAACAATGTGACCATCGACGGCATCAATGTCCCCTCGCCGGAGGGCAACGTGCGCCAAGTGAAACTCGACGTGATCCCGTCCGACATCGTCGAATCCATCGAGATCAACAAAACCTTGCAGGCGAATATCGACGGCGACGGGATTGGCGGATCGGTCAACCTGGTAACCAAAATGGCCGGTGATGTGCCTACGATCAGCCTCAGCGGCCTGGGTGGATATACGCCGATCATCGGCGGCCGGAGCGCGGAGCAGTTCGCAGCCACGGTCGGCAAGCGGTTTGGCAAAGAGAAGCGTTTCGGGGCGCTGGTGGGTTTCACCTGGGACTACAACGGCCGTGGTATCGACGACATCGAGCCCACGCCCGATGCCGTGCAGACGGGCAGCACCATCACCCCGTCCTACGACAGCATCGACCTCCGCGAATACCGGTACCATCGCACCCGCTATGGCTCCGCCGGCAGTCTGGATTATAAGCTGGCGGAAGGGTCCAGTATCTACCTGCGTGGCCTGTACTCCGATTTTCAGGATTTCGGGGACAAGTGGACCTACACTCTGAACAGTGGCGACGTTCCAAAATACAAAACATCCAACCGCGTACCCGACTATGCCATCGGCAACCTGGTGGCGGGGGGCAGCCACCACTTCGGGTTGACATCTATTACCTGGGACCTGTCCGCGTCCCGCTCCCGCGAATTGGGCGCAGCCGGCAACCCCGGTGTCACGTTCAAGGCAACCGGCGCCTTGAAGGGACTTACTTCCTGTGTGTACGACCCAACCGCCACCACCAATCCCTACTTGCCGCAGTTCAGCGCGTCATGCACCGCGGCGGACTCGCCGATTTACGATCCGGACAATTATAAGATGAGCGAGCTGGACACCACCACCGGACTGACCGCGCAGCTCAACCTGCAGGCGGCGGTATCGGTTGGCAAGGGGTATAAATGGGGAAGCCATTACGGCACTTTCGAGTTCGGCGCCAAGGTGCGAAACGGCCATAAGTATCAGGATGCCTACCAGGGCGTCTACGATCCCACAACCACGCTACTGATGAGCCAGTTCCTCGGCACTTTTACGAATCCCAACTACTACATGAACCACTACCAGTTAGGGCCGGTGACCGACTACGGCAAGATGACTTCGTTCTTTAACAGTAACCCGAACGACTTCAACCTGGACGTTGGCAGCACACACCTCGGCTCCGATCCGAACAACTTCGACCTGATCGAACGCGTCTCGGCCGGCTATGCGATGAATCGGACTGATTTTGGCAAGTTCCGGCTTGTGACCGGTATTCGTATCGAGGACACCCAGTTGAATACTCTCGGCAACTATGTCACCGACGACACCAACGGCAACTGGGTCTCCACCACGCCTGTGAGAAGCACTGCTTCGTACGTCAGCATTCTCCCCAGCGCCTCGTTGCGCTACGCCACTAGCACGGATTCCGACATACGGCTGGTTTACGCCCGAGGCATCTCCCGGCCCGACCCGTACGACCTGGTGCCGTACTTTCAAGAGGACGACGCTGGACAGACTCTCACCATCGGCAATCCCAAGCTGGTACCGGAGCATGCCAACAACTACGACCTGCTCTACGAGCACTACCTGAAGCCATGGGGACTTATCCAGGGAGGCTTCTTCTACAAAGCGCTGAGCGATCCGATCTACCAAACAGTCACGCCGGTTGCTACCGGGCCGTTCACAGGCTACAACGAATACCAGCTTATCAACGGATCCAACGCGCACCTATATGGATTTGAGGTAGCCTACGAGCAGCACTTGTCATTCCTTCCGGGCGCGATTAGCGGGATCGGTTTCTCCGCCAACTATAGCTATACGGCTTCGCAGGCTAATGGTGTTCCGGGCCGCTCCGACAATCCCGCGCTCCAGCGCCAGGCTCCCAACACCTGGAATCTCAGTCCGACCTACGACCGCGGCCGGATTTCGCTGCGCGTCGGCCTCTCGTACAACGGCGCCAGCATCTACGCTTACCAATACCAGGACGGTGCGCAATTTGGAATAAAGGGTCCCTTCGGCGACACTTACTTCTACCCGCACTTGCAGTTGGACGCGCAGGGCAGCGTTTGGATGGGGAAGGGCCTCTCCGTGGTTGTCTACGGTCTGAATCTGAACAACGAAGTCTTCGGATTTTACAACGGAAGTCCCGACTATGTACTCCAGCGGGAATTCTATGGCCGTACGATGGGCGCCGGCATCCGCTGGAATCCCACCAGAGAGAGATTCTGAGGTCGTGTTGAAACGTTTCGTAGCGGCAATCTGGTTCACAGCGTGGCTGGCCGCCGCCGCGCCGCCGCAACTGCGTTACGTCGTCATCGTCACCCGTCATGGAGTGCGCGCGCCGACGTGGAATGCCGAGCGCCTCAATCCATACGCGGTCGAGCCGTGGCCGGAATGGGGCGTGCCCCCCGGCAACCTGACGCCGCATGGCAGAACCCTCATGCAACTCATGGGGGCCTACTATCGGGACTGGCTGTCGAGCGAGCGCCTGCTGAATCTGCAAGGCTGCGCAGACGCGAGCCGGGTCTATATTCATGCGGACACCGATCAGCGCACGCTCGATACCGGCCGTGCTTTGGCGGAGACCTTGCTTCCTGGCTGCCCCGTCGCGGTCCATGCGGAGCCGGAGGGCGGCAAGGACCCGCTCTTCGATCCCATCGATGCCGGCGTCGCCAAGCCGGATTGGGAAATTGCCGCAAAAGCTGTGCGCGAGCGCCTGGGGGACCAGCCCGGACTCTTCGCGGATTTGCATCGAGACGCCTTCGTAGCGCTTCAGTCTGTGTTGGCCGGTGGCGGCGCCGCGCCGCGGAAACCGATCGAGGCCCCGCAAGAGATCGCCGTTTCCACAACTGGAAAATCCATCCAACTGAACGAACCGTGGAACGCGGCATCGACCCTGAGTGAGGATCTGCTGCTGGAATACACCAATGGCATGCAGGGCAAAGACCTCGGCTGGGGCCGGCTTGACGCGGAGACGCTCCTCCGCGTTCTCGAACTGCATACGGCGCACGCGAATCTGATGCGGCGCACACCCTATCTGGCGCGGGCCAGAGGTTCCAACCTGCTGGATCATGTGCGGCGATCGATGGAGCAGGCGGCCAACAGGAAGGCAGTGCCGGGAGCCCTGGGCACGACCGGCGCAGCGGTGTTGATCCTGGTGGGCCACGATACCAACCTGTCGAACCTATCCGGCATGCTCGGGCTCTCCTGGCACTTACCCGGATATCAGCCGGACGACACGCCGCCGGGCGGCGCGCTCGTCTTTTCGCTCTGGCAGCAGCCCGGCACGGCGCGGTACTTTGTGCGCATGCAGTATCTTGCGCAAACGCTCGAACAGATGCGCAACGCGGCTCCGCTCACGCTGGCCGCGCCGCCCGCAAAACAGGACGTTGCGGTTGCTGGTTGTGAATCCGCAACGGCGAGTGCCGGCTGTCGGTGGGAGACGTTCGCGCAGGCGCTGCGGGCAGCCATCGACAATCGATTCGTGTCGATGTAACACTGGGCCCCAACGCGGACCCAACGCGCCTCTTGACATCGCGTCCCGCCGGTCGTATTGTAATTGATTTAGGCATCAATTGTAATTCAATTAGGCATCGACTCGACAAGGCATGAGCAAACCATCCGATCTCATCCAGGGCACCCTGGACCTCCTGATTCTCCAAACCGTCTCGCTCGAACCGAAGCACGGCTGGGCCATCGCCAAGCGCATCGAGCAGGTGAGTGAAGACGTGCTGCAGATCACCCAGGGCGCGCTGTATCCCGCGCTGCATCGCCTGGAGCAGCAGGGTTGGGTCCGCGCCGAGTGGCGCAAGACCGAGACCGGGCGCGAGGCCAAGTTTTACGAGATGACCAAAGCGGGCCGCGCGCAGCTCGAGAAAGAACTGGCCCAGTGGGAGCGCCTGTCGCGGGCCGTGGGGTTGGTGATCGTGCAATGAAGTTGCGGCGCGCCTGGGATATTCTTCGGATGCGGCTGCGCTCCCTGGCCCGACGGAATCGCGTCGAAGAAGATCTCGACCGGGAGCTGCGCTTCCATCTCGAACAGCAGCTGGAAGAGAACCTCGCCGCGGGCGTGCCGCCCGCCGAAGCCCGCCGCGCCGCGCTCCGCAAACTGGGCGGCGTGACGCAAATTCAGGAGGAATGCCGCGATATGCGACGCACCGATTCCATCGAAACCTCCTGGCGCGACCTGCGATACGCGCTGCGAACCCTGCGCAAAGCCCCCGGCTTCACCGTGGTGATCGTGCTTACGCTGGCCCTCGCCATCGGCGCCAATAGCGCCATCTTCAGCGTCATCGACGGCGTCCTGCTGCGGCCGCTCCCCTACCCGGACGCCGCCCGCCTGGTGCGCGTCTTCTTCCACAGCGCGGATTACCCGCACTTCCCCCTGAACCCTTTCGACTTTCGCGATTTCCGCGCGCGGAATCGCTCTTTCGAATCGCTGGCCGGTTACGCCCACGCCGATCTGCAGCTTTCCGGCACCGGCCAGCCGGAGCGCTTCACCGGCTTTGCCGTGACCGCCGGATTCTTCCACGCCCTCGGATTGCGCCCCGCCCGCGGGCGCGAGTTCACCGCTAACGATGAAATCCCCGACAACCAACAGCAGGTGATTCTGAGCGACCGCTTGTGGCGCAACCGTTTTGCCGCCGACCCCAACATCCTCGGCCGCAAGATCATGCTCGATTCCCGGCCGTTCACCGTCGCCGGCGTCATGCCTCCCGGCACCGAGCATCCCGGCAACGAATATAACGGCGTAGCGCACGGTGAAACGGTAGACGTCTGGTGGCCGTTTGCCTTCCATGGCGATCCCACCCAGCGCGGCTCGCATTTTCTGGAAGTGATCGGACGGTTGAAGCCGGGCGTCGCCCCCGCCGCCGCGCAAGCCGAAATGAACGCGCTGATCGCCCAGCTTGCCCGCGAACATCCCGGCTTCCTCGATGGCTGGCAGGCGCTGGCAATTCCGCTCTACGGGGAAATCGTAGGTCCCAGCGAGCGCCTGCTCTTCGTCTTGCTGGGCGCCGTCGGCCTGGTGCTGCTGATCGCCTGCGCCAACGCGGCGAACCTGCTGCTCGCCCGCGCCACCGCCCGCCGGCGCGAGATCGCCGTGCGCACCGCGCTGGGCGCCGGCCGCGCGCGCCTGGTGCGTCAACTGTTGACCGAAAGCCTGCTGATCGCCTCGCTCGGCGGCGTTCTCGCCACCGCCCTTGCGGTCGCAGGTGTGCGAACCCTCGTCGCCCTGCTGCCTGCCGGCTTCCCGCGCGCCGATGCCATTCACGTGGATGCCGCGGTCTTCGCCTTTACGCTGCTGATTGCTTTAGCCACCGGCGTCCTCTTCGGCCTGGCACCCGCGCTGCAGGCCGCCCGCACCGACGTGCAGGATGCTCTGCGCGCCGGTGGGCGCGGCGCCGGCGGCAGCCGCGGGCATCTCCGGTTGCGCAGCGCCCTGGTGGTTGGCGAAGTCGGTCTCGCCTGCCTGCTCCTGATCGGCGCCGGCCTGATGCTGCGCAGCTTCGTAAACCTCCTACGCGCCGACCCCGGCTTCCGCCCCGAACATCTGCTCACCGCCCGCGTATCTCTCCCGTACGCGACCTACAAGGCCACCGATGCGCCCCGCTTTTGGACCCGCCTCTGCGCCAGCCTCGATTCCACTGCCGGCATGCGCGCCGCCGGCGTGGGTACGGACCTGCCCTGGACCGGCTACGACGACAACATCGGCGGCCTCAACATCGAAGGCCGAAAGGCCCCCGCCGGCCAGGATTTCCATGCGCGCTATCATGTCGCCAGCCCCGGCTACTTTCGCGCCGCCGGCATTCCGCTCGTCGGCGGCCGGTTCTTCACTTCCGGCGACAATATGAAAGCGCCGCTGGCCCTGATCGTCAACCAGAGCATGGCTCGCCGTTATTGGCCCAACGAAGACGCACTCGGCAAGCGCGTGGCGATCGACGACCACCCCAAAGCGGAGGACTGGATGGCCATCGTCGGCATCGTGGGCGACGTGAAAGATAAGCCCGATAGCCCCACGGCGGAGATGGCGCTCTGGTGGCCCATCGAACAGTCGCCCGTCGGCGTCAACAACAACATGGCGGTGGTGATGCGCGGCAGCTCCGACGCGGCCCTGCTGGCGAACGGATTGCGGCAAGCCGTGCGTCAGCTCGATCCCACACTCGCCGTCGCCAACATCCGTCCGATGGACGATATCGCGGACGCCAACGTCTCCACTCCCCGTTTCGCCCTGTTCCTGGTCGCGCTGTTCGCCGTGCTCGCCCTGACGCTCGCGGCCATCGGCATCTACGGTGTGATCTCGTACGCGGTGAGCCAGCGGACGCATGAATTCGGCCTGCGCATGGCGCTCGGCGCGCAGCCGGGAGACGTGCGGCGGCTGGTGTTACGCCAGGGTGTGAAGCTCGCGCTCGGGGGCGTAGCTCTGGGACTAGTTGGCGCACTCGTCCTGGGCCGCGTGCTCTGGAGCTTGCTCTTCGAGGTGAGCGCCGCCGATCCGGTGACGTTCACATCGGTTTCGGCCATCGCCATTGCGGTCGCGGCGCTAGCCTGTTACCTGCCCGCGCGCCGGGCCACGGCGGTGGATCCGGCCAACGCGCTGCGGTCAGACTGACCGCAATTCTCCCATAATCAGCTGATAATACATGGGTTACTGCCGTAACCTAAAATAAATCGGGGTGTCCGTTATAATAAATACAGGTACAGCCATGACTCCCCCAAACAGATTTTGGCCTCTCTATGACGACCAGGAGGTGGAGATTTACGATAACCCCTTCTGGGATCTACCCGGCAGGATGCCCCAACCCGCTAAAGCTGTCAACACTCCCCGCGATACTCGACCGCTACCAGCGTGATATCGTCGGCCTGCTGGGCGCTCTCGGTAAACCCGGCAACGGCGCTGGCAATCGCCTCGTGCAGGGCGTGGCAGGAATCCGCGCGGTGCTCCGCGACCGCCTGGCGAAGCCTCTGCCGGCCGAAAAACTCGCCTTCGAGGTTCTGCGCTTCGGTCACTCCGTCGCTGTAGATCACGATCATATCGCCGTCGGCCAGCTTAGTCTCGCCCACCGCGAACTCCGCGGATTCGATGAGCCCGACCGGCGGAGCGGTGGCGGCCAGCGACTCGATGCCGCCCGCCTGCCGCACGATCAGCGGCGGGCAATGGCCGGCATTCACATAATGCAACTGGCCGGCGCGCTCCAGCAGGCAATAGAAAACCGTGGCGTATTTCTCCCCCGCGGTGCGCTCATTCAAGAACGCATTGATGCGTTCCAGGCGCTTATGCAAAGCGGCATCGCTATGGCTGACCGCCAGGAAGGCGCCCTGCAACAACGCGGCTAGCAGCGCGGAGCTGACGCCCTTACCGGAGACATCGGCCACCACCACCGTCCAGGCATCCGGGCCGGAGGGGATGAAATCGTAATAGTCGCCGCCCACCTGGTGCGAGGCCACGCTGCTGCCGCACACGCGAAACCAGCCATCGGCGGGCAAGCTGCGCGGCAGCAGGCCCTGCTGAATGGTGCGCGCCACGCCCAGCTCTTCCTCGATCCTCTGCTTGATGCGCTCTTCCTCGAGCAGGCGCGCATTCTCCAGAATGGTGGAGGCTTCGATGGCCAGGGTTTGCAGCAGCTCGCGATTGCCCCCCGCCAGGTCGGCCGTGGCTAGCCGGGAATCCATGTAGAGCACGCCGGCCGTCTCCTCGTCCGTGGATACCACGCTGGTGTCATCGCCGCGTACCTTGCTGATGCGCACCAGCGGCACGGATATGACGCTGCGCAGTTCCAGGTCCACCACACTGCGCTCCGGCTGGAACTCGCCGGTGCCCTGCGGATCGAAGTTCATCGACAGCAGATCGCGCCGCTGCTCCAGGGCGCGCCTGATGACGCGCCGGGGAACCCGCAGGTCGCTGGCCGGGAGCGTGGCGCCCTGGCGATTGCGGGCCACGCGCGTCTCCAGTTCGCCGTCCTTGCGCAGCAGCAGGAAGCCGCGTTCGGCGCCGGTGATGGCCAGCGCCGCGTCCACCACGGAATTCAGCACATCCTGGAGAGACAGGCCGGTTTGCAGCGTACGCGCCACGTCCAGAATGGCGCGCAGCTTGGCCAGGTTGGCGCCAGCGCCCGGTACGCTGCCCATCGGCCCGGTCTTCTCGTGCGCGCCGAATTGGCCGATCAGCCGGTTCAGCTCGGCGCCGTCCATGGCGAAGATGAGCTGGTAGGAATCGGGAAAGCCAAACTCGATGCGGTCGGAGTTGCGTAGCGCGTGGCTTTCCACGCGCTTGCCGTTGACATAAACGCCATGCAGGCTGCCGGCGTCTTCAACGCTGTACTCGCCGCCCTTGCGCACGATGCGGGCGTGCTCGCGCGAGGCGCGGCTGTCGCGCAGGATCAAGTCGTTGTCGGCTTGGCGGCCGATCTTGAAGGGCAGCGGCGCCAGTTCCACGCGGGAGCGGTGGCCGCTGGGATCGATGACGATTACCGAGGCCGAGGGTGCGATCTCCGCTGTGATCGTGCCCATCAGGCGGTGCGCTTGGCGCGGGGCCGATGCGGCGCGCCGGGTCCGGGAGCCACCCCGCTCGCCAACACCGCATCCGCCAGCCCGTGCTGCCGCGCCCTCTCCAGCTCTAGCGCGCGCAGCGACTGGCAATGCGCGCAGTATCCCCCCACTTCGGTGCGCGCCAGCAGGATTTGAAATCCGAAGTGGCTTTCGATCTGCTTGCGCAGCCGTTGCAGGGGCTCGCCGAAAAACTCCTCCACCTTGCCGCAGCGCAGGCAGATGACGTGCGCGTGCTCCTGCTTCAAGCGGGTTTCATAGTAGTGCTGGTCGCCTTCGTGGTGCATGAGGTCCAGCTCGTCCACCATGCCGCCATTCTTGAGCATCTTCAGCGTGCGGTAGACCGTCACGCGGTTGAGCTTGGGGTCTTTTTGCTTGGCCAGTTGGAACAACCGCTCGGCATCCAGATGCTGTCCGGTCTGGTCGATCAACTCCAGCAGGATCTGCCGCTGGCGGGTGAGGCGCACGCCTTTCTCGCGCAGGGAAACCTTGATGGAGTCGATGGCCATAACCGGCTTCTCACATTCTAGCAGCGTGGGCTGTGCCCGGCGCCGGGGCGCGCTTCCGCCCGCAGGCGTTTCTCTCAGGATCGCCGTTACACCTACGCGACCTCTACCGGACACGGTGCCCATTCTCAGGGGACGGCGTTTGCCGGGATTTATGGACCGCCTGGAGACCAAGTGCAGTTTTGCGGGAGCGATTCAGGGAAGGCGGCGATGTGGTGCTAGTTAAACGTGGAGAGTGGCATAAGCCACGGTGAGTGGCTAGTCGCATGGTATCTTGGTAAGGGTATGGCGTATCTGGCAAGGGGAATCGCGCAGGCTTCGGAACTGGTCAAAAAGTTCAATCAGCTCGCGCACGTCGTCATACCCGGTGTCGTGAAATGGCGCTATACGTTCGAGAACGACTGGAGTGGCGACCCCGCCATTTTTTTTGGGTGATCGTGACCGACGAGGCGAGCAAACCGCAGAATCTTCGGCACGCGAAGGCCGCCTTCATCGCCACGATTAATAACCACGTTGATCTCCCCGGCGAGTGGGGGCTGATCCCCTATTTCAATTTCCGCAGCCGCTCTGAGCAGACGAAACTCGGGGACGAGGTCTATGAATAGACTCCATGGCGCTTGCTGATGACCTTCTGGAACAGGCGCGTCACCTTGCAAAACGAGAGCCGAAGCGTCCAAAGCAGGCTAGCTTGCGCCGTGCCGTTTCCACTGCATATTATTCGCTATTTCACTTGTTAGTTTCGTCAGCCATTCTTCAGTGGAAAGGCGTGCATCAACGCTCGCAGATGGCGCGTGGTTTCGATCACGGCCCGATGAAAGATGCATCAAAGAAGGCGGTCAACAGGCAATTCGATCCTGCCGATGCGGCTATTGCCGCGCAATTAAAGACCGTCGCTCAAGCATTTATCGACCTTCAGCAGAATAGGCATGCCGCCGACTACAGCTATCTTAAGAAATGGTCGCGCACGGAGGTTCAGTCCCATGTCGATACTGCGGCCACCGCTTTTGCGAGCTGGAAAACTATCCAGCATGAGAAGCTTGCAAAGGACTACTTAGTCTCACTGCTCATTAAGGAGCGCAAGGAGTAGCGCTGTATCGCCGAAGGCCGGCGACATTAGGCCCTTGGGACGTCAGCAGCTTGGACGTTACTCCGCTGACTCCGCTCTACGTCAACTGGACGGAAGACGCGCCACCTGCGCGATTAACTGGAGCGAAGCGCCCCCTAAAACACCCGGCTCCACCAACGGTCTAGCCGCACACCCGATTTTCATTCCGGCATCAGCACCGGGATAACTTTGTTGCCGTGGCGGCGGTAGACGCGAAAATCGGAGTCCAGCGTGAAAACCTCTCCGCCCGGGTGAATCTCCGAAAGGCGAACCAGACAAGCGTCCGCCAGGGACATCGGCCGATTGCGATAGCGATGCATCAGCGCCCTCAAATCCCCCCGCTCTTCCTCGACGGCCAGCGCGATGCGAATCACGCCTCGTTCCAGCAATTCAAAGAGAGCTTCGGCGTCGCGGCCACCGCGTTTCAGAAGAAAAGCCGCCTCGGTAAGGACCGGTTCGCCGGAAGCCAGGAAGCTGACCAAGGGGCCCGTATCGAGCAGGCAAGTGCCCTTGTTCACTGGCCAAAGCCTTTCATGTATTCCGGATTCACCGCGAGATCCTCAGGGAGTCCGCGTACACTACCGGCCAGATCGCGGGCCAGGTCGTGACACGAGACCGCGCCGGCTGGCGACGTCTTGAACAGTGCCTTTTCCAGGCTTTCCAAGATCGTCCGGCAGCCTCAGTGAAATGGTCCGCGTCGTTCTATTGCGCAATACCACCAACCTCGGAACCGGCGACATCCAACGACCAGCCCGTGCGCCAATGCTAAAATCAAGTGAAGAGCCGCACGGCTCTCCATCCCAAGACCATGAGCACCCCGGCAGTCCGCCGCCCCGCCACCGCGCGCGACATCATTCTGGAGGTCGTCCGGAATATGCGCGAAGGCCTGGAGCCCTTGCATTACACCACGCTGCCACCCGCCATCTACCACGTCTACCTGCATCCCGAGGACTTCGAGCGGCTGCGCGGCATCTTTCCGCGCATGCTGGAGGAGACCCGCCAGGCGCTGGACGCCGAAATAGCGGAGTTGAATCGCGCCTCGCTGGGCGAGCGCCTGAAGCTGGCGCGCAAGCCCGCGGCCAAAGTGGTGGCTCCCGATGGCGGCTGGCGCATCCAGTTCTTCGAGAATACCGACGAGGACGTCGAGCCGGGCGACATCGTCATCTCCTCCGAACTGGCGCTGCCCGCCAAGCCGGAATTCGGCGCGGGCAGCATGACCATGCGCATCCAGACAAGCCGCATCGCCGGCGCGGCGACCGCCGCGCGGAAATACGAAGAACAACCGCCCGCCACCCAGGCTGAAACCGCGGAGATGGAGGCCTACGCCACCATCGAATACGAAGACCAGTCCGGCCACCACACTTACCGCATGGCTAAGAATCAGATCGTGATCGGGCGCGGCGGCCGGGACTATTGGACCGACCTGAAGCTGAACACGCTCCCCGATGTTTCGCGCGAACACATGCGGCTGCGGCGCGACCCCCAGTCCGGCGAGTTCTTCATCAAGGATCTGAGCCGCCTGGGAACTAGCGTGGATGGCGAGAAGATTCCCACCAGCGTGGAATACGTGGACGGCGAGAAGCGCGACAAAAACGTGGAAGTGAAGTTGCCTGCCACGGCACGCATCGGCTTGGCGGACGTCGTCTATCTGGATTTCAAAACCGCATCCGCGCCCGGGGGGCACGCCGGCGGCCGCTGAGATGCCCATCAAGACCAGACTCCGCTCGGCGGGCGAAAGCCACGTGGGCATGGTGCGCCAGAACAACGAAGACCGCGTGCACCTCGACCCGGACCGCGGCATCTTCCTGGTAGTCGACGGCATTGGCGGGCAAGCCGCCGGCGAAAAGGCCGCGGACATTGCCATCAACCGCGTGCGCGCGCGGCTGGAGCGCCAAACCGGCACCGCCGAAGAGCGTATCCGCGAAGCTATCACGGTGGCCAACAACGAGATCCTGCACGCGGCGGCCACCAACCCCGAGTGGAAGGGAATGGCTTGCGTCCTGACCGTGGCGGTGGTCGAAGACGGCCGCGCCCTCGTCGGCCACGTCGGCGATTCCCGCCTGTATAAGATCCGGCCGGGAGAGATCCGCAAGATCACGCACGATCATTCGCCGGTGGGCGAGCGTGAAGACAACCGCGAAATTTCCGAGGCGGAAGCCATGCGCCACCCGCGCCGCAATGAAGTCTACCGCGACGTCGGGTCGCAGGAGCACGCGCCGGACGATCCCGACTTCATCGAACTGTTGAGCATCCCGTTCGAGCCGGATAGTGCGCTGTTGTTGTGCAGCGATGGATTGAGCGACCAGGTGGCCGCGGCCGAAATCGGGCGCACGGTGCTGGCCAATGCCGGAGATCCGGGCGGCGCCGTGCGCCAGTTGATCGAGGCGGCCAACCGCGCCGGCGGCAAGGACAATGTCAGCGTCGTGATCGTGGAAGGCGATCGCTTCGCCGACGCGCGGGAGCCTTCGCCGGGAGCCGCAAAGCCTGGGAGCGTGTTCGCCGGCAGGACCGCCATGTTCGCCTACGGCCTGGTGTTCGCATCTCTCGTCTTTGCCACCCTGCGCTATTTTGGTCTGGCGGACCGGCAGCCCGCGGTCCCGCCCGCGCAGACGCTCAGGGTTGGAACTGGCGGCTTCGCCAAGATCGGCGACGCGCTGGCCAAGGCCCGCCCCGGCGATACCGTAGAAGTCTCCAGCGGCGAATATCCGGAGCAGCTCCGGCTCCCCAACGGAGTCACCCTGCGGGGCCGCATGCCGGATGTGCCGGTCTTGCGCGCCGCCTCCATCGAAAACGGACCGGCCGTCGCCATTCTGGCGGAGGGCGTCCAGGGCGCGCGCGTCTTCGGCTTCCGCATCCGCG
>Ga0187851_10003452_pt1 | contig 13226 bp, 18 predicted proteins | sample June2016WEW_6_10_FD_132997 | JGI IMG/M metagenome (GOLD analysis project Ga0187851, IMG submission 132997) | Peatland microbial communities from SPRUCE experiment site at the Marcell Experimental Forest, Minnesota, USA - June2016WEW_6_10 | ecosystem: Environmental > Terrestrial > Soil >...
AGGAGCAGGGGAAAAACCAGGGATGGCACATCGTCCACACCGAGAAGGACCAGCGCACTTTTTATGTCGACGATGGAACGGGCAAGGTTCTGGTCAATCCTCATTCGGCAGAATTTGATCTGCCTTCCACCTATTGGGCGGAGATCGGGCCCAAGGCGGGCGGCGGCCCATACCTCGATCCCTCCCTCGGTCTCGCGGCGGGTCCTTCGGAGCAGGAGTTGCGCGCCTATGCGGCAAAGGCTAACCGCCCGTTATTTGTGGGGGATCAGAAGTCCGTCGCTAAGCTCGAGGCGAAATACGCGAAAGCCATGGAGGGCGAGAACCCTTTGACGGGACGTGGCAGCTTCCGCATCACCGAGTACTGCCTGGTGGCCGAACACGAGTACGACCTCATCGGCACGTGCGCTCAAAATCCTCAGCCCCAGGACGATCAGGATCGAAATCTGATCCTCAAGGGCCAGAACGAACCGACCTTTCTGATTTCCGGGTTGAGCGAGCGGACACTCGAACGAACCTTGAGGAAAAGAGCGGTCATCAGGATCTTCGTCGGCGGCTTGCTCATGGTCTTTATGATGGCCATCATAATCGCCAGTCTGTTCAAGGTCTGAATGAGGCAAATTCACTTTGCCCACGGGGTGACTTCTCGCCCCCGTCTTCGGAGGCTGGGCAGGGCGAGCCCATCCGCAACCGCCGCCAGGTCAGCCCGCAAATCGGCCGCAGTCTAATAAAAAAGGATGCGGTCCCTCTCGAGCAAGCCAGAAAATAGAAGGTTTCGCTGGGAGACAAATAGACATACTCTAGCATCCGCCTGAAGGGCAAAAAAATCCAACTTCCAGTGCACGCTCCGCACAGCGATATAACTGGAATCCTCGCCCATGCCGGGGCCAAACGCGCGAGTCACTGTGCGCTTCGACTTGACCGGATTGGAGAACGATCCATGCCCATAACCCTGACGATTTATCTCGACGTCTTATTCGTGGTCGTATTCTTAGGTGTACCGGCTTTACTCATCTGGCTTCTGGTGCGTCGTGCCATGCGGCGCGGTCGCATAAAGATACTCAGTTCCGATGAGGTCGCGCACAAGCGTGAAGCTGAGCAGCGCAAGGCTGAGGAGGGATGGAGCCTCCCGCCGGAACTCGATCTTCCCACGCCTCGGCCCGTCAGGAGGGAGCAACTCGGCATTCGCATGTTGCGGAGCTTTAAGCGCCTCTTGCCCGTGATCGCCATCCTGGGACTGTTTACCATTATTGTTATGATTCGCAGGGGAATTCGGCCGGGCACGCTGCTGAACGCCCCCTCCGTTGATTTTCCCGCGATCCTTAATTTCTTGTGGCCTGCCCATATGCCAGAGTGGCAGCTTTGGCCACGCATAATCTTTGTGGGGTTCGTCGGGGTGATCGTCTTGTCGGGTTACTTCAGGCGGAAGAAGCAACGGAAGTTACTCAGGTGGGGTAAGCCAGCCTGCGCAGTGGTCACCGGTTGTAGTGGCGGTGATAAGGGTGGCACGATTTGGACACTCCAATACCGAGACGCCACCGGGAACCTGGTAGAAACGGATCTAACTAGTTGGTCCTCAAGGAACGCGACGGGCCAGGTTCTGACGGTTCTCTACGATCCGGACAAGCCATCGCGATGCATAACCTACCCCGTCGGGGGATACGAAATCGGGGTACCCGAAAACTCCTGATTCCCCCCGGGTGGCGGAAACAAGTCATGGCGATGTCTGTGATCGGCGAAACCTCGCCGCTTCCCTCCGCGAACAACCGGGGGAATAACTCCCGAGTGCGGCCATCCGGGAACGACCACCTTGTTGCTCCAAGCGAAATCGCGGGCGTAACCCATCCCCCCGACGCCTCTATACACATAGCCGTTCTCACCGGCCTGAGGGGTCGGAACCGGGATCGAGAATTCGAAAACGATTCGCTGCTACTGGGCGAAGCGGCGGAAAAAGCTGTTGGGCTTCCACTCCGGGCGCTGATCGGCGTCGGCGACACGCCATGCCAGTTTTTCCAGGATGGCGTCGAATTGCGCGGCTGCCACAAGGTCAACGGGCTGGTTAACGTCATCCGAGGGCGCGTGGTAGCGCGCGCTATACCAGGCCTGGAAGATTTTTCCCTCCGGCGTCCCGGCAAGGTACCCGAACTTGAACGCCAGCGCCGGAACTCCTTTTTTGATGAAGCTGTACTGATCGCTGCGGATGAAACGATTGTGCTCCGGTTCCTTATCCGCCTGCACTTGCACGCCCGCTTGTTCGGCTACCGCGCGAACGTCGTCGCCCAGGGTGGATTCACCGAGACCCTGCACTTCGAGGTATTTTAGCGGGAAGAGCGGGAGGTACATGTCCATATTAATGTCGGCAACGAAGGAGCCGGACACCGTGGGATGCGCAGCAAAGTACTGAGAGCCAAGTTCGCCCTTTTCCTCGCCCGTGACGGAGAGGAAGAGAATCGAGCGCTTCGGCTGTGCTCCCGAATCCTTCATCGCACGGGCAATTTCAATCAGGGATGCGTCGCCTGAGGCATCGTCCATCGCACCATTGTAGATGCGATCACCGTTGACGGGCTCGCCGATTCCGAGATGGTCCAGATGCGCGCTGACGACGACGTATTCTTTCTTAAGGTTCGGATCGCTGCCCGGGAAAACACCCACGACGTTCTCCGATTTCGCCTCCGAGCGGGTCATTCCGACCCGCGCACGGATCTTCCCACGGAGGGGAAAGTGCGGCAGCGGCTGATCCGTATTGACCCCTGCGAGAACCTCCGCGAAGGTGTGTCCGCTGCCGGTGAAGAGGATCTCGGCATGCGCCGGGTTCAGGAGGATGCTCAATGGAAGGGCAGCGGGAACGTCGTGGCCAGAATCGCGCAACTCCATGCGCGGCTGGAAGCGCGACGCGGCAATCCGCGACCAGGGAACCTCCGCGCTCTTGGGATTGGGGATGGCAATCGTGCCGATGACGCCTGCCTTCACAAGCGCCTTTCGGCGCTCTTCACTGGATTGATAGTGCGCTTTGATCGGGCCGGGCATGGCCGTGGGACCCCCCGTAACGAAGGCCACGATCTTGCCCTTCAGATCCTGGCCTGCCAGGTCATCATAGTTCAGTTCGGGAACCGTGAGTCCGTAGCCGACAAACACCGCGCTGGCTTCCACATTCTCCGCCGCGTGCGAGTTGACGCCGAGAATGGCATCGTCACCCAGCTTTACCGGCTCAACTTTGCCGGCGCGGAGCAAATCCAGAGAGCAGCGAGTTTCGTCAATCCGCACAACGTCGAAATCCATGGGTTGCCGGTAGCCCTCGACGCCCGCGGGATCGAGACCCACGGCCCGAAACTGCTCCGCCATGTAATCGGCGGCTTTCTCGAAACCGCTGCTGCCGGTGTCCCGGCCCTCCAGGCTGTCGTCCGCAAGAAACCGCACGTGCGACCACCAGCGTTTGCCCTGCGCAGCCCAGTCGGAGCTTGGCGCGATGGCAGCCCCACCCACAAATGCTAGTACCAGGCAAACGAGCAACCCGTTCCGTTGTCTCACGTGTGAACGCCTCCGATTTCTGGCTCAATATGTGCGACGCACCCCGCGAGCAGATCGGCCAGCCCCAACGCGGTCATCGCTTCGTGCCCCCTCGAGCCCGGATTCCAATTTGCATGCCCTCGACGTGACGGACCCTGGTCGCACCGGGAGGCCGCCGAATTCAAGGGTTACCTTACCGTAGGTGGACCGGCTGGGGAACAGAACATTCTTATGTTCGCGGTCTTCCCTCTGCAAGGCGCGCTCGATTTCGCGGATGACGGAACGGGAACCCGCGGATTCATGGTTTGACAGCCAAGCCTAATGCCAGCGCCAGCGATTTCTGCCGCTCGTCGAAAGTGAAAAATTCCTTGGCATTGAGCTTCTTGGCCAGAGCGACAGGTAACACGTCGAGGCTGCGGCAGCCAATGCGGGGACTATGGAGCGCGGCCCATGGTGCTGCCGCGCGATAAACGGGAGCCCAATTGACGGGTTGGGGAACCAATCGGCCGCTCCGCAAATCGCTCTCCACATCCGACCAAGCGGTGCCGACTTGGGCGGAGGTGAGGATGCGCCGAAAGACCCCAAGGGCAAGGGCGTTCCGCATTTCCAAGCGATGCAGCCCGGTGAATGGCAACGGTTCGGCGGTGGCGTAAAGGAGGGCTTGGGCGCTCGCGCTATGGGAATCATTGAGGTAATGCGAGATGAGCGGACTGGTGTCCGCGTAGAGGTTCATGCGGCGTTAGTAGCGCTCCTCTTCCCGCGCCAGCATCACCAAATTGGGCAAAACCTTGTCGCCAAAAATTCGACGCCGCCGGGCGGCCGCGTCGGGCCAGCGAATCGGGCGTTTGCGCCGGGCCGCCGGTTCCACCTCCAGCGCCGTTTCCAGTTCGTGGACGCCCGCAAAGAATTTCCGACGCTCCCGCGGCGGCAACGCTTTCACCTGCTCCAGTACTTCGTTGGCACTCATGGTCGAAAAATACCACGGGCCGGGCGTGCGGCGCAAGTAAGGCTTTGGCCACTGACAACGGACGACTGACAATAGAGGCTCACAGTTGACAGTCGACAGTTAACAGTCAGGGCCTTCTTGATTCTTACTGTGAACTGTAAACTATGAACTGTGAACTGATCCCTTGAATTCTGGATGATGAACAGAAATCGGGCGGAGGTAGCGCAGACCGCCCGGTTTTGCGGTCTGCGGCTCTTCGTTGACAAGGGCTACCCGATGGGACGGCCTGGCCCCTGCCAGGGAAGAGACGCGGACCACAAGAACGGTGGTCCGCTCTACTTGCTCGCACATGAGCCGCGTCGTGTCCCGCCTCTCTCAGCCCTTCTGCCACCGCAGGGGAGAAAGCGTTATCAACCAGAAACCTCAAGGCGTCGTCACCAGAGGGATTTCACACTCACGAACCGCTTCGGCGGCATAGCGTAGGGCCTCGCGGATGTCGTCGCCGGTAAGGTCGGGATAGGCTTTTAGAATTCGCTCGTCGCTCATTCCATCCGCCACCATTCCCACCACCGTGGCCACGGGGATTCTCAGCCCCCGCAAACAGGGCACCCCGCCCATCTGATGGGGATTTACCGTGATTCGTTGGGAGGTCATAGGACGCACCTTTCGCTCCTACCCTTCTACCAAATCTCACGTGACTTCGTGCTTGCCACTTGTCACTCGCCACTTGTCCCTGCTGTTCCGGGTTGGCCATGGTTTGAACCTCGGTAATGGAGGTTGGAAGGGAATATTCGCGTGGGCGGAGAGAATTGTGAAGAGCGAAGGATGAATTGCGTTCAAAGGCGGTCGCATGTATTTTATCGACCAGTCAAAATTTGAAGAGGGAAATCCGCGTCAAAATTCTGCCATGCTGAGGCAAATTCCATCTGCGTTTGTAGGGAACTCTGGCGAGTTCTTTGTTCTTGCTGAATTAACCCGTCGGGGATGGACAGCCACACCAACGGCTAGAAACAACCGCGCATACGACATCCTTGCGAAGCGGGGAGACGCTTTTGCCGGGATTCGAGTCAAGACTAAAGGGTGGCCTTTTACACTTTTCCAGTGGAATGCGAAGCCAAGCGGTGACATCTTTCTGGACATGACAGTGGAACGCGATTTTTGTGTCCTGGTAGACATTCCTGAAGATGACGACGCAGTTCCAATTTACTACGTGGTCCCCACGTCTGTAATCGACAGGTGGTTGCGGGATGACTTCCGTACGTGGGTCACCACACCCGGTGCGAAAGGACAACAAAGAGCGGAGAACAACAAACGACGAATCTTCTACGTTGACGACGACACGAACAAGTTGGGACACGGCTACCGACAAAAATTAGCTCCATACCAGGGTGCATGGAATCTGCTGGGTTCGACACTAGTTCAAGGGTAGCCGTGGTCAATGTAGTTTTGACCGTGGGTTCTTCCTTTGATGGCGAAGGCATATGCCTCGGGGATATCAAGCATGAAAAATGCTCACCGTCAAGACAGCACTGACCGTGATGGCTTCCCGCTGGGGGAGTTAGCCTTGACCCGGTTAGGGCGGTCGGCATATGATTTTGGCGACGGCAGATTTGACAGTTGGAATTTCACGTAAGGCGAGCCAGCACCGAATGAGGATTGAATCGCAGCTCTGCGGCTGGCCTGAACCTGGCACTTCCTAGGGCATAAGAGCGTTTCTACCATGCAGGATGAATTCAGTTCCACGCTAATGCCATATTCGGAGTGACGGATGGATCTCAACGAAGCTGCGTTACAGCTCTATAAGGTCGAGTATGAAAAGGCCGCCGAGCGATATGACAACATCTATCGGTCGATTTGGACAATTTTCTCGTACATGACGGCCGTCACCGCCGGACTCCTCGCGTTCGGTTCTGAAAGAATTGAACCGCATGCACTGATCTGCATGGCGGCAATTCCATTGTTGTTTTGGTTCTGGACAACCTACTTGCCCCTCGATCGGTACGGGAACGCCACCCTCAATCGTCTCTGCGAGATCGAAGAACTTTTGAATGAGCGCTTCGGAACGAAGTTGGGGCACTTCGCTGGTGCCAAGCATGGACTAAACGAGCTAAGCATCTTCAAAAACATGGTACAAGCCCGTACATTCTGGGATTGGTGGCGCCAATTTTATCGGGCTAGGTTCGCAATCTGCCTCATCTTCATTCTTTTCCATGTCCTAGTCGCGCATGAAGCACGTGCGTTCCGCAATTCTGGTAAGCCGCTATTCCTGGAGAAGCCCGCGACGCCAACGGTGGTTATACACTTGTAGCAAGCGTTATTATTTGCAGTGCTGAAATTCGACTCCGGATCGTTCACTTTCGTTTTGTATTCGCCGAATCATATGGGTAACATGGTACCGATGCAGCCTAATGGTGGTTTGAAAATTCTCGGGGAGCAGATGCAGCGTGCCGCTGATGACGTTTTCCCCCCTCAGACTTCACGCGGCGCGGAAATAGAAGCTCTGGTTGAGCTGTTCCGCGGCGTGTTCGCGGGCCGCGTGGCGCTCTATGTGAGCGCACCGATAACCTCGGGACAGCGATTTGTTGACTGGTACGCAAGACACCACAATTTAGCCAGCTTAGGGGAAGAACAGTTTCGGCGTGAACAGCGAGACGAGGTCGTTGCTCCGAACCGAAGTGCTGCCAGTGCGCTTATAAGAAAAGTCCGAGGAATTCAATCCGGACCCGTGATCGATCCTACGGCGGTAGGTGACATTGAGGGATGGGTGCAGGGGGACTACCGTACGGCCTGGGCTCGGATTATTGAAGAGTTCGTGCGAACAGTTGTTTTTGCGGACGGATGGGAATTCAGTAACGGCTGCTGTTATGAGTTTCTCATTGCTACAAAGGCAGGAATTGAAACGCAGGATGAGTCGTGGCGGCCGATCACCCTCGCGTCTGGCGTCGCGCTGATGCGCCATGCGGTAGTTGAGATGTCGTCGCGAGGCTTGTCCGTGGAGTTCTTGCGAGGGATCCTTGAGGAGCTTGAATCCCTAGGCGATTTGCCACCTTCTGACATCGGCGTCGATTACGATCGGGTCAAGGGAACGAGCAAATTCAAGGATGCTGTCCTGGATTCCCTTTCAAACCATGGCAATGTTGCCCAGTTCGTCAGCTTCTCCCCAAGCCTCGACATCCGCTACTCCCGGATAGTTGGTCACTCGCCCAATGCGAGCTTTGCCTCTCTGCGCGACGCCATTGCCTCTCTGCTGGGAGCTTCTGCAGAAAAGTCTGTCAACATCCGCAGCTATCACCCCGAACACCCGAAAAGCCGCGAGTTCATCTACGGCTTAAGAAACGTTGAGGATGCCGAAACGGCAGTGCGGAGACTCGCCAGCGAAGCCCTCTATACGATCGTAAATGAAACCGTGGACGTCAACGATGGTGGCGTCTCAGGAGTTGCCCTCGGTGACGTGATCGAATTCGCTCCCGGTGATACGCCTCGCTGTGTAGAAAAGCCGGGGACGCTGAGCCTACCGCGAACTATTGCCTTGTCGATGTTGCAGCGCGTCTACGGTTTCGCGCCGACACTTCCCACAGGCCGATGGCGGATCGAGTTCAGTATTCATCCTATTCCACGCGGATACCGGCAAGGCCATTCAATTCTGTGGGAAGCGGAGCGCGAGACGGCGATGCAACGTGCCCCTCGCGTCCGTTGGCCGAACCAATTCAGCCGGTTCTTGGGCGACAAAGCATTTGGATTGTTGCTAGCCGATTGCTTCGGATTCCCAGTACCATCTACAGTGGTGATCTCCCGCAATGTCGCGCCTTTCGCATTCGGCCGGAGCACAGGAACTGGAGAAACCTGGGTGAGAACGTGTCCCAGGGAGCCGGTGCCCGGAAAATTCGCAACCCTCCGCGGGTGGACAGATCCTTTCAAACTGCTCATCCAAGAAGACCCCGCTGGAAAGGAACTTGTGTCGGTCCTGTCGCAAGAAGGAGTGCGCGCGGCATTCTCAGGTGCCTCCATCAGCAATGAGAAACATGAAGCAATTGTCGAAGGCGTTGAGGGAATCGGCTCAGACTTTATGCTCGGTCAGAAAGCGGCTCAACTGCTCCCGCCAAAGACGATCACGGCGGTTAAGCAGCTTTTGGATAACCTAGTCCGGGTTGTGGGCGGCACACTCAAGATCGAGTGGGCGTGCGACGAGGACTTCATCTGGATTCTACAAATGCAACAGCTCGAGCACCCAGTTCGCGACGCCGTCGTTGTTCCAGGTGAGGCGACTCGTTTCAGACGATTTGATGTAGGCGATGGCATCGAGCAGTTTCGAGAATTTGCCGCTGAAGCGAAGGCGGCGGGTGACGGCATAGTCCTTATCGGATCTGTCGGAGTCACCAGTCACTTCGGCGATATCCTGCGGCGAAGCGGCGTTCCTTCTCATATCGAACCCCACAGTTAAAGCATCACCTTAATCGGCGGGCTGGCGTAGACCCCTGCTCTTGGGAGTCTGCGATTTCCCGAAGGGGCTTGTGGGAACTGACGGCTCAATTCAGTCACCTTGTAAAACGGCTCGCTGTCGGAGACTATACACGCGACAATGCCGTGCCAGAGGAGAGGCCTTTCGGAAGATCGCAGACGCTAAGAACCGACCGTCTGCGCCACCCCGCCGAAACGTAGGGTGGCCTGCGCTAGAGGCGCCAGTTCGCTATCTATTTATGACAGAAAGCCGTGGACCTACAGACCAGGTTCGCGCTATTTATACTTTCTATTGCCCTTTGCCTAGACTGGGAAGTCCACCTTGTACAATGTAAGAATTCTTCCGCCCTTTTCGGTCGATTGCCTGAAGTTTGTGTCGCATCCTCGTTTTAGTTGCATTCTTGTCGTCACGGGTCGCGGCATTGAGCAACTTCTCGCGATCATCAGCTGATATGCCGGCCAATCGGAATATTTCAAGTATTTCGGACCTTAGGGCCTTTCTTGGCAGATGAAGCCTAGACAACTGCTCCCGTGAGATGTTCCCCTTGAGCCAAAGCAACCTCGCCGTTTTCTTGAATTCGCTAGGCATAGCGGGTAGCCATCACGGACAGTGCCTTTCTGCGTGGGTTCTTCGGTGCGAGACCTAACGTCTAGCGGCTAAGCTGGCGCGTTTTCCGGCGGCCGAGTTGGCGCGATGGTTCGGGGCGCCAGGACGACGGCGTGCTGCACCTGTTGCCGCCGCCGCAGTATTCACCAACATTCGGAGTGCCCGGTTCACCGACTCCGAGTCGGGGAAGACGCCCGCCAGTTCATGCTGGATCAACACGAGGTTGGTCCCGGCAGTTGCCTCGCGGTAGTACTTACCGCGAACTCCTCCCTTGAGTTGCGAGAGGTCATACTCCGGCCTCAAATCGCTATTAGTTCCCTTCGCCGATGCCTTCTTCATATTGCTTGCGCTCTCCCCTAGTGGTTTTCCGTGCGCTGATGATTCCGATGCGGTCCCCGCGTCGGCAATGCGACACGAAGACAACCTGCTGCCTGCTGGAACGACCGATGGTGATCTCTCGTTCCTCCCCCATGGAATGATCCGGGTCGGGAAAGGTCAAGGCCAGCGGGTCGAGAAAGACTGTAGCCGCATCCTCAAAGGAAATTCGGTGCTTTCGGCGGTTGCCCTTTGCCTTTTTCGCGTCCCACTCGTAGACCACAGCCTCAGTCTACCTCACCCGCGTCGTGAAACCAAGCGCAGCCGGTAGCGCAGAGTCTCGCGGGTGGCGCATACATAGCTCTTCATGTATGCGTCCCGGCAACACGCGCAACGTTTCTGTCCGCGCGTGATAACGCTGGCCTGCCTTAGCTTTTTAACCGTCGCCCACACAGACGGTAATGTCGGCGCCACCCGCGTTTATACACTCGCGGGAGGGCGGAAGCAAGGGCGCCACGAAAAACGTCGGCTGGCGCATCAGACTCCGGATGCTTCTGGGTCTGCGATTTCTCGAAGGGACTTGGGGGAGCGGAAAAGATAGTCCGAAGTCCGGGGTCCGAAGTCCGAGGTCGGAAAACCAGTGACGAGTGACATGTGACGAGTGACGAGCAAGACAGTCCCGGGTCGCAGGAGCAGGGACTAGGGCAGCTCAGCCGCGAGCGGCGCGAACGGGCTTGGGTTTCTTGGCGCGGCGCGGGGCGCGGTGGGTTGGCTGCACTGCTTTGTGAGGTTGCTTGTCTAAAGGAACGTTCGTCCGGGCAAGCTGCAGGAGCAGGCGCAAGGCTTGATTGACCGACGCTGAATCGGCGAACGCTTGGGCCACGTCGGGATCGAGAAACACCACATTCGTACCGGCGCGGTAAGCCTCATAGTGTTTCCCCCGAACGCCGTGCGAGAAGTCGTACTCGGATCGAATTTCATCGTTAGCGTTTTGGTGAACGTGTTGATTCATACTGTCTCCGCTCTCGGGGAATCGCCTCACGGGCGTTGATGATACGGGTTCGCCCTTCGCGTTCAGTATATGCGACTACGAGTAGGCGTCCCCTTGCCGACTGGCCCATACTGAGAAATCGGAATTCCTCCTCCGAGTGATCTGGATCGGCAATCGCGAGTTCCAGCGGGTCGCCAAACACCGTCATCGCTTCGGCGAACGCGACGCCGTGCTTCGCGGCGTTCGAATCTGCTTTCTTGGCGTCCCATTCAAATTCCATGACACGATTCGTGCGACCGCGAGTATTGATCCAGCCATCTCAATCCTTAGTGTACAGCAACTGCAAGCCGGATGCTCTAGAAGAACAGTGACGAGTGGCACAAAGAAGAGCCCGGGGTCCGGAGTCCGAAGTCATGAGGACAGTGGTTAGTGGCTAGTGGCCAGTGGATGGTGGCGAGGGCTGAGAGCGCGATAGATGCAGCGCCGCAGCCTGAAGATTCACACCTCGTCCCAGGAACGCACATCCACCTCGAGCCAGTCTTGCAGCGCGTCTCGTTTCTGGCTGGCCGGAAGCATGTCGATACGCTTGCAAATTTCGCCGAGGGTCATCACGCTCAGGAAGAGGCTCTCTTTCCCGGCCTGGCGGAGGAAAGCCACCCACGCGCGTCCGGGGTTTCGCGGGTCAGCTCAGACGGGACGTTGGTGCGAACCAGATAGCCCGTCACAGAATGTGGCCGGCAAGCGCCCCCGCCTAATTTTTCCTTGCCAAAGGCTAGAATTGTGGGTATAGTGGATGAGTAAGTCGGAGCCTGGTGAGAAAAAGGCTGCTCGTGTCGAGAATGGAAGACTGCAACTTCCGCCCCTTGCGGCGAATCCGCCACCCCTTAAACCAACAAAAAATCAGAATCTGGCGCGGGTCTGGCGGGAAAAATAAAAATGATTACGTTCAAAGCCGGAATGTGTATGAAAACAAAGAAAACATGGACAAAGTTACCGCGAAAAAGCCGGACATTTACGGAAATTTGACGCGGATTTTGCAGAAAAACTCGGGATATTACGGACAAAGCGGCTTGATTGACACTTTTAGAGCGGGTTTTATGCGGATATTCGTGGCGAAAATCTCCCCCTCCCCCGGTCGCGCGCCGAGCGCAGCGCTTATTCCGTCAGCGCGGGGAAGCGTCAAGACCCGTGCAGATTTCGAATTGCCGCGACCCGCGCCGGACGGCCTCCAGCTCCCAACTCAGCCGAGGTTTCCGGACATCGATCCCCAGCGGGTTTTCAGCATAATCGCATTGCAGACGGGTGGCCTTCATCGCCGCGACGCCGCCGATTCCCGTCTGCCCCAAAGCTGCATATGCGCTATGACCGTAGAGTGTTCCACGTTCCATCAAATTGGAAGATCAAGGCCCTCTCGGTTGGAGTCCTGGCGAGGCCAATTTGCTCTTACTGCCACTTTATCCTTCCAGTTTGCAAGCCTACATTCGATTGTCCGGACGTAATGGTGTCCCATTTTGCTCAAGGGCCGGTTCAACACTGTACAGACAGTACCCCGGCAAGGGAAATATCATGCAAGATGCCGCTGGATGGAGAGGCAAACCGCTTCACGCCTTCTTCGGGTAGAGTTCGGCGATAAGCCCCTACCGCCAGCTTAGTCTCGGATCATAAAGGAGAATTATCGTGACCACAGCAACAAAACCGGCAAAGACGTTTGGGCTCGTGCTCTCCGGGAGCAGTTTGAAGGGTGACAACGTGGTGAACCACAAAGGCGAGGACCTCGGCAAGATCGAGGAAATCATGCTCGACTTGGATCGGGGACGCATCGCCTACGCCGTATTGTCGTTCGGCGGTTTTCTGGGCATGGGAGACAAACTGTTTGCTATTCCCTGGCAGGCCTTTTCTGTCGACACGGTCCAGAAGAGATTGGTTCTGAATACCAACAAGGAGCTTTTGGAGAAAGCAACGGGATTTGACAAGAGCAACTGGCCAGACATGGCAGACCCTGGTTGGGGAGCCTCGCTTTACGGGTACTACGGCTACAAGCCCTACTGGGATTGATGCCGTCTTCGGCTTTTCCCTGTCAGGTACAGGATCTGACATATTCGATTGTCCACACTTGAGCGGTGACCCCTGCTTTTCATAGCGGGGGTTACGCTCGGGGTGCGGCGGATATGAGCGAGAATGTTATTGGAGATTTCTGAGATCATGCGAGCGGAAGATTAACGATGCCAAGGCCCTGGATCACGGGCTGGAGAGTATTGAGGTTGTTATGACGCCACAGAAGAGCACGCCTGGAGTTGTCAAAGCCAAGGACGATAGCAAGCAACTTGCTATACCTCACAGGAAGACTCCACCCATCAATTGGACAGCATTCCTGGAAGGAATCACGCGCGGGAAAACCGTTCTAG
>Ga0187851_10003454_pt1 | contig 13225 bp, 13 predicted proteins | sample June2016WEW_6_10_FD_132997 | JGI IMG/M metagenome (GOLD analysis project Ga0187851, IMG submission 132997) | Peatland microbial communities from SPRUCE experiment site at the Marcell Experimental Forest, Minnesota, USA - June2016WEW_6_10 | ecosystem: Environmental > Terrestrial > Soil >...
CCTTAACCTCCTCCTTTTGGGGCGCTTGAGCCTGAGGCTCTTCCTTTGGGGACACTTCAGCCTTCGGCTCTTCCTTTGGGGGCGCTTGAGGCTGAGGCTCTTCCTTCGGTGGCGCTTGAACCTTCGGCTCTTCCTTTGGAGGCGTTTGAGCCTTAGAACGGAACCAAGATAGTTTTATCCATGGAAGCGCAAACAGCCCTTTGCTCACGGCTCCGCCAGTTTGGCTCTCAGGGTACAGCAATTCGGGTTCCGCTCTAGGCTGTTCCTGTGGGGGCGTTTGCGCCTGAGCCTCTTCTTTCGGAGGCGCTTGAGCCTTAGGCTCTTCCTTTGGGGGGGCTTGAGGCTGAGCCTCTTCTCGCGGAGGCGCTTGAGCCTTAGGCTCTTCCTTTGTGGGGGCTTGAGGCTGAGCCTCTTCCTTTGAGGCCGCTTGAGGCTGAGGCTCTTCCTTTGGGGGCGCTTGAGCCTTAGGCTCTTCCTTTGGGGGTGTTTGAGGCTTAGGCTCTGCGTCTGGCATTCTTCCCTCCCGGCCGGCTAGCATCCGCAACAAGTATCTGACTGGCCCATCTTATCGTCTAGTTTGCGCCAAGTCATTTTACATCTTTAGTTCAACGCACGTGAGCATGGGTACTCTCCCGGTAACGGGTGTAGAATTCTGCTCGTGAGCACAGGTCCTGAATTTGTCCCATCCCGGGAGAAGGAAGAACGCAACTGGCTGCCCCTGGTGGTGGCTGCTGCCGTCGTCCTTTTGTTGCCGCCGCGGCGATCCTGATTCTGGAATGCGGAAGCGGCCGCGGCCCGGGTGCAACCACGGTCACGCCGATCTCCGCGCCTCTTGATCCTTATGCGGCCAGCCTCTCGCTGACCGGCCTGGCCATGAGCGAATCCGCCAACCTGGCCGGAGGCAAGGTCACCTACCTGGACGGCCATATCGCCAACCACGGCGCCCGCACCGTTACCGCTGTGACCGTGCAGGTGCTCTTCCGCGACTACGCCCACGAGGTGGCGCAGAACGAGACCCAGCCGCTCAGGCTCATTCGCGCCCGCGAACCTTATATAGATGTAGAGCCGGTCTCCGCCGCCCCGCTCGCCCCCGGCGGCGAGCATGACTTCCGCCTCATCTTCGACGGCGTCAAGCCCGACTGGGATGGCGCATACCCGGAGATTCGCATCCTCCACGTCGAGACGAAATAGGCCACCCCGCAGACTTTGCCCGGTAGAAATTGCCTTCTCCGGCAAAATTTACGCTCCCGCCCGTCCAACGATGGTTTGAGCAAACACTGCTCAAAAGAGCCGAAGCGCGCCAAGCCACACAATCCAAAGCAGATCGACATCTCCCCTCCGAGTCGCCAAGTTTGGCGTGAGCCTTGCTTTCTCTCAGGGTGAGCAAAGACGACCGCTCACCCCGCGCAGTTCCGGCGGTGAGAGAAACTCAGAGGGTATCATCCCCATGAAAGCTGTCGTGACATCTCGACTCTTCTTTTCCCGCCAGCTCGCTTTCGTTTTGCTGGCATCTGTGATAGCAATCCCCACCCTCGCCCAATCGGGACAGCCAGCCGATGGTGATCAGCGGCCCTCACCCCAGGCCGCGCCGTCGCCCTCAGCCAGCGCCCCCAGGGAGGGGTTCTGGGGCCGCGTCAATCCCTTTGCCCGCAAGAAGTGGGTCAACGGCCGGCTGGACCCCCTCAAGGGCCAGCTCAACGAGCTGGATGAAGTCAGCGCCAAAAACACCCGCGACATTCAGGACGTGGACCGCCGGGCGCAGGCGGGCATTCGCCACGCTCAGTCCACCGCCGATGCGGCCAACCAGGAAGCGGACGCAGCCGGCAGCCAGGCCCGCAATGCCGGAACCCTTGCGCAGGGCGCATCGGCCCGCGTGGACCGGCTGAACTCAACCGTCACCGGCCTGGACCAGTATCGCCAGGCAAAGGAGGTTGAAGTAGAGTTCCGCTCCAGCCAGCCGATTCTGTCGGCGGCGGCCCGCGGGCAATTGGACGAGTTGGCCGCGAAGCTCGCCGGCCGCCAGGGGTACATCCTGGAGATTGAGGGACATTCTCCTCTAGGCGGCAGCCCCGGCATCCAGAGCTCCGGGCGTTTGGCCGAGGCGGTCAAGCGCTACCTCGTCACGGAACACGAGATTCCCGTCTACCGTATGCACTCCGTCGCCCTCGGCAATGCTCCCGCCGCGGGCGACGAGCAAGCACGATTCGCTAAGGCGAACAGTGTGCGCATCCGGTTGATGGAAAACAGTTTGGCGGCCCAGGAAGTTGCGTCTCCCCAGAGCGCGGCTCCCTCGACCGGCGCGGAGCGGCCCTGACACAACCGCAGCCCCGCCCTCGAGGCTTCCTTCCGCTCCGGCGGCGCCTGCGTCGCAGGCCGCCAACCAAGCTCTCGCATAACGAGAGAACCAAGGCACTTTGGCCCCCGCTCATCACGGGGGCCCTTTTTTGCGCCTCCAGGCGCTTCTAGCGCGCAGTCCGAATTTGCCTGTGGCCCGCAGACTCGGGAGCCAAGGCCCAAGTTCAGCAAATCGCCGCTCACCGACGGGCAGCTTTCCGTTGCCTCTGAAAGCCTTGAATCTGCGGCGCGCGAATTTGTTTTTTTCAAAAGCCTGAGCCAGCAGGGCTTCCGGCGGTTTAAAGTAACACCAGCAGGGTTTTGCGGCCAATCCATGCGGCCAGGACGGAACCCGCACCCAACTGCCGATGCGCTGGAAAGCCACGTCCATCCAATCCGCGGCCAGCTTTCCTCCCGACGGGGAGGTGGTACTGTGCGCCGTGCCGGCTCTGGGCGGCACTGCTTTGACGGCTCCAGGCTCCGCCAGTTCAGCTCTGGAAGACTCTACTCCGTCCGATTCCGTCCATTCTGGGGCGCGTGTCACACTGCTGGCGGCGCGAAAAACCGGCAGATGCCCGGCCGCGAGGCTCAGGACCCCCGAGGACGAGGATCTCAGCCCGGAAAGCTCATTTTCACCGCAACCTTCCGCCCCGGATGGGGTTCAAGAAGATATGGCGACCTTGGCCCTGGGGAATCCGGCTCTGGGAGCTCGCCCGGCTGCGCGGGCGGACGATTGGCCGGCTGCGTCTTTCAGCCAGGATCCGGCCAGCGATGCGGCCATCATGCTGCGCGCGGCGGCGGGCGATGAATCGGCCTTCAATTTCCTGGCGGAGAAATACCACCGGCCGATCATCCACTTCCTCTTCCGGATGGTGCGCAACCAGGCCATTGCCGAGGAGTTGGCACAGGAGGTGTTTTTGCGCGTCTACCGCTCGCGCGGGAGCTATCGCGCCGAGGCCCGTTTCACCACGTGGCTCTACCGGATCGCTACCAACCTGGCGGTGAACCACGCGCGCGACTCGCGGCACGAGCGGGCGGCGCGGAATGTCTATCTGGATGCTCCGGACGAGGAGACCGGCGCGACGCCGGATGTAGCGGACGATGGGCCGTCGGCGGAGTCGAGCCTTCTGCGCGAGGAGCGCATGAAGGCCATTCGCGCGCAGGTGATGGCGCTGCCCGAACGGCAGCGGATGGCGGTGGTGATGCACAAGTACCAGGGGATGGACTACCGCGAGATCGGCGAGGTGCTGAAGCTGAGTGAGTCGGCGACCAAGTCGCTGCTTTTTCGCGCCTATCAGACGCTCAGGGAGAAATTGAAGGATTTTGTTTGAGTCGAAAGAGCCGGGCGACACCGGCGGGAAATGGGGTGGTACCGATGGAACAGATGGTAAAAGAACGGATGAAAGACAATTGCGCCGGGATGGGAGAGCGGCTGGTGGACCTGCTGCTCGAGCCAGCCGCGGCGCCTGCCAAGGTTCGAGCGCATGTCGAGGAGTGTGACCGCTGCCGCCGCGAGCTCGATGAGCTGCGGGCGACGATGGCTCTGCTGGATGTCTGGAAGTCGCCGGAGCCGAATCCCTATTTTCTGACCCGGCTGGAGGCGCGCCTCCGCGAAGAGCGCGAGGCCGAGCCCGCCGGGTGGTTTGCCCGTCTGCGCGCCAGCTTCGTCTACGGGCCCGCGACTCATGTCCGTCCGCTGGCGGCGATGGCGCTGACCATCGTTCTGCTGGTCGGCGGCGGAGCTTATCTGGGCGTCACCAATTGGGACCAGCCGCCGGCTGCTCCACCGCAGGCCGCCGCCGTGCATGACCTGCAAATCATGGACAGCAACGCCCAACTGCTGGATCAGTTGGAGGCGCTCTCCAGCAACAACAGCGAAGGGAACTGAAGCGTCTTCACGGTATTTGGAATTGGGCGCCCCATCCTTCGCGCTCTTTGCGAAGGGTGGGAAGGTATCAGGAGCGGGAAGAAATGTTCGCCGGAAGACACAATGCGGGACGGATAGGCATTGCGGCCATGGCCGCGGCAGCCGTCCTGCTTTGTGCGCCGGCGGCCTGGGCTTACGGCCAGCACACCACGGCTGCCCCTGCTCCCGCTCCTCACGTTTCCGCCCCCGCGCCGGCCACTCACACTTCCGCTCCCGCATCTCACTCAGCTCCTGCATCTCACTCCGCTCCCGCAGTTCATTCCGCTCCGGCATCTCACGCCGCTCCGCCTGCTCATTGGGCTCCGGTCTATCACCCGCCCCAGCCTCAGAGCGCGGGCCGCTCCCCCGAATCACCCCGCGGCTCGCCGATGGGCAACGCTCCCCAGCGTCCACCCTCCAGTTATCCAACCACCGGGGGCCGTCCGGTTTATCCGGGTCCGCCGTATGTGGGACCGGGCTTTGCCCGGCCTGCTTATCCGGGGTATGCGCCGCCGGCTCAAGGCCCCCCAGGCCATCTGGGCGAGTGGCTCAATCAGCACCGCAATCTTCCCGTCCAGGAGCAGGAGCGGGTGTTGCGCGGCGACCCGAGCTTCCACCGGCTCCCTTCCGCCGACCAGCAGCGCGTTATCGAGCAGTTGCATCAGGTGAACCAGTTGACTGAAGCGCAGCGCCAGCGCCGTGTGGCCCGCACCGAGATGATCGAGCATCTCTCACCCCAGGAGCGGATGCAGATCAACCTCTCCGCGCGCCGCTGGGCCGAACTGCCTGTCGACCGCCAGGCGCTAATGAAGCAGGCCTGGCTTGAGTTGCGCGAGGTTCCCATCGACCAGCGCCCGACCGAGCTGAACTCCGCCCGCTACCTGGGCCAATTCACACCCGAGGAGCGCGGCATCCTCACCGACATGCTCCGCGTCGAGCCCTACCAGTCGGCGCGATGATTGTGCGATTTCATTAGAAGCAGCCCGACTCGCCCCTGCGAGTTACGGCCAGCAATGAACCCGCCAACTTGCTAACTCGCCATCCCGCGAAGCGGGGCCAACTTGCTAAATGGCCTCCCGGTTCTTCTGTACTTTGGCGAAGGAATGGAGAAACTGACTCCAACAACCATCTTGCTCATAGGGAGGCTTCGGGCCCAGCGCCTATCGCTTCAGCTCCAGCGGCGCCCGCAGCCGAATATCGCGCGACGATGCTCCCACCTGAATCTCGAATGTGCCCGGCTCGGCGGTCCACGCCTTCTTCTCTGGACTCCAGTAAGAAAACGCCCCGCGCCCCAGCGTGAAGGCCACTGTCTGCGTCTCGCCGGGCTTCAATTCCACGCGCCTGAATCCCTTCAGTTCATGCGCCGGCCGGTCGATCTTTGAGTGGCCGTCTCGTACGTAAAGCTCGACCACCTCGGCTCCGGCGCGCGCGCCTGCGTTGCGCATCTTCAGGCTGACCACGGCCCCGGTGAGGCCGGTCTTCCCGGCGATGATGTAGGGCGTCACCGTCAGCTCGCTGTACTCGAACTTCGTATAACTCAGCCCGAAGCCAAACGGAAACAGCGGCTCGACATTCTTGGTGTCGTAGTACCGGTAGCCGACATAAATCCCCTCGGCATAATTCTCTTTGAGATTCACGCCGGGGTAGTTCCCATACGCCGGGTTGTCCTCCCATCGTTTCGGCAGCGAAACAGGCAGCTTGCCCGAGGGGTTCGCGTCGCCGAAGAGAATTGCAGCCAGCGCGCGGCCTGCCTCCTGCCCGCCATACCACATATCAAGCAGCGCCGGAGTCTTGTCGAGCCACTTCGTCATGGTCACAGGGTCGCCGGTATTGAGCACTACGACCGTGCGCGGGTTCGCCGCCTCGATAGCCTCGATCAGCTCGTCCTGGCCGGCGGGCAAATCCATGGTCTTTACGTCGAAGTCCTCCCGCTCGATCTTTTCGTAGCGCCCCACCACCACCACTGCCACATCGGCGTGAGCGGCGGCATCCGCAGCCTCTTTGAGCAGACGGGCGCGAGCTTCAGGCGTGTCTTGCTCTGGGGCCTCGCCATCCATCCCCACGCCCAGCGCGGACTTGATCTCGATCCCGCTTCCGGCCCGCGCGCGAATCCCTTCCAGCGGCGAGATGGCGTACTTGGGCACAACAAGCGAGCTGCCGCCTCCGCCGGTGCGCGCCACGACGGCATTCGGCCCGATCACGGCGATCGAATGAATCTTCTTCTCATTCAGCGGCAGCAGGGAACCGAAGTTCTTCAAGAGCACAATGCTCTCCGTCGCTCCCTCAAGCGCCACGGCCGCCTGGGCCGGCGTGTTCACCTCGCCCCCGCCCAGGTGAGGATGGTCGAATATCCCGCTCAAAAAAATCACGCGTAGAATCCGGCCCGCGTTGTCGTCCAAGGCGGCTTCGCTGATATGGCCGGCCTTCACCTCGGCCAGCACCTTATCCGCCGTCAGCCATCCCGCGCCGTTTCCCGCGGCCTGCGTTCCCGGCTCCGCGAACCACGCCCTCATCGGTTCCCGCCCTGGCATCTCCAGGTCCATCCCCGCGTTCACCGTCGCGGCGGTCGAGTAAGTGCTGCCCCAGTCGGAGACCACAAACCCCTTGAAGCCGAACTCACCCTTCAGAATCTCCTTCAGCAGCGGCGCGCTCTCGGCGCAATGCTCGCCGTTGACCTTGTTATATGCCGACATGACGGTCCACGCGCCGCCCTCCTCGACGGCCGCCTTGAAAGCCGGAAGGTAGATCTCGTGCAGCGTGCGTGCGTCGATCTGCTCGTCGATGCGATGCCGCTCGAACTCCTGGTTGTTGGCGTCAAAGTGCTTCACCGACGCAATCACGCCCTCGTGCTGCACGCCCTTGATGTACGCCACGGCCAGCCGCCCGGCCAGGTAAGGGTCTTCGCCGTAGCCCTCGAAGTTGCGTCCCCACAGCGGCACGCGGTTGATGTTCACCGTCGGTCCCAGAATCATATCCCGGCCCAGCGCCTTCACCTCCTGCCCGATGGCCTGGCCCTCCCGCTGCACCAGCTCCTGGTCCCAGGTGGCGGCCATCGCCACGCCCGCCGGAAAGCTCGTCGACAGCACCCTCAGCCGCGCGCCGGCCAGACCAGTGATCGCCGAGCTGCCCGCCCACGAGCGCACGCCCAGCGGCCCGTCGGCCATCTTGATCGCCGGAATCCCCAACCGCTCGATGGGCGCAGACTCCATCCACCCCGCCCCGGAGAGCATCGTCGCCTTCTCTTCCAGCGTCATGCGGCCCAGCAGGTCAGCCACCCGCTTCTCCACGGGAAGGCTCGCATTTTTATACGGCGCATGGGCCGGAACAGCGGCCGGCGGGGTGCTTTGAGCCTGAATAGCGGTGGGAACAAACGCGGCGGCGGCAAAAATAGTAGCGAAGAACAGATTCAATGTACGGCGCATCGGAAAAGCTCCAATGGCGGGCAATCTCCCCGCCAAATTCCACGGCCAATGGTACCGGATCAGCAGGGAGACAGACAAATCCGAGGCGCAGGCAGCCGGCTGCCCCAGGTCTCGATTTTGAGACCTGAGAATCAGTTGGTCAATCCGCCACCATCTGCTCCCCCGGCAGAATCGGCCGCGTCCTCAGCAGCCATCCGCGCGCCGCAAACCATCCCATCACCCCGAGCGCCCCGGCAAAGGCCCCGAGCTTGACCCAATTGGTCGCGCCGTTCAGCGGCAGCAGCTTCCACAGCACCAGCAGCACGGTCTGCGCCGCCGTCACCGCCCAGACCGTGCCATAAAAGTAGCGCCGGTGTGTGCCTTCCTTTTTGGTCGAAGGCTCCACGCGCGGCAGCTTGCCCAGCGCGCCCAGCAGCAGAATGAGCGTGGCCAGCGGCAGATAAGCGTAGTAGTAAATCTGCTTCATGCGCCACAGACCGGTCGCGGCGGCAATCGTGAGGCCGGCCAGATTCAGCAGCGCATAGTTCAGCGCCGCATTCCACGCAAAGGTGTAGCAGACCCGCCGGTAGAGGGGATTCGGCTTGTCCTCATCGAAGCGCAGGATGTAAGGCGCAGGCTCCGATCCCGGCAGCCGCCCGCGCAGAGCGGCCAGGCCCGTCCCCGCCAGCACCGCGCCCAGCCACAGCGAATTTCCCACGCTGAATCCATGCGCGAAGAGCGAAAACGTCAGCGGCCCCGGCGCAAGAAAAAAGACAAAAATCCATATCGGCCAATGCAAGGAACGATAGACGCGCGTATTCCGCGTGCGCATCTTCCGTTCCTGCGCATACTCCACTTTCCCTTTGTATTCCATGGAAACTAGCCTCGCAGAGGAGCCGCGCGCCCGTCAATCGGCAAGAAACTTGCAAGAAACCGCCTCCACCCCTTGCGGATAGGTGTATCATTTTGCACAGTCGGGCTGGCGAGCTGAGAATCCCGGCTACCTCAAGTCTGAAGCGGTCGCGTGCGCTTCCGAACTGTTCCCGTGAGAACCGCATCCGGGACCGGCCATTCAGTTGGCAGAAACGGGAATCATGACCTTTAACCTCGCCGTCTTTCTGGAAAAAGCGGGAGTAGGACGAACGGTCGTCCGTTTGCAGCCCAAGGAAGTTTTCTTTTCCCAGGGAGATGCGGCTGACTCCATCTTCTATCTGCGGACGGGCCGCGCAAAACTCACCGTCCTTTCGCCGGAAGGCAAAGAGGCCACCATCGCGCTTCTCTCCGCCGGGGAGTTCATTGGAGAGGAGTCGTTGGCCAGCGTGGGTGGGCTGCATTTGGCCACTGCCACGGCCATTGCCCTCTGTACTGCTCTCAAGATCGCTCGCGAGGAGATGATCCGCGTAATGCACGAGGAGAGTTCCCTCTCCGAAATGTACTTGGAGTTCCTGCTCGCCCGAAGCATGAGAACACAAGCCGATCTTGTCGATCAGCTTTTCAGCTCCAGCGAGAAGCGTCTGGCGAGAATTCTCCTGCTGATGGCCGGATTCGGTAAGCCCGGTGATCCGGAGCCTCTGATTCCTCCCATCACCCAGGAAACTCTGGCGGAGATGATCGGTACCACCCGCTCCCGCGTTAGCTTCTTCATGAATCGCTTTCGCAAGCTCGGCCTCATCGAATACAACGGCGGCATCCGGGTCCATAAATCGCTGATCAATGTCATTCTGTACGATCAATTCACCGAGCGTGCCTCGAAAACTCCCTCTGAAACTCCCGAGGAGTCTGCCGCCCCGCCTGATTGATCGAAGCCGGCCGGTAGACGCACATGTGGACCGTGAAGGCGCCGTGTCGCAGGTTCCGGCGTTTCAGGTCCGAGGCCCAGCCCCCTTCCGCCCCTAAGCTACAATAAAGACACAGGCCAAGGCCAAAACCTCCCGCGGCACGTCCGCCTCAACATCAAGGAGTCTTAAACCTTATGTCGATTCCCGCCACCCAACTGCGCCCCGGCATGATCATCAAGCACAACGACTCGCTGCACCTGGTCTTCAAGGTCGAGCACCGCACCCCCGGCAATCTGCGCGCCTTCATCCAGGCCAAGCTGCGCAACCTCAAGTCCGGCGCCATGTTCGAGCACCGCTTCCGCTCCGCCGACGCCATCGAGAAGGTGGTGGTCGACGCGGTCAACATGGAGTTCCTCTACTCCGACGGCGACGACTACTACTTCATGAACCCGGTCGACTACGAGCAGACCGTCCTCAAGGGCTCCACGCTGGGCGACGCCATCGAGTACCTCACGCCCAATCTGCAGATCACGGTCAGCTACCACGACGGCACGGCCGTGGGCATCGATCTTCCGGCCGCCGTCGAGCTGACCGTAGTCGAGACCGAGCCCGGCCTCAAGTCCGCCACCGCCTCCAGCGTCACCAAGCCCGCCAAGACCGAAACCGGCCTGGTAGTCCAGGTCCCCGCCTTCATCAACGAAGGCGAGAAGATTCGCGTCGACACCAGCGAAGGCGCCTACCTGAGCCGCGCGTAAGCGCCTCAGCCACTCACTTAGGGAGGGTTATCGTGCGTACCCATCCTGGCCTTACATTCGCTTCCACACACCTGCGGCGTTGGGCGTTCTTCCTCATCGCGCTCACCCTGGCCCTCGCCGCCTGCAAATCCCCGCTGCCAAAGCTAAGGAGCGTAGGCCTTGCCCCGCCGATCGCACCCACCCCTGCCGAGAACTACAACAGAGGTCAAGAACTGGCGGAGGCGGGCGAATACGCCCGCGCCCTTCCACTCATCACCAGCGCTTGCACGGATGGCAGCGCCCCCGGATGTACATATCTCGGATTCATGCTCGAAAAGGGCGAGGGATTGGCCAAGAACCCCGCTCGTTCGGTCTTTGTCTACAGACAGGCTTGCGACGGCGGCGACTCGCAGGGTTGCTCGAATCTTGGCTACCTGTACGATCACGGGGACGGCATAGGTAAAGACTATGCCCAGGCCGTCGCCCTCTACGGACAAGCATGCGACGCCGAAAACGAAGAGGGCTGCTTCAATCTTGGCATGATGTATGATTCCGGCGACGGCGTAGCCAAGGATGAAGCTCAAGCAGCTAGTCTCTATCGCAAATCGTGTGATCTCGGCGATGCGCCAGGCTGTCACAATCTCGGCATGGACTACAGTCGCGGAATCGGTGTAGGCAAGGACGAAGCCCAAGCCCTCAGCCTCTTCCGCAAAGGATGCGAAGGCGGCTTCGCTGGCAGTTGCGCCAATCTTGGCCTTAGGTATGAGAAAGGGATTGGCATTGACAAAGACGAGGTCAAGGCTGCGAGCCTCTACCGCAAAGCCTGCGAGGGCGGCGGAGCCAAAGGATGTAAAAACCTTGGCGTGATGTACGACAACGGCAGGGGTGTCACCAAAGACGAGGCACAAGCCGTGAGCCTCTACCGCAAGGCGTGTGATGGGGGCGATTTGGCTGGCTGCTTCAACCTCGGCATGGATTACGCAGGCGGAATCGGCATAGACAAGGACGCGCCGAAGGCCGCTAGCCTTTTTCGCAAAGGATGCGACGGCAACGACGCGGATAGCTGCACGAAGCTTGGATTCGAATATGAACAAGGGAACGGCGTCACTAAAGACGAGGCAGAAGCCGTTAAACTCTACCGCAAAGGATGCGATGGGGGCACCGCCTTAGCCTGCTATAACCTTGGCGCGGCGTACTGTAGAGGTACCGGCGTAGCCAGGGATGATACCCTCTCCGCCTTCTATCTACGCAAAGGATGCAAGGGCGGCGATGCGTCCTCCTGCTCCGCTCTTGGTGGCGATTATAAAAATGGCCGCGGCGTCGCCAAAAACGAAGCGGAAGCCGCTAACTTCTATCGCAAAGGGTGCGATGGAGGGGACGCAACAGGCTGTAATGACCTCGGCGCAATGTACTCTAAAGGGGATGGCCTAGACAAGGATATTCAACAGGCCGTGAAATTCTACCGGCAGGCATGTGATAACGGCAACGAAGATGGGTGCAAGAACCTGAAGTCCCTAACGCCCTGAGGCCGGGTGCCCCAGGTCCAGATTTTGGGGTCTGGGATCACATAAGTATCGCCGGTTACACCTCCCTCCGGCAGCTTGACCAAAGGTGATTGTCAGTCCAAGGATCCAACATTGAATTGCCTGAACCGCTTTGGAGAACTACTCTTGATGGGCGCGAAAGCGTTGTTATGTTTCGATATCGAGAACGGCGAGAAAGTCGTCGCAGCTCTCGACAAGGCGGGCAAGGCCCCCAACGTCGCTCTATGGGCTATACTGCCCTACTACGAAGATTGGAGATTGGTGATCGCCTCGGATCGCCTCGACCAGTCGTCCGAATTCACCGGCTATAGGGAAATCAACGAAGCGATTGACAAAGCCGGAATTCCTTTCCATAGACAACCGACCATCTATATGCGGCCCTTGAACAACCCCATGATTCAGGCTTTGCGGAAAAACTATGCGTCCATGAGCGACAACTATGGTATGCGCATTGGAAGCCAGATGTTTGGGGATAAATATCTGGAAGATGCGGTTGTCTACCGCATTCGCTGAGGCGAACATTTCTGACATGCATCCAAATCGCAGCTGCAAGAAGTATCTGATTCTTTTGGCAATTGGCCGCGTCTAGTAGTTGGCAGGTCTAAATTCCCTGGAGGTTTCCTTATGCCCGTTCCTTCCGTCATTGCCGGCGCTGCCGCTGAATTCACCCTAAACACCGGCTCTCTCCAAAAAGCAGCCGCCGATCTCACGCCTGAGCAATGGCTCGCCCGCCCCAACGATCATTCCAACCACATCACTTGGATCGTCGGCCACATCCTCTGGGCCCGCCATGCGCTGATTAACCGCGTGGGCGGCAATTGGTCCCGCCCCGGCCTGGAACCCTTCGCCCGCTCCGCCAAGCTCGACGCAGCCGCCAGCTACCCAACCCCCGAGGCGCTGCTGGCCCTCTGGCGCGACTCCGCAGCCGCGCTTGACGCCACTCTGTCTGCTCTCACCCCCGAAGCGCTGGCCGCTCCCGCCCCTCCCGGACCGCCCAGCCCGGACGGCAAGGTTTCAGGCTTTATCAGCGTGCTTGCTTGGCATGAAACCTATCACCTCGGCCAGATCGCCTACCTCCGCAGTTGGCTCGGCCATTCCGGCCTCTTCGGCTAATCCCGCGCCGCACCAAACAAAGAGCCACTGCTCACTGGCGGTGGTTTTCTTTTGGGCTGAGGTAAATCGCTCCTCCGCTGGGGCTCGGCGGCGTCAGCCATCATGGAAGGCCGGCTCTTCGTTCTTTGCTCTGGGAAAGTACCGTCAGAACTAGGATCGCGCTCAGCAGAATTCCGTAGGCCACGGGGGCTTCCATCCCCAGTTTCCAGTGAAAAAAGAACCAGGTCGACGCGCCATAGAAGTGGCCAAAAAGATACGCGAAGAGACAGATCAGTGCGGGCGTTGCATTAAGAACCGACACCAGCAGGAAGGCAACCGCCAGGTAAAACAGTTCGAAAAGCACGGAGGCTGCCCAGCCCCGGAGCATGAAGATACGGAACATCTGGTCGCCCTCAATCACCGTCTCGGGGTGAAG
>Ga0187851_10003467_pt1 | contig 13192 bp, 7 predicted proteins | sample June2016WEW_6_10_FD_132997 | JGI IMG/M metagenome (GOLD analysis project Ga0187851, IMG submission 132997) | Peatland microbial communities from SPRUCE experiment site at the Marcell Experimental Forest, Minnesota, USA - June2016WEW_6_10 | ecosystem: Environmental > Terrestrial > Soil > Wetlands...
AACCGCCAAGTTCGCCCGTCACAAAGATCGCATCACCGGGCTTCGCGCCGGAACGCAGCACGGCCTTTCCGCGCGGCACAACACCGACCAGTGCAAGGGAAATCAAAATGCGCTCCGGATTCGTCGTGGTTTCGCCGCCGACGATGGCCACGCCGTGTCTTTGGGCCAATGCATTCATGCCGGCGTAAATGGCCTCAATGAATTTCACGTCGAACTTTTGCGGCAGTGCGATGGTTGCGAGCGCGGCGGTGGGCGTGCCGGCCATCGCGGCGATGTCACTGAGGCAGCGGGCCAGGGCTTTGTGGCCGATTTTTTCCGGCGGCGTGTCCTTGGTAAAATGGATGCCCTCGACGATGGCATCCGTTTTGAACAGCAGCCATTGGTCCGGCAGCCCGAAATCGAGCACGGCGCAATCATCACCCGCGCCGGTCACGACGGTTGGGTTCGTCGGCAGCGATTTTGTCAGGTGTGCGATGAGTTCGAATTCGTTCATCCGGGATGGAGCAGGGGCAAATGTTTTTGCAGGAATTGATTCAACGGCTCTTCAAAATACAGCAAAGCGAGGTTCGCCGCATTGAACAGGCTGTGCGCGGCGATGGGCGCGAGCAGGTTGTCAGTTTTTTCGTAAAGCCACGTCAATGCGAGCGCCAGCACAAACAGCGGCACGAATGTCGCGGCATCGTCATGGATCAACGCAAATGCAAAACTGACGCCGACCCACGCCAGCCGCGGCCAGCCGAGCTGCTTGACGAACGGATACAACATGCCCCGGAAAATAAATTCCTCGGCCACCGGCGCGAGCGCGACGGCGAATGCGCCGAGATAAAACCGCATCCACCACGATTTCGTATTGACCAGCAGCGTTACGGCGAGCTGCTCTTCCGGCGGCCAGCCGACCCGCGTCAACACGTCCGCTGAAACGGATTGCAAACCCCACGCCACCGGCAGGATGGCGATGGCAAGGAACAAGGCCAGAAGCAGCGCGCGGGGCAGCTGCGGTCCGCGAAAACCAAGCGCCTCGCGCCAGCCAATTTGATGCTGCCAAAAAAAGAACAACATAAGCAGCCAGGCCGCCCCTTGGAAACCCAGTGTGCCGAGCAGCACCGCCCCAAACCCGTCCGGCGGCTTGAACGCGGCGAGCCCGGCCTTTTGCAGCAGGCCGGCAATCATCAGGGCGAAACAAAAACAAAGCAACTGCGCCCCGCAAAACTGGAGCACGGCTTCGCCTCGCCAGGGTTTGGCGGATAACATGCGGAAAGTTTATCGCGGCAGAACGGCAGAGACGATGCAAATTTGAAAGGCGGGAAACATCGAACATTCAACGCTCAACACCGAATCCAGAAGCCAGCACCCGGGAATTCGATGTTGAATGTTCGATGTTTCCCTTTCAGTTCACTCTGGATTCGCTTATTGTCCCCATAAGTTGCATGAAATCCGCTGCCCACCAACACAGCAACCGCCTGGCGCGCGAAAAATCGCCCTATCTGCTCCAGCACGCGCACAATCCCGTGGATTGGTTCGCCTGGGGCGATGAGGCGTTTGCCAAGGCGCGGGTGGAAAGCCGGCCCATCTTTCTCAGCATCGGTTATTCCACCTGCCACTGGTGCCACGTGATGGAACGCGAATCGTTCGAGGACGAAAAGGTCGCGGCATTTTTGAACCTGCACTTCGTCAGCATCAAGGTGGACCGCGAGGAGCGGCCTGACGTGGACAAGATTTACATGTCCTTCGTGCAGGCCGCGACCGGCTCCGGCGGCTGGCCATTGAATGTCTTTCTCACGCCGGAACGGAAACCGTTTTATGGGGGCACCTATTTCCCTCCGGATAATCGCCAAGGCCGTCCGGGTTTTTTGCAATTGCTACAGCAAATCTACGAAGTCTGGCAAACCCGCCGGGATGAAATTGCCGGTTCGGCGGACGAAATCCATGCGCGCCTTGAAACCGCCGCGATGAGTGTGGACGCGGAAGCCGTGCGGTTGACGGGGGACGCACTCAAAAACGCGGGCGATTATTTCAAGCGGATGTTCGACCCGCGCCACGGCGGTTTCGGCGGCGCGCCCAAATTTCCGCAGCCCAGCCTGCCGTCGCTGCTGCTGCGTTGTGCGAAACGTTTTCACGATGAAGAAGCCGCGCGGATGGTTCTGCACACCTGCGACCGCATGGCTGCCGGCGGCATTCACGACCAGTTGGGCGGCGGGTTCGCGCGTTACTCGGTGGATGCCGAATGGCTCGTCCCACACTTCGAGAAAATGCTCTACGACCAGGCGCAGCTCGCGCAGCTTTACCTTGACGCCCACCTGGTTTCGGAGGGGCGAGTTATACGAGCCCCTGACTCTTCAAGCGCAAAAAGTTTGGGACTTGCAGAGCTCGCCCCTCCGAAGGAAACGGATTTCGCCACCACCGCCCGCGACGTCCTTGATTACGTGCTGCGAGACATGACGCATCCCGAGGGCGGATTCTATTCCGCCGAAGATGCCGACAGCGAGGGGCACGAGGGCAAGTTCTATTGCTGGACGCACGATGAATTGTCGAAAATGCTTTCACCGGAAGAATTCAATGTCGCTACGCGCTATTTTGGAATCACAAAGGAAGGCAACTTCGTTGACCACAGCCATCCCCGCCCGCTGCCCGGGCAAAATGTTTTGAGCGTGGTCAATCCGCTTCCACCCGCCCCTGAACGTAGCGGCGTCTCGGAAGAGCGCCGCCAGCTTTCAAGCAAAGGATCAGCGGCGCTCTGCCGAGACGCCACCACGACAACAGACGATTCCGCGCTCCTCGCCTCCGCCAAAAAGAAAATGCTCGCGGCGCGGAGCCGGCGCGTCCGGCCGCATCTCGACGACAAAATCCTCGCTTCGTGGAACGGCCTGATGCTGGGCGCGATGGCCCGGGCTTACGCCGTCCTTGGCGATGAAAAATATCGCGCGGCAGCGGAGAAAAACCTGGCGTTCATCCAGGCGAAACTTTGGGCACAACGTGCTGCCGACATCTTGTCGGCAGAACAAACTGAAAAATTGAACTTCCGGCAGGATGCCGGAAGCACGTTGTACCACCGTTGGCGCGATGGGGAACGTGACAACGTCCAATTGCTTGAGGCCTATGCGTTCCTGCTCTCCGGTGTGATTGATTTATACGAGGCCACACTTCAACCGAAACACCTGGACTTCGCCATCATGCTCGCGGAGGCGATGGTCGCGAAGTTTTACGACGCGGAGAATGGCGGTTTCTGGCAAAGTGCCGCTGACGCGAAAGACCTCATCCTGCACTTGAAGGATGATTACGACGGCGCGGAACCATCCGGTAATTCAGTCGCCACGCTCACGCTGTTGAAACTGGCGGCGATTACCGGGCGCGAGGATTTCCAGAAACCTGCCGTGGCCACGCTGCGGTTGTTCGCCCACCACCTGCAAAATTTCCCGCAGGCCATGCCGCTCATGCTGCACGCGCTGGATTTTGGGCTGGAAGAACCACGCCGCGTCGTCATCGCCGGGGACCCAGCCTCCCCGAAAGCGCGCGAGTTGTTGCGCGCAGCACATTCGGTCTATCAGCCAAACAAGGTCGTGCTCGGCAATACGGGCGTGGTGGAAGAATTCGCCCGGACGCTCCCGGCCCGGAACGGCCCGGTGGCCTATCTATGCACGGGAAATTCCTGCCAGCCGCCGACGCAAGATGCACCGAAGGTGGGAGAGATGTTGAAATGAACCAGCCTGGCCGGACTACACCGCGCTGTCGCCGCGTTCCTCGGTTCGGATGCGGTAGGTGTCGTCAATGGTCGAGACGAAGACCTTGCCGTCGCCGATCTTGCCGGTCTTGGCCGCCTGGATGATGGCTTGAACGGCCTGCTGCACCTGCGCGTCCGGGAGCACGGTTTCGATCTTGATCTTCGGCAGGAAATCCACGGTGTATTCGCTGCCGCGATAAATTTCCGTGTGGCCTTTCTGGCGCCCGAAACCCTTCACTTCGGAGACGGTCATGCCTTGAATACCGATTTCGTTCAGGGCAGTTTTGACTTCGTTCAACTTGAACGGTTTGATGATGGCTTCGATCTTCTTCATAAATCCTCCGTTGGTTAGTCGGTATAAGCGCGCTCGCCGTGTTGAGTGAGGTCCAGGCCGGCATCTTCTTCCTCCACGTCCACGCGCAAGCCCACCAGGGCGTTGACGATTTTCAGCAGGATGAACGTGACCACACCCGCAAAGACCACGGTGAAAATTACGCCGGCCGCCTGGTTGAAAAACTGGCTCTTGCCGCCCGCCAGCGACACCGCCACGCCATTGGCATGGAAGGTGGACGCAATCGCCGGGTTTACGGTCGCGCTGGCCAGAAAACCGAGCATCAACATGCCAATCGTGCTGCCCACGCCATGCACGCCGAACACGTCCAGCGAATCGTCGTAATTAAACCTGGCCTTCAATTTCGTCACGGCCAGATAGCAAACCACTCCGGCCGTCAGCCCGATGCAAAACGCCGCGGGCACGGTGACGAATCCCGATGCCGGCGTGATGGTGGCCAGCCCGGCGACCATGCCCGAGGCGGCGCCCAGCACGCTCGGCCGGCCTTTGTGGAACCACTCCGCCGCGGCCCAGCTCAACGCCGCCGCCGCCGCCGAAAAATGCGTCGCGGCAAACGCACTGGTCGCGAGCGTGCCCGCGTTGAGGGCGCTGCCGGCGTTGAAACCGAACCAGCCGACCCACAACAATCCCGCTCCGATGAGACTCAGCACCACATTATGGGGCAACATCGGTTCCACCGGATAGCCGGCGCGTTTGCCCAGCACGAGGGCGCACACGAGCGCCGACACGCCGGAACTGATATGCACCACCGTGCCACCGGCGAAATCCAGCACCGGGATTTTGCCGTTCAAGGCCCAGTTGAAATAGCCGCCGGCGCCCCAGACCATGTGGCACAGCGGAAAATACACGACCGTGACCCAGAGCAGCACGAACAGCACATAAGCCTTGAACTTGATCCGTTCCGCCACAGCGCCGCTGATGAGCGCGGGCGTGATGATGGCAAACATCATTTGAAACAGCATGAAGGATTGCTGCGGCACTGTGCCCGCGTAATCCGTGTTCGGCGCGCCACCTACGCCATGCAACATAAAATACGTGCGCGGATCACCGATAAACCCGTTGCCCGGCGCGAATGCCAGGCTGTAGCCAAACACCATCCAGAGCGCCGACACCAGCGCCATGAGAATCAGGCTGTGCATCATGGTGGCGAGGACGTTTTTACTGCGTACCAACCCGCCGTAAAATAAAATCAACCCCGGTGCCGTCATCATCAGCACCAGCGCGGAACTGACCAGCACCCAGGCATTGTCGCCGTCGTTGATGGGCAGCGCCGCGGGCTGCTGGAGCGCTTCGATCCGGGCCACGCGCTGTTCCAGTTGCGAAAGGCTGGCATCAGCGGCATGCAACGGGGTCACGCTGAACCCGATCAAAAGACTGACGATCGTGAGGAGGAGACACAATTTGGCGGAATGATTTGGTAAATTCATGGTGATCGGGGGAAAGATTATCTTTGTCCGCGCCGGGGAATCAAGCACAACCATTCGCGTCCGGCCGGGGACGAAACGGCGGGTGGGTTCAAGCCGGCTGTCGCCCTGCGCCTGGAAAACGGCCCCGCGGTTTATCTCCGCGCCGCATCATCATTGCGGACATCGTGCTCGTGCCGCTCACCCCGGCCGCTTCGTGGCGGCTGCAACTGACGCAGCAACCGGCGGAGTGAATCAATCTCGCGTTCATCGGTGAGTTTCTGGCGTTCGGCGAGTTCGACCAGTTCCAAAACCTCTTCCATCTGATGGAGCGCCTCTTTCAACGATTCGACGACTTGTGTTGCTTCGCTTACCGCCTGGCTGATGGCCGAATCGTCCAGCCTGGCGGTCCGCGGTGAGGGAACCGCGAGTTGAAATTTTTGCCTCGGCGGTCCGGGCTGAGCCGGGGGTTCGGGCGCGCCGGCGGCGGGCGCGACTGGTGGCGTTGGTGATTCGGCCTGCGCTGGTTGCTCCGCAATTGGAACGGACGACGCAGGACGCCGCCGTCCGCGCCCGCCGCGATGGCCGCGCCGCCGTCGGCTGTCCGGTTCCCGGGATTGCGCGGGGCGATTCGTTTCGGCTGATGGTTCCTCTTGGGACATACCGTTTGGAGCATGACGTGCCGGCGGGCAAATGCAATGGCGAATTATTCCCAACCGCGGTTCAAACCAAATTGCGGAATGGAATCTTACCCCACACCATCAGCGCCGGGGTTTCTCGGGACTTGCTTTTGGCGGATGAAAATGTCCAACTAAAGTTGCGCGTGAACCGGCGAATTGAGCCTGAAAACCTCCGACCAGCCATGGAACATTGAATGGGTGTGTTGCTTCAGCTAAAAACTCCGCATCGGGCAGTGCTGGCCACCGTCCTGGTTGGCGCAATCCTCGCGTCGCTGACCTGGGTATGTGTTCGGGATCCCCGAATTATCTTTCTGGTCGGGGACGGGCGGGCGGAATGGATTCTTTTCCCGTCGGCTCCGGATGCGGTGCCACATCCGGTGGCCGATCTGGACGCGGTTTTTCGGCGAGAGTTCGTGTTGGATGGCCAGCCGCGGACGGCGCGATTGGGTGTACGAGCGGCCAAGCGCGTGCAGTTGAAAATCAACGGGCAACCGGTGGCGCTGGGAACCAGCCGCAATTGGAAGGATTACTCAAATGCCGATGTGCCGGACTATCTGCATTCCGGCACCAATACCATCGAGGCCAGGGTCTTCAACGACAATGGTCCGGCAGCGCTTTGGCTGGTGCTGGCGACCGACCGGCTCACTATACGAAGCGACCCGGCCTGGGAGGTGTCCTTTGTGGGCTCGGCCTGGTGTCATGCCGCCCGGGCCGTGACGCCGAGATTGCCAGGCGGGGGCAATCTCATGACCGGAGGCAAGGGAACGCTTGCGGCCTTGGCGGTCGTCTGGCCCGTTTGGGCGTTTTGGGGAGGGCTTTCTCTGATTGTCTGGGTGGCAGGACAATGGTGGTTCAATCGCATCCGGAGGCCAAAGGTTGTTCCCCTCAACCGATGGTTATCCAAGGAAGTGGTAATCCCGTTGCTGATCATAGCCGTGCTTTGGGTGGCGCTGTATTGCAATAACACGGGATTACTCTCTTTCAATGTTGGTTTTGATGTCGGCGATCATATTTACTACATCAGCTATCTTCAGGAGCATAAGGCATTGCCTTTGCCGAACGAGGGGTTCGAGATGTTCCAGCCGCCGCTGTATTACGGAATATCTGCGGTGACTCTTTCGATATTGGGACTTTCGGCGGGCGATGGAGCCGGGATTGTGGTGCTGCGGCTGCTCATGATGGGTTTTGGTTTGGTGCATATCGTGTTGGTATTCCTGAGTCTGCGTCTGCTCTTTCCGGCGCAAATTGGCCGGCAGTTGGTGGGGTTGGTGCTGGCGGCCTTTTTGCCCATGCAACTGTACCTGTCGCACTACGTGACCAACGAGACGCTGGCGGCCACCCTGGTCGGTGCCGCCATTTTTATGTGCTTGCGTTTGCTGCGGGCGGAGAAGGCATCCGCGGCCGGTTATGCGGGGCTGGGAATATGCCTGGGCGCGGCCTTGCTGACCAAGGTAACAGGTGTCCTGCTGATTCCGTTCATCGTCATTGCTGTGGCTGGAAAATTATTGTCGGCCAGGTCCGCATTTGCCGTCTGGTGGCGCACCCTGGGTACGATGCTGGTGGCGGGCATAGCCGTTTGCGGCTGGTATTATCTCTGGATCTGGATTCATTGCGGCACGTTGCTTCCCGTCAACTGGAACGCGGCCTCCGGGTTTCCGTGGTGGCAGGACAACGGTTTCCACATGCTGGTGGATTTCACGCGCTTCGGCCAGTCTCTGGTTCATCCGTTGTTCAGCGGCTTTGCCGGCTTTGCCGACGGGATTTACTCGACGCTGTGGGGCGACGGCCTGTGTGGCGGGAGAAGGGACCCGAACGACTGGCCGCCATGGGACTACGATTTGATGATCGCCGGATATCTGCTGGCGTTGATACCGACCCTGATCATTCTGGCTGGCGTGGCGGTTTCAGTCTGGCGATTCATTCGCCAGCCATCGGCGGAATGGTTTATGTTGCTCGGTTTTTCGGGAACGTTGTTGCTGGCGCTGGTGTTCCTGAACCTGAAGGTGCCTTGCTATGCGGTGGAGAAGGCATTCTTCGGATTATGCGCCCTGGTGCCGTTCTGTGCTTTCGGAGCAGTGGGTTGGGAGGTGCTGACACGGAGGTGGAAGCCGCTCCGGTTCGCGCTGGGGTTGATTTTGCTGGCATGGGCAATGAATAGTTTTTCGGCGGTGTGGATTCGGGGCAATTCTGCATCCACGCACGTATATCTCGGAACGGTGCTGGGTTCAAATGGCAGAACCGGCGCCGCCTTGTCGGAGTTTGCCCGGGCGGTGGATATGAGTCCGGCCAATATACCGGCCAGGCGATGCCTGGCATTGGCTTTGAGCGATACCGGTCAGACAACTGCGGCGTTGCAGCAAGCTGAACAGGTGGTGGAATTGGATCCAACGGACGGCACCTGCCATCGTGTGTTGAGTACGATTCTGGGCCGGCTGGGCCAACGGGAGCGTGCGATTGCCGAAGCCCGGCGCGCGGTGGAATTGGGCCCGGAGGACCTGTCTGCTTATCGTCTCTGGTCGGAGCTTTTGATCGAATCGGGACACGTTGATGAAGCCATCCATGTGGCCCGAAACGGTCTGGTCGTGTCTCCGGATGACCCCAGCCTGCATTACGCGCTGGGTCTGGCCCTGGTGCAAAAGAATGATCTCACCACTGCCACCAACCAGTTTGCGTATGCGCTGTTGTTCGGGCCGGACGGGCCTGAGGTGCAAGTGGACTTTGGCCGGGTCCTGCTTCGTCTGGGAGACTGCCCGAATGGGTTGCGGCACCTTCAGGCGGCGGTACAGTTGGCGCCCGACTCGCCGTCCGCGCTCAATGAACTGGCCTGGCTGCTGGCCACCGGGCCCGACGCCGCGTTACGTAACGGTCCGAAAGCAGCGCAACTGGCGGAACGTGGTTGTGCTGTGACGAGCCGCAGGGACCCGATATTGCTCGGCACCCTGGCGGCGGCGTATGCCGAAGCCGGGAGATTTCCCGAAGCCATCAATGCGGCGCGGGAGGCGCTTTCCCTGGCCCGGACAACAGGTGATGAAGCCACGGTGGTCCGGACAGAAAATTTATTGGGGCTTTTCCAGTCGGGTCGTCCCTTCCACCAGAACCCCATCCCCTCGCCATAGGGAATTCATGAGATTTCTCAGGACTTGCTTTGGGCGGGTGAAAATGTCCAACTAAAGTTGCGCGTGAAACCGGCGGATCGAGCCTGAAAACCTCAGGCCAGCCATTGAACATTAAATGGACGTGTTGCTCCAACTAAAACCCCCGCATCGGGCTCTCCTGGCCAGCGCCCTCGTCTGCGCGGTGGTTGCGGCGCTGGCCTGGTTGTGCGTTCGTGATCCCAAAATCGCTTTCCTGCCAGGAGATGGGCGGGCGGAATGGATAGTACCGCCGTCCGCTCCAGATGCGGGATTGCATGCCATTGCCGATCTGGACGCGGTTTTCCGGCGTGAGCTTGTGCTGGACGGCCAGCCGCGTACGGCGCGATTGAGCGTGCGGGCGGCCAAACGCGTGCAGTTGATGGTCAACGGCCAACCAGTGGAGATGAAGGCCGGCCGCAATTGGAAGGATATCTCCAATGCCGATGTGACGGACTGTTTGCATGCCGGCACCAACACGATCGAAGCCAGGGTTTTCAATGACAACGCACCGCCGGCATTTTGGCTGGCACTGACGACCGACCGGTTTACTTTGCGGAGTGACCAGACCTGGGAGGTGTCCTTTGTGGGTTCGGCCTGGCGTTCCGCCGTCCCGGCCACGATACCGCGAATGCCAGGTCGGGGCAACCTCATGGCTGGAGGCGAGGGAACACCGGGCGCCTTGTCCGCCGTCTGGCCGGTCTGGATTGTTTTTGGAGGACTTTTGATTGCCATCTGGACAGCGGGCCGTTGGTGGTTCAATCGAATCCGAAAGCCGGATATCGATGCGACCCGGCAGCAAAAAAAGCCCAACCCTCAGACCCGAACACCAAACACCCCTGTGAACACCAGGCTGTTCAGCCGCGAAACAGTTGTTCCGCTGATGATCATTGCCGCACTTTGGGTGGCATTGTTTTACAACAACTCAAGATTGATCCCGCGCATGGTCGGGTTCGATAAACACGGTCATGCCGAATACATCCATTTCATCCAGAAGCATTGGACCCTGCCTTTGCCGAACCAAGGCTGGGAAATGTTCCAGCCTCCCCTCTATTATGGAATTTCCGCGGCCACGCTTTCCGCGTTCGGCCTCTCGTTGACCGATGAAGCCGGGGTCACAGTCCTGCGCTGGTTGACGATGTTTTTCAGCATCGTGCATATCGCGCTGGTTTTTCTGAGTCTGCGGCTGCTTTTTCCAGGGCAATTTAAGCGGCAGATGGCGGGACTGGTGCTGGCGGGCTTTTTGCCCATGCAATTGTACCTGTCGCATTGCGTGACCAACGAGACGCTGGCCGCGCCCCTGGTCAGCGCGGCCATATTTCTGTACTTGCGTTTGGTGCGGATGGGGCAGGCATCCATGGCCGGATATGCGGGGCTGGGATTGTGCCTGGGCGCGGCCCTGCTGGCCAAGGCGACGGGTGTATTGCTGGTTCCGTTCATCGTCGTTGCCGTGGCGGGCAGGCTGTTGACGGCCAGGTTCGCTCCGGTCGTCTGGTGGCGGACCCTGGGCGTAATGGGCGGGACGTGTTTTGTTGTTTGTGGTTGGTATTACCTCTGGATCTGGATTCACTGCGGCACGTTGCTTCCCGGCAACTGGAACGTTGGTTCGGGATTTCCGTGCTGGCAGGATGGTGGTTATCACACGCTGGCGGACTTCACGCGTTTTGGCCGGTCCCTGCTCCACCCGTTATTCAGCGGCTTTGCCGGCTTTGCCGACGGCGTATATTCCACTCTTTGGGGCGACGGCCTGTGCGGCGGGGCCACGAGCCTGGTGTTTCGCATCCCGTGGAACTACGACCTGATGATCGCTGGATATCTGCTGGCGCTGGTACCCACCCTGATCATCCTGGCCGGCGTGGCGGTTTCGATCTGGCGTTTCCTTCGCCAACCATCGGCGGAGTGGTTTGTGTTGCTCGGTTTTTCGGGAACGCTGTTGCTGGCACTGGTTTTCCTGAACCTGAAAGTGCCCTGCTATTCAATTTCCAAGGCGTTTTACGGGTTAAGCGCCCTGGTACCGCTCTGTTCCTTCGGCGCGGTGGGCTGGGAAGTTCTGACCCGGGGACGCAAATGGCTGCAATTCACGTTTGGCACAATGCTGCTGGTGTGGGCCATGAACAGCTACACATCCATGTGGATTCGAGACAACTCAGCATCCACGCACGTGTATCTCGGGGCGGTGCTTGGCTCAAATGGCCGGCCCGACGCCGCCCTGTCGGAATTTGCCCGGGCGGTTGAAATGGGTCCTGCCAATGCGCTGGCCAGGCGATTCCTGGCGGCGGCTTTGAATGAAGCCGGACGGACGGAGGAGGCATTGCAACAAGCCGAAGCGGCTGTGGAATTAAATCCAACGAATGGCGCCTGCCATCGTGTGTTGAGTACGATTCTGAGCCGGCAAGGTCAAAGGGAGCGTGCCATGGCCGAAGTCCGGCGCGCGGTGGAATTGGGCCCGGAGGACCTGTCCGCTTATCACCTCTGGTCGGAGCTTTTGATTGGAACCGGACGCGATGATGAAATCATGAACGTTGCCCAAAATGGCCTGGCCGAGTTTCCCTTTGACCCCGGTCTGCATTACACGCTGGCCATGGCCTTGGCGCAAAAGAATGATCTCACGGCCGCCACCAACCAGTATGCGTATGCCTCGTTCTTCGCGCCGGATTGGATGGACGTCCATTTGAATTTCGGGCGGGTGTTGCTTCGCCTGGGGGATGTTCCGGGCGGTTTGCGGCATTTTCGGGAGGCCGTCCGGCTGAAGCCCGACTCACCCCTGGCGCTCAACGAGCTGGCCTGGCTGCTGGCCACCGGGCCCGATGCCGCATTGCGCAACGGTCCGGAGGCGGTGCAACTGGCGGAACATGCCTGCGCGGTGACGGACCACCGCAACCCGAAATGCCTCGCCACCCTGGCGGCGGCGTATGCCGAAGCCGGGAGATTTCCCGAAGCCATCAACGTGGCGCAGGAGTCGCTTTCCCTGGCCCGGACAACAAATGACAAAGCCACAGCTGGTCAGATGGAGAATTTGCTGGGGCTTTTCCAGTCGGGCCGTTCCTTCCATCAGAACCCCATCCCATCGCCATAGGAAATCACCGGGTTCCCGGCTGGGATTTCTTCACGAACAGCGCGAGTGACGCGGTGTAGCCGTGCAGAAAATTCTTTTGACCGACGGGCCCGATTTCGCCGTTGCAGAAAAATCCTGAAAGTCCGAGGGGGCCGATCCGTTCCTGTACGAGTTCGACGTCGTGGTTTGCGCGGCCAAACAGGTGTTTCCCGCGGCCGTTGCAACAGCAGAGGCAGCCGCCGTAAACCGGCGCCGACCCGATTTGTTTTTTTGCACGCGCGAGCAGTTCGTTCATGTCCTCGGTCGCCGCGCCGGCGTCGCGCCGCTGGAACTGCATGGTTTGCCCCGCGCGCGGCAAGGTGCCGACGGCCAGCACGCCGGACCGCGGGTCGCCGCCGATGAGGTTGCGCACCAGAAAATCGCCGCGATGGAAATCTTCAAGGTATTCGTTGACGACGAGGCCGATGAACAGGTTGCCGTGCGCCTTCCGCTGTTCCTCGGGCGAAAGTTTCTGGAAGGTTTCCTCCAGCACCGAATAGGCGGGCCGGTTGCCGATGTGATGGATCAGATTTTTGTCCACGCGCGTGAGCGTCCACGTTTCACCGATGGGGGTGCAACCCTGTGAAATGACGCCGGTCAACTGCACGTCGCCGCCCACGGAAATCGCCACGCCGCCCTCCTCAAACACGTCGCCGTTCAGATAAACCTGCGTCGTTTGCTGGTTGGGAATGCCGCTCGCCAGGCCGCCCAGCGCGGGCAGCGGCGCATAGGCCTCGTTCCACGAACGAATCCAGCTTTCCGCGTCGAGATGGAACGGGTCAATGAAAACGAGCCAGCCATTGGAGTGCGCCGG
>Ga0187851_10003468_pt1 | contig 13192 bp, 17 predicted proteins | sample June2016WEW_6_10_FD_132997 | JGI IMG/M metagenome (GOLD analysis project Ga0187851, IMG submission 132997) | Peatland microbial communities from SPRUCE experiment site at the Marcell Experimental Forest, Minnesota, USA - June2016WEW_6_10 | ecosystem: Environmental > Terrestrial > Soil >...
GGTCGGAAAATCCGGCCTCGCATTTTTAGGCGATGAGGGGAAATTTGCCTCCAACGGACGCCAGCGCATCGCCGCACTCGACGACGCGGACGGAAAATTGACCGCGACAATCACTTTCGCCGCCGGTGAAGTATCCGTGCGCGTTTTTGGTTTTGCAAAAAATGTCCCGACTGTCACGGCGCAAAGCGGCTCGGTCGGGACTCCCGCCTTCGATCCCAACACCGGCCGTTTCAGCGTGGACGCATCGCCCGCCGATGCGGTGACAAATTCAGGCGGCGATCCGGTTCAAACGGCGGTTATCATTTTCAAAACGAGATAAAACCCGTCTGAATCGTGAAAGACATGACAATGCGCTTTCGTTCAACACATGACATGCCGCGCAACCCCGCCAGAAACGTGAGGGTGCCATGAAAAAGATGCCTTCCCGTCACCCCGGCAACGATGGAACAATCGTGCGCCATTTCCGGATCGAAGATTACGACGCGGTCATCGCATTGTGGCGGCGCACCGAAGGCGTGGGATTGAATGAATCCGACACGCGCCCCGCCATCGCCGCGTTTTTGCGACGCAACCGCGCCTCAGCCTGGTTACCGAAACGGATGGGCGGATTACCGGTGCCGTGTTGTGCGGTCACGACGGGCGGCGTGGTTACTTGCACCATCTGGCCGTGTCAAAGCGCCACCGGGGTCGCGGCATTGGCCGGCGGCTTGTGGATGCCTGTCTGGCAAAACTCCGCAAGGCCGGCATCTCCAAATGCAACATTTTCATTTTCGCCGGCAACGCGGCGGGCATCAAGTTTTGGGCGCACACAGGCTGGAGCCTGCGAAAGGAGTTGCGGCTGATGCAAATTCCCCTGGACGATGGGCGGGGTGCAGGACGGGACTGCCCGTGCTGAACGGCCCCGGCAGCGTGGACAGGCACCGCGATCTGGCCATGCGCGTGACGGTGGAATATGCTCGCTCCTTTCGCATGAACAAACGCGCGCTCATCAGGAAGATCGTTGCCCGGCTGACGGACGAACTGGAGGTTTATTTCCGGGCGGCTCAGGCCTCGCGCGCCGAGGCCACGCACGAGCAGAGCAAGGCCGAGAACAAATACGACACCCGCGGACTCGAAGCCTCCTACCTGGCTCGGGGCCAATCCCGGCAGGCGGCGGAAATCCAGGACGCCATTGCCGCCTTCGAAAAGCTCGACGCGCGCAGGTTCGGTCCGGGCGAACCCATTGATGTCGGGGCCTTCGTGGAACTGGAATTGGCCGGGGAAAAATCGGCTTACTTCATCGGCCCGCGCGCGGGCGGCACGGAGGTGCTGCATGAAAAGCGTGAGGTGCTGGTGATTACGCCGCAATCGCCGCTGGGCGAACAGTTGATGGGCCGGAAACAGGGCGATGTCCTGAAATTGAAGCTCGCCGATGCGCAAAACCAGTACCGGGTGACGGCGGTTGCCTGAACAAGGCGCGCCGCGCGCCGCGCCCGGCCGGAATGACGTTATTGATTGTCAACCGGGCCGGTTCTTGCAGAATCATTCCCGGCCGCCGCCTGCGGATGAAGACGAACCCCTCGCCGGACAATCTGCCCGGCAGCAACCCTGATTAATTATGAATGCCGAATCTGAAATCGCCGGGCTGAAACAGGAAGTCACCCGCCTCCGCCGCGAAATGGACGAATTGAAGCAGTTCATCCGTTACAACCCGCCGGGCGCGGGCGATGACGGCAAGCCGGAGGCCGCCTACATCACCATCCGTTGCGCCATCTTCACTCTGGCACATCCTGCCCATCCCGATCATTCGCTGATCAACATCATGGGGTCGCGCGACAAGGGCGCGTTCCTGTCGCTGATGGGACCGGATGGAAAGACGCAGGTGCTGTTGCAGGTGGAAAAGGACGTGCCGGAGGTGAGCCTGTTCGGCAAGGACGGCCAGTATGGAGCCACGCTGCGTTTGGAAAACGGCGAACCGGAGCTGGGTTTGCATGGCCGGAAGGGCAGACTGGGCGTGATGCTCAGGGTGCAGGGCGATGAGGAACGCGGACAGGTGGGCGTGTGCGAGGCGGGCAAGCCGCGCGCGGTGATGCAGGCCAGGGACACGGGCGGCGGCGTCAGCGTGGTGCACGACGACGGCCATGCCCGCGTCACCATGACCAGCGAGGTGGCCAGCGGGGATTTGATGGTGGTGACGCCGGACATGAAGGTGGGGGTGAAAATCTCCTCCAACGGCCAGGAAGGCGGATTCATCACCGTCAACCGCTCCAACGGCAGGCCGGGCATCATCCTGTCCAACATTGCAACGGGCGGCGCGGTGATTGTGAACAACGCGCATGGGAAACGCATCGCCTCGCTGCCACCGACGGATTGACGCGCGTGCCTCATGGGCGCAAACTCGCCATGAAATGGCAACCCGCAAAAAACTTTCCCGCAAAGAAATCCACGCCCTGCGCGGCAGGTTCAAGCTCAACCTTGGTGACAAGCCGTTCGCCGAATGGATGGCGAATTTGAAACGCGAGGAAAAGGAACTGGAAGAGTGGAAATTTCAGCGGCACGCCGCAATGGGTAAAAAATGAACTTCTGGTGGGTCAATCACAGTCAGACCTTCCGACACGAGTTTTTCGGGAAATACATCTGGTCGCCCAAACGCAAGCGCAACGACCAAATCAATCCATTCTACGAAACTATGCGCGAAGTCGCGCCCGACGACATTGTTTATTCCTTCGCCGATGGCGCGATTCAAGGTTTCGGCGTGGCCCGGACGCATTGCTACACATCGCCGCGACCAGATGAGTTTGGCCACATCGGTCAGGCCTGGAATGAAGTCGGCTGGCGGGTGGATATAGATTTTCAGAAATTCACCGAGCCGATTCTGCCTACGCAACACATGCAGGCCATCGCGCCAACTTTGCCCGAACGTTATTCGCCAATTCGCGCCAATGGCTACGGCAACCAGGGTGTTTATCTCGCGGAAATTCCGGAACCAATGGCGCTCGTCATAGCGCAACTGGCATCGCCTGAACTTCTCGGCATCATTCGCGGCGTTCGAGTCGCTGAAACAGCAGAGACAGCATTTCCAGACTTGCCAGGAGTCGTTGAATGGGAGAAACACGAATGCGACCTGATTTCTGAAAGCCGTCAGATACCGGAAACCGAAAAGCAGGCACTCATTAAAGCCCGGCGGGGGCAGGGAGTATTCCGACAAAACGTTGGACGCATTGAACACTTCTGCCGGGTTACGCGTGTGGACCGACCCGAACATTTGATTGCCAGCCATATCAAACCGTGGCGTGAATCCGACAACCGCGAGCGGTTATTTGAGGGCAACGGCCTACTCCTTACACCGACCATAGACCACCTGTTTGATCGCGGCTTTATTTCCTTTGAAAGTAATGGTGAATTGCTAATCTCACCGGTGGCTCACGGGGAATCCATGAACAAAATGGGCGTCATCACGGATCGCGTCGTGAATGTCGGCATTTTTTCCGAACCGCAACGAGATTTTCTCGAATTCCATCGCTCCAATGTGTTTTTGAAAAAGGAAATCAACACATGAATCAGTTAGGAGAATCCCGCATGCTCGCCGCGCTGTTGCCGAAGCTGCTGTCGAGCGAGTTACGCGTGCCAGCAGCCTTGCATGCTGAGGGGGCCGAAACATGATAGAACCGCCTGTTGCTGCCAAGCCTGCGGAGGACTGAAGCTCATGCCCTACAATCCCACACGCGCACTTGAACTGTTGCGGATTGGCACGAGGAATCCAGCGGCAGCATTTCACGACGGGCAGGAAAACGCCATCCGGCACATCGTTGACGGGCGCGGACGGCTGCTGGTGGTGCAACGGACGGGCTGGGGAAAAAGCTTTGTTTATTTTATCGCCGCCAAACTGCTGCGCGAACAACGCATGGGGCCGGCCATTTTAATCTCACCACTGCTGGCGCTGATGCGGAACCAGATTGCGGCGGCAGAACGAATGGGAGTTCGCGCCGTCACCATTAACTCCGAAAATCAAGAAGAGTGGCAAACGGTGGAGGCGGCGTTGGCGCGAAATGAGGTGGACATCCTATTGATTTCGCCCGAACGGCTGGCCAACGAGCATTTCCGCGCGGAAGTGCTCGGACCAGTGGCCGGGCGCATTTCGTTGCTGGTGGTGGATGAGGCGCATTGCATATCGGATTGGGGCCATGACTTCCGTCCGCACTATCGCTTTATTGAACGAATGATGCGCACATTGCTGTCAAACTTGCGCGTGCTGGCCACGACGGCGACGGCGAACAACCGGGTGCGAGCGGATTTGCAGGCCATTCTCGGTCCAAATCTGGCGCTGTCATGCGGTGAACTGGGCCAGCCTTCGCTGTTGCTGCAAACCATGCGGATGCCAAGCCAGTCGACGCGCATGGCCTGGCTGGCAACTCACATTCCGCGCATTCCCGGCAGCGGCATCGTCTATACGCTGACCGTGCGTGATGCCGTCCAAGTCGCCGGCTGGTTGCACGCCCAGGGTATCCGGGCGGAATCCTACAGCGGTGAGACGGGCGAACGGCGCGTGGAACTGGAGAATGCCCTGCTGGAAAGTCGCGTGAAAGCTTTGGTAGCGACCACGGCATTGGGCATGGGATTTGACAAACCGGATCTTGCCTTCGTGATTCATTACCAGACGCCCGGCTCGGTGGTGGCCTACTATCAGCAGGTGGGCCGCGCCGGCCGGCAAATTCCGGAAGCGCATGACGTGTTGTTGAGCGGAGCGGAGGAAGCGGACATCAATGATTTTTTCATCGAAAGTGCTTTCCCGTCAAGGGAGGAAGTGGAATCCGTGCTGACCGCGCTTCGGGGTGCGGCTGCCGGGCTTTCCGTGAACGAGTTTTTGAGCCGGGTGAACATCCGCAGAGGACGCATTGACAAGGCTCTTCAACTCATGTCGCTGGAATCACCGGCACCAGTGGTGAAGCAAGGTAGCAAATGGGTTCTGACGGCGGCCAATCTTTCGGATGGATTCTGGCAGCGGGCCGAACGGCTGACGGAGTTGCGCCGGTGGAACAGCGGCAGATGCAGGAATATGTGGCGCTGACATCGGGACACATGGAGTTTCTCATCCGCGCGCTGGATGGCAATCCGGGGACTTATCGCGCACCGAACGTCGCTCCTTTGCCAGCCGCGTTTGACGACGGGTTGGCGCGGGAGGCGGTTGCTTTTTTGCGACGCACAAGTTTGCCGATGGAACCACGCCGCCAATGGCCCACCGGTGGACTTCCTCAGATGAATGTTACGGGGCGGATCGCTCCCGCCCGGCAGGCTCAACCTGGTCGTGTGCTTTGCATGTGGGGAGATGCGGGCTGGGGTTCGCTGGTGCGTCAGGGAAAATCGCATGACGGACGGTTTGCGGATCAATTGGTCGAAGCCTGCGCGGCCATGGTGCGAAGCTGGGCGCCGCAACCGGTACCGGGTTGGGTTGCCTGCATCCCGTCACGCCGGCATCCGGATCTGGTGCCGGACTTTACGCGCCGGCTGGCCGCCGCATTGAATCTGCCATTTCATCCGGTGCTGGAGAAAACCGACGATCGTCCGGCACAAAAGCAAATGGAAAACAGCAGCCAGCAGGCCCGGAATGTGGATGGTTCGTTGAGAATCCAAGGCAATGTTCCGGCTGGCGCGGTCTTGCTGGTGGATGATATGGTGGATTCGAGATGGACGATGACAGTCGCGGCCTATCTTCTGCTCTCAAACGGCAGCGGGCCAGTGCATCCTCTGGCCCTGGCCTCGACCGCAAACGCTGACGAATGACAACACCGCTGACATCGAACACACAGGCCATTCTGTTGCTGACCGCTCCGCTAATTGCAGGGCGCGACGTGAACTCACCTGATTTACTCAGCTTGGGTGAATACAACCGACTTGCCCGCATTCTGCGGGAGAAGCAAAAGCAACCCGCCGATTTGATCGGACCAGACGCAGGAGATTTGATTGAATTGTGTGCAAAACCTTTTGGCCGGGAGCGGTTGGACGTGTTGCTCGGACGCGGCCTTTTGCTCAGTCAGGCGGTGGAGCGCTGGAACGCGCGGGCGATTTGGGTAATCAGCCGGGCGGATTCATGTTATCCCAAGCGTTTGAAGACACGGCTCAAGGAGGATGCTCCGCCTTTGCTTTATGGTTGTGGCGAAATAGCTTTGTTGGAGAAAGGCGGGCTGGCGGTCGTTGGCTCAAGGCATGTGGATGACGAATTGATCAGTTTCACCGAAAATGTTGGACGACTCACTGCCAAGGCGCACCGAACTATCATCTCCGGCGGAGCAAAAGGAATTGACCGGGCCGCAATGTACGGCGCTCTGCTAGCGGACGGCGATGTGGCAGGCGTGATGGCGGACAGTTTGGAACGAGCCGCGCTGGCGCGTGACAATCGGGAACCGTTGATGGAGGGCCGGCTGGTTCTGATTTCTCCCTACGATCCAACTGCGGGATTTAATGTGGGGCACGCGATGCAACGCAACAAGGTCATCTATGCACTTGCCGATGCTGGTTTGGTGGTGACTTCAGATTTTGAAAAGGGAGGCACTTGGACGGGTGCAATTGAACAGCTTGAACGACTTCATTTTGTTCCAGTGTTTGTGCGAAACGGAAACAATACAGGGCGGGGAAATGCCGCACTCATCCGTCAGGGTGGCCGGCCTTGGCCAAACCCGGAGAATGCAGCAGAACTGGGGCAGATGCTTACTGTAGCAGTGGAATCGATGGCGGCGGAACCCAAACAGGAAGCGCTATCATTCGCGTTGCGGGAGCAACCAGTTGCCTACACCAGCCCCGTCAATGCCGTTGTTGAAGAGACCAAAGTAATTTCATCGCCAGCCGAGGAACTTTTCGAAACCATGCGCGAAATACTGCGGCGGGAACTTGTGGCTGGTCGCACTGAAACGGAAATCGTGAGTCTTCTTGGCGTAACCAAATCTCAAGCGAAGGAGTGGCTGGCTAAACTCATAAAACAGGGAAAGGTCGAGAAGGTTAAAAAAACCAAGCCAGTTCAATATAGGACATCAATCATCTCTGACCGGCTGCTTTAATTATCAACGAAGCCATAGTCGTTTCCAAACCCGGTGGAGGAAATGGAACGGCGGCTTACTCATTTGCAACTTACTGAGAAAACACGTTACTTGATATTTTTCATCCCCCTTTGCCACAAATCGAAGTAATACAGGGCGACGACGACGAGTGAGTGGCCGATTTTTTCATCGGCGACGAGCTTCGGAATTTCCGCGACCGGCACAAGGCGCGTCAGCAAATCCTCGGCATGATCAAATTCGACAGCATGTTTCAACCGGCAGTTTTCAATCAGCACGGTAAAAGTTTTATTGCTCAAGATGGCCGGGTTTGACCAGATTTTACCGAGCAGGCGGGCGTTTTCGCCTTCGTAGCCGGTTTCCTCGCGCAATTCGCGCACGGCGGTCGCCACCGGGTCGGTCTCGCCCGGGTCCATCATGCCACCGGGAATTTCCAGCTCCACCGTGTTCGAGCCGTGACGGAACTGCTCAATCATCACCAGTTGCCGGTCGGGCGTTAGGGCGATGACGTTGACCCAGTTGACGCTGTCGAGAACGTAGAAATCGTGCTCCTTGCCGGTGCGCGGCGAAATGCTCACGTCGGAGCGCAGCTTGAAGATGCGGAAGTCGCCGATGAGCGTCGAACGGACTTTTTCCCAGGGACGAATCATTGGAAAAGGAGAATGGAGCAAGGAGCAAGGAGCAAGGAAAAACGGCCTTGCTGGCTTGCTTCTTTCTTCCTACTGCTTGCTTCTGCCTTCTGCCGCCCAGCCTTGTTTCATCAAGTTGAGCAGATGCGCGAGGGCTTCCTCGTAGCTGCGGCCTTTTTCGGCGGCAAGCTGGCGGGCGCGCTTGTCCAGTTGCGCGGCCATTTCACCGGACTTTTCGGCCGGACAGCCGAGCGCGACGAGAACTTTGGCGAGTTCGGGAATTTCCATGGCGAAAACCTAGACAGAATTAACAGAAATTTGCAGAATTTGAATCTGTCAGTTTGGCATTCTGTAAATCCTGTCTGAAATTATTTCACGGAATCCGCCGGAACAATTTTCACGCTGGTGAGACTCACTTTCTTGACGGGCCGGTCTCCCGGATGCGTGGGGGTGGTGGCGATTTTTTCCAGAACGTCGTCGCCCTTGATGAGCTTGCCGAACGCGGTGTACTGGCGGTCGAGAAAGCGCGGGTCGCCGTGGCAGATGAAAAACTGGGAGCCGGCGGAATTGGGATTATTCGAGCGCGCCATCGAGAGGACGCCGCGAACGTGGGGCTTGTCGTTGAATTCCGCCTTGATCTGGTAGCCGGGGCCGCCGGTGCCCCACAAATCCTGTTTGGAATCGTCTTTCGTGTTGGGGTCGCCGCCCTGGATCATGAAATCCTTGATGACGCGGTGAAAGCAGGTGCCGTCGTAAAAACCCTGCCTGGCGAGCTTCTTAAAATTTTCAACGTGGCCGGGCGCGACGTCCGGCCAGAATTCGAGAACCATTTCACCGGCGCTGGTGGCAAGGATGGCAACTTCGCTCATAATTTTTTCAGGTTGGAATCATTTGTTGGCCGGCACCGGCGAGGCGGTGACGATGATGCTTGCGGATTTGATGTAATCGAGGTTCGGGAATTCTTTTTTCAAGTAGGCGTTGCCCTCCATCTGGACGCGGCCTTGATCCGGCCCGTTGCCCTGCGGAGCGCCTTCGCCATATTCGCCGTTGATTTTGTCCACCACGTCCATCCCGTCGGTCACTTTGCCAAATGGCGAGAAACCCTGCCCGTCGAGGCTGGTGTTATCCCCGAAGTTGATGAACAGCTGCGTGGTGCGCGTGTTGGGGCCGGCGGTGGCAAAGGTGATCGTGCCGCGCGTGTTGCTGCCTTTGACGGGGTCATCGGCAATGTTCGCCTCGCGCCACTTCGCGGAGACGTTCGGGTCGCCATGGATGCCGAACTGGCACATGAACCCGGGAATCACGCGGAAGAAGGCAATGTCCGTAAAGTAGCCGGAACGAACCAGGTTGTAAAAGCGGTCCGCGCCGTTGGGCGAAAGTGAGCGGGTGACCTCGACGGTAAATTTACCCTTGGTCGTGTCGAACTGCGCCTTGAAGGTTTCGGGCGCTTTGTCCGTGAGCTTGGCGGGGTCGGCGAAGCCCAGCGAGACGGACGATGCCCCCTTGTTCTCCGGCGGATTGTTTGTCTGGCTTTGACCAGCCTTGCTGCAGGAAACCAGGGCAAAGCCGGTGATGAGACTTACTGCGCAAATCAAATTCGTTGCTTTCATGGCCGGGGAATTTTCCACACGCGTGGCGGAAAGTCACGCACCGAATTGCGACAGTTCAGGTCAGCATCGGCGGTTTTCCGCCCTCGTTCATTGAATGCGTGATGAGGCTGCCGTGGCCGGCCCTGCGTGCGCGGCCCAAAATCAAAACCGTCATGAGGACGCCCGCCACAACCAAAAAAGCCGCGCCAATGGCCAGCGCCTTTGGCGTGCTCAAGCCTGAATTTTCCGGCGGCGGCACGCTGGCACCCGTCTGAACCGCCGCGACAGGAGTGACAAGAGCGGCTGGAGCGGCTGGAGCGGCCAGAGGCTCGTTCGTTGGCTTCACCGTCGCAATGGGCGGCGGCAGATTCGTTTCCACGTTTGCGATGACGTTGGTGGGCGGCACGGCGGCAGCCGGCGTTGGTTGATTGGTTGCCAAAGGCGGCGCAGGCGCGGGCGCGGCTGGCGGCGAATTGGTTCCCGCCTTGGTGCCGATGATGATGAGCGGTGGCGCTTCAACGGCCGGCGCCGGTGGTGGTGGCGGCGGCGTATTGGTCGGCTCAACCGGCGGTTGCGGCAATGGCGGAAATTCAGGCAAGCCAACCTGCTCCGGCGGCACACTCATGGTGCAACCGGTGTAATTGCCCAGTTGGGAGCGCAATACGAGGATGAACGGCTGCTGCGACTTTTTGCATTCAGCCTGCTTCTGTTGAAAAATCTGGTTGATGCTGGAGTCGTATGGCGTCCCGGTGATTTCACCATCCCCGTCGCAAAATATCAGCACCGTCAGCCGGTCGGAATTTTGCACGACCCAGTTGAGAGAAGGGCGCAATGTGTCAAAGCTCGTTCTTTTTGAATAGCGGTGTCTGGCCAGGAACCGGGTGATGTTCGATGCGATGGCCGCCGCGCTTTCCGGCGCCCACTGTTGCAGCGGGAACTCGCCGGAGTGCAATTCCCGGTCAAACGTCCACACGCCGACGCTGTCGCCTTTGTGCAACTGGCCCCGCATATTGGTCGCCAGCATGGTATCAAGCGCACGCTGCACCGCCGGCACGCGCTTTTTCATGTTTGAGGACGTGTCGAAAACGAGCAGAAAACGATTTTCAACCGGTTGCACCACCGGCTGGGCGGCTGTTTTGGAAATCAAAAAAACAACCGCGAGCAGCGCGGCGATGATTCGCGCACCGCAGGCCAGTTTGTTTTGTCGTGCTCTCGTGTTCATTTTAAATTGCGCTGCGGAGGGTGATTGAAACGGGTCCGTTCGGCGCGGTTGTGGCTTCGCAACTCGTCATCCAATTCCGTCAGCGCGCTCTCAATCATGCGAATAAAATTTGTGCAACCGGCGACCGACCCGCCCATGCCGCTGACCACGTCGCGCTCGGCGTGGTCGTCCGTGACCACCAGAACCTCGCCGTAGGCGTTGAAACGATGCGCGGCGCGTTCAATCATCTCATCCGCGGTCTGGCCCACGCGCGAAAACAAAACCTCCACAGCCGAATTCACCTCGGGCTTCGGAACGCCGGCAGGTGCCCCGGCTCCGTCAAAAAAAATCGTGACCGGGGTGCCCACCGCGTCGTAATAGCGCGTAAGAACGTGGATCAATTCATTGCGGGCGCGTTCCGAATGGCGCGGGGCGCCGGGAGCCAGTTCCGGCCAGTTGTGCAACAGGCTGTAGCCGTCCACCAAAATCCGCATCAACGCCATGTACACATCGTAACCATTTGCCGCGCCAATCGAAAAGTTAAATCCAATTCGATGGAATCGCATTGTTTTTTGCGCAGCACAAGGTTAAATGAACGCCCGCAACGGCCATGACCGACACCCAATTCATTTTTCGGAAATCGAACCGGCGCATTGCCGCGCTGGCGCTGGTCGTCTTTGCACTGGATCAATTCACCAAATGGCTGGTGCTCAAAACCCTTCCGGCTTACCGGGAAAAAATCATCATTGACGGCTTTTTCAAATTTGTTCACTGGGGCAACACCGGTGCGGCCTGGAGCCTCTTCAGCGGAAACAACATCACGCTCGCCGTCGTCGCCCTGCTCGCGCTCGTCGCGCTGTTTCTGACGCGGCATCATTTTGATTCGCACACGCTGCCCGGCCAGATCGCCTTCGGCCTGATTTTTGGAGGCATTGCCGGGAATCTCACCGACCGGTTGCTGCCCGGACGCCACGAAGTCGTGGATTTTCTCCGGTTTTACCTGCAACAGCGCGGCGGCAGCGAAATCGGTTTTCCCGCCTTCAACGTCGCCGACACCGCAATCTGCACCGGCGTGGCGCTCATTTTTCTCATCACCTGGAAAAACGAGCATGCTCCAAAGAAACCGGCCGAATCGTCATCGTGAGCGAGCGAACGGAAGCCTTCATCGTTGAAAAATCGCTTCCATCCGGGCGGCTTGACGCATTTCTGCGTGAAAAATTTCCCACCGTTTCACGCGTCGCGCTGAAAAGATTGATCGAACAAGGCCACATCCTCGTCAACGGCCAGCCGGCCAAACCCACGCACAGTCCGCGAGCCGGCGAACAAATCGAAATTCACTGGCCGGCGGCCAGGCCAGCCGAGGCGCATCCGGAGGAAATTCCGCTCAACATTCTTTTCGAGGACAAATCGCTGCTGGTGCTGGACAAGCCCGCCGGACTGGTCGTTCATCCCGCCGCCGGACACGAGGAACACACGCTCGTCAACGCGCTGCTCCACCATTGCCGGGGTTCGCTCAGCGGCATCGGCGGCGTCGCGCGGCCGGGCATCGTCCACCGGCTGGACAAGGAAACCAGCGGCTGCCTCGTCGCGGCCAAAAATGACGAGACGCATCTGGCGCTCTCCCGGCAATTCGCCGCGCGCGAGGTTGGCAAAATTTACAACGCGATTTTGTGCGGCGAACTCGCGCGCGAATCCGGCGAAATCCGCGCCGCCATCGCCCGGCATCCGACGCACCGCAAACGCATGGCCGTGCGCGATGACAATTCCGGCCGCGCCGCGCGCACGAGCTGGCGCGTGCTCGAACGGCTGAACTCCGCCACGTTCGTTGAGGCGCAATTACACACGGGCCGCACCCACCAGATTCGCGTGCATTTCCAATTTCTCGGCCACCCGCTGGCGGGCGATGAAACCTACGGAGCGAAGCAGAATAAAAAGCTCGCCGAATTGACCGGCTACGAGCCGGCGCGCGTGATGCTGCACGCACGCGAGCTGTCGTTCATTCATCCGCGCACGGGAAAGGAAATGAGCTTCGAAGCGCCGTTGCCGAAGGATTTCAGGGAGGCACTGAAATCTTTGCGCGCGCGCAGTTGAGACTGGGCGCATCGAGATCAGAACGAATTCAAAATTGATTCGCCTGCCGCAAGGGATTTTCGCATAGTGGACGGGAATGAAATCAATGACGGGTTACGGGCGCGGCGAGTGCGCGCGGGACGGCTTCAAGGTCACGGTCGAACTCAGTTCGGTGAACCGCAAGCAAGCCGAGATTTACGCAAACCTGCCGCGGGAAATGGAGATGCTCGAAACGCCAATCCGCGACATGATCAACCGGCACGTCGCGCGCGGGCGCGTGACGGCGCGTGTTTCGCTGCATGCCGGCAACGGCAAGCTTTCCGCGCGGATGCACCTCAACGTGCCGCTGGCCAAAGCCTATTCGCGCGAACTCAACCGCCTCGCCAAACAACTCAAACTCGAAGGCAGCGTGACCCTGGACCACCTGGTCCGCGCACCCGGCGTTTTTCAAACGGACGAGGAACTCGCCGGAGCGGAAAATTTGTGGCCGGCGGCGGAGAAGGCGCTGAAACAGGCGCTCACCGCGCTCGTGAAAATGCGCGAACGCGAGGGCGCGAATCTGGCAAAGGATCTGGCGGCGCGCACCGGCGTCATGCGCCAATGCGTCGGGCGAATCCAGAAACAGGCGCCGCTGGCATCGGAACATTATCGCCAGCAGCTCATCGAGCGCATCAA
>Ga0187851_10003470_pt1 | contig 13191 bp, 15 predicted proteins | sample June2016WEW_6_10_FD_132997 | JGI IMG/M metagenome (GOLD analysis project Ga0187851, IMG submission 132997) | Peatland microbial communities from SPRUCE experiment site at the Marcell Experimental Forest, Minnesota, USA - June2016WEW_6_10 | ecosystem: Environmental > Terrestrial > Soil >...
GCGGGCTGCTGCGGCATGGCGGGCGCCTTCGGCATGACGGAATCGAAATACAAACTCTCGGTGAAAATCGCGGAACCGATGATTCAAGTCATCCGGAGCCAGCCTTTCGGAAACATCGTGGTGGCGTCGGGAACCAGTTGCCGCCACCAGATCCAGCATCTCGCGCCCGTCCGCGTCCAGCACATGGCGGAAGTGATTGCCGAAGCGCTGGTGTGACGCCATTTACAATTTAATTTTCCACTGTCGCGGCGGTCGGTCATCGCCATTGATTCCACCGGCGCTCCCAGGACCGGCTCACGCCTTCAGCGGCAAATATTTTTCAACGCGCTGCGAAGGTCGGGATATTCATATTCAAAACCGGCTTCAACAAACCGTTTGGGCGCGCAGCGGCATCCGTCCAGCGCCAGCGATGGTTCGGTCTGTGTCAGCCGGGAACCCAGCTTGACCGCCCACGCCGGGGCCGGCGGGCACCACGGACGGTAAAGGGTGCGCCGCAGCGTGCGCATGAATTCCGCATTGGTGGCCGGATTGGGGGCGACGGCGTTGTAGATGCCATCCAGATAATTTTCCGGTTCGATGGCTTTCAGGAACATCTGCGTCAGGTCCGCGAGATGAATCCAACTGATGTATTGCTTGCCATTTCCGGCCGCGCCGCCGAGAAACCATTTCGTCAGATGGGCCAGGATGGGCAACGCCCCGCCGTCGCGTCCCAGCACCAGGCCGATCCGGAACAGCACCCGGCGGGTGTGAAGCGAGGCGGCGGCGTGGCAGGACTGTTCCCAAAGCCGGCAGACTTCCGCCAGCGAAGTCCGGCCGTTGGGAGCCGTTTCGTCGCACCATTGGTCGCCGCAATTGCCGTAGAAACCAACGGCGCCCGCCTGTACCCAGACACGCGGCGGTTGTTTGACGTGACAGATGGCGGCGGCGATGGCGCGAACTGAATTGACCCGGGATTCGGTGATTTCGCGGAGGTGCTCCGTTGTGTGGCGGCAATTGATATTGCGTCCGGCGAGGTTCACCACGCTTGCCGCTCCATCCAGATATTTTATCCACTCGCCGATATGTTCGCCATCCCACTCCACTTCCCTGACCTCGTCCTCTTCGTCACGTTCACGCAATTCGCGCGTCAGAACGACGACCTCATAATCGCGCCGGAGCAATTCCCCAGCGAGCGCCCGACCCAGGAACCCGCTGCCGCCGGCCAGCACAATGCGCTTTTTATTCATGTTCAAATTTGAGTGTGAGGCAAATCCAATGCCAGTTTTGGTGCGTTTCCGCCGGTGAACGGATTCTTTTCAAAATGCGCCGCTTCCAAACTTCCAAGCCAGTTCCGGATCAACCCGCAAACGGTGGCGACGTCCAATCGCTCGTGTTCAGCCGGATACTTTTCGAGATTCGCCAGCGCCAGCTTGAACAGCGCGGCGGCGGGCTGCGGCCGGTTTTTTTGCAGATGGACAAAAGCGCCGGCCAGTTGAATCAGCCCCTTGTAAAATGCGCCGTTGGTCCCGTGTTTGTCCTTGAGCCACAAATCTTCCAGCACGTCATGCGCCTCGTAAAATAGCTGCCGGTTGAAACAATCGAAATAACCCAGGTAATGCGCATCGAGTTCCTGTCCGCGGAAGGACTCGATCAGGGCGGCGATACGGGCGGTCTTATGACTCACGGTTTAAAGATAAAGTCCAAGGCCCGAAGTCCAAAGTCCAAAGTCGCGGAGCAGCCGGAGTGCGCCCGTCCCCGGGCGCAGCAATGTGGCAGAGCAGGCCGGCGGCGGATTGGCAAAAGCGTGTGGTCATCTGCGGTTGCTATGGCCGGGGCAGCCACACTCCAGGCACGAGCACCAGCATCACCACGTTCCGATGGCTTCGCGTTGACAATTCCTCTGCCCTGCGACACTCTGCGCGCATGGCGAAACCTGCATTGGGACGCGGTCTCGGCGCGTTGTTGGGTGGTAATCCGGTTCTGACCCAACCGGCACCCGCGCCGGCAGCGCCCGTTTTAAAACCCGTTGTTCCGTCGCCCGCGCCCGATGCGCAGGAGCGCGTGCAGCGCGTGCCGCTGGACCGGATTCGTCCCTGTTCACTGCAACCGCGCAAGGATTTTTCCGCCGAGGCGCTGCAAGAACTGGCCGATTCGATCCGCGAACAGGGCATTGTTCAGCCGCTCATCGTGCGCGAGCGCGGCGGTCAGTTTGAATTGATTGCCGGCGAACGCCGCTGGCGCGCGGCGCAGCTTCTGCAACTGGCCGAAGTGCCCATCATCGTCCGCCAGGCCGATGACCGCGCGGTGCTCGAACTGGCGCTCATCGAAAATTTACAGCGCGAGAATCTCAACGCCATCGAGGAGGCGCACGGTTACGAACAACTGGCCGGCCAATTTCAGCTCACGCAGGAGGAGATTGCGCTCAAGGTCGGCAAAAGCCGCGCGGTGGTGGCCAATGCGCTCCGGCTGCTGAAACTGCCGCAAGCCATTCAGAATTTCGTCCGCGAAGGCCGGCTTTCGGTCGGCCATGCCAAGGTCATTCTCGGTCTGGCCGACGAAAAAAAACAAAAGCTCGCCGCCGAGCGCGTCGTCAAACAGGGCTTGAACGTGCGGCAGACCGAGGGGCTGGTGGCCAAATTACAGAACCGCGATTCACACAGGCTCGTGATCAAACCGGAAACGGTTGCCGCACCGGGCGGCGATCCACACCTGGTGAATTTGGAGGATCGTTTGCGCGAAAAATTCGGCACCAAGGTCCAGCTTCGCTACGCCCAAGGCAAGGGCACGGTGGAAATCTCGTTCTTTAGCGATGATGAGTTGGAGAGGATTTTGCAGGTTTTGGGAATTCATGCAGATTAGAGGCGTTGGCCATTGAATGACTAATGACTAAAACCGAATGACGAACGAATTACCAATGGCAAAATCCAAAAGTGTGGCAGCACATTTTCATGGCGTTTGGTCATTTGAGCTTGGTCATTCTTTAGTCATTAGAGCTTCGTCATTAGGCATTTCCCGGGTCCGTGCTGATGAATCCTGTCACATGTCACTTGCCACATTCAAATGATATTAGAAGTTGTCAAATACGGCCATCCCGTGCTCCGCCAAAGAGGCGCGCGCATCGAAAAGGTCACGTCGGAAATCAAAAAGCTTATCGCCGAGATGTTCGAGACGATGAACAAGAATCACGGTGTCGGCCTGGCGGCGCAGCAGGTCGGGAAGGCACTGCAACTTACGGTCATTGACGTGCGCGAGGCCAAGGACCGGCCGGCCTGGCTGGAATTGGACGGCCAGCCCGCTCCCGTGTATGACTTCATGCCGCTGGTTTTGATCAACCCGGAAATCAAACCGGGCGGAGAGCCGGTGTCAGGCGGCGAAGGTTGTTTGAGCTTTCCGGAGATTTTCGGCGAAATCACACGCCCCGAGTCGGTGGCCGTGAAGGCCTTGAACGAAAAAGGCAAACCGGTTGAATTTCGCTGCGGCGGCCTGCTCGCACGGGTGATCCAGCATGAGGTGGATCACTTGAACGGCATTTTGTTCATTGACCGGATGAGCCGGAAAACCAAGGAAGAACTGCGGCCGGAACTGGACAACTTGCAGGCAAAAACCAAGGCCGAACTGGAAGCGGCGGACAAACGGTGACTCAATATACCTTCCGCAGATTCGACGGCAGGATGTTGAGTTCCAGACGGTATTTGGCGACGGTGCGGCGGGCGATGACGATGCCCTTTTCGCTCAGCATTTTCACCACTTCATGGTCGGACAACGGCTTGGCGGGGTCTTCGTTCTTAAAAATTTCGGCAATCATGTCCTTCACGCTGGTGTTGGACACGTTTTCGCCGCTGGCGGTCTGGAGCCCGCCGGTGAAGAAATATTTCATCTCAAAAACACCCTGCGGCGTCTGCATGTACTTGCCGGAAACGGCGCGGCTCACGGTCGTCTCGTGAACCCCGACGGTTTCAGCCACCTGCGCCATGATGAGCGGTTTGAGATGCGAGACGCCCTTTTCCATGAACTCCCGCTGGCGTTTCACGATTTGCTTGCCGATGTTCAAAATCGTCTGCTGCCGCTGGTGCAGGCTCTTGATCAGAAATTTTCCGGCGCGAATTTTTTCGCGGATGTAATTTTTAACCTCGGCGGAATTTCCGCCCTGTGCCATCAGGTCCTTGTAGATGTTGCTGATGCGCAAATGGGGGATGTGCTCGTCGTTGGTCGTCACGATGAAATCGTCGCCGGACTTTTGCACAAAAACCTCGGGTAAAATGTATTGGTTGGCGTCCGGCAAAAAGGCGCGTCCGGGACGCGGTTCCAGCCGCCCGATGCGGCCCATGGCTTCCTGCGCCTCCTCGACGCTACAGCCGGTGCCGCGGGCGATTTCCGGAATGCGCCGCTTGCCCAGCGCGTCCATGAAATCGCGCACGATGCGATATTCGAGCGATTCCTGCCGGCCGGCGCGTTCGAGCTGGAGCATCAGACATTCGCGCAAGTCGCGCGCGCCCACACCCGGCGGGTCAAAGGTCTGGATTACCTTGAGGACTTCGGTGATTTTTTCCGGTGGCAAATTGGTGGCCGACGCCATCTCTTCCACCGTGGACTTGAGGTAGCCGTAATCGTCAATGTTGCCAATAATCAACTCCGCGATGCCGTGTTGCTCGTCCTTCAGGTTGGTCTCCCGCGACTGGTCCATCAGCATCTGGGTGAAGGAGGTTCCCACCGCGAGCGAGTCGAACATGAACTGGCGCTTTTCCTCCTCTTCGGCGGTCTGACGGATGGGAATGTTGGTCTGCGAAAAATGGTCACGCCATTCCTGGTCGAGCTGCACGAGCTTGTCGAATTCCGCCTGAAAATCGTCCACGGGGCCTTCAACCCCCTTTTCCGCCACGGAATCAATCACACCGTCTTCCGCCAGTTCGGCGGCAGCGGGCGGTTCGGCCACTTCATCGGAATCACGCTCCGACTGGTCGCGCAGGTCAATTTCCTCCGGCGCCATTTCCTCCAGCACGGGATTTTGCTGCAACTCCTGTTCGACGAGCGCTTTGAGTTCGAGGGTGGGCGCCTGCAGCAACGCCAGCGATTGCTGGAGTTGCGGCGCGAGCACCAACGACTGCGTCAGGCGCGTGGATAATTGCAAACCTTGTGCCATTTGCCACGGAAAGATAAATCGGGTTCTGAACGACCACAAGCAAAAAGTGGCACGACTTTCGCTACACCTGTAAAATCCAAGGAAAAACTGGATTTTTGGGGACCGTGATTGCATGTTGGAAGCATGAAATTGATACTTTCGACGCACAACATCAGGCTGACCAAGGCCATCGAGGAACATGTCATCAAACAACTGGAGAAACTCGACCATTTTGACCAGCGCACCATTGATGCGCGGGTGACGCTCGAATTGGATCATACCCGCGCCGCCGGAAAGCAATTATCTTGCTCCATCCGCCTGAGTGTGCGCGGACCCGATCTTTTTGCCGAGCACGTCGACAGCGATCTTTACGCGGCCATCGACAAGGTCACCAAAAAAATCGAGCAGCAAATCCGTAAACGCCACAACAAGTGGAAGGCCCGCAAACACAAGAATGCCGCCCGCAGCAAGCAGACCCGCCAGGAAACGGAAACGGACTAAGTGTTGAACGTTGATTCGTTGGTCGTTAAATCGTATTAACCGGTTCAAAGATTTGACGATGATCGATTCAGCCGGAATGATTTTACGCGCCCGCACCATTTTGCCGGTCTCGCAGCCGCCCATTGAAAACGGCGCGTTGGTCATTTCCGGAAACCGCATTCGCGCGGTGGGTTCCTGGCCGGACCTGCGGCCGCGCGCAAACGGAATCATTTCCGACCTCGGCGACGTGATTCTGCTGCCCGGCCTCATCAACGCCCACTGCCACCTCGACTACACCGACATGGCCGGAATGTTGCCGCCGCCGAAAACCTTTACCGACTGGATTTCACTCATCCTTTCCGCCAAATCCGGATGGGGCTATTCCGATTACAAGCGCTCCTGGCTGAATGGCGCGCGGATGCTCGTACGCACCGGCACGACGACCGTCGCGGACATCGAAACCGTCCCCGATCTTTTGCCCAAAGTTTGGAACGCCACGCCGTTGCGTGTCTTTTCGTTTCTCGAAATGACCGGCATACGCGCCCGGCGCGAACCGGCGGCCATCCTCCAAGAAGCCATCGTTAAAATCGATTCACTGTCGCACCCCCGATGTTCCGCCTCGCTTTCGCCTCACGCCCCCTACTCCACCATACCCGAGCTGCTCCGCCTGAGCGTGCGTGCCGCCCGCGAGCGCGGCCGGCAGCTTTGCATTCACGTTGCGGAATCCACGCAGGAATTTGAAATGTTCATGCGCGCGCGCGGCGTTATGTTCAATTGGATGCAACGCAACGTCCGCGACATGTCCGACTGCGGCCTCGGCTCTCCGGTCCGACACCTCGCCCGCCATAAAATACTCGGCAAATATCTGATCGCCATCCATGTCAATTGCCTTGCGCGCGGCGATGCCGCACTGCTCGGCGAACACCGCACTCACGTTGTTCATTGCCCGCGCAGCCATGATTATTTCCGCCATCCGCCGTTTCTGCGACAGCGGCTCACCCGCGCCGGCGTCAACATCTGCCTTGGCACGGACAGTCTGGCCACCGTTCGCAAAACCAGGAAACAGAACCCCGAACTCAACCTGTTCGAGGAAATGCGCGAGCTGGCGGCCAGCGACTCCAAACTCCCGCCGGCGGAGATTCTGCGCCTGGTCACGATCAACGGCGCGCGCGCCCTTGGCCGGGCCGGGCAGATCGGGGAGCTTTCCAAAAATGCCCTGGCCGATTTGATTGCGATACCGGCCAGCGCGAAAACCAGCAATGCCTGTGAAGCCGTGCTCAGTCATGTTGGCGACGTGAGCGCCAGCATGATAGACGGACAGTGGGTCATTCCGCCGCAAAGCTCGTGAACACATTCGACCAGGAACTGACCGAACGCCTTGATGCCTTGCACGCCCGGGGTTTGCGCCGCGAATTGCGCCGCGTGGATGCACCGCGGGGCACGCGCATCCAGATTGATGGCCGGACGCTGCTCAATTTTGCATCGAACGATTATCTCGGCCTGGCCGGGGACCCGTTGCTCAAGGAAGCTGCAATCCGGGCCGTGGAAAAATTCGGCGCCGGTTCGGGCGCGTCCCGGCTGATTTGCGGGTCGCTCGCGCCGCATCACGAACTGGAAGAAGCGCTTGCCGATTTCAAAGGCGTCGAGGCCGCATTGAGTTTCTCGACCGGCTATGCCACCGCCATCGGCACCATCTGCGCGTTGCTCGGCAAGGATGACGTGATTATCGTGGACAAACTCGTTCACGCCTGCATTGTGGATGCCGCCCGGCTAAGCGGCGCAAAAATCCGCGTCTTCGCCCATAACGATTTGGAAGACCTGGAAAAAATACTGAAATGGGCAAATCGAGTCCAAGGTCCGAAGTCCAAAGTCCAAAGTCAGGGGCGATTGCTGATTGTCACGGAAAGCGTTTTCTCGATGGATGGCGATGCCGCGCCGTTGCGCAAGATTGTCGCGCTCAAGGAAAAACATGGCGCATGGTTGATGGTGGATGAGGCGCACGCGACCGGGCTTTACGGAAAATATCGCCGCGGCGTGGCGGAGGAATGCGGCGTGAGCGAGCGGATTGAAATCCAGATGGGGACGCTCGGCAAGGCGGTGGGGGCTTCGGGCGGTTACATTTGCGGCTCACGTCCGTTGATCGATTTTCTCATCAACCGCGCCCGCAGCTTCATTTTCTCCACCGCGCCCGTTCCGGCCGCCGCCGCAGCCGCCGCAGCCGGTATTCGTTTTATTCAATCGAAAGCCGGGGAAGCCCGAAGAAAACAGCTTTTTGAGCGAATCGACGAATTGAATTCGCAATCCACGATCCGCAATCCGCAACTCAAAAGTGCGATCATCCCCGTTTTGATCGGCGACGAAATCAGGGCGGTTGCTGCTTCCGCCACCTTGCGTGAGCGGGGCATTTTTGTTCCGGCGATTCGTTATCCAACCGTGGCCCGCGGCAAGGCGCGTTTACGTGTGACCGTGACTGCAACCCATACGTCTGACGATATTTCACAACTTGTCGCGGCCTTCCAGCCAATCCGCAATCGCAAATGAACAGGCTCGCCAAACTTGACCACCAGTTCGTCTGGCATCCCTTCACCCAGATGCGCGGCTGGCTGAAGCGCGAACCAGTGGTCATTATCGCGGGCAAAGGCACGGTTTTGCGCGACCTGCGCGGACATGAATATCTCGACGCGAATTCCTCGATCTGGACGAATCTGCACGGCCACAATCATCCGAAGATCAACGCGGCGATCCAGCAGCAACTCAAAAAAGTCGCACACTCCTCGGCGCTCGGTCTGGCCAATGAACCGGCGTCGCTCCTGGCGGCCAGGCTGGTCCGGGCAGCCAATCCGCAATCTGCAATCCGCAATCGCAAATTGGAAAAGGTTTTCTTTTCCGATGACGGTTCGACCGCGCTCGAAGTTGCGCTCAAGCTCGCCTACGAATTCACCCGCCGCACCCGGAGCGCGGGCAGCCTGCCCGCGGTTCGCCGTCGAATCGAACCGCGTTTCCTTTCACTCGAAGGCGCATATCACGGCGACACCGTCGGCGCGGTCTCGCTCGGTCACATCGATTTGTTTCACAAGAGTTATTTCGGTTTGCTGTTCAAGACGGACAAGGTTATGTCACCGTATTGCTATCGGTGCCCGTTCAATCGCGCCCGGCCGGAGCGCGCCGATGCCCGGGAATATCGCCAATGCAACTGGGAATGCGCCGGGCTGGTGGAAAAGAAGTTTGTGTCGCAGAAACGAAAGGGGAATCCCTATGCGGCATTTATCTTTGAGCCGTTGATGCAGGGCGCGGCGGGAATGATTCCGCAGCCGAAGGGCTGGTTGCGGCGGGTGACCGAAATCGCGCACCACCATGACGCGCTGCTCATCGCCGACGAAGTGATGACCGGCTTCGGGCGGATCGGCTCCTCTGGCCTTGGACTTCGGACTGTGGACTTTGGACTTCTTTTCGCCTGCCAGCACGAAGGCGTGCAGCCGGATTTTCTGTGCCTGGCCAAAGGGTTGACGGGCGGTTATCTGCCGATGGCGGCGACTTTGACGACGCAGAAGATATTTGATGCTTTTTTGGGCGAATACGAAGAATTCAAAACTTTTTTTCATGGCCACAGTTACACGGCCAATCAACTTGGCGCGGCGCCGGCGCTGGCGAGCCTGGATATCCTGAAAAGCGGGGAATCTCTTCGTGCGAGGCAATGTCTCGAAAACAATCTTCACGATGAATTGCAAACGCTTTGGCCGCTGCCCAACGTCGGCGACATCCGGCAGGTCGGTTTGATTGCCGGCATTGAGCTGGTTCGGGACTGGCGGACGCGGGCGCCGTTTGATTTGCGGGAACGTGCGGGCATTCGCGTTTGTGAAGCAATGGCGCGACGCGGCGTGCTCACGAGGCCCGTCGGCAACGTCATCGTGCTGATGCCGCCCTATTGTACAACGCCGAAGCAGGCATCGAAGATGGTACAAGCGGTGTTTGATTCAGTCCGTGAAGTTTTTTGCCGCCGTTAGGGCGCACTGTCGCGCAAGCCGCGGCGCGGTGCGGAGTCCTCGCCCTGACAAAACGGAGATTCACAGTTTTGTTTCCGCGAGCTTGAGCAAGCGCGCGAATTGCCCGCGGGTAACCGGGGAGACCGACAGTCTTGACTCCTTGGCCAGCTTCATCTCCCGCAGGATTTTGTCGGCCTTGACTTGGGAAAGCGCGACGGGCCAGGCCAGGGTTTTGACCGGCACGAGATCCACCGCCGACCAGTCGCCCTCCTCCGCCGTCGGGTCGGGATAGGATTCCCTGGCCACCCGCGCCAGACCGACGGCGGATTTTTCATCGCCGCTGTGATAAAAAAAGACGAGGTCGCCGGCTTTCATCGCGCGGAGGTTGTTTCGCGCCGCAAAATTCCGCACACCGGTCCATGCCGTTTTGCCGTCCGTCACCAGCGTCGTCCACGCGTAGGCTTCCGGTTCCGATTTCACGATCCAATAATTCATGGAAAGAATTTACGATTTACGATGGCGGTGTGAGCCTGACTTTATTTTCCTCAAATTAGCACAACACATTATTTGCTCAAGGCGTCCATTGGTATCGTTTCTTGCTGCGCGAACCACTCTGATAATGTGGATCATGTGGCGGGACGACAACCTCGTCGATGAAATGCGCGCCCAACTGTTCGATCGTCCGGATGGACGCAGAATTGTCCGGGTTACTTGTAAGGATGACCGATTTATAGAATGAACGGACAAATGGAGCGAGCGCGCGGCACGCTTGCAGCGCAAAACCATGACCCCGGAACGTCGCGGTAATCTCATAGCCAACATGTCCGGCACAAAGCCGGACGTGCTCGGTCTCCCCTACCCGGAAGTTGATGTGGCCGACGTCCGTACCGTCCGCAACGATAATACGGAAATGGTAAGAGGGAACGAACCCGCGTGACACACTACCGGGAACAATTCGGACAAACTGCAACCGGACCTGTCCAAAGGACAAACCATCCGGCGGGTTGCGAAGCGGTTCGGCGGTTGAAAACATGTTGTGGAAGTACAAAATCAAAGCCCGGTGACACTGGCAATTAAATTGCCGAAAGAATTTACGATTCGCCATTTTCGATTTACGATGGGTTCATGGATTTGGCCGCGAATTTGGCTTCTATTCAAAAGCGCATCGCTACCGCGTGTGAACGTGTCAACCGCGACCCGGATTCCGTCACGTTGCTGGCGGTGACCAAAAGCCATCCGCCGGAAGCGGTGTCGGCGGCGGCGAAACTCGGCCTGATTTTGTTTGGCGAGAACAAGGTGCAGGAGGCGAAGGCAAAAATTCCCTTGTGCCCCGGCCATTTGCGCTGGCATATGATTGGCCATTTGCAGTCGAACAAGTGCCGCGACGCGGTCGAGCTTTTCAAAATGATTCAGAGCGTGGACAGCCTGTCGCTCGCGCAGGAAATCAACAAGCGCGCGGAACAGGCGGCCCGGACCATGCCGGTTTTGCTGGAAGTGAACGTCGCGGGCGAAGCCAGCAAGTTTGGTTACCGGCCGGAACGGCTGCTGGCGGAACTCGAGGAGCTCAACGCGCTGCCGCGGATTGAAATTCACGGTTTGATGACCGTGCCGCCATGGTCGGCGGAGGCGGAAAAGGCGCGGCCCTATTTCAGGCAACTGCGCGAGTTGAAGGTGCGCGCCGAGACGGCGCTCGGCGCTCCGTTGCCGCATTTGAGCATGGGCATGAGCGGCGATTTTGAAGTTGCGATTGAAGAAGGCGCGACGATGGTGCGCATTGGCACGGAGTTGTTCGGGGCGCGGCCAAAAGCCACGCTGCGCGCGGAGGCAGATTTAATTTAATGCATTTTGGAGGAAATGGTTTAGGTTGAATTGATGACAATTGATACTTTCAAACGCGAAATTGCCGCCGCCGTAAAAACCTACGACAAATTCGTCGTGTGTCTTGAGAAGACACCGGAAGATTTTGAGGTGTCACTGGTCTCACTGATGGCCAAGGCGATCAAGGCCTATGAAAGTCGCGGCCCGGGTCTGCGCCACGGCATTGCGCTGGACAACCAGATGACGGTCATTTTGAGCCAGGGCGACGACGAACGGCCTTTGTGCGGCATTTATTTCAATCTCCATTCGCCGTACCAGAAGAATGCGCTGCCCAAGACGGTCAAGGCATTCACCGAAAAATCGCACAAGAAAGAGGATTAGCTCCTTGTAGGAGCCGGGGTGACAAGGCTCAAAATCTTCTCCACCGTCAAAATAGTTTGCAGCCTCCTTACGTCGGCTCCTGCGGAAAATCACTGGTCGCGCACTTCGTCGCCCATCTGGGCTTCGCCGGTGACCAGATCGGCCACGATGTTGTTCTCCCGCTGCGGACCGGTGATTTTGACTTCGCCGACTTTCATGCCTTCACGGTACAAAAAAAGGTCCTGATCCAGCTTGGGCATCTGGCCGATGGGAAAACTCAGCACCACAAAACGTCCGGACGCATTATAGGAAACGACCCTGGCGGTGAGCGAATTATCGGGCGTGACAATCGGCTGGGAACCAGCGGCGGCGGGGGCGGTTGAACGCGCGGGCCGATGATGCAGGCAGCCGGCTGCCAACATTCCGGCGATTATGAGCGCCAACGGCATGAGCGATTTCATGGCGACAGTTAAACGTGCAACGGGGCACAGGTCAATTCACGATTCACACATCAATCAATTCAGGGCCAGGCGACACTTTCCGTGATTATAGTATCGTCGTTCTCATAGCCTGGCGCACAGCAGCACAGCGATCGCAACGGTTCACTGCCGGTATTCCAAAGCTTGTGTTTGTGGCCGGGCGGGATGGCAATGGCGTCGCCGGTTTTAACGTCGCGCGTTTCGCCATCGATGCGAATCCGTCCCGCACCGTGCGTGATGCAATAAATTTCCTCGGTTTTGACGTGATAATGTTCCTGCGTGCTGGTGCCGGCCGGGAGACGCGCTTCCGCCAGGCTTTGGTTGCGAATGACAGAATTGCGATGTGCCAGCAATTCACGGATTTCCGAGCCGTCCTTGGTGATGAACGGCGGGGCTTCGTTGAGATTTTTGATGTCCATATTTTTTAATGAGCATGCATTCAGACTGCAATCTTCGAGAAAAATGACTAAACCCTAAATCCGAATGACGAAAGAAATCCCAATGCCCGAATACCGAATTATTTGGCCGGGGAAATAATTTGTCATTCGGATTTCGTCATTCTTTAGTCATTAAGGCTTCGTCATTCGTCATTTCCCCGCTCAGAATCCTTCCGGCATGCCAAAAAGTTTCGCCCAGTTGGCCTGTCCCAACACCACGCCGGCGACAATCAAAATCATCGCCGTCCAGAACGTGGACGTGACCGGCTCGCGCAGAAAGAAATGCGCCCAGGTCATCGTGCTCAATGGAACGAGATTGTTGAACAGCACGACCTGGCTTGCGCGCCAGTGGCGTAGCGCGTTGTTCCAGAGCGCGTAGGCAATCACGCTGCCAAACAGGACGCAGAACCCCAGCACGCCGAGGGATCGAACATTGATTGGAACGCCGCCGTACCTGCCAATCTCAACCAACGCAAACGGCATCAGCGCGATTCCCGACATCCACATCGTGTGCGCCGCGACTTCCGCCCCGCTCA
>Ga0187851_10003472_pt1 | contig 13181 bp, 8 predicted proteins | sample June2016WEW_6_10_FD_132997 | JGI IMG/M metagenome (GOLD analysis project Ga0187851, IMG submission 132997) | Peatland microbial communities from SPRUCE experiment site at the Marcell Experimental Forest, Minnesota, USA - June2016WEW_6_10 | ecosystem: Environmental > Terrestrial > Soil > Wetlands...
CGCGGAGCACAAGCTGAAGGTCATCGAGGACTGTGCGCACGCGCACGGCGGGGCGTACCAGAGCCGCGGCGCGGGATCGATGGGCGACATCGGGTGCTTCAGCTTTCAGGAGAGCAAGACCGTGACGTCGGGCGAAGGCGGCATGGTGATCACCAGTAAGCTGGAGCATTACGAAGCGCTGCAGACGGTGGTGAACTGCGGACGGGCGAGCCTGACGGACCAGTTTGGACAGCGCATGATCGGCCTGAACTACCGCATGACGGACCTGCAGATCGCGCTGCTGGTGGGGCAACTGGAGATGCTGCCGGGGCTGCGGCGGAAGCGCGCCGACAGAGCCGCCCTGCTGAGCGAGCTGCTGTCGCGGATTCCCAACCTGCGGCCGCTGCCGCCGCAGGCGGCCATCACGCAAACGACGCACTATTGCTACATCTTCCAGTACCGGCCGGAGAGCGGGCAGCCGGCGCCGCACCGCGATCTGTTCGTGGCGGCGCTCGAAAAAGAGGGCATTCCGTGCGACGGGCGATTCTACGAGGCGGTTTACCGCAGCGACCTGTTCTACGCGACGCCGCAGAACTGCGCGCAACTCGGGCTGGGACGGGAGCAGGCGGTGGACTACTCGCAGTGCCACTGTGCGATCTCCGAGCGCGCGGCCTACGAAGAGGCCGTGTGGCTGTTCCAGTTCTGCCTGATCGGTGAGGAAGAGGACGTCCGCGATATGGCGAGGGCAGTTGAGAAGGTGTCTGAAAACCTCGCGCTGCTGGCGCAACAGGATCCGGCGCTGGCGGGTGTCAAGGCGATGGGCCGGGCCCAGCGGGCGCGCGTCGAACGCGCAAAGAACTACTGACGCGCAATTCTCAAAAATCGGAAGCGGGCGAGTTAAGAGTCGTAGCTGGCCGTCACTGGGAAACGGAGCCCGGCGCGCCGGCCGCTTGGCCCACGGCGTGGGGCCGAATGGGCAGAATGCGCTTGAGCGGCAGGTGGGCCGAGGGGACGACGTACTCGCCGAATTGCCACGTGCCGAGCAGTTTCTGGATTGCCAACCCGAGAAACTGGGCGGGGGTGAAGCCGGTCCAGCGTTGAACGATGGTACCGTCCGCCGCAACCAGGAAAGTCATCGGCCGCGTTGAGCCCAACGCAACGGCCGCCGGCGTCTGGTCGCTAGCTAAGGGGATGCTGTCGAGACGCCAGTCGGGATTGGGCGAGCCCAGGAGGCGGAGCTTGAGGCCTTGTTTCCAGTATTGTTCCTGCATGCTGCGCAGGACCACGATCTGGCTGTGGGAGTCGGCGGAATCGTCGACTAGCGAGATCAGGGCGGGACTGCCCTGGGCATCCTCCAACACGGAGGGATCCAGCGAACCGAGAGGCTTGGCGGCGGGCGCGGTTGGCAGGGGCGCCAGGCGGCCATGCCGATCCTGGGAGGTTGCAGCCTGGTAGGAAGCGAAATCCACGGGCGTCGACCCGCCGTATTCGAACTTCGGAGTTGCGCCGTTCAGAACCCAGTAATTGTTCTGATCGAGGGTCACGGAAGTATTGCTGAGGATGAAGCTCGGCACGAGCGAGATCAGAATGTTGTGTTTGAAGGTATTGAGGCCGGCGCCCGTGAAATCGGCGCTGTTGTTGAGGACGAAGGCGTCGGTGGCGGGACTCCAATAGATGGCGTTGTCGTGGATCGAGACGCCGTTGAGATGGCCGTTGTCCCAGGTTGAGATGAAGATGTCGCCCTGGCGCAGCGCCATCGCCGAGTCGCGGGCGTTGTTGACGCAGACGTTGTATTGGACCGTGGCGTTGGACGTGGTCAGGGTTTCGGCGCCGAACACGGAAGCGCAGTAGCCTTTGGCGTCGTGGCCGTAGTTGAACTGAACGACGTTATTGCGCGTGCCCCAATCGATGTCGAATGCGCCGCCATCAACGCCGGGCGAAGTACTGAGCCAGCTTTCATTGAACTGCGACGTGCAGTTGTTGCACATCCAAGTCCATATGCCACCCGGAGTGCCGATGGTCTCAGTGGGCTGGCCGCCGGTGCGCCACGCGGAGCTCTTCTCGATCAGCCCTCCCTGAACCATCGACAACACGATGCCGTCGCCGTAGACGTCATGCACGATGGAGTTGCGAACGATAATATTGAGCCCGTGCGGACCATCCATATTGCCCTGGTAGGAAGCGCCCATGACCTCTATGCCGGCCCATTGCGTGGTGCTCCAGGCGCTGGCGCCGTCGATGACGACGTCGTTGAACGTGGCGCCATTCGCGGCCGGGCTGATCACGATCAGCCCGGAATCCTTGGTCGTGAGTGCGCCGTTGACGTCGTGCACGGCAACGTTGGTGATGCGGAAGTGGGTCAATGGACCGCTGTCGCCGCCGATGTGAATACCGTACAGCGTGCCGCCGCTGGTTTCGATGTTCTCGATGTGCCAGCCCTGCTGGTTGAACAGCCACACGGCGGCGATGTAAGTGCCTCCATTGATGATCGGAGCAGCGCCGGAACCGTAGGCGCCGAGAACAATCGGCGCATCGGGCGTGCCCGAGCCCAGGGCCGAGAAGATGCCCTTGCATGTGGTACCGCGGTTGAGCAGGATCTGGTCGCCAGGGGCGAAGGTCCGGCTGCTGATGGCCGCCAGGGTGCCGAAAGCGGAGCCGGGCGAAAGACCGTCATGCGCATCGTTGCCGGCGGCGCAGTCTACATAAAAAGTGCCGGCGTGGGCGGCGGTGAGAACCGCCAGGACGAGGAGCGCGCGGAGCGCAAGACGCTGGTTCATGAGCCTCGACTCTAAGGATACTGCCATGCCCGGCCGCTCGGGCCGTCCGTTGGTGAAATAAACAGCAGGCCGATGCACCCGCAGGTCTATTCAAACCGTCGCAGTGGTCCGATAACAGGAGTGAACCGGGCGCTTCGGAACATTCGGGGCGTTCGGGACCGGTCGAAGGCGGAGGTGGCCGGCGATGAAAACAGAGAGCAATTGGAGCGGCGATCCCAGAATGCGGCCAGCCTGTGGGGAGTGCCGTGAACGACTGACATTAGCCGAGTCGGGAGCAGAAGCTGACGGCAAGCAGGAATCGTCTTGGGCATTTAAGCAAGCTGCGGACGGAAAACTCGTTATGACCGGGGGGCTGGGGAATCGCCGGCAGCCACTGTGGGATTGCCTGGTGATGACCGTCGTTGAAGGAGTTCGGAGAGCGGGGCGTGGAGACGGGCACGCACGGGCCGCGCGCCGCGAAGCAGACTGGTATCGATTCTGAGGCATCAGGGAGACGGAAATGAGGCGTGGACCGGATGCAGGCCCGCGGAAGGTCATAGGGGATTATTCAGAGGGGAGCAGGTCAAAGGAGGCTAAAGCGTTTGAAGCGAGGCGCTTAGTCGTGTGTGGCGGAAAGTCGTGCTAAAGCTCGACGAATGACCGGCCAACCAGCCGATCATTGCGGAAAAGCAGTATACTCATCGCGATGGTCCGATTCGTGGCCGTAGCCAATCTTAAGGGCGGAGCGGGCAAGTCCACGATTGCCGTAAACCTGGCGGGTGAACTGTTCGGCAAGAAGCATTCCGTGACCCTCGTGGATGCCGATGCGCAGGGCACCGCTACGTATTGGGCAACCGCTGGGAGGCTGCCGTTTCCCGTGGAATCGATGCCATTCGAAAATGCCCGGGACGCCAAGCGCTGGGCAGCGCGGGTGCTCGAGATCGACAGCGACTATGTGGTGATCGATTGCCCGCCGCATATCGGAGGAGCCACTGAGGCTGCTTTCGGCATTGCGGATCTGGTGTTGATCCCGGTTACGGCGTCCGGCGCGGATCTGGCGGCGACTCTGCGGGCGCTCGACCTGATTCACGAGGTCCGGGACATTCGCGACGACGGAGCGCCGGCGTGCCTGATGATTCCGTCCAAGGTGGACAGCCGAACGGCTTTGGGGCGGGAGATCGGCGAAGTGCTCGATCAATTCGGCGAACAGGTGGGTCCGCCAGTTCACCAGCGGGTGGCATTCGTGGAGTCCTTCGGGCAGGGCCAGTGGATTGGTGATTTCGAAGCGGAAGGTCCGGCTCATCAGGACATCATGGAACTGGCCTCGGCGGTTCGCCGGGCACTAAAGAAAACCTAGCCGCGGGTCACCGGTCGGCATACGCTGGCAACAACGGTGCGGGCGGGCAGCCGCCGCGAGCGGGAGCGCTCAGGGCTGGCGTGTGATGTCGCGAATGAAGTCTGTTTCGTCCTTACGGTAGGGCGTACCGTCGGTGTGGAATACTTCATGGAACCAGACGGCGGGCTCGCGATCGATGTACGGGTGCTGCCACGAATCCCATGGCAGGTAGGTCTGGGTCTTGCCCGCCACCAGGCCCCAGTTGATGGCCCCTACCCTGTATTTCCTGGCCACCGGCAGGGAACCTTGAAACGTGCTGCCGTTGCCGCGCGCCATATACTCAGTGCAAATGATGGGGCGGTTGTAGGGCAGTAACGAGCGCACGCTCTTCTCGAACTCGGCCGGGCGGCCGTAGTTGTGGAAAGAGAGGATGTCGGAGTTTTCGATCTGGACGCGCGCCATGGTGGAGAGTTTTTCGGGCGACGACCAGTCGCCCTCCCATACGCCGCTGGTCAGGGGCTGGTCCGGCTTCGCCTGGCGCGCCCAGGCGAACACTTTGGGCAGCAGCACCAGGACGGTCTGGACTTTGTCCCGCGATTCCGACGGGCCAACGCTCGAATCGTTCTTGTTGTTGGGCTCGTTCCACAGATCCCAGGCCAGGACCCGCGGATCCCGGCCAAATGCGCCGACGATGCCCTGCACGTAGTCTTTAAAACGCGGCAACTGGGCGGGGTCCGCCAGCGCCTTCGCGCCAGGGCTTTGCACCCAGCCGGAGTTATGCACGCCCGGCTTGGGCGCGGGCTGTTTACCTAGTTGCGGGTTGGGGTCCCAGCACGAATCGAAGAGCACGAACATCGGGCGGATGTGATGTTTCGCGGCGATCGTGAGAAAGGTGTCAATGCGCTGGCGGAAGCCGGCGGCATCCTGCTGCCAGAGCAGGTCGTGGAGGAAAACGCGCATTGTGTTCATGCCGATGCTTTCCGCCCAGCCGAGCTCCAGGTCGATGCGTTGGGGGTCGAAGGTCTCCGCCTGCCACATTTCCAGTTCGTTGATGGCCGTTGCCGGGATGTAGTTCGCGCCGACGAGCCAGGGCTGCTGCCGATACCAGTCGTTGGCCCGCTGTTCGGTCCAGCGGAGGGGTTGGTCCTGCGGACGAGCGAGGGGGACAAACGCCGCGCTAAGAAAGCAGACCAGCAGAAGTGATCGTTTCATTGGGATGTGCCCATTCTATTCCCTGGGAATGGGGGCCGGACAGCCGGGCGCGGCCGGGAGTCGACAGCCGGCGTCCGGCGCAGACACCGGCTGTCCTGCAGGACGCCCGATTCGCCGGCGGGGGCAGGTGGGAGTGTGGGTGGTGCTGCACATACCAAACCGAGGACTGGGGGTGATTTGCCCCACCCAGAATTGGGGTGAGCCGCGCGCTCACACATCAACTTCCATGAAACAGGAGGGATTTGGTTGGATTTCTCCACAGTTTGGCCGGTCAAAACATTGGAACGCGACATGCATTGCGGGAACCGGAGGTCCCTATGCGCATACCGCCCCTCGGGAAAACCAAGGGTAAATTGATCGCCATGTTCGCGGTTGTGGCGATCTCGATTTTGACGGCCGGTTCGGTGAAACACGATTTCGCAATAAATCAAAAGGCCGCTTTCGGCCAGTCCAGCGTCATAGATTTTGTTCGGCCAGGGTTGGTCCTTAAGGTTCTTTCAGCCAGCATCGGCGCGGACGGGACAATGGCCGCGACGGTCTCCCTCACAGATCCTGAGGGATTGCAACTCGATCCGACGGGCGTGGCAACGCCCGGCGCCATAACGGTAGCCTGCACGGTGGCCGTACTGCCCAATGGCTCGAATGATTTCGTTTCATACACCAGTTCTCCCTCAACGAGTTCCACGACGGGCAATACGACGACCGAGGTCTGGTTCGACGAGTCGGGCACTCTGAGTCCGGTGGGCGACGGCACCTACACCTACACTCTGGGTGTGAAGGCCCCCTCCGGGTTCGATCCGACAGCGACGCATCGGGTGGGGTGCACATCCTCGCGCAACCTGACGTCGTTCTCGCTGAGCACGTACTACGCGGCCGGCACGCTCGATTTCGTGCCCAACGGGGTGCCGGCGTTGAACGTTGAGGTCCACATGACCTCTCCCACCGGTCCGCTGTTCGCCGCCGGGGGCGCTTCCGGCTCGGCGACGACCGGGGCCTGGGCCAGCGCCGGGGAAGCGTTCTACCTGGTCGACCCGGCTTCGGGCAACACGCTGGCCACGCTCACACTGCAGTCCAGCGGCACGCCTCCGCCGTCGCTGGGCAACATGATTTTCACGGCCAGCCCGAATCCCGTGCCGGCCGGCAACAGCGTGGTCAAGGTCTCGTGGAGCGTCGCGGGTCCCGCGAAGTTCCACGATGTGGTGCGCACGGCGGCTTGCGACTCCTGCCATTTGTACCTGAATTGGCACGGCGGTCAAGCCATTGGCGCCGACCTGTGCGTCCTGTGCCACACCAAGGCGACGGCCGATCCGACGTCGGGCAATTCGTTGTATTTCCCGGTGCTGGTGCATAGCCTCCACATGGGCGAGAACCTGCCCAGCGTGAAGGCCGGCACACCATATCAGATCTATGGCTACGGCGGATCCGTTTCCGACTTCTCCACGGTGGCCTATCCCTCCGATCCGGGCCAATGCTCCACCTGCCACGACGCCAAGTACGGCGCCACCCAGGCCGGCTACTTCCAGTCGCAGGCCAACCGGGCCGCATGCGGCGCCTGCCATGACGACGTCAATTTCGCGACCGGTCTGAACCACGTCAATCTGGTGGAACAGGACGACAGCCAGTGCACCGATTGCCATATCCTGAAGGGCGAACTGCCGCTCGACGCCTCGGTGCTGGGCGCGCATATCAACCCCAGCGCTCTCATTCCGGACCAGCAAAGCTTCGTGCCGGGCATGGTGTTCGGCAACCTCCAGGTGACCAACGGCACGGCCGGTAACGCGCCGACCATCACATTCACCTTGCAGGACAAGTCGGGCAACGCCATTGCGCTGAGCGAACTCGCCAAGTCGCCGGGACGCATCGCAGCCGTACTGGCCGGTCCGGCCAGCGATTATGGCTACACCTCTTTCGGCGCCGACCAGACGACGCACGGTTACATTTCCGAGACTGTGACCAACGGCGGAAGCTGCGACAGCGGCGGCAACTGCACCTACACCTTCACTCACTCCATTCCGGCCACCGCCACGGGCACCTATTCCATCGGGCTCGAGGGCCGTCGCGCGCTGACCATTCTGCCCGGCACGGTGCAGCAGGTCAGCACCGAATACGGCGCTCACAACCTGGTCACCTACTTCTCGGTGGACGGCTCAACCGTCACGCCGCGCCGCACGGTGGTCAGCCTGAATAAGTGCAACGCCTGCCATACCTACTTGTCGCTGCACGGAGCCAACCGCGACCGCATCGAGATGTGCGTGACGTGTCACAACCCATCCGAAACGGACGTCTCGACGCGTGCCAGCGCCACCAATCCGGTAGACAAGGCTACGCCCCCGCAGTCCGTCGATTTCGGCTACATGGTCCACCACATTCACGGCGGCGCCGACGTCAAAGCTTACACCGGCGCCACCTACATCGTCGTCGGCTTCGGCGGCAGCCACAACGACTTCTCGAATACGCTCTATCCCGTGATGAACTCAACCGGTTCGGCGGCCAACATCGGCTACTGCGAGATGTGCCACGAGAACGGTTCCGAGCAAAACCTGCCCGAAGGCTTGAACGCCATGGTCGATCCGCAAAGCACCGTCAATCCGATGCCGCGCGTTACGGCGGATTGCACGGCTTGCCATGCCCAAGCCTCCACTCTGTCTCACGCCCAGTCCAACACCACGGCACTCGGCGAAAGCTGCACCGTCTGCCACGGTCCGTCGGGCGCCTACGCCGTCGCCATCATGCATGAGTCGTCCCTTCCGCCCGCGGGCACGATCCAGCCCAGTGCTATCGGGCATAACGGGAACGTCACTCCCTCCATCGTGGGCGGCACCGCGAAGCTTGTGAAGTCTGAGTAAGACCGACCTCCTCCCGGGATCGGGCCTTGAACGAGGCCCGATCCCGTTTTCAATCCGGCTCGTCGAAAGGCGGCTCCCCAGCGGGTGGGCCGCTTTTTTCTTTGTGCGTGCGCTGGAAGCGGCGGGACAAAACGGCGCATACGTCGTGCACGCACCGTGCACGCACCGTGGATTCACCATGGCTTCACCGTGGATTCACCATGCGCGGACCATGTTTCCACGGTGTTCTTGCGGTGTTTTCACGGTGAAATCACCGCTCGCGCCACCGCCCGCGGGCGGGCAACCTCCGCCAGTGATTGACAGACAGTTGGTCGTTGAACACAATAGGTGCGGGGCGTCGCCTGCCCCAGCCCAGGCGTGGACTACCGCGTTGGTCGTGCTGTCTTGCTAAGCCTTGTGAATGCAATCTGCGGCCGGCGGGGCGAGCAGAAAGTCCTGTCCCGGGCAGCAGATTGGGCTGGAGAAGTTGCCCTCGAGGTGAACAGATGTCGTCAGACCCGGAACGGCCGATTCCTGCCGTCAGTGCCCTGAGCGATGCGGCACTCGACCAGTTATTTCGCACAGCACGCTCATTTCCCTACTGGCTGGAGAAGCCGGTCAGCGATGACACGCTGCGCCGATTGTATGACTTGATGAAGTGGGGACCGACCAGCGCGAACGGAAGCCCCGCCCGCATTCTGTTTCTCCGCACGCCGGAAGCAAGGCAACGCCTGATCCCCGCCCTTTCGCCGACCAACGTCGATAAGGTGCGGACGGCTCCGGTCACCGCGATCGTCGGCTATGACCTTCATTTCTTCGAGCGGATACCGAAGTTGTTTCCTCACGCGCCGGGCTATCGCGACGTCTTTGCGCAGTCGCCCGAACTTGCCGAAGTGACCGCGCGCCGCAATTCCAGCCTCCAGGGAGCGTATTTGATCATCGCGGCCCGCGCCTTGGGACTCGATTGCGGGCCTCTATCCGGTTTTGACAACGCAAAAGTGGACCAGGAGTTCTTCGGGGCGGACAAACATGCCGGAGACTTTTGTCAGGAGTTCTTCCCGCTGACCCATGTCAGAGCCAATTTCCTGTGCAACATCGGATATGGAGACCGCTCGCGGCTCCATCCCCGGAATCCGCGTTTGAGTTTTGAAGAAGCCTGCGCGCTGCTCTGATTTCCGTTAAGACGGTTCTTGCAGGCAGAACTGGAAAGGACCTCATGACACCGACCGGAGCGCCTTCGCTGGATGTTGTGTTTGGGCTCTATGGAGGGGTTAATCGGCATGCATGAGAGACTGCCGGCAATCTTTCTTGGTCACGGCAATCCCATGAATGCCCTGCTGGACAACGGTTACACCAGGGGATGGCGGAGCATCGGAGAGCAGACGCCGGTGCCCAAGGCCATCCTGTCGATCTCAGCTCACTGGTTCGTCCCGGCGACCGGCGTGACGATCGGCACCGCGCCCAAGACAATTCACGATTTCGGCGGTTTTCCACCGGAGTTGTACGAGGTGCAATATCCGGCGCCCGGCGATCCGGAACTCGCGCGCCGCGTGCGGAAGATGCTGGCGCCGCTGCCGGTGGCGCTCGATGACTCATGGGGTCTCGATCATGGAACCTGGTCCGTGCTTCGGCATGTCTATCCGGCGGCTGATATTCCGGTCGTGCAGTTGAGTATTGACGCCTCCCAGCCGGCCGCTTTTCATTTTGAGATCGGAAGGAGACTCGCCTCGTTGCGGGAAGAGCGGGTCCTGATCGTGGGCAGCGGCAATCTGGTCCACAACCTTCGCGCTTACGCCTGGGGACGTTCCATGCCCGATCCCTATGATTGGGCCGTTCGCTTCGAGCAACAAGCGCGGCAGATGATGCTGGCCGGCGAATCCCAGCCGCTCATCGAATACGAGAAGCTCGGCCCGGACGCCATGCTGTCCATTCCGACGCCCGATCACTACCTGCCGTTGCTTTATGTCTTGGGTGCCAGGCAGCAGGGCGAGGAGATCTCGTTCCCTATCGAAGGCGTGGATGGAGGATCGATATCGATGCTGGCTGTGCTGGTGGGCAACGTGTAATTGCCGGCATCGGATTCGACTTGGAAAGAGTAGCAAAGGACAAAGGGGCAAAGGGGTCATCACGCCCACCAGGCCCGGTCGGATTTCGGATGACCGAAACAGGGACAGAGCGGATTGCTCATTCCGTCACCAAACACGACTGGTCCACCTTGACAACCTTGACAGTAGTTTCCTGCCCAGCTTTTACATCCACGTCATCTAGTACCCACGCTGCGTTGCTGAAGCCAGCCCGTCCTCGCGCTACCAGGTAATACAAGCCTGGCCGCGCAGCTAAGGTGAACCGTCCTTCTTCATCCGCCTCTCCATATACAATCTCGGTGCCTCTCTTCTGCTCTTCGGCCCACTTGAGGGTTGCCAGCATAGCGATGTCATAGGTCGCTAGCTGTTTGCGGCAGATAATCGACTCACTATCAATTTGATTCTGTTCAACCTCTTGCGTTACCGCTTTCGACGCTTGAAGTTTTTCGTCAAACCACTTGAGTGTGACCGATGAGCTTACATCTTTGTTCAATGTTAAGACACCATATTCATATAGCAGATAGACTTTTGTAAAGCGGGCTGGCTTGAGGTCTCCATCTCCAGTGATCCCGAACACCCGCCCAGAAACCGTTCCCGTCTGGGGCTTTGCAATGGCCGCATTCTGTTTATGCGTTGTTTGAGGGAGCACAGAGGTGAAGGTAGCGATCATGAGAATGATCGGTAGGCATTTCATGGTTTTCATGGGTCTTCGCTCCTTACCAGCCACACTGCGAGAACGCAGGGCCGCTCCTCGTTTGTGCGGTTCATCCCTTCCGACAAAGAACAGGACAAGTATCAGCGCCCATTTTCGAGCGTAGAGGCAAGCGAGCGCCACGCGCTTCCGTTGCCTTGTAACACTTGGCAGGTCTCGTTCTCAAACCAGAGGGCTGTCATTCCCCGGTCCACCACCAGCAAATCCATGTACGATGGGTCCGGCGCACCAATTGTCAACACCGCAAGATCTGTAGCCGCGCTGTTCTTGAGGGACCGGCGATAATCGTAGAGCTGCCCAACGGCGATGCGCAAAGAACCCTTGTCGGGGTCGGGTTTGACTTCGATGAGCAGGTCACGTCCCGCGCCACCATAATTCCTCAGCCGGACATCATATCTGTTGTCGTTGGCACCCTGTTCAGGCTTCAGGGCGACGAACAGTTTCCCGAGTGCCTTCGTAATCTTGTTGTGGCGATTTCGATACCGTATGGTGCCGCCTGCTATGACCGCGAGACGCTCGGCTTCGTCGTACTCTCCGAGGGGCTCCCCCTCTTTGTCGTTCGCTCCTTGAGACACGATGTGCGCCAGGTCTTCCCCTCCCTCCGCAATCTCCTTTGCGCAAACATCAATCATGTGAGCGTCATGAATACCGAACCAATCGATCAGCGCGACAAGGCCCCTCACCACGGTTTCGAGGTGATGCGACGGAAGTTGCATCTTGCCTCGCAACTGGGTGACTTCGGCCCTCCCATTCACGACAGGAAACCGGCTTCGGGGGTCGAGGCAAGCGATCAGGGGCGTCAACAGTTGGGCAGCTGGGGCGGGCTTCGTGCCACCCGGGAGCGGGACAACCGGCAGCTTCTCAATCCTGCCCGCCACGTCGAACCGAGCTTCGTCATCGCTACCGAGCCTTGACGCGTCTCGGACAAGGCTTCGTAGGATTGCAGCGTTGTCGTTGCACCATCCTCGGGCTGAATTGCGTCGTGAATTGTAGAAGTTGACGATGCCGGTTTCCTCTCGGGCAGCCTCTGCGACTGCGTCAGGGAGGCCCATGGAGGCGATGCTGGACGGAAGGTCGAGAAGATCGCTGGGTTTCTTCTGCCCCTTCCCAAAAAGGTACGAAAGTGCGGGGATCTTGTATGTTCTCCAGCAACCGGGTGAAACGCTGGGGCCGCTCTTAGTGTTCCATGTCAGCGACACGAGATGCCACAACCCCTCGCCGGTCAGCCCCTCGATGTTGAAGCACGCGACAACTTTCTGAATCAGCGAGGACGTATTTCGCTTCAGAGCGTAACTGTGCTTTTTCTCCTCGTTCCCAGCTATCACCTCATCAACGTTAATCATGCGTGTACCTCAGCGCAGACGCAACGTAAGGCCCAAGAGCAATGACGCACAGTGCGTTGGACAGTGCCATTGTACACCCGCGGAAGCGAGGCCACTCGCCACGCTCCGCGCGCAGACGCGCCGCGCTTGTTTCTGGCTCTCAGGCCGGGAGAATCGCCTCCTCCGGCGGATGGATTTGAGGGCCTGCCGCGCTGAGCTTTTTGGTGCAGGCCGCTACACTGTAGCGGCCTGCCTCTGTATACTATTGATATTATTAGGCTTATTTTTCGATGGCCGCTATTTGTAGCGGCCTGGTCGCTTCCGCCCCACTTTGCGGCCTGCCCGCGCACCCGCCTCCTCGAACCGGTCCGCCCATTCCTCTGCGCTGAGTTTCCCTCCGGCAAACCCGCAATGGCTGCGTTCAACGCGCGCTGGATTCGATGACCGCGTTCAGCGTCCACCGGACTGCTGCTCTAGCACGCGCTCAATCGTCGTCACGTCCACCAGACCCGAGCAACCGTAGAGCACGGGCAGCAATGCCTGCGCGGAAAAACGCCTCCGCAACTCGGCCACTTTCTCCGTGCCGGCGCGATAGGCCGGCAGGTACATGCGGCCCAGCAGCGGGTGGCGTCCCCACGCGCCGGAGAGTTTGTCGGCGCGTTCTAGCGACACCAGAAAATCGTTCCGCAATGCCTGCGCCACTTGTGGCTGCGGCTCATTCAGCCCCCACGTCAGATAGGAGGACTGGTTCTTGGCATCGTCCTGGAGCAGCGCCAGCAGCACGCCGATCTGCAGGTCTTCATCGGGCAACTCGTCCACCTCGGTGACTCCGTGGGCCATCAGAATCGCGTTATTCGCAATGCCCTCGAACAAGGCCGCGGCGCGCGTATTCATCGTCAGGACGGAGGCTTCAAAGCCCGCCGCGCCGCGCCAATACAGGTTCTGCATGTAAGCA
>Ga0187851_10003473_pt1 | contig 13181 bp, 9 predicted proteins | sample June2016WEW_6_10_FD_132997 | JGI IMG/M metagenome (GOLD analysis project Ga0187851, IMG submission 132997) | Peatland microbial communities from SPRUCE experiment site at the Marcell Experimental Forest, Minnesota, USA - June2016WEW_6_10 | ecosystem: Environmental > Terrestrial > Soil > Wetlands...
AACCATTTGACGGCACGGAAGTGAATCGATACTCAGCTTGGCTTGGCAGCATCGGCACGACCAGCAGCACGAAGCGGCCACCCAGTAAGCGTGAAGGTGTTAGTCGGAAAAAGAGGCAAGCAGAATGAAGGTTGACGTGGAGTTGGTTCGGGAAGTCTTGCTGAAAGTCGAGAAAATGCCTTTCGATGGTGCCTTCCACGATATTGTCGATGGGCGATCCCAAAATGAGATTGCTTACCACGTAATGATTCTTCATGAAACGGAATTTGTCGAAGCGATGGATCTTGGCCCTTCATGGAAGCCCATTCGGTTGACGTACAGCGGCCACCAGTTTCTAGATGCCGCCAGTGGATGACATCTTCCGCCGCCATTAGCCGCTCCGATCTTGTTCGCCAGGGCCAGCGCCTCGAATACTTCACCATCGTCTACAACAGCTTGGAAGGTTTCGTTTCCATTCTCCCAGGGTTGACCTCCGGTTCCGTATCGCCGGTCGTCCGGTGCAGCTTTGCTCTGGCGGCTTCGACCGGGTCTCAAAATGATCGGGGAAACCGACGCTCTCAGCGAAACCCGGAACCGAAGGCACGATTTGCCGGAAAGGCAGGATCGGAGCGACCAACAGTTCTATGAAATCCCGCAAGCGTCAGGGCCGATAAGATTTATTTTCACGGGATGTACTCAATGACACAGTGTTAATTGTCGCCGTAGTTTGTGCCAATTGCAGCCAATTCGCTTGGTGTAGCGTCTCACATCAACCCCGCGACGTTCAGGACCCTGGTTGACAATTCATCGCTTTGGGTCAATTCTAACAGGCATAGGGCGTTTCCTGGGATCACTAGGATTTATCCGGTTGCGCCGAAATCTTATTATTGAAAAGCGGCGGTATGAAATGCTCATTCAGGCTCCGTTTCGTCCACGGATTGTAGAACCAGACGACACCCGAGAGGCCGCTTCGTCGTTTAATAGGGCCGAATCAGCGAAGGTGTGGAAACAACAGCGAATGAGCGGCTGCAATCTTAGAAAGGCGATTCGGATGCAACGCAAGCCGTACCTCGTTTCACGGCGACCGCAAGTTGTTTGCATTGCTTCGATTGGAAGGCCTGCGTTGTCCGTCTGGCAGTCTGCGGTTCTTGCATACGTCAGCGCCAAATGCGGCAGCACATTTACCAGCATCAAACAAACTAAGGAGTGGTTACGCATCAATCCGGAGGACCCACAACACCTGACCATAAAAGCGGTTTGTGGGTTATTGCTGGTCGAGCCGCCAAAGAGGGTGAAGACATTGCCACCGGCCTCACCGCCAACCGCCGCATGATTTAACGGGCCGAGGCATAGAGATCGACGGCATTAGGAGTCTGTTATGGCTACCAAGCGAATGCAGGCGGTCGCATCCGAACCTGCGCAACAATCGGCGTTCATGCCTCGATCATGCGATGCGTTCGCTGTTCGAGCCTCAACTTCCAAACAACAACGGGAAATCGCCACTGTCGCTTTCGGTCTCTGGTTGAACCGAGCCTTCCGGGATGGATCGCTGCAAGAGGACTGGCTCAAGGCACAACGGCAAGTACAGAGACGAAGGAACGGACACCCATCATGAATGTCACGTACAAGCATCTGCGTCTGTTCGTTGAGGAAGAAGCTGAGGGTTGGCGGGCTTACGTCTGCGATCTCGACCGGTTTCAATTTGTGCATGAAGGACGACTGCTTCATCCCACAGTTGAAGGAGCACAGAAAGAGGCTCAGGCAAAAACGGACAAGATCTTGGGCGAAACGACCAATATCGACTGGTGGGCGACGGCTGTCATGAAAGCAGTCGGTTGAACGTGGCAATTTAGCTAATGGATAGCCAGGTTTCGCAAACAATTCGATGGTCGACACCGCAATGATAAGCGCAGCTGATCCGGCAGAGCAAAGGGAAATGGCCTATGCGCCAGCCTGCCTGGATTCTTGTGATGCTATCGGTGGCCGGGTGTCATTCCGCTCCGTCCTCTCGCCCGACGACTGCTACGGCCTCGAAGACAGCGCCAGCAAAAGGGCAGATCCAGGCCGGGGATTTCTTCGGCTCAGCAGAGAACTGCGGTTTGATTCACGACGTTCGCCCGGTCTATCCGAAGGACGCAAAGAGAGCACGAATTCAAGGCGATGTGAAACTCAACATCGTAATCACCAAAGCGGCGAAGTGGGCGAGATGAATCTGGTATCGGGCAATCCGGCGCTGGTTCCATCTGCGGCTGAGGCGGTAATGCAGTGGCGGTACGCTCCGTGTCGCCTGATTGGGGAGCCGGTCGAGGTCAAGACTGCGGTCATCGTCCCGTTCACGCTGGCCCAATAGCGGTACGAAAACGGGCTGGAACTGATCGGGCCGGATCGTCGAGCCGGGGCCGGAATGCGCCAGAACGCTTCAGAGTCGAACCAGGATGGCGCAGGGTGCTCTCGTAGGGCCGGGTTGAGCCTCTGGTACCCTCTGCGGCGGAATCTCCATCCGCACCCTATCCTGCAGGAGGCCAGGAAACGGTGCATAGACTGCCGCAAATGCCGTGAAGCGCCGCCGCCGTCTCAAGAACCGTACCCAACGCTTGTTGCAGCGCAAGCTGGTTCGCCACCTGGTCCAGAGGCACGTTCATCAACTGCGGATACTCGTGAATGGCGGCGGGCCGGGTGTCTTGGATGCCTGCCGTATGGGTCAGAAGAGCGCGTATGGTGACGGGGTAGTCGGGTATCCTGAGACGGCCCGCGTCTGGACCGACATTCGTTGCGACGCGCTGGTTATGAAACTCCGGCAGATACTGCTCGACGGGATCGCGCAGTGCAGGGTTCTTCGTGGTCCCCGCAACTAATTCGGTCATCCTTAACCAGTCTCCCGGAGCCCTCGCCAGCGTTCCAATGGACTGCCCGAAGAATATAGACCATCCATCTGTCGCCACACGCCAGGTCCCCAGTTTGGTCCCCCAGTTAGCAGGGGAAAAGGGGGTTCTGGAGGGACCGATCAATGTCCCAAATTATTGATATAATTACCTGGCATACCCCGGCTTCCCCTCATGCAGGGACTTAAAAGTTTTTTCCCGGCAACGGGAGTGTGGGTTCGATTCCCGCCCCGGGCACCATTTAATTACGTCCGATAAGACAGCGCGCGATGCGGAGATCGAGACGGCGCGCCTTTGCTGAAGTGCTGTCGCCGGTGTATGCTGCTATTTCTGGTTCTCCAGGAGGCTTCATGCGAGTGAACCCGGCGGCGGCCATGCTGCTTGCCGCGACGTTTTTGGCCGCGGCTCCCATGCCCCGGCTGGTGAAAGACAATGGCGGTTTCCAGTTTCTACTGGACGACCATCCCTTTCTGATTCTTGGCGTTCAAACCGGAAATTCAAGCGGATATCCCGGCGAACTGGAACCAACATGGCCGTTGGCCAGGCGCCTTCATGTCAACACCGTGCAGGTTCCCATTCAATGGCAAACCGTGGAGCCGGGGGAAGGGCGCTTCGATTTCAAGGTCGTCGACGGCCTGGTGGCCGGGGCCAAGGCCAACGGCCTGCGTCTGATTCTGGCCTGGTTCGGCGGCTTCAAGAACGGCGCCATGCACTTCGTTCCCGCTTGGGTCAAAGAAGACGTCGGGAAATACCCGCGCATGATCGACCAGACCGGCAGTCCCATCCGCACGCTCTCCACTCACGTGGAAGCCACTCAGGCCGCCGACGCGCGCGCCTTCGCGGCCTTCATGCGCCATCTCCAGGAGATCGACGGCGAGCAGCATACGGTCATCGCCATCCAAGTGGAGAACGAAGCCGGCGTATTGGGCACTGATCGCGACCACTCCGACAGCGCCAACCAACTCTTTGCCCAGCCGGTGCCAGCCACGGTGGCGAATGCCTTCGGCAAGGCCAACAGCGGCGTCTGGAGCGAGGTTTTCGGCGCGTACGCCAGTGAGACCTTCGCCGCCTATTACCAGGCACGCTATCTCAACCGGGTGGCCGAGGCAGGCAAGCGCGAGTTCCCGTTGCCGATGTTCCTGAACGTCTGGACCGACATTCAGGACGGCTTCTATGAACCGGGCTTTTCGCATCCCAGCGGCGGCCCGACGACCCGCATGCTGCCACTTTACAAGGCGATGGTGCCTGCAATTGACTGGATTTCCCCGGATATCTACAAACAAAGCTACGTTCAATACATCGAGGAGGCCACGCCCTACAGCCGGCCGGACAACCCGCTGCTGATTCCCGAGACCGGCCACGACCTGGGCTTCTGCCGGCGCATGTTCTATGCTCTTGGCGATCTGAAAGGCATCGGCGTGTCGGCGTTCGGCGTCGAGGGCTCGCGTGAAGGCGACAACTCCGCGATGCCGGAAGGCTTGAGAGACCTGGCCGCCACATATCGTGTGGTGGCCGCCGCCACGCCACTACTGGCCGAAGCGAAGAAGTACGGCAAGTTGCACGCGGTGGTGGAAGAACAGGGCATTGCTACGGTGGTGGCCGACTTTGGCGAGTACGAAGCCATGGCCCAATTCGGCCCATCGCGTTGGGGCTACGGCGGCGCCCGGGCGGCGGGAACTCCGCAGACCACCGGACGCGCGCTAGTCGGGCAGATAGGTCCCGCCGAGTTCGTGGTGGCTGGCTTCGATACAACGGTGAACTTCCGGCCGAAGTTTGGCTCGGCGGCGCCGCGCGCCGACTTCGTCAGTGTCGAAGAGGGCGCCTGCGAGGACGGCGTGTGGAAGCCGCGCCGGCAGTTGAGCGGCGACGAGATCTTCTTCGGTCTGCGATTGCCGGCGGCGGGAACCGTGGTCAAGCTGAAGTTGATGAAGTACTGATCCTCAAGCCCATGCGCATTCACCCGATCGCTTCGATCCTCCTGGTGGTTTCCGTTTCTGTTGCGATGCCCAGCCTGTACGGCTCGCCCGCGGACGTCGAGAGCCGCATCGACGCGCTGCTGGCACGCATGACGCTGCAGGAGAAACTCGGCCAGCTTTCGCAGTCGACGGCCGGCTACACCCGGTCCGACGCACAAATGCTCACCGATGTTCGCGCGGGCCGGTGGGGCTCGGTCATGAATCTCCGCGATGCCGAACAGCGCGCAGCATTACAGCGCATCGCGCTCCATGAAAGCCGTCTGGGCATTCCGCTGATTTTCGGCCGCGACGTCATCCATGGCTATCGCACCGTATTCCCCATCCCGCTGGGACAGTCCGCGAGTTGGGACCCTGAACTGGTCCGCAAGGCCGCGCATATCGCTGCCCGCGAAACCGCTGCCGAGGGGATTCACTGGACCTTCGCGCCCATGCTGGATATCGCTCGCGATCCCCGCTGGGGCCGCATCGCCGAGAGCCTCGGCGAAGATCCGGTGCTGGCCAGCGCTCTGGGAGCCGCCATGGTGCGCGGTCTTCAGGGAGATTCGCTGGACGCGCCGGACGCGGTGGCCGCCTGTGCCAAGCACTACGCCGGGTACGGGGCCGCCGAGGGCGGGCGCGACTACAACACCACCTGGATTCCCGAGACGCTGTTGCGCGATGTCTACCTGCCGTCCTTCGCCGCCGCGGAAAAAGCGGGCGTCGCAACCTTCATGAGCGCGTTCAACGACCTCAACGGCGTGCCCGCCTCCGGCAACGTCTTCCTGCTGCGCCAGGTCCTGCGGAAGGAGTGGGGTTTTGACGGCTTCGTGGTGAGCGACTGGAATGCCGTCGAAGAGATGATCAAGCATGGGTATGCCGCCGATTCCACCGACGCCGCCGTGAAGTCTCTCCGTGCCGGTGTCGACATGGAAATGGTCAGCACGGACTACTACGACGATCTGCCCGCGCTCATCGCGGCCGGGAAGTTCGACGTCAAACTGGTCGACGAGTCCGTGCGCAATATCCTGCGCATCAAGTTCCGTCTGGGCATGTTTGAGAGACCCATCCCGGCTCCGCCGCCCGCTTCCGCCATGTTGGCTCCGGACGCCCTCGATATCGCGCAGCGACTCGCCACCGAGAGCGCGGTGCTGCTCCGAAATGAAGGCAGCCTGTTGCCGCTTTCCAAGTCCATCGCGAAGGTAGCGGTGATCGGGCCTCTGGCCGACAGCCGCGTGGACCAGATGGGCTGCTGGGTTGCCGACGGCCGGCCCGGCGACGTGCGCACGCCGCTGGCGGCCATTCGCGAAATGCTGGGACCGGACCGAGTCACGTACGCGCCCGCCCTGAAGAACAGCCGCGATAACAGCCAGGCGGGTATTGCCCCCGCGCTGGAAGCGGCCCGAAACGCCGATGCGGTCCTGCTCTTCATCGGCGAAGAGCAGTCGCTCTCCGGAGAAGCCCGGTCGCGCGCCTCGCTCGATCTGCCAGGCGCGCAGGACCAGTTGGTGGAAGAGATCGCTAAGGCCGGCAAGCCCGTCGTGCTGATGGTGCTGGCTGGACGCCCGCTCACATTCTCGAAGGCCGCGTCCCACGCCGGAGCGGTGCTGTATGCCTGGCACCCAGGCACCATGGGCGGACCGGCCATCGCCAATCTCCTCTTCGGCGATGCCGTGCCTTCCGGGAAGTTGACTGTCAGCTTCCCGCGCAGCGCCGGCCAGGTACCCATTTACTACAACCACATGAACACCGGCCGGCCCTCGCGCGGCGGTTCCGGGCGCATTACCGAGAAGGTGGCGCCCGAGGGCGACACATCGCGCTACATCGATCTCGATAACGGTCCGGAGTATCCCTTCGGTTATGGGCTCTCTTACACGACCTTCCAATACTCGAACCTGAAGCTATCTTCCGCCTCCATGGCGAAAGGCGGAGCACTTACAGTCAGTGCGGATGTTACAAATTCAGGCAAGCTACAAGGGGATGAGATCGTCCAGCTCTATACCCGTCAGCTCGCCGCCAGCCTGACCCGGCCGGTGCGAGAGCTGAAGGACTTTCAGCGAGTCACCCTTAAGCCGGGCGAAACGAAGACGGTGCAGTTCACGCTATCCACCGCCTCTCTCGCGTTTCACAACGAACGCGGCGAACTGGTGAATGAGCCGGGCATGTTCCATGTTTGGATTGCACCGGATTCCGCCCGCGGCCTGCGCGGCGAATTCAAGGCCATCGACTAGTGGGGCAGGTTGGTAACTGCAGGCCGATTGTTAATCGGCCTTCGCGAGCGAAGCTCGCGTTAGCCGGCTTTGAGCCGGCCCTCACAGGCTGAAGCCTGTGCCGCCCAGCGATGAGCGGAATGCCAGGGCCGCCATGGCCGCCACGCTGACCAGCGCAAACACCGAGGCTCCCGCGTACCAGACCGAAAAATCCGCGGTGATCGGAAACAGCATCAATAACTCTAAGACGAAGGACGAAGCGATCAGCGCCAGCAGGCCGAAACGAAGCATCACAAATACGAGTAGAGCGGTTTGGACCGCTCCGAAGACGGCGGCCAGCGCCGGCGCCGCCGGGGTTGCCAGCCAGTTCAAAGCCATATAGATCGCCACGAAGGCCGCCGCCGCCAGCCAATCGCGGCGCAGCACCGCGCGCAGAACGAAAAGCAGCACGAACCAGACCAGCGCCAGAAGGACGCTGTTCGGAATCAGCGACAGTAAAGTCGCCACTGTTCCGCTAACACCCAGCAGCGACAAAGGGTACACCGTGACGTTGGGCATGGAACCAAAGCGCAACAGGACGAGTTCGTGCACCTTAACCACCAGCGCCGCGCCCGTCCCGAAAGTCAACCCCACGAGCACGTCACGGCCAACCAGTGGGTCGCGGAGGCCTCCCGCCAGCAGCCGGCTCCAACCGATCATACTGTGCGGCCACCTGCGCTGTGCGATGGGCTCGACGGCCATATAGAGAATCCACACGCCGGCGGCCAGCAGAAGGGCAAGACTCAACGCGCCGAGGAAGAGCCCCAGTTCTCCAAAACTGGCTACGTGGGAGCCGCCGAAAACCCATAGCAACATGGACACGCAGGCAGTGAAGCCCGCCAATCGCAACGCGCCGCGCCGGTCGCCGCGGTCACGCCGGGTGTTATAGCGGGCCAATAGCGCGGCCGCCACCATCAGCAACCCGCCGATCGCCAGGACTGTAATTGCAAGGGCCTTCAGATTCGCGTCTGACATGAAGGTCTGCATGCGTTTCGGACGGGTCCAATCGCCGACGATCTGGAAGTAAATCGGCTTCCCGCGCCAAGCCGCAGCCTCTACCCGCACGGGGTTTGGCGGCCCGCTGGACAAAATTCCGGTCCACGCGGCACGCGCGTCGCAGATCCCCAGCGGCGTCCACTGCGGCGCGACCGCGGAGAACCGCGACATGTCCAGGCCCGCGGCGTCGAACAAGCGCTTCCAGTCGGGCGGAGGGACCTCGCCGGATGCTTTGTCCACTTGCGGCGGCACAGCGTCGAACTCGATGAGCCTGCCCTGCGGATCCAGAGTTACCGAGACCATCCCTGAAATTATGGGCGGCGGATCGCCGGGATCCACCGTGCCGCCGCCGAATGCCTCCGGCTCCAGCGGGCGCGGGCTTTCGCGATACCAGAATGCCAGCGGCGGCGGTTGCATGTTGCCCAGCCGGTGCTCCCAGCGGTTGGGTGACCTGTCAATGCGGTCGACGTATTGCAGGTAATCGTTGTCGTAGGCAAACCCGTGCGCCACTCCCGCGGGTTTCGCCGTATATCCGAGCGCGCGGGCCAAGTCGCGGCTCTTCTCTACGAGCACATCCGGCGGATGTTCCATGGCCACTCTGGCGATCAGTTGCACGTGCGGCGCAATGAGCATGACCCCGACCAGACCGGCGATCGTCGCCACCAGGCAAGCCAGACCCAGCACCGGCCGGATGCCCACCTGCTGGCCCGCCGCAGCCACCAGATCCGGGGAGGGAGTTTCGCCCGCGGCCAGCGCCGCCGCCAAAGGATCGCCACCCGGTAGCGCCGCAGCCACGGCCAGCGCGGTGGCCGGCCGATTCCGCGGGTCCGCGGCCAGGCAGCGTTGGATCACGCGCTCCACCGCGGGGTCCACATCCTTCACTAGGGCCGTCAGGCTGGCGGGCGTGGACTGCTGCTGCAGGCGGACCATCTCGGCGAGTGTGCCCGCTTGGAAGGGCCGCTTGCCTGCGAACATTTCGTAAAGCACCAGGCCCAGCGCATAAATATCGCTGCGCGCGGTCACTTCACTGCCGGCCAGTTGCTCCGGCGCCATGTAAGCCGGAGTACCCTCGCGCGCCTGGGCCTCGCGCAACTCGCCGGTAACTGCCGCCAGGCCGAAGTCGGTAATAAACACCCGGCCTTGGCTGTCGACCATGATGTTGGACGGCTTCAGGTCGCGATGCAGCACGCCTTTGTCGTGCGCGGCGGCCAGGCCCGCGCAGATGCGGCGCGCGAACTCGAGCGCTTTGTCGGCGGGCAGACGGCCGATGCGGTGCAGCAGCGAGCCGAGGTCTTCGCCGTCGATGTACTCCATCGAAAGGTAGGGCCGGCCGTCGACTTCCCCGAGATCGTACACGCGGCAGACATTCGGGTGGGAGACCTGGCGCGCGATACGCACTTCGTTATGAAAGCGAGCCAGCATGGCGGTGTCCCGCGCCATGGATTCGGGCAGGAACTTGAGCGCCACCGGCTGATCGAGCGTGAGGTCGTTGGCGCGATACACCTCGCCCATTCCGCCTTTCCCGAGCAGTCCGATAATCTGGTAGCGTCCCGTCACCAGCACGCCCGCGGCGAAGCGTCCCTCGCTCGCCGAGACGCGCGCGGGTACGGCCGAGGCGCGCGATTGTCCCGCACCCGAGACCGGCGTGGACGCCACAGCCATGACCGCCGTTTCGGAGTTGTCTGTTACCGGCTTGCCGCACGCCAGACAGAACCGGCTGGTATCGGGAATCTCAGAAGCGCAGGATATACAGCGGGTCATACGCGATTATCTTGCTACTGTAGCATCACATCCCGCCGCGCCGTGGCATCTCCGCGCCGCGACCGTTAAGGGAGCGATTTCCCAAGAACCGTTGAGCTGAGCACCCCGCCAATCGCTGGTTGCGGACCGAGTCCTAAAACGGGTTTCGGATCTCATTCGTGGCGCCGCGGCTTACTTGGCTGGGTCGGTGCAAGCGCCGATGGGCTTCGGTTAATAAAGATGCTAGCCTCGACACCGCGTACCAATTTAATGAGGTCGGCTATCGTCAGGTAGACGAAGATCGCCGAACAGAACAAATAGACGACTGTGACGAGCGTCCATCCGAGCGGTGTGGGATAGGCGGTCTGAACCAGGCAAATTAGTGCGAGCCCGCCGTACCAAGAAAAGCTCCTTCCTCTCCGCCCATGGCTCCCATGAAGAATACAGGAAAATGCTGCAAGCAGGAGCAATGTTCAAGGGCTGCTTGCGCTTGGTTACCAGAGCGCGCAAAGTCTGAGCCGGAATGGTTCTTAATGCGGCTCTGCCGTAAAGTGGGCAGACCACCAAAAGCGATGGTCTGCCCCACGGTATAAGTTCAACCTAAGGGAAGATGCCGCGCACGCGCGTGGCTTCGGCTACGCGCGAGACGGCAAGGATATAAGCCCCGGTCCGCATGTCGGTGCGGTAGCTTTCGGCGGTGCCGTGGACTTCCTTGAAGGCCGCATTCATGGTCCGCTCCAGGTATTGGTTCACCTCGATCTCGGTCCAGAAGAAGCCGTACAGGTCTTGCACCCACTCGAAATACGATACGGTGACGCCGCCGGCATTGCACAGAATGTCGGGGATCACCAGCACGCCGCGGGCGAACAGCTCTTTGTCGGCGCCGGGGGTGGTGGGGCCGTTGGCCGCTTCGGCCACGATCTTGGCCTTGATGCGGTCCACGTTGTCCAGGGTGATGGTGTTCTCGAGCGCGGCGGGCACCAGCACGTCGCACTTCAACTCCAGCAGGTCCTTATTGGAGATGAAATCGCAGCCGGGGAAGCCGACCACGGTGCCGGCCTCATCCTTATACTTCATGACCGCCACGGGGTCCATGCCCGCGCCGTTATAGATGCCGCCCTTGGAGTCGCTGATGCCCACGATGCGCGCGCCATCTTCGTGCAACAACTTGGCGGCAATGCTGCCGGCGTTGCCGAAGCCCTGCACCACGACGGAGGCGTTGGGGAGCGAGATGCCCTTCACTTCGCACGCCGCACGGGTGGTGAACTGGCAGCCGCGGGCGGTGGCCTCGTTGCGGCCCTTCGATCCGCCCAGGCTGAGCGGCTTGCCGGTGACCACGCTCAGCTCGGTATGGCCATGGAACATGCTGATGGTATCCATGAACCACGCCATGGTCTGGGAGTTGGTGTAGACGTCCGGCGCGGGAATGTCGCGGTCCGGCCCGATGATGGGCGAAATCTCGGTGGCATAGCGCCGGGTGAGGCGTTCCAGCTCGCCGAGCGAAAGCTGCTTGGGATCGACGCGCACGCCGCCCTTGGCGCCGCCATAAGGGATGTTGACGGTGGCGCACTTCCACGTCATCCAGGCCGACAGGGCCTTTACCTCATCCAGGGTGACGTTCGGGTGATACCGGATGCCTCCCTTGCCGGGGCCGCGGGACAGGTTGTACTGCACGCGGTAGCCTTCGAACACCTGAATTCGCCCGTCGTCCATGCGCACGGGGATGGAAACAATCAATTGCCTCTTGGGTTGTTTCAGGATGGCTCGCAGTCCCGCATCCAGTTTGAGGTGATCGGCCGCGATGTCGAATTGCTCTTGGGCGATCTCAAACGGATTCAGGACCTCTTTGGTCATTACGGCTGTACTCATACTTTCTCCTTTTCTTAGAGGGAGCCTGCGGTAACAAGCTCCTCGTGTTCCTGAACATGCCGGGCCATGCCCACCTGGTGAAGTGGCACATGGCGGCGGCAAAACTCACAGGAGCCAGCATCGGCATAATAGGTGGCGTCCAGTTTGGCCAGATAGTAGAGCGGCAAAGAACCGAAGCCGCGGGTTTGCGGCGTCGGCTGATAGACCAGGACGGCCAGCGCCACCACTTGGGCGCCGCGGGACTCCAGCAACTGGCGGGCTTCGGTGAGCAACATGCCTGAACGCAGCAGATCGTCCACCAGGACGACCTTTTCGCCCGCCACCGGCTCCAGAAACTGGCGGAAGCGCATGGGCACGTCGCGGCCGTCTTTCTCGGCCCAATACACCTGGCCGGCGCGCAACGCTTCGCAGAGTCCGTAGGCCACCGGCAGGCCGGCCGGAGTGGCCGAAACGATGGACAGTTCGGGAATGAGAGCGCGCAGTTCGGAGTTGGCGCGCAGTTTGCGGCTCAGCCCGACGCTGAGGGTTTTGGCGCTGCGGTGATAGCGCATGGCCAGCGCCGTCTCCAGGTTGATGTCGGTATGCAGGCCGTTGAGACACTCGAAGTGCCCATTTTGCAGGGCTCCGGTCTCGCGCAGAAGCGCGAGCACCTCATCTTGGGTGGGAACCAGTTCCATCGCTTACCTGCCTTTCAGTGACGATTACATAGTATCAGAGGTTTTAATCGTTATCCAGGGGGAAGTGGTGCTGCCGCGGAATTCAACGTGACTTTTCCTCGACGCTGTAGATTTTATCCTCAATATGCTGTTCGCGGTCGGTGCGGGTGCCGAACCGCAGGGTGGGAGTGATGCGCGGCGCGCCCATGGGGTGGACGGGCTTGAGGCTGTCCAAAGGTTCAGAATTGTGCGCGATTGTGCGCGATTGTGCAAGTTTGTGCACGGAGCGGCGCAGGGAGAAATGTGACGGACGAATCCATTTTGCCAATGGAGTCAATGAGATAGATGAAATTGTCCCCCATTTTCGCTGGGCGAATGCCTGCGTTAATTTGGGTTCGGTTCGTAATCCTCGCTTGCGATGCCGCCTCCCACGGGATGGGCCAGCGCCGATTCTTTCCATTCTGTGTTGCATCGCGTTGCGTCGTGCGGAATTGGACGCGGTTTCACTTCGGCGAGGTACGGAAAGTGCCGAGTGTGACAACGCACCTTTTCCTATTTTGTGTTGCAGCGCGTAACATTTAGTGCCGTTCTTGCCGGCTCACAGGCTGAAGCCCTTGGCACCACTAAGTTAGCATGGCGGCGGCCGGCGAGCCTGGAGTAAGGCCTGTGCCGGGGACTGTAAGTGACTGATTACGCGAGGGGTGGGGGCACCACTCGCTTGTTGGCACGGTGGTGACCGACATCGGAGCGGTGAAGACGGCCATTGGGCGCATTTCTGGCGAGAACGCAGATTCTGTACGGACGAACCAATTTGACCTTTGCAGTCAACAGCTTGACATATCGCGGCCCTTGAATCCT
>Ga0187851_10003474_pt1 | contig 13181 bp, 9 predicted proteins | sample June2016WEW_6_10_FD_132997 | JGI IMG/M metagenome (GOLD analysis project Ga0187851, IMG submission 132997) | Peatland microbial communities from SPRUCE experiment site at the Marcell Experimental Forest, Minnesota, USA - June2016WEW_6_10 | ecosystem: Environmental > Terrestrial > Soil > Wetlands...
CGGTATCGGCAAAATCCGACAGGCACGAGACGCTGAGTTCAACGAGGTCTTCGGAGGCGGAGATGTTGACGCGCAGGGCATACCGATCGATGATCGCATCGATCGAATCGGGCGGATAGGCCCTCGTTCCCCCGTTCTTCAGGAGCTTGCCGAAAAGCGAACACGCCCCTTCCTTGCCGGGCGGGTCCTTGAGGGCGCCCCAGCGGAAATAGGCGGCAACCTCAATGAGGGGGAGCTGTGAATCGACGGCGATATAGGCGCGAAGTCCGTTCTTCAGGGTCTCGCGATAGGGCGCACCGAGCGGCACGGTCCAGTCGAGGGGCGGATAGACGATCTTTGAAGGACTCGACGGAAGCCCGTTTTCGTCCGCCGGCGAGGCCGGAGCGGAGAAAGCGGATATCAGGATGACAATAAATAATAGTGATGTTAGCCGCATGATTGTTTCCCTATCGCAATTGTTCGGTCGATGGTGCAAAGTTACCCGTCCGGTTCGGCACGACGCCCGGCGGCGGAAGGAGAAGACCGATGGTCATGAATGCGGGGTCGAGATATTTCTTCGCCACCGGCGGAATTTCCCGGGGCTTCACATCCGCGATGCTATCGGGGTAAGTCAACATGTCCCGCCAACTTCCCAGCCGCTCAAAAAAGGCGAGCCGGTCGGATAATCCTTCGAGCGATTTCAGGTCCGAAACAAATGACATCCGGATGTCGTTCCTCACGCGCTGCATCTCGGCATCGGTCGGCGGAACCGACGCAATCCGGGCCAGTTCTTCGCGGATGATACGTTCGACCTTTGCGGGGTCGGTTCCGGTTTTAAGGTCGGCGGAAATCTGGAAACAGCCGTCGAACAGGCGCAACTCGTTCGAAACGTCAATGGATATGCAGAGCCCTTCGATATCGACAAGGCGGCGGTAGAGCCTCCCGCTGCGTCCCGAAAGGATGCCTTCGATGACGTCGAGCCGGTAAAGATCCGGATTCGGGTAGCCAGGCGTATGGAAAAGCATGTCGATGTGCGGCGCCGCGTCGTCATAGACGGTATAGCGGGTTTCCCCGATCGGCGCCGGCTCGCGGGTGATCGGCTCCTCCTTGGGCTGCTGCGCCCGCGGGATCGAGCCGAAGGAGCGCTCCACGTTCTTCCTTGCTGTTACCGTATCGATATTCCCGACCAGTATCATCACCGCGTTATCGGGTGTGTAGAACCGGCGAACGTACTGCTCCAGCTTCTGGCGGGTGTAGCCGCGGATATCCGACGGCCATCCGATGGTGGGAATGCGGTAGGGGCTTGCAATATCAAAAAGCGCGTTGAGCCGCTCCCAGTATCTGCCATCGGGCTTGTTGTCGATGCGCATCCGCCGCTCTTCCATGACGACATCGCGCTCGCTCGGGAACTCCCGCAAAACTGGGTCGCTCATGCGGTCGGATTCGATCCAGTAGAACAGGTCAACCTTGTTTTTTGGAAGGGTGACGATATAGGCGGTCATGTTGTCCGCGGTCCATGCGTTGAGACCGGTCCCGCCGTTATTCTGATAGAGCTCCCAGATTTCGTCCTTCTTTATGTATTTCCTTTGTTTGTCAAGAGTCGCGGTAATCTGCTGCCGGTACAGTTTCGAAAGGGAATCCTGACGACCGACCGCCTGCTCGCGGTTATAGGCCAGCCGGTCAAGAGAATCGATGGTTTCCATATACGGAATCTCTTTTTCGTAATCGGTAGTCCCCAGGCGCTTCGTCCCCTTGAACATCATATGCTCGAACATGTGCGAAAGCCCGGTATAACCGGAGGATTCGTACATCGATCCGACAAAGTAATAAATCCTGCACGAGACAACGGCCACATTGGTATCGGGAACCATGATGAGGCGCAGGCCGTTATCAAGGGTCGAGTAGCTTACCGGCAGATTTATATCGGCGGCATTGGCCGAAATAACGAGAAAAAGCGACATTGAAATTATTCGTGCAGCGACGTGCATGCGATGGGACTCCTCCTTGATTGCACAATGACGGTAAGGTAGTAAAATAAATTATGCAGGCTCGAATCATAAAACCATAAAAACCGGCAAAAAAATAATGTTGAAGCCCATATCAGGCCGGGCAGCCGATTAACGGGATGAAGCGATGTAATCTTCTTCTCAGGGAGGCCCGATTATACAATCCATCACCCGGGAGTACGGAAACCTGAGCAGAGATGAGATTATTTCATTTATTGCCAATGACTTGAACCAATGATCCTAACCTGCCGCAATAATAAATAGCGCGAGATCGCAATAATTTGTACCCTCTACAGGAAACGCCTCTCGTGACAACCGAAATTATGCCAAAAAGGATAGTGAAGTGCGACTGTTTATCATTTCCGACCTCCACCTGAGCGACGGGCGAGCGTTATCGACATTTGGATGGCCCGAGGATGCCTTCATCGAAGCAATGGAAGCGATCAGAGAAGGGCACGCCGTCGACCGGGTCGTCCTTAACGGGGATGTCTTCGACCTCTATCACTCCAAATACCGCCATATCGCCGATCATAACCGGAAACTCGTCGACTACCTAGCCACCATCGATGCGGTCTTCATAAAAGGGAACCATGACCGGGCCCTTGAGCATACGCGCGAGTTCTGTTCTATTGTGAATAGCCGCGGGGAGAAGATTCATATCGAGCATGGACATCGCGCCGATGTGTTCAATGGAACGGGGCTGGGAAGAGGGCTGGGCCGCGTTTTCTTTCATCTCCTCATGTCGGCATCCCGGTTCGCGCGGCCCTGCGCGTGGTATTTCGGCTGCGTGCATCGCATGGAAGCGCGCAAAGATCGCAGAACCCGCAACTCGAACCGCCATTTACGCTACGCCTCGAAGCTCCTGCGACACAACGATGTGGTGGTGCTCGGCCATACCCATAAAATCGAAGTCCGTCAGACCGATACCCGGAACGGGCGAAAACGGTATTTCAATTCCGGTTCATGCTCGCTGGGCAGAATGCAGGGAATCGTTTTAGATACTGAAACACTTGAGCATACCGCCATTCGCTTCGATCCCTTCCGACGCGGAAACGCCGGCGCGGCGGGGATCGCTCAACGCGCGACGGCAATTTCCCGTTCGAGCAGCGTTACCCCGGCGCCGGTCACCCGCAGAAGGTAAGCCCCCGACCGCAGCGAGGCCGGCAGCCGACATTCGGCCGCTCCCGACATGTTTTTCATAAACACCGCCCGTCCGTTGACATCAAAAAGAATGACGCCGACGTTATCCCGCCAGTTTTTCGCGATATACACCGCATTATTACGCACATACGCCCTCTGCGCCGCTTCGGACGCCGTGATCTGTCGCGTTGTGGCCGCGACTTGCGGCGCGAGCTTGTACACTTCGCTTCCAGCGAGAAGGAAAATGCCGACCCCATAGTCGTCGAAATTGGGCTGCGAATTGTAGGTCACCGGCGGCGTTTGGGAGGGCGCGTCACCGGTGCCCTGCACATATCCGAGAATAATGCTGTCGGTGATGGGATGAATGCAGCTGTCAACCATCGCGTTCCATCCCCTGGCAAGAACCGGCAGGTAGATTGCGGTATCGAGAATCCCGTGGTTGACGCCCCAGGCCATTGCATAGGTAAAAAAACCCGTGCCCGTCTCCTCCGGACCGCCGCAGTCATTCGGATCGCCGAGGTCCATGTTCCAGAACCCGTCGGTTCTCTGAATCGGTAAAAGGGCCGCGACCGTCTGCTGGATGATCTGAATGTACTCCGCACGATGCGAATCGGTGGCGGGAAGGTAATCGAGGACCCGGCAGAGCGCCCCGATGGCCCAGCCGTTCCCGCGGGACCAGAAACAGGGGAGCTTGTTCGGCCCCAGATAGGTGCCCCCATAGGCGGGCGACAGGAACGTCGAATCCCTGAACCAGAGGTGCGTCACGGTGTCCCACAATCCCGTGTGGTGTATCGTCACCTTCGGGTACTCAAAAAATTTGTGCATGGTGGTGTAGGCGGCAGTATCGTTTCTTATGAATCCAACCCGCGCGAACACCGGCATGGCCATCTGGATGGCATCGACCCAGGTCCAGTAATTGACGGCGGCGCTCTTCTTCATGGCGTTGACGTACGCCGTATCATTCAGTATCCGTATTTTCTGCGTGGTATCGGCCTGATACAGCTCGGCGTAGGCCTGCCCGGCGCACTGGCCGTTTGCATTGGCCCCGCCGTTGCCGCCGTCGAAAGCCCAGTCGAAGAAGGTTCCCCAGTTTACGGCATAGTTGTAGAGCGCCGTGTCCGGCGCCATCCGGTAGAGAGCCATGTGCCCTTCGAAGTAGGCGCACCGCGTCCATTCGTTGCCCGGATGCCCTCCGTTGAGGCAGGAATTGCAGGCGGAAGTCGGCCATCTTTTAATGAAGTGATTGTCGACATACTGCATTTTTGCCAGCACCGAATCCTTGATTGGCAGCGGGGTTATGGCCGCGAAACCGCCGGAAGAGAGCATCGCGACCAAAAGACAGACGGTGATTCCCGAACCAAGGGGCGCTTTTTTCGCATTCATAGGCATGTCCTTATTAAGGGGAAATGATATGGCCGGATATTTTCTGTATCACCATCTATATAATGTGTATTTTCCCGATCAGGCGTGGATATTATTTCACCTTTTAATGCCGTTCCACCCGGTATTTGACCGCCATTTTATCCGGATGGTACGAGGCCTTGGCCTGCCGCAGGGATTCAAGGCCCAGATCCTGTTCAAAATTAAAGAGTGCATATTTTGAAGGCATTATGCCGGCAAATTGTTGATACATATATTGATAGATCCCCTTGAACCGGCGATCGGCCTTCGCAAAATGGATAACGAAGGTCGCCGCATCCAGTTCCTCCCCCATGATGAACCCCGCAGGTTGATCATCGACATAGTAAATGCCGCCGCAGAGACCCAGCTCCTCATACAGGGAGATCGCCTCGTTGCATGCTCCGTAATCCGTCGCTTCAGGCGGGAGGTCCGAAGTTTTGTTCCAGGCATCGAGCGCCGTGCGGGCATCCGCGAGTCGGTCATTGGTGAGGGGAAACGCCTCGCAGGAGTAGCGTTTCGTAAATTGAAGGAGCAGGTTTCTTTTACTATGCAGCTTCCTGCCGGAATAGGCGACAAGCTTATTGATGAGGTGAAGGTAGTCGCTTTCGGTATCGTCATGGGAAACAGCGTATTCGGATCCGGGGAAGACGGTGAGCCATGTTTCCGGAATGGGAAACAGGCAGCCGTAGCGGCCGATCATTCGATCGAGCGCCGTTTTATTGATTTTGCGTACGTCACGGGTCGGCATGACATACTCTCTCCCGGAATAGGCCTTGCCGCGAATAAACGGAACCTCATCGATCAGAACCGAATAGGCGTGCTTTTCGCGGAAAAGATAGAGATTCGCGAAGCTGTACTCGGAGAGCGGCGAGCCGGATGTTCGCAGCCCTTCCGAGAGAATTGATTTATGGCTAAGCGACAGGGGTTCTTCCACCATGATAATTTCCCGGCAGGAGGTATATTTTAGCCCTCTAAAATTCAATTAAAGGAAGCAATCGCGCCCAAGATGAGAAAATCGGAATTCAGGAACCTCGCCATCATCGCCCACGTTGACCATGGAAAGACTACCCTCCTTGACGGCATGCTCCGCCAGAGCGGCACCTTCAGGGAAAACCAGGAGGTTGCCGAACGGATCATGGATTCCATGGATCTCGAACGGGAGCGCGGCATCACGATCCTCGCGAAAAATACCTCGGTCCAGTACAACGGCGTCAAGATCAACATCGTCGATACGCCGGGACATGCCGATTTCGGCGGCGAGGTGGAACGGAGCCTCAACCTGGTCGACGGCGCGCTGCTTTTGGTCGATGCCAGCGAAGGGCCGCTGCCGCAGACCCGATTCGTGCTGCGAAAGGCGCTGGAAAAGAAGATCCCCATCATCCTCGTCATCAATAAAATCGACCGTTCCGATGCGCGGATCGCGGCGGTCATTAATGAGGTTTACGACCTGTTCATCGACCTTGACGCAACGGAAGAGCAGATCGATTTCCCGATTCTCTACACCAATGCCAAGACCGCCGTGGCGCACGTGAAAATCGACGACGGATCGACCAACCTGGCGCCCCTGTTCGAGGCGATTCTCGCGAGAATACCGGGCCCCGAAGCGAACGACGAGGTCATTCCGCAATTTCTCGTCACGAATCTCGGTTACGACTCCTATGTCGGCCAGGTGGCGGTGGGAAGACTGTCGAGCGGCATGCTCGAAATGAACAAAACCTACAGTCTCTGCGGCAAAGAGTCGATAACGCACGGCGTCAAATTCTCAGCCCTTTACACTTTCCATGGTTTGCAGAAGACGCAGGTGACCTCGCTCGTGGCCGGCGACATCATCGCCGTCGCCGGCGTCGAGAACGTCCAGATCGGCGATACCATCTCGTCCGATCTCGACCCGAAGCCGCTCCCCCGGATCCAGATCGACGAACCGACCGTCTCCATGATCTTTTACGTCAACGACGGCCCCCTTGCCGGGCGGGAGGGAACGTTCCTGACGTCGCGCCACCTTCGCGACCGGCTGACCCGCGAGGTCCTGGGCAACGTGTCGATGAAACTCAAGGATATCGGCCGCACTGACGCCTTCGAGGTGTGCGGCCGCGGCGAACTGCAGATGGCCGTGCTCATCGAAACCATGCGGCGCGAAGGGTACGAGTTCATGGTGTCCAAGCCGCGCGTTATCACCCGCAGGGAGAACGGCGCGGTCATGGAGCCCGTCGAACGGGTGTACCTTGACGTCCCGGAAGAAAGGGTCGGCATCATCACCGAAAAGTTGTCTACGCGCAAGGGCCGCATGATCTCGATGGAGAACCACGGCCACGGCCGGGCAATAATGGAGTTTGTCATTCCCTCGCGCGGGCTCATCGGGTTTCGCAGCCAGTTTCTCACGGATACCAAGGGCGCCGGCATCATGAACACGCTCTTCGAGGGCTACGCGAAATGGTTCGGGCCCATCCCGCAACGGACAAACGGCGCCATGATTGCCGACCGGGAAGGCAGGGTGACGAATTACGCATGCCTCGGCATGGCCGACCGGGGTGAACTGCTTGTCGAGGTCGGGACCGAGGTGTACGCCGGGATGGTCATCGGCGAGCGCAACCGGCCCGAAGACATGGCGGTCAATATCGCCCGCGAGAAAAAACTCACCAACATGCGCAGCTCCACCGCCGAGGCCACGGTCGTGCTCCGGCCGCCGCGCCTGCTCTCCCTGGACCAGTCGATCGAGTTTATCGCCGAGGACGAACTCGTCGAGGTCACGCCCAAAAACATCCGCCTGCGTAAGATGGAACTTGACGCGGGAAAGCGTGCTTCCATGCGGAATAAATTGAAAGCGCTGCAGGAAGAATGAATCTGTACTACGTCTACCTTCTCCGCTGCGCCGATGCCACCCTGTATTGCGGCATCACGAACGACCTTGACCGGAGGCTTCGCGATCATAACGGCGGCAAGGGCGCCAGATACACGCGCGGCAGGCTGCCGGTGAGGGTCGTCTACCGGGAAGAGGCCGACAGCAAGGGAGAGGCGCTTCGGCGGGAGCGCGCGATAAAAAAAATGCCGAAGGTGAAGAAGGAACGACTGGCACTTGAATGGCTGCGGGATGATCGACAACGGAAAGACTTCAGGCGGTCGCCCTATTGACTATGCAGGAATACCCCGGCAACCGTACCACTTTTTTGAGCATGATATATTGTATGGCAGGTTATCCCCGCCCGCTCTTTCTCTCACCATTCGAGAGAGAGAAAGAGCGTCAAGGGGTTTTACTGCGATGAAGCGAGATATGCCAAGCCTGTCCAAAAGAGACTTTCTTACGACCTCACCGCGACATGCTTAACAAGAGAGTATTTCAAACCTGAACATTGTAGAATATAGACGCCCGCCGGTATTCTTTGCAGCGGAATGACTGCCGCGCCTGCGCAATAGACGCCCGATCCGAATACCTTCCGCCCGCTCGTCGTGTAGAGCCCTACCTTGTACAAACCCGGCGATGGCACCGTAAGCATCAGTTTGCCGTTCAGGATATCCGCGCGCAGGGCGACCGGCGCCATGCTCTTTGTCGCGTCCGCCGGATTTCTGATCGACGCAATAGCTTTTGGATTCGACAGGACCATCACCGAAACCCCCCAGTAATGCTGCGAGAAAGCCTTGGTAAAGGTGGTCCCGGTAAGCGTCTGCGTTGATGAATCGTAAATGCCCATCCCCGTTTGCACCCTGATCGAATCCCATTGGGCGTGCGTCGGCAAGCTGGGCTTGCCGACTTTCACCCATTCTGTTTGGGTATTCCAGTGAGTAGTATCGACCAAAAACTGCTCCATGTGGACCGGACCCGGGGCCCAGGGAATATTGTTGACGGTAAGAATGATGCTGTCGGTCGGTGCCGAACTTGGCGACGTGAAGTTATAATTATCGTACACGAGCACCTGGATTGAATCGTTTGCACTGTCCGAAGTAGCCATGAAATTGACGCCATCTGCGGTGCCGAGCGCGGCGCCGCCATACGAGGAATCTTCAATGACGCTTAGCCTGTGCAACATATTATACACCTGAATAACGGGTTTTGAAATGTACAAGGAATTTTCATAGGTCGAATCTCCCCGCAGGTAAAAATTCCCGCCTGCACCAAAAGCCAGAGGAGGGCCCGCACCGTTCATCTCTTCCTCATATGCGTCGGAAAGGCACCAGTGGTCGAACATCACGGGAGGCGTATACGGTGCGCTCATTTCATTCAGCTGATGGGCTGCATCCACCAGCCAGCTTCCGCTTTGAAGCAGGTCCGCGGAGCCCAGCCCCCCCTGTTCGTCGCAGATAACTATGCCCGTATACCAGGGATAATTTTCCCGCAGTTGATCTAGAATCATTTTTTGATATAAAACAATGTCATTATTTGTATTCAAAGTGCCGCTCATACTACCGGCCAAGTACCAGTGATAGGAAAGAAAATCGAGCGGTAAGGGCTTTCCCGTTGCGGGATTAGTGTTGCCGTGGCAATAGTTCAACAGGAGTGCAAAATCATTTCCCCCTCCGAAAGTATTCCCTCCTTCAGCCGCCGGACCGCCCACCTTTATCAGCGAATCCGCCTGTTTCAGACCGGTGACCGTATAAGCATACAGTGGCATATAGTCCGGGTCAAAATCAGTATACCACCAATCCGGTTCGTTCCAGACTTCGAAGTACCACTTGCGGACCTCATTGACGCCATACCTTTGTTCACAATGGGTGACGATGCTGTCCATGAGCGCTTCCCATTGGCCCCATCCGTATTTGGTGGGCGGAGATTTGTTGGGCTTCACCCCATTGTAGTTCACGGTGACCGTTTGTGTGCCGGATGCAAGCGGCGTCGGCGTACAGCTTATTTCAAGTTCAGGGCGCATGCCTCCATTCACGCCCATGTCATACACGGAGTCGAACCGGGTCCAGTTCAGGGTGAGCGTCGTGGCAGAGGCAGCGACCACCAGGCCGATATCATCGTCAAGAATCGCATGTCCCCGGAAATACTGGACACCCCCTTGGTCGTGAATGGCTTTCAAGTCACCGCCCCAGCCTATTCCCCAAACCGTGTGTATCGCCCCATTCATATGGTCGGTCGCTACACCCATCTCAGCGAAGTGGCTCCATGCATGGGTATGCTTGTTGGCCAAAACGGTGAGATTGTAGGTTGCCGCTTGCGTTTCAAAAAGACAGGCGGCGAAGATCGCGACGGTTGCCGCGCAGAAAATAAGCTTATGCTTCATAAACAACCTCCCTTGTGAAAGCATTGTATCGTTGTTATAGTATCACATAGTGTTCTATAACTAACACCATTGTTATCCTTAAATGCCTGCATCGTTTTAACAAACGAAGCGAATTAAATAATTAAACGCGCTTCCGGGCGATCAAATCTTCCTGGCGTTCAAAAATCATTACTACCTCCATTACCAGTTGCAAGCCGATACATAAAAAAAGCAGACAGTCTTTCGACCATCTGCTTATAATATCCGCTGCACAAAACTCTTCCGCAAAGAGAAAGAATAGAAAATGAAGACAAGCAGTATAAAAACCCCGTAAACAAAGGCTTTTATGCTTGTTTTTGAAAAATGAATTTTATAAAGCGGGTGTTAAAAAGGGAGTTTTGTGCAAAGTTTTGTGCAAAACAAGCAAGTTTTGTGCAAAATAAAAAGTCATTAATCACGTAGCGACTCTTGTTCCTCGATAAACTGTGCAAGGAAACCCTTTGCATTGTTCAGATTAGCATTTAAAGCTCGCGCCAGCCTTTTATCACGATGATGATTATTTATTCGACCGCTGCTCAATTTCTCGCGAAGATGATCTGCATTGCGGTATCTGTCCAAAACCCAGACTTTTGATTTCCGATAATCTTCCCAAGAAAATTTTGCCTGGGATTTTTCGTGTTCGGTCTCTTTTAGCATTCTACCTTTGTTTTTTGCGTTTTCTTTTGTCTTGCGGTATTTTTCGTTCCGGTCAAAAGACTTTACCCAAAGGATAAATTCAACTTCGTTTATTTCTCTATGAACATAAAAAGATTTTTGCAAATCATCCCACATGCCAACGGGGATGTCTTTCTCCTCAGCTTCCCCCGCCCCATTCGGCGCGTTTTCCATCGGCGCCGCTTCTGTTATCCTTTCCGCAATCGTTTTTATTATTGGCGCTTCAAGCGTACTTCCCACGTCCCCCCTTTTCAAAAATTCCAGCGCATCCCACAGGTCACAGAGCGTAACCGGGCGATAGTCTTTTGTGGCGATCTTATAAAAGGGGTTGCTGATTTTATGCTTGAAGATGGTCGGAAAATTCAGCAGCGGCTCGAAGCGTTCGTAGAGAAATCTCTGGAAATCCGGTATTATATCGCCTGCGGCAATCGCTTTGGAATCTTTAAATTCTTTTTCCTCCTGGCCTTTGTAGTATGGCGTCGACCAAACCGTTCCCCACAGTTTCCCGTCCTTGGTGATTCTTATCTGATTATCATAACTGAAAACATCGTCCTTTCCGTTTCCGCGACTCCCGCCGGAGTTTAATTTTAATGCCAACAGTCTTGCGTTATGCTTTTCTCTTAATTCCGACGGCTTGATTCCGGCGAGCAGTTCTTCCGGGGGCCTCTTATCACGCAGGTAGTAAAGCTCGATCAATTCTATATCTTCTTTCGGGCTCTTTTCTTCGGTTAAATGGTTATGGTAATAGCAGAGATTTTGCAAGGTGATTATATCATTTATCCATTGGTCTTTTTGTTCCGGCGTCATGAAACCGGATGATACGGAATCTTTCGTATCGGCATTGGGAGATGCTATCGGCTCCTCCTTGAAGGCTTCTTTATCATGTTGGTCAATTAAAGCGAATATTTGCACGAAATGGTTCCCTGCAATATCATGAGGGCTTTTTTCGGCCTTTTGCAGGAGTTCCTGCCGCTGGGCTTTCAGTTTCGGGATTAAGGGATGTGCCCCGCCCTGCTTTCGTATTTCCGCTTCCAGATATGCGGCAATTCCGTTTGCATTCTCAAGAGCCTTATAAGCTTCTCTGAGCAGTTGCTTATTGACATCACCGGCATTCATTCGTGCCGTTGCCCGGCCCCATTTAACTTCATAGTCGGTAATGCTTGTAATAAATTCGTCTACGAGGTCAGGCTTGCTTTCGATATTCACTTTTCTCGCCTCTGCGATTAAAATCCCGTAGATGAGTGTTTTATTTGCATTCTCACTGGTCGGAACTTGTTCCGGACGGCATTACGGTCCTGTGGCCTTGTCCACGCCTTTTTTATTTTTCCCAGCTTGTTTCCGGGTGATTTGAATTGCAGCTTTTTCAAAATCGTTCTTGAAAAGCGCATCCTGCGTCACCCTGAATTTTTCATACTCTTTCTCAGCAAGCTCTTTCGCCACATCATGCGCCACTTTTCCGGGATGCTTCAGGATATCATATTCGTTGAACTGTAAGAATGCATCAAGCTTTTGTACCCAATCGACCATCTTCATCGGTATCCGGCGCGCAGCTTGATTTTCAGCATAATCAAGGAACATGGTCACGATCCGTTCCAGCGCTTTGATCTCCTTTTCATTCATGTAATTCTTGGCAATGCTTACATCGGATTTGAGGACCTTCCCATGCGGTGCGTTCTTCCACGTTAAAAGGCCCATGTGCGGTTTCCCCGCGTCTACCCGTTCCGCTATCAATTCAGCGGCGGTCCTGCCGGTTATCGCCCAATGTAATTTATTCTGAACAGTCTTGAAAAAGGTCTGGGTTATCCCGGCGTCTTTGTCGTAATCGATGCTGCACTGCTCGTAGATGTCGGTGATTTTCAGATAAAAACGGCGTTCGCTTGCACGGATTTCCCGTATGCGTTCAAGCAGCTCATCGAAGTAATCTTTGCCGAAACGCTCGCCCTGCTTGAGCCGCTGATCGTCCAGCACAAAGCCCTTGATGATGAATTCACGCAGAGTATTGGTCGCCCATATACGGAACTGCGTCGCCTGATAGCTGTTCACCCGGTACCCGACGGCGATGATCGCGTCGAGATTATAGAAATCCACCCCCCGCGAAACGTTCCGCTCGCCTTCCTTTTGAACTATCCGGATTTTCCGGATAGTTGCGGATTCCACAAGCTCTCTCGACCTGAAAATGTTCAGCAGGTGTTCGTTAATCGTCCGGACATCTACGGCGAACAGTTCCGCCATGCGCCTCTGAGTAAGCCAGAAGGTTTCATCATGATACGAAACTTCGATATGCACCGCACCATCAGGCGAGGTATACAGAATGATGTCGGATTTCGGCGAAGACAATGAGTTCTCTTGCATTAAAGGCTCCCTATCATAATCGTATGGCAACTATTCGCTATCATCCTCCCGCCGCTCCGTTTTTCGCAATGCCCCGGAACTCCTCAAGACACGCCGACCGGACCTCGTCAGAGAGCTTGAGGTCGTTCAAAATGAGGGTGTATTCGGAGAGGGTGAGGCCGTAGAGATGGGCGACGAGGGTATTAATTTCTTGTTCAAGTTTATATGTTTTCGTGATTGGAATATCGCTTTTTGCAAATTTCTCAGCAGCATTTTCAAGGGTCTTTTTATCTGAAGGGCTTAAAGATAAAATGGGAATCTGGAACAACTTCTCCTTTTGCGCCTTTAAGAAACCACCTTGCAAATCTGGGCAAGTTTTACAGAGGAACCACCAGCATAAGAAAGAATTTAA
>Ga0187851_10003476_pt1 | contig 13171 bp, 7 predicted proteins | sample June2016WEW_6_10_FD_132997 | JGI IMG/M metagenome (GOLD analysis project Ga0187851, IMG submission 132997) | Peatland microbial communities from SPRUCE experiment site at the Marcell Experimental Forest, Minnesota, USA - June2016WEW_6_10 | ecosystem: Environmental > Terrestrial > Soil > Wetlands...
ACCTCGGACCGGTGGTTTTCTCCTACCATGGACCGCACGCAGATCAACCGCATGTACCTCTTGGCTGCCACTTCGGCCGGCCATGCCGTTCCCCTGGCCCCGCCGGAGACTCCGCTCACCGCGACCACTATCTTCGAGGAGCTGCAGAACGCGGGCGTAACCTGGAAAATCTATGTCAATCCCGATGGCACAACTTGTCCCACCAACCCGGCTCCCGCCTGCCTTTACAACTATTCCTACTTCAATCAGTTCACCTACGGAGAAACCGTAGTCAATAGCTCGACTCTGTCGCAGAATCTGGTGCCGATATCGCAATTTACGACCGATTTGCAAAATGGAACCCTACCCCAGGTTGCGCTGATCGAGCCCGCTTCCCTTGCCGGATTGGATGAGCACCCGAACGATTACGATATTTCTTCGCCGATCAACGTCCAGACCGGAGCCAGCTATGCTGCGGGCCTGATCAATGCCCTGATGAATAGCTCCAGTTGGAGTGATTCTGCGCTCCTGTTCACCTATGACGAAGCGGGAGGTTTCTATGACCACGTTTCGCCTCAGCCGATGCCAAGTCCCGACGGCATACTGCCAACGGATTTGCAGACAGGCGACATCTGTGATGCGCCCGGACAGCTCGGAACCGGGACCTGTAACTTTACCTACACCGGATATCGCGTCCCGCTCATCGTGATCTCGCCTTTCGCCAAGAAAAACTACGTTTCCCATACGGTCTACGATTACACCGCTATGCTCGCGCTCATCGAGAAGCGCTTCGGTGTGCCCCCGCTGACCAAACGCGACGCCGCCCAGGCTGACATGAGCACGGATTTCTTTGATTTTGCAAACTCGCCCTGGGCGACGCCGCCGAATCCGCCGGCTCAGACCACAACTGGCCAGTGTTCTCTAACCCCTCCGACTTCCTGAAGCAGACCATGCCAGTGCACCGAGCCGCACAAGCGACCATCCCCGACTCGGGATGATTTCAGCATGAAACCGGCAATGGAATAATCAGGTCCCGCGAATCCAACGATTGATCGCCTTGGTACCGGTGGTTGATCTGGTTCGTCGCGGAAGCGCGTGACCTGGAACTACGCTGCGCGCGCCCGCAGTGTGCTGCTGCAATGGTCGCAAAAGGTGCAATGGGCCAGAAGCTGGTTTCTGGAACTCACAGGTGATACCTATATGCACTCGCAAGCGACAACCCGAATGGCTCGGAGTTCTTGGCCCGGTGATTCGCGCCGAAGTTGGAAACGAAATTGTGGTCGACTTCCTGAATCGCGGACGCCGCGGTCACGATCGGCATCGGCACGGCTTGGGTCATGACAAAAACAGCGAAGGTTCTCGATCTCTGCCCGTCGCGTCAGCAGACAGAAAACGGCGAGGTCAGGATGGTCCTCTGGCGCTGTTCGCTGGCCATGGGCCAAACTCCTACACCCGGAGAAATCGGTGTACTCGATTCGCAAACGACTCTGTCACGAGAGCGAACGCGAGCGTTCCTCTCTGCGTTCGTTTCCAGGCGATCTAGAAACACTGGAAATTAAGGTTGACTTGTCCTGGCATCAACTGATCCGAGGTCGAAGTGTTCGTCAGTACCCAAATGGGTGCGACCTCAGGATTTCCCGCAGTCGAGTTGACGTAGTAGCGCCAGCTGACCCATCCATAGCTGTGCTTGACGTTGTCCACCGGATTGACGTTTGTATCCAGACCGTACTCGAAGACCTCACGAAACTTACAGGAGCTTATATTCCGCGAAACACTGCAGCTGTAGGTGTATTGCAGGGGCAGGGTGGTGATCGAAATCTGCCGAGGTGGATTGGCGCGGTGGTCGGTAATGGTGGTGGTGCCAGAGGGCTTCACCAGCAACCGAGAATAGCCGAGATTCTGGGGCGAAGTTTGCAGCACCTGATCAACATAGGTGTAGTAGTTGGTATTGTTGGGCTGGGCAACAGGTGGGGGGTTCCAGAACGAACTGTTGGTTCCTCCAGGAGCCGCGCACCGAGCGGCCCAACGCATGGAGAAGTCCGCCGTCTGGCTTTGACTGCCATTGTTGAATTTCTTGCAACTGGTTGGATCATTCCAGTGGTTGACGCCATCCCTGAGGCCCAGTTCCGTGACCCATTGGTAGACATAATCGGAGTCGTAGAGATTGATGTCCCAGGGATTGCCTTGCGGATTCTTCACGTAATAGATCTTGCTCTGGGTGGGATCCCACAGAGTATAGACGTAGGACGAAGGCAGGCCGTTGGTGATCCCTTCCATGTGGTAACTGGAAGCCAGTCCCGGGTCCATCATCATTACACTCAAGACATCCCAGTAGCCGTGCCCTGCCGGACAACTAATCGTTGATTGAATCTGGCCGAAAGCGCCGGGTGCCAGCGAGCAACAAAGTGCCACGGCTAGTAGCCCAAAGACAAACGCATAGCTGCATTTTCTCATTCGATAACTGCCTCGCCGGCTGTCCTCGTCGCGGCCAGTGCAGCCGTCACCTGCGAGGAACGCCGAAAGATTCTTGGTATTTCATGGAAGTCGATCCTTGCCATCGAGGGGAGCGATTCCGATAAGAATGTAATTCTGTGGCTGGCACCGGGATAGAGTACGGAAGTCATGGGGGAAAACCCTTAGGCCTGCCGTGGGGTCGGCCGAAGCTTATGCCCGCATGCCTTAGGGCTGCCCGATTCCGAGATCGGCAGGGAATCACTGGGAACGGCAAGGGAAGCGGGCTCGACTTCAGAGGGGAGCGGAATCGCTCTGGCCATGGTGCAGGAACTGGTCAAGCTTCATGGCGGAAATGTGCGCGTGGAGAGCGCGCTTGGAGAAGGCAGCACTTTCACTGTGAGCCTGCCACTCGGGAGCGCACACTTGCCGGCGGATAGGATCGGGGGAACGCGCACCATGGCTGTATCCCCGGCTGCGGTCGCGCCGTTCGTAGACGAAGCCCATCGCTGGCTTCGCGATTCCGATACTCCAGAGATCACGGACAAGGTTCTTCCCGCCGACCAGTTGATACCCATTCCTCCCCGCTGGCGAACGCAAACACCGGCGCCGAGACACGTCCGCATATCCTCGTTGCCGACGACAACGCGGAGATGCGCCAGTACCTTGTGCGATTGTTGGCGGAACGGTACTACGTAGAGGCGGTTCCGGATGGACAATCTGCCTTGGCGTCGGTGCGGGAGCGGTCCCCTGAACTGGTTTTGACCGACGTGATGATGCCCAATCTCGACGGCTTTGCTCTGCTGCGCCAATTAAGGTCAGACCCCAAAGCCAGGACAATTCCCGTCATCGTGATTTCTGCGCGCGCGGAAACGGGTGCGACCCTGAGATGGATTCCAGGGCAAAAACTGCCGACAATCCCGGGGGTGCAAGCACCATTTTGGATCAAGAGCAGAGGCAGGGAGACAGCAAAACTAAGGCGGTTGCGCCGCAACCAGAGAGGTGCTAGGCTAGACGCGAATAAAAGGCGAAAGATCGCGAGGAACATTCGATGACCCCGTCCCCGCAGGCGCTGGTACCTAGATCCGGTATGACGGTCGAGACCGTCATACAGATCCTGGGAACGCTGGTTGGGCGCTACCGCAGTGACGAAGTGCTGACTGCGGTGAAACAGATGCAGGCCCGCGACGCCGTGTTTCGGCCATTACCGGACTGGGTGAGAGTCGAACTGTCCGGGGCATACCGGGACAAGGGAATCGAGAAACTGTATTCGCACCAGGCCGCGACCGCAGAACTGGTCCACAGCGGCAAGAACGTTGTCGTGGTAACGCCGACGGCATCGGGCAAGACACTCTGCTACAACCTTCCGGTGCTGAATGCGGTGCTCGAGAATCACGACACCCGTGCTCTCTACGTATTTCCGACCAAAGCGCTGGCCGAAGACCAACTCGCGGAATTGCATGACCTTGCCCAACGACTCGACGACTGTTTTGGAGTGTTCACCTATGATGGCGACACACCGAGCGATGCGCGCAAAGCGATCCGGGAACGCGCACATGTGGTTCTGACGAACCCGGACATGCTGCACACCGGAATTCTCCCGCAGCACACCAAGTGGATGCGGTTGTTCGAGAACCTGCGCTACATCGTGCTCGATGAGTTGCACAGCTATCGCGGCGTCTTTGGGAGCCATCTTGCCAATGTACTACGGCGATTGCGACGCGTGGCGCGGTTCTACGGTTCGAATCCGCAATTCATTTGCTGTTCAGCGACGATTGCCAATCCCGGCACGTTAGCCTCGCAACTGACCGAAAGCGAAGTCGAAGTGGTCGAGGACAATGGCGCGCCGTCCGGGGAGAAGCTCTTCGTTTTCTACAATCCGCCGATGGTCAATCGCAATCTTGGTATTCGGCGTAGCTATATCGGCGAAGCTACCCGCGTAGCCCAGGAACTGCTTGCCCGCAAACTGCAGACTATTGTCTTCGCCAATAGCCGATTGCATACCGAGGTTCTGCTCACCTATTTGCAGCGCGCGAATCCGCCGAAGCCTGGCCAATCGGAGCCAGTCCGCGGGTACCGCGGCGGGTATTTGCCGGGTGAGCGGCGCGAGATCGAGCGCGGACTGCGGGAGGGCTGTATTCGAGGAGTTGTGACCACGAATGCGCTCGAACTGGGCATCGACATCGGGTCACTGGACGCGTGCGTCATGGCGGGCTACGCGGGGTCGATTGCATCCACCTGGCAACGCGCCGGGCGTGCCGGCCGCCGCAGCGGAACATCCTGCGCGGTGTTCGTTGCGTCCTCCACGCCGCTCGATCAATTCATCGTGCAGCACCCCGACTACTTCTTTGGCAGCTCGCCCGAGCAGGCGCATATTCAGCCCGACAACCTCGAGATTCTGGTGAACCATTTGAAGTGTGCAGCTTTCGAACTGCCGCTCTCGCCCGATGAGCGGTTCGGCAACGTGGAGCTGGCCGAGCTCTGCGAGCGACTGACTGAAGCGGGATTCCTGCAGCGCAGCGGAGGCAACTGGCATTGGGTTGAGGAGGGCTATCCGGCGGATACGATCAGCCTGCGTGCCGTGACGTCGGACAATTTCGTCATAATCGACATCACGGGAGGGCGCGAGGGGCAGCCCGAAGTGATCGGAGAGGTAGATTTTTCGTCGGCACTGACCGCCGTTCATCCCAAGGCAATCTACCTCCATCAGGGGCAGCAGTATCACGTCGAGCGTCTTGACTTCGCCGAGCGCAAGGCATACGTAAAACCGGTGAACGTTGACTACTTCACAGACGCCGTTCGCTACACGCAGGTGAGAGTACTCGAAATCGCAGAAGAGAGCGGCATCCCAGGCCCGGCAGCAAGCGCGCATGGCGATGTGCTCGTCCGGTCGCAGGTGGTCGGGTTCAAGAAAATCAAGTTCTTCACCAACGAGAACGTGGGCTCCGGCAAGCTCGAATTGCCCGAAAACGAGATGCACACGACCGCGTTCTGGGTGACACTCGCCGACGATATGTTAGCGGCTCTGCCGTTCAGGCTTTCCGAGCGGCAGAACGGAATTTTCGGACTCGTCTATGCGCTCAGGTCGATGGCGGCGCTGCTGCTGATGTGCGACCGTCGCGACCTTGGCACCGCGGTGGGCGAGCGCCCTCCGAGCGCCGACGCCGACATTCAATGGCAGGAATTTGCGACCGTGCCGGACGGGGAACGGGAACTCTTTGAGCCCAATCTGTACCTGTATGACGCCTATCCCGGGGGGATCGGTTTCAGTGAACCGCTCTACCGCGCCTGCCAGGTGCTCTTCACGCGAACCCGTGAACTTGTCTCGGCTTGTGCGTGCGAAAACGGATGCCCGTCGTGCATCGGCCCCGCAGGGGACAGAGGCGAACGCTCGAAGGACGTAGTTTTGGCGATTCTTCGGCACCTGTGCTCCTGAGCTGCCCGAGCGCGTCTGGCTGCCAGTCGTGACCATGGCTATCCCATTCATACCGAGTCGCCCGAGCGCGGATCGCTTTGCCAGGTTGAAGGCGTTGCAGCGCCCATCGCCGCCGTTGTTATCGGCACACGAGCCCGAGCCCTTACCGGAGGCGGCTGGCGAACAACCCTTGCGCCCTGCTTCGGGTTTGGCGATTGGATCGGAGAGGCTGGCGCAGATTCTGGGGGCATCGGTAAAACGGAACGGCCACGGCGAGCATTTGTCCCTGCATTGTTGGCACGGTGGTCATGCTCGGTGTGCGCCAAATGCTGAGGCACTACGATTGCTCGCGCCGGGGGCTCCGGAAGACATCGCGGATACCGGGCAGTGGCTGTTTCTCGACACGGAGACGACCGGACTTACTGGCGGGACGGGAACGTATCCCTTTCTGATCGGTTTGGCATGGTGGGAGGGGGGAGGCCTTGAGGTCGAGCAGCTCTTCATGCGCGAGTACAGTGAAGAACGTTCGCTGCTCGCAGCGCTTTCGGAGCGGTTGGCGGAACGTACGGTCCTGGTCACATTCAACGGGAAATCGTTTGACTGGCCGCTGCTCGAAACCCGCTTTCGGATGACGCGAACCATGGCTCCGCCGGTACCGCGAGCTCACCTCGATTTTCTTCATCCGGCGCGAAATCTCTGGCGTCTGCGGCTGGGCTCGGTGAGATTGTCGCAACTCGAGCGTCATGTGCTTGGCTGGGACCGCGGCGCGGATCTGGTCTCGGAGCTGATCCCGAGAATCTATCTTGACTTTGTGCGCGGGGGGCAACCAGACCCGCTGGTCCCGGTTTTCGAGCACAACCAGATGGATCTGTGCGGGCTGGCGGGACTCTCGGCCCGTATCCTGTCGCTTCTCGGCGATGAGCAGGACTCCAGCCGAGACGGGCTGGAGTTGTACGGCGTGTCTCGAATTTGCGAGCGACGGGGAGAGCTCAAGCGCGCGCGCCAGCTCTACGAACAGTCGATTGGCCTCGTGCTGCCCGCGGAGACCGATCGCTGTGCGCGCATGGCTCTCGCACGACTGGCTAAGCGCGACAGGGACTTCGCGCGCGCACGAGAGCTTTGGGAAAGTACTCTGGGAGACACGCCCGAGGGCTACCATGCCTATGAGCAGCTGGCGATCTACTACGAGCACGAGGCTCGCGATCCGGGACAGGCGCTGGCGATCGCGCGTCAAGCTCTCGCCCAACTGCGTAGCGCCAACCAAGTGAAAACGATTGCCCCAGCCGCATATCGCAGGTCGAAGGCGCGGTTTGAACATCGGCTGGCGCGCCTCAAACGCAAGTCGGAAGGCACGCTGCTCGATAGGTTGGACCGAAAGCCTGCGTCCAACCCGGCCGCGCCAGGTGATGCGCGCCAGCCAATTCCGAGCCATTCTGGAGACTGGGTGGTGGGTTGGTGGGAAGGGGGAAGTCTTAAGCACTGACTAAGCAGCAAGAGGTGCGCTTAACCATCCCAACAGGAGAACTGCCCGGCAGGGTTCCGGTTGTTGCTTGGTAATTTCAGCCTTGTCTTTGGTTGCCTGGAAGCCAACGCCGGCGGTGCGAAACAGGCTGCGGAATGGGGAACTGGTCGGAGGGTCGGGCGGATCAGGCGGATCAGGCGGACTCTCGATTGACATTGCCACATTTTGTGCAGTAGGATTACCGCCACTTGAAAGTTGGACGCGCGGAGGCACCTCCCGGTCATGGGTGCTATCGGTAATACGCCGTTGTTGCCACAGCAGGCGATCCAGCTTGCGAGTCCGGAAAACACGCGACTGTTCTTCTCGGGCCCTCCGAAAGCCCTTACAGGTACGATTCCCCTCATTAACTCCAGCGCGGACAAGCAAAAGATTCGGTCGGTCACGGTTAGCGCCGGTGATCTTCTGGGAGCCGCCGGACTGCCGCTTCGTGAATTTTCCTTTTACGCCAAGCTGTACCCTGGCGAGCAGGCCAGCATTTCGGGAAGGATAATGCTCGACCGGCGAACCCGACCGGGCAGCCACGACATTAAAATCACGGTCGGCTCCACAACGCTGCCCGCAACCGTTTATGTAACGGAAGTGGTTGATCTGCGAATGCAGCCCCACGAGATAACAATCCTGGCCGGTTCGTCCAGTTCCTACACCAGAAAAGTTGTGATTGAAAACGCTGGGAACGTTGATTTACCAATTGGTGCAAGGTGCGAGGTTCCGCTATTTGATTCCTTCGATCTGGTCGGCAGCATGCTAACCGGTCTTCACAAAGCGGACAAAGCATCGGTCGAGTCGATGGTGAAGGGATTCCTGCGGGAATGGTCCGACCTTCAGGTCGGAACGCTGGTGATCAGCCGCGAACCGAAAATCCTTTCGCCCGGACAAAAAGTGACAGTCGATGTCGAGTTCCAGCTGCCGGCGGATCTGAAACCCCTTCGTCGTTACCGCGCGCATTTGCAACTTTACAATGCCAAGTTTTCGGTGGACGTTTATACGACCGCCAAAGTTGGGTCTTCCCGCAAACGAAAATCCTAAAGGAGTGCCCGGAGAAAATCCGGAAAGGAGTTATACATGCCCAGCAGCACCGTCAACGTGGACATCCCGAGCACCAATCCTTTCGTATTTGGCGGAGATGGAACGCCGATTCAGTCCAACACCGAACTTGAACTGACAGTGACGAAACCGATCGTGACGCACGGTACCAGTGAGTCTAAGGCCAAGCTTGACCTCAAGGTCGAGCCGCTCGATGTAAAAATTGAGCCACTGGATCTGAAGATTGAGCCGCTCAAGGTCGACACCGATTCGAAGATCGACGTCAAGCCGCTTGCGGTCGATTCCTGTGCGACCATCAGGCTGGCTCCTTTGCCCCCCATTCACGTCGAGCAGCCCTACTCCACGCACTTCGGGTTTACGTACATGGGCATGGAGCTGTTTGGCTTCACGATGTCGGGCAAATCCGGCATGTTTCTCAGTAGCCCGCCCAAGCCGCAGCATCACAGCGTGCATGTGGCGGAGCCCCATAAGTCCTGTGAAGACACGGGATCGGTCTCGCATCCCGGCCGCCACCGAAGCGGTCTTCGGGTACGCGTCAATGAAAAGTGAACGGGCGCCAGGCAGGTCGTTGGGCTCATGAGCTGGATCGCTAAAATAAGGAGACCTATATGCACGCTGAGCAACATCATCGCCATACGCATCCGGGTTGTCATGAGTCCCAGGCGGGCTACGCTCAGAGCCGGGGACCGGCGTGGTTCTACGGGTACTGTCACGACACGGGCAAGATGCGAATGATGGATTATCCCGACTATATGAACAACATGCAGACCGCCTACTCGAATCTTTACAGCGGAGGGGCCTCGGTGGCTCAGCCGTATCTCGATATGATGCAGGGTCGAGTTCCCGCGAGCGGTTTTCCGAGCGGTCCCAACTACCAACGCGACAGAGGTCGCCATGGGGGCTGCGGTTGCGGGTGCGACTGTGGCCAGGAGTGCCACGATTGTCACTGTTCCTGCTGCGTACGTTGCGCTGACGTGCTTGAGTACACGCGGTGCGGCGAAGTGCGCCAGATTCCGGTCACCTTCGAAAATGAAACACGCCGGGAACGCGACGTTAAGCTTCAGTTGGGCGCCTTTGCCACCGAAGGCGGCAAAGAACTGGGCTGGCATGCGACCCTTTCTGAAAGCGAGTTCAAACTGCCGCCGTGCGGAGAGAAGACCGTCCTGGTCAGCGTAACGGTGGATTGCGAAAAGCTGGCGGGCCGCCCGCTCGACAGGCAAGTACCCGCGCCCGCCGTGCATTCATGTGTTGTGGCTTATGCGACGCTGTCGGCGGAAGGCTGCACGATCTGTCCGCTGGTGATCGCCGTAGCGGTCCTGCCAAATGATTGCGGAGCGTACCACGCCGGATGCGGGCACTGCTGCTGCTAGTCCGCTTCGGAGAACGATTTCACAGCCGCTCGGCACGCAGCAGCCGGTATTGCCAGGCTCCGGATTGCATCTGGTCGTAAACGGCCGAGCCGCGCACCGCGAGAAAGTTCTCGATCATCGCATCCTTACCTCCGAAAGCTTGCGCTCTTGTGGTGGCTACCTGGTCGCAGGAGGAAAGAACATTGGATGTAATGTCTCGCTCCGATGCGATCCGAAAACCAATCCCCAGAAGGGCCCGCAACTCAAGCCAGCGCGCGACCGGCAGCAGGTCCGTGTAGAGGAACCAGCCGCTGGACAAGAGCACACGCCGAACCTCGGCGAAAAACGCGCGCAGGTTGGGATAAGTGTGGGAGGACTCGATGTTGGTGACCACTTCGAAGGCGCAATCCTCGAAGGGCAGATGCTCGGCGTCTCCGATTTCGAAGCGAACGGCTCCTCGGTGGGTTTTGCGGCAAAAAGCCACCGCTTCCGGCGCCAAGTCGACACCGCTGGCTTCGGCTCCGAAGCGATCGGCCAGCAACGCGACTGTTCCCCCCCGGCCGCATCCCACATCCAGCACACGCCGCCCGTGCAGGGAGATATTTCCGATCAGTTCGAAGGCGAGCCTGACCGAACTCGGGTTGAAGACATGATCCGGCACTTCGAAGCGCGCCTCGTCGCCGTTGCCCAGACTGACGTAGCCGTAATTGAGAAAAAAGGACGCATCACCCACGCCCGACTGTTCGAGACGCCGCGTCACATCGTCATAGAACTCGCGGTAATGCACCTTCGCGGCAATATCCGGCGCTTCTCCCTGGAGATCGGGAACGTGAAGCCCGCTGGTCTCAACGATGGGCAGCGCGGCGGGCGTGTCGTCAGCTCCGCCGCCCTTTCGAGTTCTGTCCACAAGCGTCGCTAGTTCTGCCACTGTGGGCGCTTGGAACAACTTCAGCACCGGCATCTCGATCTGAAAACGGTCGCAGATCTCCGATGCAATCTGCGCAGCAAGCAGCGAATGGCCTCCCAGGTCGAAAAAGCGGTCGTGAATCCCGATCGAGTCCAGCCCGAGCTGCGATCCCCAGATCTCCGCCAGTTGGCGCTCAGTCTCCGTGCGCGGTTCTACAAAGGGCGTGGCTAAGTTTGGACGGTGATGGCGATCAACAACGGTTCCTTTCTCAGGGGTCGCGTCGCCGTGACGAACCCATGCCTGGAGCCGATCCGCGAGGTTGACAACCACCAGCACGCGAGAACCTGCGGGCGCCGCGAGTATCCTTAGGAACGCTTGAGTTCCCTCCGCGGGTTTGATGGCGAGGGGCATGCTCGCACTTTGGGCCTCGGCTGCATTGTCCCATGCATCCCAGTCGATGCTGAGCCAGTCTGCCCCTCCTTTGACAGCGAGAGCGTCGAGCATGGAGTTGGCACCGGCGTATGCGGCCAGGCCCAGCCCGCCCAAGACCGCAGAAATCGAGGAATGCAATACCCATCGACGGGGTTCGCGGCCGCGCAGCGCATTCATCAGATGAAAAAGGCCGCGCAGTTTTGGCGAGAATTGTGCCTCCACGACCGCCAGGTCAGTATCCGCCGCCGAAGCGAAGGCGGCGGCATCGATCCTGGCCGCACCATGCACCACAAGATCGATCGGTCCGAAACGGGCAATGGCGGCGTCGACGGCCGCATTCACTTCCTCGGCCTGGTTGAAGTCCGCCTTGAGCACCAAAACTTCATCGCGTTGCGCGCGCATCGCGCCCAGCCTTCGCAAGAGGATGCGCTGTTCGGCAGAGGTTGCCGGGTCTTCGCTCTTGGACACCCACTGGCTGGCATCGGGCAACGCAGACCGGCCCACAAGGATAAGCCGTGCGTGCAGATCTTGAAACAGCCCTTCGGCCAGGCTCAATCCCATATGGCCCAGACCCCCGGTGATCATCACCACCGGCTGCTTGGGCAAATTCTCTGGGGTCTTGGCAGAGCGGATGACCAAAGGCTCGAAGGTTTCAACAAACCGGCGGCCGCCCCGCATGGCGATCGCCGGCTCTGGCGCTCCAGCCGCGAACTCGGAAACCAGCAGACCCGCCACGGACGGATCAGCATCCACGTCGACGTGGGTGACACGAAGCCCGGGATGTTCTTGTGGTAGTACTCTCGCACACCCCACGCCCAGCGCTCTGGCCGGATCGATCGGATCATGGTCGAGCACTCTGGTCGTGCCGCGAGCTACCAGCAGCAAGGGAAGTGGTCGGACCGTAGGCTGGTCGCTAAGCGCGTGTGCAAGCCGCATGGGAGCCAGTAGCGTGACCACGGCGGCGCTATCAAGATCAGTTAGGCCCGAGGGGGTGAGAGGGGAAGCCGTCCAGCAATCGATCACGCCGGACAAGCGGGTGCCAGTGGCGCAGACTTTCGTAGCAAGTTGCCGAAACCCGTTTGGTTGCCCGGGATCGAGGGTGTACTCGTCCTCCCTGATACACGCAAACCCGGTGCCTTGTCTGACGATGATCGGCTGACAGGCGCGAGCGGTAAGCTCATTGATGACGGTCGCGCCCAAAAACCCCTGGTCATCAAATACGAGGACTCGCCGACCGCTGGGTGAAACTGTCTGGTCCGGCCGATTGCTACCAGCGAGCGCCGCCTCGTGCCAGAAAACCCGGTAAAACCAATCTGCGGTGTCGCGGAGTTGCTGCGGCGCTGCGGCAGTGTCCGGCCGAGTGCCAATCCAGTAGCTCTGGCGCTCGAATGGATAAGGGGGAAGACTGACCCGCAGCCGGCGCTGGTTGCGATGGAACGCCGTCCAGTCTGCGGCGGCCCCGTGTGCCCAGAGTTGACCGAGTGCTGCGAGCATTTCTTCCGTATCGGTTCGCTGGCTGTCCGGGACTGGAAGCGATGTAACGAAAACAGGCCGATTGCCATTGCTGGTGGCGATGTCGTTGGCGGCGTGTTCGGCAACCCTTTTCGTGACTTGGGTGGCGAAGGTGGTTAGGGCGTTACCCGGACCGACCTCGAGATAAACCGGATTCTTGCCCGCCGGGCAATTCGGGTTCATCAGTGAGCGCACGCCTTCGGCGAAACGCACGGTGGACCGCAACTGTGCGCTCCAGTATCCGGGCTTCGTAACCGACCCGTCTGCCCACCCGCCGGTCAGTGTGGTCACAAATGGCGTGGTCGGCTCCGACAGCTTGACGCGAGAGACAAAATCCTCGAACTCAGACAATATCGGGTCCATCATGGACGAATGGAATGCGTGTGAAGTGTGAAGCCGACGGGAGGGTATCGACTCCCTGGTGAGTACCGTTTCTACGCGTTCGATCGCAGGGCTCGGTCCGGAGAGAACGGACAAGCTCGGCGCGTTGATCGCAGCCAGCGATACTTCTCGGTCGACGAAACGCTCGATGCTCTCCGCTGGGCTCATTACGGCCAACA
>Ga0187851_10003478_pt1 | contig 13166 bp, 9 predicted proteins | sample June2016WEW_6_10_FD_132997 | JGI IMG/M metagenome (GOLD analysis project Ga0187851, IMG submission 132997) | Peatland microbial communities from SPRUCE experiment site at the Marcell Experimental Forest, Minnesota, USA - June2016WEW_6_10 | ecosystem: Environmental > Terrestrial > Soil > Wetlands...
AGTTCTTCGGTTCCTCAGTTCATCGGTTCCTCGGTTCGCGGGAACCGGCGCTTGCCTTGGAACCGAAGAACCGAATAACGGGAGAACCGAAGAACGTTTTTATGCGCTACTTATGTATCCACGGCCATTTTTATCAACCACCGCGCGAGAACGCTTGGCTGGAGGCCATCGAGCAGCAGGATTCCGCCTATCCCTACCACGATTGGAATGAGAGAATCACATCGGAATGTTACGCTCCCAACGGCGCTTCGCGCATTCTCGACAGTGAAAACCGCATCATCAAGATAGTTAATAACTACGCCAGCATCAACTTCAACTTTGGACCTACCCTGCTTTCCTGGCTGGCGGAAAAAGTACCGGAAACGTACCGCGATATCCTGGCGGCTGACCGCATTAGCGCCCAGCGCTTCTCCGGGCACGGATCGGCCATGGCTCAGTGCTATAGCCACATGATCATGCCGCTTGCCAACTCGCGCGACAAGTTCACTCAGGTGTATTGGGGCATCCAGGACTTTCGGTTTCGTTTCGGGCGCGACCCGGAAGGCATGTGGCTGCCCGAAACGGCAGTGGATTTGGAAACCCTGGATATCATGGCCCAGCACGGCATCAAATACACGGTGCTAGCTCCTTCGCAAGCCAAATCCATGGATGGCGAGGATGTCAGCGATGGCCGCATTGATCCTACGCGCGCTTATAAGCTCAACCTGGAATCGGGCCGGGCTATCGATCTGTTCTTTTACGACGGACCCATTTCACGCGCCGTCGCCTTCGAGGGCTTGCTCAACAACGGGGAGAACTTCGCCCGGCGTTTGTTGACCTCCTTCAACGATCAGCGCGACTGGCCCCAACTGGCCCACATCGCTACCGATGGCGAAACCTACGGCCATCATCACCGATACGGCGATATGGCGCTGGCCTATGCGCTCGGTTACATCGAGTCCAAAGGCCTGGCGAAGATCACCAACTACCCCCAATTTCTGTCGCTCCATCCACCCGAGCATACCGTCGAGATTTTCGAAAACACCGCCTGGAGCTGCGTGCACGACGTGGGACGCTGGAGCAGAAACTGCAGCTGCAATTCCGGCGGCCATGGCGACTGGAATCAGGAATGGCGCGAGCCTTTACGCGTCGCGCTGGACTGGCTGCGCGACGAAGTTGCGCCCCATTACGAAAAAGCAGCGGCTCGCTATCTCAAGGACCCCTGGGCCGCGCGTGACGATTACATCGACGTGATTCTGGACCGCTCGCCCGAGAGCCGGGATCGCTTCGGGGCACGCCATTTCCGGCGCAAGAATCTGCAACGAGCCGATCGCGTCCACGTGTGGAAGCTGCTTGAGCTGCAGCGCCACGCCATGCTCATGTACACCAGCTGCGGCTGGTTCTTCGATGAGCTTTCCGGGATCGAAACCGTGCAGGTGATCCAATACGCCGGCCGCGTGGTTCAACTGGCCGAGGAGTTGTTCGACGATTCCGTCGAGCAGCATTTCCTCGGAAAGCTGGCGCTCGCCAAGAGTAATGTCCCGGAACACCGGGACGGCGCGAACATTTACAGTACTTTAGTGAAACCCGCCATGGTGGACTTGTTGAAGTTGGGCGCCCACTACGCCATTACCTCATTATTCGAGCAGTTACCCGAGAATGCGCGAGTTTATTCCTATGAGGTGGATAGTAAGGACTACCGCTTGAAGCGATCCGGGAAAATGCGGCTGGCCCTTGGCCGGGCGCGCTTCAATTCCAGGATTACCCAGGAATCCGAGATGTTGATGTTCGGCGTGGTGCACTTCGGGGATCACAATTTGCACGGCGGCGTCTCCATGTTTTCGAACGACGAAGGCTATCGGGACCTGGGCAAGGCCGTCCGGGATGCCTTCATACGATCGGATGTTCCGGATACCATTCACCTCATCGATCAGAGCTTCGGAGGCCATACTTACTCGTTGCGGAACCTCTTCCGCGATGAACAGCGCAAGATTCTGAACGAAATCCTTAAACCTGCGCTGCGGGGAATCGAATCCGCCTACCGGCAGCTTTACGATAACTACGCGCCGCTGCTGCGTTTCATGCACGATTGCCACATTCCGGTTCCCTACGCGATGAAGATTACCGCTGAGATTGCGTTGAACGGCATGTTGCGCCGCGCTTTGGAATCCGGCGAGCTGAATCTGGAGCTGATCCAGAGCCTTTTGGAGGATATGCGAACTGCGAATGGGGCATTGGACGAAACTTCACTTGAAATGACTTTGCGGCGGCACCTGGAGCGCAACGCACAACATTTTTTTCAGAACCCGCTTGAGCTGGAGCATCTGGTTAGGCTTAGGCACCAGCTCATCTCGGCGAGATCATTGCCATTGCCGCTGAATTTGTGGTCGCTCCAGAACCTTTGCTACGACGTTCTGGAAAAAGTGTATCCGGAGATGTTGGAAAAAGGGGAAACGCTGTGGGCGGTGGAGTTCCGGGAATTGGCGGAGCTGCTGTCGTTGAGAATCTGAAAAGCCGTTTCTCGTTTCTGGTTTCTGGTTCGCGTCGATCAGCGCTCGGCCTTGCGGCCTGCTTCTTTGTCAGGAGGCAGCAGCCCTTATTTTTGTGCCTGCGGACGTACAGCAACCATTAGATAAAGGTCGGCCTCCTTGGGGCCGTAGCTGAATGCCGCATCCGGCATACGGTTTACAAAAGGGTCGTCGCACGATAGCACGCAGAAGCCAGCTTGCGTGAGCTCTGTCCTCAATAGTTCAGGATCAATTTCGTGGATCTTCAGTTGATCGGCTCTCGATTTCTGCCGATAGGCCGGCAAGCTGTAATCGGCGATCACCAGCCGGCCGCCAGGTTTCAATGATTTCAGCATCTGCTCACACGTGGCTTGATACTTTTCGAAGTGGTGATATGAATTGACAACTAACACGGCAGCGAGCGAACCGGGCGGAAGCTTGGGATTGTCGTCTTCTCCTTTAACGACGTCCACGTTGGGAAGATCGAACAGCTTGACTCTCAAATCCAGGCAGCGGAGCGCTGGAGCCCAGATTTCTTCTGCGAATACCTTTCCAGTAGGCCCCACCATCCTGGACAAGCGCATGGAATAGTAGCCGGCGCCCGCGCCCACATCCGCTACCCAATCTCCGGGAGAGGCTTTAGTGGCGCCGACGAGATCGGTCGCCCGTTGCAGCGCTTCGCGGTTTTGGTCGCCCGATTGGAAATCCTCGAGCGTTGAGGGGTTTCCAGGATTAGCTTCGCGCTGCTGGGAAAAGGCTGCCGCCAGCGCAATCAACACAAGAGAAAGTCTCGCAGTATGTCCCATTAGTTCCTCGCTACGGTTCCTCAATCTTGAGAAACCGGTTCCGCTGTAACATTCGTTAGCTTCTGCACGGTGCCGCGCGGCCACCGGATCTCGACTGAGCTAGTCTGCTGCGCGATACTAGCGAACCGCAGCCGCTTATTAGCAGCAAAAAGCGCAGAGACATGCGAATACAATGAAAAACCGCAATTTGTATTATGTCAAGGCTCGATAAACGACATCTTGGCTTTGATCAGAACCAGCAGCCACCATTGCAGGGTGAGTATCGGCAATCGCCAGGTCCAACGAAGGCGCGCGAGCTCCAATGCCACCGGAACCACTAACAGAGGCTGCAGGAATAGCCACACCCGGGCTGTCTCGCCGCGTAAGAGTCCGGATACGTCTACAGTCACGATGGTTGCCAAGCCGATCAGCGTAAGCGCCATCCTGTTTGGATTCTTCTTGAATTCCTCGCGCAGCTTGCTCAGGTGAATCCAAAGAATCGGAATGGCGATGATCCCGGCGGCCAGCGCGAAATCATACAGATCTGGAAGGATGAAGACGATGTAGGGACGATTCAGCCACCGAGCAGTTGCATCTTGCAGCGCTAAGGCATGACGAAGAGCCGCGGGAAGGTTATAACCTGTGGCTGCCCAGAGCACCAGATATAGCGATGCGGCGGCGATCAAAGAAACGGCGGGAGCGCGGATAGCCGTGAACGCCGCCGTGCCGGTACGGCCTTCTCGCCACCACCACCACAGGCTGTAGTACAGAAGGAACGCCCCGATGGTCAAAAGATTGTACGCAAAGAAACTTGCTGCGAACAAGACGGCCCCTAAGGCCGGGGCGTAACCGTACCACGCACTCGATGTGTTCAATGCCTTCACAAATGCGAGGATCGCGAGCATCGAGAAAATCGGATAGACTTGGTCCAACTCCGGAAAGAAAACCGTCAATCCAGGCAGCAGCGCGTAGAAGCCGCTGGCCAGCAGGCGCACACGGCGATCGGTGGTCCAGAGTCCCGCGAAGTGGTACATCACCACCACTCCGAAACTAGCTATGAGACCTACTGCGATGCCGCCCAGGAAAGCGCCCGCATCCTTGCCGAATAGCGTCGCAAAAACCCAGTAGAAGAGGATGGGACCGGCCGGATGGGATGTCGAATGTCCGGTGAGACTTGCCTGCTGAAACTTCGACATCCAGTCCCTTAGGTTATGGATGTTGAGCGCGTCCGTGAAATAGGAGGTGGCGTCGGCGGAGGATACGATCTGCAGAATACGCTCGGCCCCTCGCGGGTCGGCGAGCACGCTGAACAGTTGGAGGCAGAACTGCGCTAGGGCGACAGCGGCTAGCCAGAACCAAATGGGCACACGCGGCATGACGCGATCCGAGTTCCACAAAACCAACACGATCAGTAGAAATGGCGCCAGCAGTGCGAGCCCCATCTGGATGGTCCCGAGATCCTGCCAGGGCCATCCCCACTTCGTGATGCTGGCGAAACCGTTGAGCGGTCCCAATTCATAAATCACTCCCAGCCCGAACACCACTCCTATGGCCAGAATCACGCCAAGTTGCCGCACGGTCAATGCGGTCTTATCGTCCGTTGGAAGCGCCGCGCTGACTGCGGCCGGCTTCGGCGCTTGTGCTTGGCGCTTCTTTATTACACGCTTTCCGCTCACGCCTGATTATGATAACTAGGATCTCGGAGAACTCACAAGAGTGTGGGGCGGGCTGGCATCCTGCGCGGCGGTTGGCTGCCTCCGCTGTAGTGCGTGGCAGGCCGATTGACAATCGCCCGCAGCTTACCAAGCTGCCCCACGGGAGAATGCTACGATGGGCATTAGATCCGCGCCCGTAGCTCAGCTGGATAGAGCGATTGGCTTCGAACCAATAGGCCGGGGGTTCGAGTCCCTCCGGGCGCGCCATTGCTCAGGCGACCGATGCATTTCCACACGCGGACCAACTGCCACCGTCTTGCGCTCCTGATCTTTTCCATTTCGCTCGCCAGCGCTCAATCCAGACGCCCTGAAGTTCCTTACGTACCCACCACGGACGAAGCCGTGGACGCGATGTTGAAACTCGCGGATGTGAAAAGCACCGACGTGGTTTACGACCTCGGCTGCGGGGATGGCCGGATCGTGATTACGGCAGCCAAGCAGTACGGGACGCACGGCGTAGGAATCGACATCAACCCGCAGCGTATTAACGAAGCGCGAGAGAACGCCAAGAAGGCGGGCGTCGAAAATCTGGTCCGGTTCGAAGAGAATGATCTGTTCAAAGCCGACATCCGCGACGCCACGGTTGTCACTCTATTCCTGCTTCAAAGGGTCAATCTGCGTCTGCGTCCAAAGTTGCTGAAGGATTTGAAACCAGGTACCCGGATCGTTTCAAATACGTTCGACATGGGCGATTGGAAGCCGGACAAGGAAGAGACTTTGAAAAGCGGCGACACGGAGCATGGGCTTGGCCTGAGTCACCAGATTTTCCTATGGATTGTCCCGCCGCGCGATCAGAAGTAGCCCATCCTGCTGACAGCATCAAACAAACTGAACTAATCTAAGTATGAAGACGTTTCCATTCAGGAGACGTCCAACTTGATTCCGAGGTGAATGGTACAGGTGAAGAACTGGTTGCTGATTGCGCTTCCAACATTACTGACCATCGCCGTGGCCGATCGCGCCGCGGCACAGACCACACCACCGGCCGGTACGCCGCCAGCCGCGAGTGTCCCGACCCCGGTGCGCCGACCCGGAGGATTGGTTCCGGGCCAAAAGCGTCCACCGGGTGATCCCGTACAGATCGCGCGCGGGAAAACGCTGTATGGCATAAGTTGCACCAGTTGTCACGGCGCGGATCTGAGAGGCGGTGATCTGGGTGGTCCCAACTTGCTGCGCTCGCAGGTGGCCCTCAGCGACCAGGATGGCGAATTGATTGTCCCCATCATCCAGGGCGGCCGTCAGAACGCTGGGATGCCCGCCGTGCCCATGAGTCCCGCGGACGCGAAAGCCGTGGCCGCTTATATCCGGGGCGAAGTCGGCACCATCGGAACACAGGGCAAGCCCCCATCCATCGGTAAAGCGGCTCCGAGCGTTCTGGTTGGTGACGCAACCGCCGGGCAAGCCTACTTCGCAGCGAAATGTGCTAGCTGCCATTCTCCCACCGGCGATCTCGCAGGAATCGCGACGCGCGTCTCCGATCCCAAGGCGCTGCAGAACGCGTGGGTTGCGGGTGGGACCCGGAATCGCCGTTTCGGACCCACGCTGGGCGCGCCAGGCTCACGGCGCACCGTCATGGTGACTGTCACCGAGCCCTCCGGAGAAAGCGTGGAAGGCCGGCTGGTTCGAATCGACGATTTCCTCGTCACGGTCGCGCTGGCTGATGGAATGTCGCGCACTTTCCGCAGGGAAGGCGATGTCCCAAAGGTAGATGTACATGATCCGATGAAGACGCATCGCGATCTGCTGGCCGTGTACACCGACAAAGACCTGCACGATGTAACTGCGTATCTGGTGACCTTGAAATGACAACCAACAAACTCATATTGTGCGGAGCGCTGTTGCCGCTCACTCTGTTCGGGCAGGGTGGCGGCGTGGCGCCCTCAGAGCTCCTCAAGCCGCTCAAGGATTCTTGGCCCACCTACAGTGGCGATTACTCCGGCAAACGTTACAGCGCGTTAACACAGGTCGATCAGTCGAACGTGATGCATTTGACGCTGGCCTGGACGACGCGCGTGACGCCTGGCCAGACCTCTGGCGGCAGTGGCCGAGGTGGGCGCGCCCCTGCACCGGTCATCATCGGCGGCGAAGGTCCCGGCGACATCAACGTGGGTGGCGGCACCATCAAAGCCTCGGCGCTCGAAGTGGATGGTGTTTTGTACTTCACCATGCCGGACAATGCCTGGGCCGTGGATGCCCGCGACGGCACGGAGCTGTGGCACTACTTCTGGAAAACCAAAGGCGGCACGCACATCGGCAATCGCGGACTCGGGATGTGGAACAGCTACCTGTTCATGGAGACTCCGGACGATTACCTGGTCTCGCTCGATTCAAAGACGGGCAAGGAGCGCTGGCACAAAACCATCGCCGATCTTGCGCAGGGATATTTCTCTACGCCGGCTCCGGTTGTAGTCGGAAACCATGTGTTGGTCGGAACCGGCAATGATCTCGACGCGCCCGGGATGCTGCAATCATTCGATCCGGAAACGGGCGACCTGCAGTGGAAGTTTTATACCGTGCCGATGAACCCGGGCGATCCGGGATTGAACACGTGGGCCAGCCTCGACGCAGCCCGCCACGGTGGTGGCCAGGCTTGGGTACCGGGCGTGTATGATCCCGATACAAAGCTTTACATTTTTAGCACCGGCAATCCAACGCCCGCGTTTACCACGGGCACGCGCGGTGAGGGAGACAACTTATTCACCTGCGCGATCGTCGCTCTCAACGTGGACACCGGAAAGATGGCTTGGTATTACTCCACATCGCCGCATGACATGCACGACTACGATTCCGCCCAGACCCCGGTTCTGGTGGACGGAATGTTCAACGGCAAAATGCGAAAAATGATATTGACCGCGGCACGTAACGGTTACTGGTTTACAATGGATCGCGTAACCGGCGAGCACCTGGTGACCAGCAAATACGGGCTGTTGACGAACTGGTCGAACAAACTCACCAATGCCGGCGGTCCGTTCCCTGATCCTGGGAAAAACGCGACCGTTGGAGGCTCGCTAGTCTCGCCCACCTCCGATGGCACCACCAACTGGGAGCCGCCCTCCTATTCGCCCGATACTGGTCTGTTCTATGTTGCGGAGTCCGACGACTACTCCATCTTTTACCTGACCGACTTGGATCCACGCGGATCGATGGGTCTGGGCGGCAAAGACGAAGTCCAGGTCGGATCCGGCGGAAGCTTCCTGACAGCCATCGACTACCGGACCGGCGAGGTGAAGTGGCGGCGTCCTTATTACGGCCAGGGCGGAGGTGGCGGAATGTTAACCACGGCGGGCAAGCTGCTCTTTGCCGGAGATGGGGCGGGCAACTTGGTGGCGCATGATGTGGTCACCGGAAAACCGCTCTGGAACACGCGCATCGGTTGGGTTACAAATCCCGCTCAAACGTACATGCTGGACGGCCGACAATATGTAATCGCGGCCACTGGCGACACCCTCTGGGCCTTCGTTCTTTACTAAAACGCCCCTCGGCTGAAACCGCTTACCCCTGAATCACGTCCACTTGGACATGCGCGGCTTTTCGGCGCAAATAAAAGGGGTAGTTTAAAGTGAAACGAACGTTCCGTTGTATTCCCGTATGTTTGCCCGTACTTTCTTTATTCGCGTTGTGCCTGCCATTCGCCGGCGCGCAGAGCGCATTTGATATTAACCTGGGATTCGGCAGTCTTCATGATTCGGCCACTGGCAGCGGCCTGGATAACTCATCCGCGCTCATTCCGTTTGGCACCTGCACGCCTGGATCCACCGACACGAACTGTCAAGCCACCGGCAAGCTTGGTGGATTTTTTCTTGGCTTCGGAGGCGATATCATGTTCACCCATCATTTCGGCGGTGGGTTTCAGGCCAGTCTCCAGCCGGCGCAGAGCGGTTACGGACCGCTCGACTACCGCCAGGCCTTCTACGACGTGAAGGGCATTTACGCGCCAATTAATCGCAAGCGTGCCGTGCTGCAATTGATGGGCGGTATAGGCGAGGCCAGAACCAGCTTTTCATTCAATCAAAGTGGCTGTATCGGCACCGCCGTTTGTACCTCGCAAAATGAGCCGGTGGGAGCCGCGAATCATTTCGATGTCAACTTTAGCGCGGGCGTGCAGATTTTCGTGACCGAGCACATATTCATCCGTCCGCAATTCGATTTTCATTACGTGCCCGGCTTAACGAACCAGTTTGGGAGCGACGCCGTTCCAGGTGGATCGGTATGGGTGGGCTATAACTTCGGAGAACGATAAAAACCGGTTTCTGGTTTCTTGTTTCTGGTTTCTTGTTCTCGAGCGTTCGGTGAAGCAACCAGAAACGAGAAACCAGAAACCAGAAACGGTTTTCACTCCGCCCTCAACGCGTCCACCGGATTCACCGACGCGGCGCGCCGCGCGGGAATAAAACTGGCCACCAGCGCCGAGATACCTAGCACCGCGGCCACACCGATCAGCGTTGGCACATCCCACGATTGAATGCCGAAGAGCAGCTTGCGCATCAGCGTGGTCGCGGCCAGCGAGCAGAGCATGCCCGCGGCAATTCCGGCGCAGGTCAACCAGCCCGCCTCTTTCAAAATAAGCGCATACACGCTATGGGGTTCCGCGCCCAGCGCCATCCGCACTCCGATTTCTCGCGTTCTCTGGCTCACCGAATAGGCGATCACGCCGTACAGCCCGACTACGCCGAGCAGTAATGCCAAGGCCGCGAATCCGCCCACCAGCCAGGCTGAGGAGCGATGCATATAGGCGGATGTAGAGTTCTCAATTCTTTCGCGCATGGTCGACACGTCAAACGTTACGATGCTGTGATCGATATCGTGAATGGTTGCGGCCAGCGCCGGAAGCGTCGACTGCTCGGACTGCGAAGTTCGAATTGCCAGCTCGAAATAATTGCCCGGGTTCTGGTTAAACGGAAGATATTCAGCCGGCCAGATCTCCGCATCGAGTGAGCCCTCCCGGATATCGTCCACCACTCCGACGATCTGGCGCAACGACTTAGGCGACAGTTGCAAATCGCCGATCTGCTTGCCGATGGGATCCTCGCCGGCGAAATATTTCTTCGCCAGCGCCCGGTTGATGATAACCACGTGGGGCTTGGATTCATCTTCGGCGTCGCTGAAGTAGCGGCCGCGCAACATTTTCGTGCCCAGCGTTGCGAAGTAATTGGCGCTCACGTCCCGCTCGTTCACTTCATTGTGCTCGCCGTTGTAGGGCTTTCCCACAAACCGGATCCAATCCGTGTTGCCGTTGTAGCTCACCGGAAATACGCTGGTAGTCCCGGCAGATGTTACGCCCGGCAGGGTCAAGATGCGGCCGATCACCCGCCGCCCCAGCGCTACCGCCTGCGGATCCTTCCCGTAAGTTGAATCCGGCGCCGCTACCCGCAGCGTGGCCAGATGGTCCGGCTGAAATTGCAGATCCACATGCAGCAGGCGATACAGGCTCTGGCCAAGGAGCCCAGCGCCCACCAGCAGCACCATAGCTGTAGCGAGTTCCACCACGACAAGTTTGGAACCCAAGCGCCGCCACGTATTTCCCGCAGATCCTCGGCTACCCTCGCTGAGCCCCACCCGCATCTCATCGAAGGAGAGGCGCAAGGTGGGAGTGATGGCGAAGAGCACGGCCGCGATCAAGACAATCCCGCATCCGAATATCGATACGCGTAGATTGAATCCCAAGCCATTTAGAAACGGCATCCCCGCTAGCATATCTGCCGGAATCAGACGCGTGAGCAGCTTCATGGTCCAGTCCGCCGATGCCAATCCCAGCGTGCTCGCGGCCGCTACTAGAACCAGACCCTCCGTCACAAACTGACGGATCAATCGCACCCGCGAGGCTCCCAGCGCGCTGCGGACTGACATCTCCCGTCTGCGGCTCTCGGCGCGGACCAGTAGCAGACTCGCGACATTCACGCACGCGATCACGAGCAGCAATGCGGCGCCGCCCAACAGCATCAGCAAAATCGGACGAATGTCACCCACGATCACTTCAGTCAGAGCCACTACTGCCGCGCCCTGACCGTGGTTGGAATCGGGATACTGCTTCTCCAATTGACTTGCAATCAATGTCGTGTGTGCTTGGGCCGTCTGGATGGTGACGCCGTCCTTGAGACGTGCGAGACCATAAAGGTTATGGCAGCCTCGCCGCTTCTCGCAGGATCCCGTACCGTCCTCGATGGTCCAGAACTCCGCCGCTCCCATCGGAGCAAAATGAAAATCCGCGGGCAACACTCCGATGATCACGTAGGAATCGTTGTCGAGCGTTACCGTGCGTCCTAACACGTCGGGTTTTCCGCCGTACCGCTTCTGCCAAGCCGCGTTAGTCAACAATGCGGTGCGAGCCGCTCCTGGCCGATCCTCGCCCGCATAGAAATCGCGGCCCAGCGCGGGAGCAACGCCCAAAGTGCGGAAAAATCCGGCGCTGACCTGGCCTGCTCTCGCCGGCTCAACGCCCGATGGCGTGGTCAATATGTATCCGTTGTTGTGATACACCTCGAGCGACGTAAAAACTTTGTTGAGTTTCTTCCAATCCACATAATCGAGATAGGAAAGATTGCAGCGCGGGCAAAGCGGGATATGTTCGTACACTCCTAAAAGTCTGGATGAATCCCGGTAGGGCAGCGGTTTCAACAGCGCCGCATCCACAAAAGCGAAAATGGCCACGCTCGCGCACATGCCCAGAGCCAGCATCAGAATGGCGGTCGCGGTGAATCCGGGATTCTTCCTGAGCTGCCGAAGCGTGAAGCGGAAATCCTGCGTCAGGTTGTCTATAAAATTCCATCCCCGCATGTCGCGACACTCCTCTTTTCTTTGTTCCAAATCTTGAAAGGCCTTGAGCGCGGCGCGGCGTGCATCTTCGCGGCTCATGCCGGCCGCTACGTCTTCATCAATTTGCCGGTCCAGGTGATAGCGGAGCTCTTCGTCAAGATCCTGCTCCACCTTCGCGCGCGAGAAGAGCGACCGAAACCGCATATACAAGATACTGGCCAGGCGCATCGCGGTTACCTCTTCTCAAACCTTCCCCACCACCAGCGCGATCGCCGTGGACAAACGGTCCCACTGCGCGGCTTCTTGCTCCATCGCCTTACGGCCAGCTCTCGTCAAGGTGTAGTACTTGGCGCGCCGATTGTTCTCGCTAATGGCCCATTTCGAGCTGATCCAGCCGTTCTGCTCGAGTTTGTGCAGCGATGGATACAGCGCGCCCTGCCCCACCTGCAGAACGTCGCCCGAGATTTGCCGGATGCGTTGCGCAATGGCCCATCCGTGCATGGGTTCGAGCGCAATTACCTTAAGGACCAACAGGTCCAGCGTGCCTTGCACCAGATCGGTAGGTTTGCTCAGGCAGCTCCTCTCAGTAACTGACAACAGGATATCCGATCGATGCGTCGAAAGCAATAGGCCGTAAAGCGCCCGGCTCGGAGTTCAAAATGAAAGTTCTATGCTTACTAAAACCGAGCAAGACGCCTGCATCTCAGCGCTGCGCCGCGCCTACGATGCGTTCAATTGCGGAGACATTGATCGAACGGTGGAGTCGCTCGTCCCCGATAGCCAACTGGCGGAAGGGCGGGACGTTGTCTCCATGCGTGCTTTCGCCGATCGGGCGCAGGGACTGCAATGGGTTGGAATCGAAGAGCGGGGCTAGCTCACGCGGACTGCAAAGCCACCAGCGAGTCTTGAATAGTAGGAGTCTTTCCCGCCTCGATATCTTTCCGGCGGATCTGGTGAAATTTCGTCAGAATCCCATTGGCCTTCGCAAGTGCCGCGATTCTCTCCGCAAAGGCGCTCAGCGTCACGCCCGGAATTGCATAGAGCGCAACATCGTCGGAGAGTACATCGAGATAAGCGCGAGCTCCGCAACATCCCAGGCTCAGCGCTGAACGGCCCGTATTCTTGGCCTGCGGGATGACGGCGCAAGCGGGACGCCCCATGGCCGGAGGCAGTCCGTTCTCTAGCTGCTGGGAAGCTTCTGAAAGAATCAACGTTTGGTCGGCGCGTACTAACAGCAATACGACATCCGGCTCCAGAGGAATCTTCGCCAGCGGCCCGTAAATCACGTACTTCGGCTTGGCTTGGAGAACCGGGATCATCTGCAAATCCTGTTCGCGAACGTAAGTCAAATCCGCGAAAACCTTCAGCGCGTCCATGAGATCGGTATTCGACGCTGGGCTCATCTCGAGATTGTGCGTATACTGCCC
>Ga0187851_10003480_pt1 | contig 13164 bp, 10 predicted proteins | sample June2016WEW_6_10_FD_132997 | JGI IMG/M metagenome (GOLD analysis project Ga0187851, IMG submission 132997) | Peatland microbial communities from SPRUCE experiment site at the Marcell Experimental Forest, Minnesota, USA - June2016WEW_6_10 | ecosystem: Environmental > Terrestrial > Soil >...
CCGCCAAAGGCGCCCGCCAAGTCCGCCGCCTTCCCGCTTTGCAGCAACACCACAATAATCAGGAAGATGCAGACCACTACGTGAAGAAGTAAAACCGCAATATACAACATCGTCGTATTTCCAGTTGGGAAATCCCAGTATAGGGGAGCGGCGTAGCCCCCGTCAAACCGCCTGGACGCCTCGCTGCGCCGCCGCTGAGGGCCGGCCGGCGTAATCCAGAAAAAGCTGCATGCCCTGGTAGTCGCGCGGACCCAGTTGGTGCACAATGCGCCGGGTCAGGTACTCGCGCACCATATCGGGGGCGAAGCCGCGGCTGGGGGCCTCGGCCGCGACGATCTCCTCCATGCGCTCGCGTCCGTACCGGCACGACTCCTGGAAAGCCTCTACCACCCTTGGAGTCACGGTATCCCGGCGGCCGGCCCACACGGCGAAGACCATGGGAAGGCCCGTCATCTCGACCCACTCGGCGCCGAGGTCGTAGACGTGGTAGGGCAGGCTGGCGGCGTCGACGCGCAAGGCCGAATCGCCGATCAGCAGGGCCGCGTCGGCGGCGCGCAGCATGGAAGCGAGGTCGGGCGGATGGGCCGCGATGGCCGGCGCGGCGCCATAGCGCCGCTCGAGCACCACGCGCGCCAGTTGAACCGAGGTGCGCGAACTGGAATCCGCGGCCAGGGTGCGGATTTCCCGGGCGGGCCGCGGCGAAATCAGCAGAATGCTCCGGACCGGCCCGTGGCAGGCGATGCCGGCGCCCGGAACCACCTCCAGATTCTGCCGGGTCAACTCAAAAGAGGGCACGATCCCAAGGTCCGCCCGGCCGGAAGCCAGACGGTCGGCGCACTCGGCGGGGATGCCGAACTCCAGGTCGAAGACGCCGCGCTGCGGACCGTGCAGCATGCCCCAGACCAGAGGAACGGTGTTCAGGTAGCTGACCGCGCAAACGCGGAGCCGAGGAGAATGAGCGGGATTCAAACTTCAGTGTAACGCGCGCGAAGAGGCAGGCTGGGAGGCTGCCTCTGGGTAAGGTTTGCCTAACCTGATTGGGAAACTGGGCATTACGCTTAGTACGGGGGGGCATATTCCCGACGCGCACATCCTCTGGTATTCTCAGGAGGAGCGCTCTCCGCGTCGCGCCCGCCTGGAAATCCGATGAAACACACATACGTTTTTGCCTCTATCATCAGCCTTGCACTGATAGGCGCGCCCGCGGCCTGGGCGCAGGTCAATCTGAATCCGCTGCCTTCGCGCCTCCTGGGGCGGCCCATAACGCCGCTAATGGAGCAATCGAGCACCTATTCCGCCAACCCCAACCTGGTGGAGGGCCGCGAACTGTACGAGCCCCTGGGCATCGCCATAGACAACTCGGGCGCCAAGCCGGGGATTTATGTGGCCGATACCGGCAACAACCGCGTGCTCGGCTGGAAGAACGCGGAGGCGTTCAGCAACGGCCAGATGGCCGATATCGTAGTGGGGCAGGTGGATTTCTGGACCACCTGGCCGCAAGGGCCCGGCGTCACGCCTTATGCGCCGGGGCAGGGAACCTCGCTGCAATCGGGGATGAGCAGCCCGACGGGGCTGGCGGTGGACGGGAACGGCAACCTCTACGTGGCCGATAGCGGCAACAACCGCATCCTGCGGTATCCCACGCCGTTCACCAGCCCCAACCAAATTCCGAACCTGGTCATCGGGCAGCCGAATTTCAATTCCCGGGCCGCCAACTGCACCGTCCCGTTGAGCGCTCAGGGCATATGCCTAGCAAGCGGGAGCACGTTGCTGCAATCCAACATCGCGATCGACGGCTCCGGGAACCTGTGGATGACGGACGCCGGCAACCGGCGGGTGCTGGAGTTCGCCGCGGCGGACCTTGCCAAGGGCGGGGGCGGACTCACGGCCGTTTTGGAAATCGGCCAGGCGGATTTCACTACCCTCATGACCAACCTCGCCCCCGGCGCCACGGGCGCCAACACCACGGCGAACCAGTTCGCGGTTCCGTCCGCCATCGCGTTCGGCCCCGGGCAAGGGTCCTGTCCGGGGTGTCTGTTCGTCTCCGACGCCGATCCCAACAGTCCCGCCCAACTGAGTCGCGTACTGGTATTCACTCCGCCCTTCACGAACGCCATGGCGGCTTCGCGGATTATGGGCGTGCCGCCGCTGACCGGGATTCCGACGCAGTTGCAGACCTACTCGATTGTGATGAACAGCCCCGAGGGGATTTTTTTCCTTCCCAGTGGCCAGATAGGCGTAGTGGATGCGGGCTATAACCGCATCCTCATCTTCCCGGCTTACACTCAGTGGCCGGCGCAATTGGTGCAGTTCTCGCCCTCGGCCATCGCCGTAGTGGGCCAGAATAACGACTTCACCCGCATCAACCCTAACAACGCGCCGCCGAACCCGACTTTCTACCCGCCGGCTTCGGCCAGCGTGTTCTTCCAGCCGGAGGCGGCGGTCCTGTTCAACAACGAGCTTTTCGTGGCGGACGCCGGGAACAACCGGGCGCTGGTGATGCCGCTTCAGAGTGCCTCGACGCCGCCCACCTTCGGCGCCGCGACGCGGGTGCTTGGGCAGTACCGCATGGATGCCGGCTCCATCAACCTGATTGAGGGCAAGGAACTGTATCTGGGCGAAGATTCCGGCATGGCGATCGACAACACCGGCGCCACGCCGCACCTCTATATAGCCGACCCAGGGAACAACCGGGTGCTGGGCTACAAGGACATTTACAAGGTGGCGGCGGGGCCCGGCTCGATGGCGGACATCGTCATTGGCCAGCCGAGCGGCCAGACGGGGTTGTGCAACTATCCAACCGGCGATCCCGGGCAGCCCACCAGTTCGAGCCTGTGCAGCCCGGTGGGCCTGGTGGTGGATTCCCAGGGCAACCTGTGGGTGGCGGACCGGGGAAACGGGCGCGTGCTGCGGTTCCCCGCTCCATTTTCGCAGACCGGTCAGCCGGTTGCGGACGTCGTCCTGGGGCAAGCTTCGTTCACCAGCAAGACCACCGACCCAACAGAGAGCACCATGGCCGCGCCCTACGGGCTGGCCATCACCGTGCCCATCAATATAGGATCCTCCCTGGAATCCCTCTTGCTGGCTTCCGACCAGGCCCACAACCGGATACTGGTCTTCCAGTCGGTGGGCGGCGTATTCCAGAGCGGCCAAGCGGCAGTCAAGGTGATTGGGCAGCCGGACTTCCATTCCTCCGTAGCGGGCAGCGACACCAGGTCATTCAACGCACCCCATCATATTGCGGTGGACACCTCCAGCCTGGTGTACGTGGCGGACACCGGCAACAACCGCGTGCTGATTTTCAATTCCGCGGACAAACTTCCCACCCAGCAGCCCACCGCCGTTTGGCCAATCACGGGCCTACACGCCCCCGAAGGCGTGTACGTGAACCCCAATACGGGCGAGATCTGGGTAGCGGATACGAAGAGTTTCCAGGCTTTGCGTTACCCGATGTACACCGACCTCGTCACGGGCGCCCCCTCCAGTTTTAAGTTCTCGAGTCTGAGCTACTCACTGGCCTTGACGCAGGACCAGTTCGGGGCGCTGGTGGTGGCCGACGCCACCAACCGCGCGGCTTTCTACTTCCCGCAGTTGGCCATGCAGAACGCGGCCAACTTCCTGAGCGCGGCCAACAGCCAGGGCCTCCCGAATTACGCGTTGGCGCCGGGAATGTGGGCGAGCATTTACCCCAACGCCGGCCAATTCACAACCAGCCCGGCGGCGACCGCGACGCAGATTCCATTTCCCTTGACTCTGCTGGACACGCAGGTGTTGTTCAACGGAACGCCGGCGCCCTTGTACTTTGTTGCATCGGGGCAGATCAACTTCTATGTCCCCATGGGCGCGCCCACCAACGGGCTCGCGGATGTGCAGGTGATCAGGCTATCCACTGGGCAGGTGCTGGGCGCGACGTACATTTACATGAATAATGTGGCTCCGGCGCTGTTTATGCCTGGGAATGCCGCCGGCACGAGCCGGCAGGCCGTGGCGATCAATTACGCGGACGGGACGGTCAACAGCCCCACCCATCCGGCCGCGCGCGGGACCTACGTCGAGCTCTTCGGCACGGGGCAGGGCTTTATCGCGGGCGCGCCGGGCTCCCCGGGGTCCGGTCTGCCGGATGGGACGCCCACGCCCTTGTCCCCGTTGTTTTACTCGGCGGATACTCCGCGCGTTTTTCTCGGCAGCGATTTTCTGGATTGCGCCGGATGCCTTCAGGGCAACGGAGTGATCCAGTTCTCGGGTCTGGCGCCAGGGCTCCTGGGAGTTTGGCAGATCAACATTCAGATTCCGCCGAACGTGTCTGTCTCCCAGCCGGCGGTACTGTTCGTCGAACTGGACAGCGAGTTCAGCGCAGCTCTGAATCTGACGGGCTTTAACACAGTCATCTACGTGAAGTGAGCGGCAACCATTGTGGGGCAGGCGCTTGCGCCGGTTACCCGCGAGCGGGCCGGACATGCCCCGGCCCCTACGCCCCGTTTTTGTAGGGGCGGGGCACGCCCCGCCCGCCCGAGCTAAGCTCGGGTTGACAGGCGGAAGCGCCTGTCCCACATGGCCCTGGTTACTCCGCCGGCGGGCGCTTGGCGGAAGCGCTCGCGGCGCGTTCGCGCTTGCGCGCGTACATGCTCCGGTCGGCCTCGTCGAGCGCCTCGCGCAGTTGGCGGCCGCGGGCATCGGCGATTCCCCAACTGAAAGAGATGGGCAGGGCGCCGACGCCGCGCACGCGGAAATCGCGCAGGCGGGCTTCGATCCCGCTCATGCGTTGGCGCGCCATCTCCGGGCGCTGATTGCGGAACAGGATCACGAACTCGTCGCCGCCCCAGCGGAACGCTTCGTCGGCCTGGCGGATGTGGGATTGCAGCAGGTGGCCGATGTTGCGCAGAATCTCATCGCCCACCAGGTGTCCGTAGCTATCGTTGACATCCTTGAAATCGTCCATGTCGCAGACGGCCACCACGCCGTCGAACTCCTCGGGCTCCTCGACGCGCCGCGCCAGGGCCGCCTGGTTGAGCAGGCCGGTGAGGCCGTCGAGGTCCAGGCTGCGGGCGTTTTCGCGGCGCAGGCGGTCCACTTCGGCGTGCAGCTCGTGGATGCGGTCCACCTGGTTTTCGCTCCACATGGCCATGGCGGAGAAGGCCAGCACGCAGTGCAGGGCGAAATCGTAATAAGCTTCGCGCCGCAGATAGAGCGCCCACTCCAGCGCGCCGCCGCGGCCATGGAGATACAGGAAGGCGCCGGCGTGCGCCAGGAAAGCGGCCGCCAGCGCCAGCAGCGATAAGCGGAAGACGCGCGCGCCCCGGCCGGTGGCGCGCCGCAGGGCGATGAAGTTGTAGATGTAGACGAACGCCAGCGCGAGCGCATGCGAGGCGTGGTACGCCTCGAGCCCCGCGTAGCGGCCAAAGGCCCACACCAGGGCCACGAAAATGGGGAGGATGGAGATGAGCCGCAGGACCGTGCGCCAGTCCTTGATGGAGGAAGCGAAGCCGGCGCGCGCGGCGGCGATCAGCACGATCGCGAAGGCGAACTCGAACACCGCGTACGGCGCAAGCCATCCCGAGTTGGCCGTACGGAACAGCTCGAAGGCAAACGCGGCGGCGATGAAGCGCACGGCCCACGCGCCGGCCCAAAGCCCGAAATAGACCACCCTCGACTGGCGCCAGAGAAAGAGGAAAACGAGTCCGAACAGCAGCGCGCCGATTTCCTGGATGCAAAAGGCGGTGACGTCGGGCGCCGGGCTGGAAAGATCCATCCGATTAGTCTCCGTCGATGGCGTGGCGGCGCACGGCCCGGGCGCGGCCGGTGGCCTCGTCCACGTCCACGATTACTGCGTGCAGCTCGGGCGAGAGGCGCGAAGCCTCCATGCGCACGGGCAGGGCGGTGAGGAAGCGCCGGATGATGACGTCGGTATCGACGCCGATCACGGAGCGGTACGGCCCGGTCATGCCGCAGTCGGTCTGATAGGCGGCGCCGCCGGGAAGGATGCGCGTGTCGGCGGTGGGTACGTGCGTGTGGGTGCCAATTACCGCCGATACACGGCCATCGAGGTACCAGCCCATGGCGATTTTCTCGCTGGTGACCTCGGCGTGAAAGTCCACGAACCTCACTTTGACGGCAGGGTCGAGCCCCGCCAGAATGCGGTCGGCCGCGCGGAAAGGGCAGTCGGTATTGGGCATGAACGTGCGGCCCTGAAGATTCAGAACGGCGCATTCGACGCCGTTGTGCGCGCGCAGCACGGCCAGGCCGCTGCCGGGCGCATCGGGATAGTTGGCTGGCCGCAAAAGGCGCGGTTGGCGGTCCAGGTAGGCGAAGATTTCTTTCTTGTCCCACACGTGGTTGCCGGTGGTGAGGACATCGAGGCCCAGGGCGAACAGCTCTTCGGCGATGGGAGGCGTGATGCCGAACCCGCCGGCGGCGTTCTCGGCATTAGCGATGGCCAGGTCGATGCGGTTGGTCGCGACGATGTCCGCCAGGTGATCCGCCACAATGCGCCGGCCCGGGGAGGCGAAGATATCCCCGACGAAGAGAATGTTCATGCCAGGACTTTACGTTAGCACGGGGAAGGATGGCGCATTCCCGGAGCTAAGGTAGATGCATGCCGGAGTTCAACGTACATGAGGCCAAATCGAACCTGTCGCGCCTGCTCGCGCTGGTGGAACAGGCCGGGGGGCGAGCCACTCGGTACTCTCTTGTAAATGCCCGTAACCTAATGATTCCACTGGCACGGGAGGCGAGCATTTTCATGCTCGCGGGTGTCGCGTCGGCGCGACATGGCTCGAACTGTCCCCGGTTGCGAGCGGAGCGCCTACGGAGACGGTATAACCGCCTGCGCCGGAGGATTCGAATAGGCGCTTTCGTTGTTGCTGTTGTCCACGGCCGTTGCGACGTAATAGTAGGTCTGCCCCGACTGGGCATTCGTGTCAACATAGGTGACGCCAGCGATCAAGGACGAGTTCACCCTGGCGTAAGGTCCGCCCGATATGAGACCCCGGTACACGTTGTAGCCGCTCACGTTCGAGGATGTGCTGGCGGTCCAATTCAACGTGACGCTGTGAGAAGTTCCGGTAATGCAAGTTCCGGTCAGGAACGCGTTCGTCACGCGCTGCACGACGACGATGTTGCACACCCCGGCTCCCAGGATGGCGCTCGTGCAGGGCGTCAACCCGAGCGTCATGTTCACCGCCAACTGCACGTCGACGATGTTGACCGATCCGTCGCCGTTCAGGTCACAGGCGTTGAGGGCCTGACCCCAAACGGAAATGGGGAGAAGGAACAGACCCGCCGCCGCCCCAGCCACCATCCGCCTTGGGAAGGATCCTCTCTTCGGCATATCAACGACCCTACTTCGTTCCGCCTCGCTGCGCCAAACCGACCGGAGGAATGAACTTCGCGCGGTTCCCCTTTCCTGACGCCGCATCCCAGATTCTAATGGTACCACCGGTACCCGTCAATGCTGCCGAAGGTTCGTACGGTTTGTAACTGATGCGATGACGATTGAGCGAACTCAAATGGGGCAGGCCTTCATCGAGGCGGTCCGACTGCGAAAGCAGGCGAAGATCTGAAACCGGCGGAGGGAATCGGCGGTCACCCCGACCCCAAGGAGGGCCGACGGTCGGCGAGATCCTCAACCGCCGAGTACGGCAATGCGCTGCGCTATCTTCTCGCGCATGTTATCCAGCGAGATCCCGGTTTTCTCCCACACCGGCGCCGTCTGCTCCAAATCGCGCCGTTGCACTTCCGGGAACCCCAGGAAATCGGCCGTCATGCAGGCGATCTGGACAAACTCCTGGAGCTTGCTCGGCGGAACGGCCTCGTGGTGAGCGCCCATGCTGGCCTGCAGTCCGGTGGGAAACAGCCACGTTCGCCCCAGCATTTCCCCGGCCTGGCAGTGATCTATGCCAAACAGCGTCCGTTCCAGCCGGTTCGACTCTTCCAGGTCGTCATACATCCCCGAGAGGATTGCCGCGTACCTGGATTCATCGGCCAGCAGCAGCCCCAAGCGGCCCAGATCATGCATGAGCGCCGCCGTGTATAGTTCGGGCGCGCCGTGGTTGGTCCTCAGTTCCTCAGCGACCACGGCGGCGGCGATGCCGTGAGCCCACACCGACCGCGCATGCTCCTTGCGGCCGAAGTTGCGCATGGCTATTTTGAGAGCGATGCTGGACGCCAGCGACCGAGCTCTGTCCAGACCGAGGAAGGTGAGCGCGTGGCGAATCGTTTCGATGGGGCAACGAGAAGCGAACGCGGCCGAATTCACCGCCAGAAGGAGGTCGGCGGCCAGCGCGGGATCGGACCCGAAAGCCTCGAAAAAGGCGCCCATGGCGGAGTCGCTTTCGGTGGAGACGCTGAGGAGACGCAGAGCGGATGGAGAAAAAACGGGCAATTTGGACAGGTGTTCGAAGATCCTGGCCTGTTCGCGAACGTCGTTCTTTTCGCTTGTTTCAGAGGGCATCGATTTGAGGGCCGATCTCTTTGGCATTGGCGGCGCGCAGACCGACGGCGGAATCGGGAAGCGCCGAGAGTTCGGGCTTAGCCGCGAAGGAACACGGATCGGCGCACATGGGACCCGCGCATCCGGAAATGGAACTGAGTTCCTTGGAAAGTGGTCTCCTCATTACGGGCGCTCTCCTGTGTTTTCCCTAACTTGCCGGGCTCGTTTCGCTCTGTGGGTTTTCTTCTTTTGGAGCCGGCGCCAACCCTGGACGCTTGGAGCAGACTCGGACGCCCAGTTTGTCTAACCGTCGGCATGAAACGCCTCGAAAGCCCCCTTTTCGAGGACCAAACAGCAAGCCAGAAGACCGTGGCGCGAGGCGTTTTGATACAGAAACATCAGAAGGTGATATTAGGACTTGCGACTCTCAAGCGCAAGGAGAAATCACCGGGCAAGGCTCTGGCGCTGTATTGGAAACGACGCTATGCCATTGCATGACATCGTGATAATTCGTGTTTGGTCATATGCATTTGAGGCGAAAATGAACCACGGGATGTAGGAATCGTCTGACAAGGAACGGGTACTTTACAGGGCCAGGAATGCGGCGTGAGCGGGCCCTCTACGCGCTTTAGGTCGTTAAGAGGCACGCGCAGACTCACCGTTCGGCCCATCGCGTCAAAGCCGATAGCAACAAGACACAAGGAACCCCGTTCGACGAGCACTCCCCAAATAGGAATGTCGCTTGGTGTTTCCACTATCTCGCCTGTCTAGGGAAGCGCGCAAATCTCAGTTGGATACGGGATGCGTGGTAAACTCGAAATCAACTAAATACGCAATGGGGCGGCGTCTGGGACGCGTTCTTTGCCGCCTAATCGAGAACCGCTACCGGAACCGCTACCGCGCGCCTCGGCCGAAACCATGGTAAACTCAAAGGCGCCATACACTTGCGGAGGTGGCGGAATTGGCAGACGCACTAGCTTGAGGTGCTAGCGGGAGCAATCTCGTGGGGGTTCAAGTCCCCCTCTCCGCACCAGTTTTTCTCTTGTGCTTTCATTAGTTTACGGCGCCCATTTTTTCGTGTGACTGGCGTGTGGCTGGATTTGTAAAACCCTCGGTCTGAAAGTGGGCCATCACCAGCCGGTCGATGTTCGCCTGACGCCCCCTGCACCACCTCCCGTAGCGCTTCCGGACCGCCTCCGGGCTGTTCCCCAGGATGTCGGCCACCTCCTCGAACGTGGCCCCCTGCTCCAGGAGGCGGGTGGTGAGAGTAGGAATACCGAATCGCCTGTCTTTTGGGTGTAACGGCAGCGCGCCCGCGGCTTCACCTCATGGTTTGTGCGACTCTGCACTGCAATTCACAGATTGCCCCGCCGTTCGTTATATAATCTCAGCCTACGGGAGGCTCCGCAATGAGCGAGAGAATCGAAAGTTACGCCCCCGGCTCCTTCTGTTGGGCCGAACTGGCTACCAGCGATGTGGAAAGCGCCAGGAAGTTCTACGGCGAGATGTTCGGCTGGACGGTGGTCGAATACCCCACGCCCGCTGGCCCTTACCTCATCTTCCAGGCGCAGGGAAACCACGCCGCCGCGGCGCGCCCCGCCGGCCCCGGCATGCCGCCCCACTGGGGCGTTTACTTCTCCACCGCCGACGCCGATGCATCCGCCGCCCGCGTGGCCCCGCTCGGTGGCAAGGTCGTTGACGGTCCGTCTGATGTCATGGAAGCCGGCCGCATGGCCGTTGTCCAGGACCCGGCAGGCGTCTTTTTCTCGCTCTGGCAGCCCGGCCGTCATATCGGCGCCACCCACGGCGGCCTTCTCAACCGGGTCTGCTGGGCCGAGCTGAACACCACCGATCCGGCCGGCTCACTGGCTTTTTATACCAGCCTGTTCGGATGGAAGACCAGGCCGGATACCGGCCTCGACGCCGCCGCGTACATCGAGTGGATCAATAACGGAAAGCCCTTCTCCGGCATGTTGCCCATGCGCGGCGAAGGGTGGAAAGGCGTTCCGTCGCGCTGGGCGGTCTATGTCAGCGTGGCCGATTGCGACGAGCGCACCGCCCGCGCCCGGCAGCTCGGCGCCGCCGTCCGCGTGCCTCCCACCGACATTCCCAACGTCGGCCGCTTTTCCTTGATTACCGATGCCCAGGGGGCGGCCATCTCCCTGCTCGCGCTCACGGCCATGCCGGCTCCCGCCGCGGCGTGAGCCACGCTCCATGCCTCGCAAGAAGCGCCGCTACGCCGCCGGACGATGTGCGGCGGACGCCGGCGTTCGCCGCCCGCGATCTGGCCCGCGCGGGAAGCGCCGGCCAATTAAGCCGCGGCGCGCCTCACGTCCTCCAGCAGGATCTCCATGTCCCGCTCGGTGGTGCGGTAGTTCAGGACGCAGCCGCGTAGGGCGAAGCGGCCCCGGATTCGGGCGTTCGAGAGATAGCTGCCGCCTTCCTTTTGCAAGTCCACCATGATGCGCTGATTCAGGGCGTCCAAGTCGCCGGTGAATCCGGGAGGCGCGTAGCGGAAGCAGAACACCGAAAGCTCCACCGGCGCCAGCATCTCGAAATCGTCGCTCGACTCCACCAGGCGCTCCAGGTACTTGGCGCAGGCGATGTTCTTCTCGATGGCCTCGCCCAGCAGGCGGGTTCCGGCGAATTTCAGCATCAGCCACACATCGAGCGCGCGGAAGGGCCGCGAAAGCTCGGGGCCGTAATCCCAAAATGGAAAGGCTTCGCCGCGCTCCCGGCCGATCACGCGCAGGTACTCGGCGTCGTGGCTAAACGCCGCTCGCGCGGCGGCCGGTTCCTTGTAGAGGATGCAGCCGCAGCCGATAGGCAGATACAGCCACTTATGGGGATCGAGGGCCACCGAATCGGCTTCGCCAATGTGCTCGAAGAATGGCCGGCACGAGGGCGCCAGGGCCGCGAAGGCTCCGTAGGCGGCGTCCACGTGCAGCCAGAGGCCGTGGCGGCGGGCCACCGTGGCGATATCGCCGATGGGGTCTACGGCGCCGCTCGGAGTGGTGCCCAGACTGGCGGAAACGCACGCCGGCAGATGGCCCGCGGCCAGGTCGGCCGCCACCACCCGCTCCAGGTCCGCCACGTCCATCCGCAGGCGTTGATCGGTGGCCACCGAGCGCACGTTTTCTTCGCCCATGCCAAGCATTCCGGCGGCCTTGCGCATGGACTGGTGCGCTTCCTCGGAAACGTAGACGCGCATACGCCGCCCGGCCGCCGCCACGCCCTGCCGAACCGCTTCGGGGCACTTGGCGCTGCGCGCCGCGGCCAGGCCGGCGAAATTGGCCATCGAGCCCCCGCTCACGTAGAGGCCGGCGGCGTCCGCGGGATAGCCCAGCATCTCCTTCAGCCAGTCTATGGTCAGGTGTTCCATCTCGGTGGCGGCGGGAGCGGAGCGCCACGAAGTGACGTTGGTGTTGAGCGCCGCCGCCAGCATCTGGCCGATGGCCGCCACCGGCGTCCCCGGCGAGGCGATGAAGCCGAAGAAGCGCGGGTGTCCGCTGTGGCGGCTATAACGGAGAATCACATCCTCAAATACGGTTAACAGCGCGGCGAAATCCGTGGGGTCGCGCGGCAAAGGCTCCTGAAGGGCCGCGCAGATCGCCTCCGAGGTCACGGGGCCCAGCACCGGGCGGCAGGCGAGCGTATCGTAATAGGAAGCCATCACCTCGGCGGCGGCTTGGGCCAGCGAGCGGATCTGCTCCGCCGGGGGGGCGAGGTTCGCGGACATAGGCAAACCGACAGAGTACCAGGAAGAAAAATCGTCTGCACGTTTTCCGGGGTTTGCCGGTTCTCTTTAATAGAAAGGATGAGAGCCCTGGCGTTAGAGGCGGCGGCAGTGCCCACGGACGGACCGGACGAACGGCTCCGTTTGGTAACGGCCGCCCGCGCGGGCGACCTGGCCGCTTTCGACCTGCTGATGCGCCAGTACCAGCGGCTGGTTCTGGTCACCGCGCTGCGCCTTCTGGGGAGCATGGAAGACGCCCAGGACGCCTCCCAGGAGGTGTTTCTCAAGCTCTACCGGAACCTGGGGAAGCTGGAGCGGGCGGGCAATCTGACCGGCTGGCTCTACCGTGTGACGGTGAACGTCTGCCACGATGCTCGCCGCAGGCGGCCGATTGAAGCTTCCGTGGAAGACGCAGGCGAGGCGCCGGATCGTGCGGCCGATCCGCAGCAGGCACTCACGGATTCGGAACGGCGCCGGGCGCTCGAATTGAGCTTGCGGCTGCTTTCCGAACGCGAGCGGGCGGCCGTGACGCTGCGGGATTTGGAAGGCATCTCGACTCAGGAGGCGGCTCTCGCCATGGGCGTGAACGAAGCCACCGTGAGATCGCACATCAGCCAGGCGAGGGTGAAAATGCGGGGATTTCTGGAGCGCTACTTCGGGAGGCGTTCATGACTTGCAGGGATTGGGAAGAGCGGATCGCCCTCCACGCGGGAGGCGACTTGCCGGCGGCGGATGCAGCGGAGGTGGAAGCGCATCTGGCCGCGTGCGAAGACTGCCGGGGCGTCGCCGCGGCGTATGGGGCGGGAATCGAGTTGTTGCGGGAAGCGCATCGGGAGCCTCTTGGCGAAGCGCATTATGCCGCGGTGCGGGCGCGGGTGCTGTCGGAATTGCAGCGCGAGCGCCGGCCGGCCTGGCGGCGGATTTGGGTCGGCGGGTTGGTTGCCGTTGCCGCGGCGGCGGTTCTGCTGCTGTGGCCGAGGCCGGTGCACACGCCGGAGCG
>Ga0187851_10003483_pt1 | contig 13162 bp, 12 predicted proteins | sample June2016WEW_6_10_FD_132997 | JGI IMG/M metagenome (GOLD analysis project Ga0187851, IMG submission 132997) | Peatland microbial communities from SPRUCE experiment site at the Marcell Experimental Forest, Minnesota, USA - June2016WEW_6_10 | ecosystem: Environmental > Terrestrial > Soil >...
GAGCGGTTCTTACTTACGTTGCCGAGCCGCGGCTTACGTTGCCGAGCCGCGGCTTACGCTACCGAGCCGCGACTGACGTTACGGAGCCGCGACTAAAAGGAGCGGTTCTTACTTACGTTGCCGAGCCGCGGCTTACGCTACCGAGCCGCGACTGACGTTACGGAGCCGCGACTAAAAGGAGCGGTTCTTACTTACGTTGCCGAGCCGCGGCTTACGTTGCCGAGCCGCGACTAACAGAAGCGGTTCTTACATTCGAAGCCGGGCCGTAACTGTCAAGGAACGGTCACTGCAGTCGATACCGAGCCGCGACAGAAAGGAGCGTTCATCACAGACGATTCTGAGTCGCGATCGGAAGGAGCGGTCACTACATTCGATTCTGTGCCGCAGCCGATCCTGGGCCGCGACTGTCAAGCACAGGTCCCCACGGTGATCGAATGATTCAATCGACTTCCAATTCATGGCATCAGTGCTGAACGTGCGCTTCCAGGACCACAGTTGTTTATCCGCGGTTCGTGATATCTCGGTGAACACATCCGCCGTGGATAGGTCGTGGTGCTTGTCCGCGACCTCAATCGCCTTCCGGATGTTGGCCAGGTATAACGCATAGTGGTCGATCAACGCCTTCAGGTGTTTCTGCCCCTCCGTAGCGTCCACGGGATACTCCGGCAGGCTCGATCCGGCCCCCGCCATGCGTACGGTTCCCAGCACCACCCCGCCCAATGCGGTCACTCCCTCAGCCGGCAGATCGATATACGGGAATACCTTTCCCGCCAGTTGGTCAAACAATAAATGGAGCTCGTAGAAGTTCGGACCTTCCACGTTCCAGCGTGCCTGTTTCGCTTGCGAATACAGGTCCGCGGCGTCGGCCAGCCGATCATTGATCAATTCAATCAGCCGCTGACGATCATGTTCCGGCAGGTCAATGTGAGCCGGAAACGTCGCTGGCGCAGTTTTCGCGGCTGTCATATCTTTGTCGTTTCCTCGGATCCTTCACTCCCACTGATGCACGGCGAGCACCGAAAGGCCCAGGTGGGCATCTGGCCGCTCATCAGCTTGCGGGCCGCCGATCTAACTCTTACGCCAGGAGTATCTTAGCGGTATTGGAGACGCCGCCCTAGGGCGACGCGGCAGGCCGGTTTGCCGGCTTCGGCCGCGCCATCGGGCGGTATCGCGGGACGCCGCAAGCTATATGTGCACTTTGCGTAACAGGCCCTGCATCTGTCCGCCAATGCGGCGGCGGATTCGGAACTGCTCCCGCTGCGCGATCCTCTCGCCGCGAGCGGCACACCGCCACTTCTGCTGCGGCCGCCATCCCGGGAACTCAACCGCGTTTCAGCGTGTCAAACCGCGCGAAAAACACCATGCTTTCACCATCCCGGTCGAAACACGGTGAATCATTGATAAGTCCCTTAGATTATCGTAGATACATGATGAAGCACGGTGCCCGCAAGAAACGGTGCTTTTGCGGTCGGCCATGGCGTTTGCATGGTGCAATCATGGTCCGCGCATGGTGTGTGCATGGTGCAATCATGGTCCGCGCACGGTGTTTGCATGGTGAGATCATGGACCGCGCACGGTGTTTGCATGGCGCAATCACGCACCGCGCGCCGGCGCGGTGGCCAATTCCGGCCACGATTCCGGCTAGTGTCATGTCTCGCAGATTCTCTGACAATCGCCCGCCATTCCCCGTGGCGCAGGCACTCGTGCCTGCCGCGTCGACACTCGTGTCGACGCTCGGTCGGCGATGTCGACGCCCGGCCGGCGTCGTCAATCCTCGACTGAGATACTACGCTACGATTCGATCGCCGTCCGGATGTGCTCCAGGTGCTTTGCGCCGTGGCCCCCGTACATCCGCACAATCTCGTCCAGTGAGATCTCGCCGCGCTCCGGGTGGAACGCCGTGCGGGCGAACGCCGCCTCCGGCAGGGCCCGCAAGAAAGCCCCCCAGCGGGCATGCAGTCCCTTTAGAATCTGCACTGAAGGCTCAATCGGCCCGGTCTTCGCGTCGGGCAGTTCGGCCCACGCTTCCTGGTCGTAGGGCTGGATGGTCGGATGGTCCAGCGTGGCGATGAAGCGCGTACGGATAAAGGCGTGCATGTGCGAGTCGGCCAGATGATGGATCACCTGCCGCGCCGTCCATTTGCCTGCGCCGTATGTCTTGTTGAGTTTAGCGTCGGAAACCCCGGCAATCAGTTGTTCCAGTTGCGCCGGGAGCGCCTCGATTTTCTCAATCGCGATCTGCCGTTCTGCGGGAGTCATGCCTGCTATTGTCGCTCATTCGCGGCGCTCGGGTGGCGGGCCGAAGGGGTGCTGGAAATGACCTTCGTTCCGGCGTGGTGCCGTGGCTTTGTTCCAGGGCGCGAATTCGCGCATCCCTAGTGTCATGTCTCGCAGATTCTTCGACAATCACCGGCCATTCACCGTGGCGCAGGTACGTGGCGCAGGCACTCGTGCCTGCCGCGTCGACACTCGTGTCGACGCCCGGCCGGCAGTGTCAATCCTTGACCGAGATACCACATTAGCCCGCCGCCAAATCGGCCCAAACCGCTACTAGTAGCGGCCTGACTTTCGTATGCTATTGATTATAAATGGTTTATTTCGTTCACTCCGCTACGCTGTAGCGGCCTGGGGTCGCCGGCCTCAGAACCAGCCAGTCGTGAGAGGAGCGTTTTTCCGGGCGCTCGCGAGCAGCGGCTCGTTCAGGAATTCCACCACCGGCAGCACCATCCGGAAGCGCGAAACAATGGCCTCGACGACGTCCGGGCCCAGGGCAATGGCGGCGTCCAGTTCGACGTAGTGATACCACTGCTTGGCCTTGATGTAATCCAGCACCGGCTCGATCCCGGGCATTTCGGCGCAGTAGCCCTTGGGCGGCCGGCTCAGCCGCTCGCCCTGCAGTTCGCCCAGCGCCGAGCGCAGCGCGCGATTGTGGATCAGTTTCAAGAACCGCGGCCCGTTTTCCGCGATGTGCGAGCGGATCATACGCAACTGGTCCGGGCCGGGCATGTAGCAGCCGCCGGCGATCTCGAGGCAGCGGTCGGAGACGGCGAAATAGAAGCTCGAACTTTCGTTCTTGGCGAGATCCGCGCGGCGCAGCAGCGCCCCCGTGTGCGCCTTGTAAGGCGTCTTGTCGTTGCTGAAGCGCGTATCGCGGTGAATCCGGTAGATCGCCTTCCGGGGCTGGCCGGCGTACTCGGGCGCGAAGCGCGTCACCGCGGCCATCACCTGCACCGTCAGCTCCTCCATTGGCGCCTTGACGCACTGCTCGTAGGTGTCGCGATGCGCCTCGAACCAGTCGCGGTCGTTGTGCTTGCGCAAGCCGCGAAAGAACGCTGGCATCTGCTTAGGGAACCCGCCGAACGTGGACTTCATTTCCATTCACCGCCTAGACTCAGAGTAGAATGAACGACCCCTCCCGCGATGCGGCTTCGCGCGCCGTGGCACTGAACGACGTGCCCGCGCGGCTGGCGCGCATCGAGAGCCTGACCCTGCTGGCGAACGAGCCGCTCGCCGGACATACCCGGTTCGGAGTGGGCGGCCCGGCCGCGCTGCTGGCCGATACCGAGAGCGAGCCGGCGTTCGTCGAAGCGCTGCATGTGCTCGGCGCGAGCGCAATCCGCTGGACAGTGATCGGCGGTGGCACGAACCTGATTGTGAACGACGGCGGCTATGCCGGCGTAGTGCTGCGGTTCCGCGGCGGGGTGCTAGAGCGCGCGGGCGACCGGGTGGAGGCGCAAGCGGGCGCGCCGCTGCAGAGCGTGGTCGATTTCGCCGTTGGCCACGGCCTGGAAGGACTCGACCGCATGACCGGCATTCCGGGCTTCAGCGGCGGCGCCATTTACGGCAACGCTGGGGCCTACGGCCAGTCGATCTCGGACACGCTCGAAAGCGTGCGGGTCTTCGACGGCGAACGCGTGCGGCGGCTGGATAGCGCGAAGTGTGAATTCCGCTACCGCGACAGCATCTTCAAGCGCAAAAAGGAGTGGTTGATTCTGGCGGCGGTCTTCGCCTTGCGCGGCGCTGATGCAGCCGCTTTGCGGGCCTCCGCGGACGAAATCCTGGCCACGCGCAATCGCAAATATCCGCCCGACATGCGCTGCGCCGGTAGCATTTTCAAGAACCTGATTCTCTCTGAATTGCCGCAGCCGGTGCGGGCGCAGGTGCCGGAGAGCGTGGTGAAAAAAGGCAAAGTGCCGGCCGCCTGGTTCCTCGATCAAGCCGGCGGGCGCGGGCAGCAGAGCGGCGGTATCAGGGTGGCCGAGTACCACGCCAACCTGATCTACAACGACGGAACGGGCACCGCGCGGGAGCTGCGCGCGCTGATTGGCGATCTGAAGCGGCGCGTCGAGGCGCGGTTCGGCCTGCAACTCGAAGAGGAAGTGCAGTACCTGGGTTTCGAGGACGGCGCGCGCAGCGAGAATCCGGGAAAGACGCAGGAGTGAAGCGGCCGGGCGTGGAAACACAATGTGCCGGCCCGGTGGTTGCAATCCCGTTTGCATCGCTCATGCAAACTGGACCCAAACGGGCCATCCGGTTTGACATATTGTAGGGAGTCCTCATGGGCCTGCGGCCCACCGATCGTGATGAGGATCCTGGCAGGGTTGATTTTCAGGGGAGCGCAAACTGAATGAACGTCTTTTTCCTGTTTTTTTTCTTGTCCGGCTTCTGCAGCCTGGTCTACCAGGTCGTGTGGCTGCGCGTCGCTATGGCGGGCTTTGGGGTGACTACGCCGCTGATCTCGATCGTTCTTTCGATTTTCATGGCCGGATTGGCGTTGGGGAGTTGGGCCGGCGGCCGCCTGGTGCGGTCCTGTGAGCGGCGTGGGGCCGGGTTCTTTATTTCCCTGTATGGAGCCATCGAACTGGTGATTGGGCTCTCGGGCCTGGTGGTGGCGCCTCTGCTGCGCGCGGGACGGACAATCCTATCGGATCAGGGCGCATCCTGGGGCTCTGCCGGCTACTATCTTGCTTCGGCGGCCTGGGTGGCGCTCGTCATGCTTCCGTTTTGCACCTGCATGGGCGCGACATTTCCGCTGGCGATGGCCGGGATCCGGGCGGCCTTCCGCGCCAGGTCCTCCACTTCTTTCAGTTACCTGTACCTGGCGAACGTATTGGGAGCGATGGCGGGGGCCATCGGATCGGCTTTTATACTTATAGAGCTGTTGGGTTTCTCTAAGACCCTGTTGATAGCCGCGGCGCTGAACGCAGTCATTGCCGCAACGGCTCTTGCCGTCGCGTTCGCACGTCGGCACTCACCTGCCGGCAGTGCGAACGCGGACCTTTCCGCATCCGGCTCGAACGGGCCTGCCGGGGACGTTGTGGATTCCGCGCCGGCCAGCCCGATGGCCCTGCCGCTGCTGTTTACGTCGGGCTTGGCCAGCCTGGGGATGGAGGTTGTGTGGACGCGCCAATTCATTCCCATCCTGGGGCCGGTGGTGTATTCGTTCGCGGCCATGCTGGCGGTGTACCTGGGCGCGACGGCGCTCGGCTCAAACAGATATCGAAACTGGATTCGCCGCAATAGCGCCAGAGGGGAATATTTCGCCACCGGAGTGGCTGCCATTCTGGCCGGCGGCTGCGCGTTTCTGCCCTTGCTGGCGACGGACCCGCGACTACGCGCCCTCGCCAACTTGAATGCTGTGCTGTTAATCCTCTGCGGCATCGGGCCATTTTGCGCCGTGACGGGATTCATGACACCGATGCTGGTGGACCGGTGGTCGCGCGGCAACCCGGACCGCGCCGGCAGAGCCTATGCGGTCAATGCGGTGGGCTGTATCCTGGGTCCTCTGCTGGCGGGGTTTGTGTTGCTCCCGGCGGTCGGTGAACGTTGGGCCCTGCTGGTACTGGCGCTGCCTTTCTTGGGCTTTGGCATATGGTGTTTGACCGCCGGCGCCGGCGCACGGGAGGGCGGGTTCCGTCCGGCCCTGGGCACGATTCTCGCGGCCACGGCGGTGGTCTCGGTTCTGCTGGTGACGTTTACACGCGACTTTGAAACCCTCTACCCAGGGGCACACGTGCGGCGCGACTACACTGCCACTTCGATCGCCGCCGGGCAGGGCATGGAGCGGAAGCTGCTCATCAATGGCGTCGGGATCACCAAACTGACGCCCATCACCAAGATGATGGTCCACTTGCCGATGGCATCGCTGCCGGCGCCTCCGCGCAGCGCCTTGGTACTGTGCTTTGGCATGGGCACTTCCTTCCGCTCCGCGATGTCGTGGGATGTGCCGGTGACCGTAGTGGAATTGGTGCCCAGCGTGCCTTCGCTCTTCAGTTATTTCCACGCCGACGGGGACCGGTTGCTGCGCTCCCCCAATGCGCATGTGGTCATCGACGACGCCCGGCGGTTCCTTGAGCGCACGCGAGAGTCGTTCGACGTGATCGTCGTCGATCCGCCGCCGCCCGTATCGGCCGCCGGCTCCAGCCTGCTCTATTCCACCGAATTCTATGACTTAGCGCTTAGCCGCCTGCGCCCCGGCGGCATTCTGCAACAGTGGCTGCCGGGAGGGGACGATACCATCCGGTCCGCGTTCGCCCAATCGTTGCGGCACAGTTTCCGGGATGTGCGCGCGTTCGGTTTGATTGAGGGCTGGGGCTATCATTTTCTGGCCAGCGCCGCTCCCATGAACAGGCTTCCGGCGGCGACCCTGGCCGGGCGTTTGCCGCCGGCAGCGGTGCGGGATCTGCTTGAGTGGGGTCCCACATCGAGCGCGCTGAGCCAGTTCGAAACCGTCCTGGGCCAGGAGCGTCCAATCCAGGATCTGATCCAGGCCCACCCATCGGCGCCGCTACTGACCGACGACCGGCCAGTCAACGAATACTTCCTGTTGCGGCTGATAGCGGGACATTGATGTCGGGAGGCGGCGGTTCGGCGGAAGCGCCATGCCGGTCCCAGATCCTTGCGCGCCGCGGGCGCTCGAAGGACCCGTCGACAGGTACAACCCAGCCGGTAGCAGCTCAGTCTCCCGGCAGGGCAACCTATGAACCAGCCGATAACTTTAAGTTGCGCCGTCAGCCGCTCACGCTGCTGTACTCTGCGATTCGATTTCAGCCGTTGCTCCGGGCTGTTCCCGAACATGAGTTAGAAAAACGCATACCAAAGCGCAAGGCCGAGCGCCGCCATTCCTACTGCTCCAATGAGGACTCCAATCAAGCGGTTCGGATCTATCTTTTCCGCTACTTTCGTCTGCATGAAGACAACTCCCAATGCGACGAAGAGAAGCAGATCGACTAACCCGTGAGTTGTCCAATCATGACCGCTAAGCGACTTCATAAACAACTTCAGTGGGGCGTATGCATCCTTAGTGCAGGCTAGTGCGGTATTGAATAACACGGTGATCGCGGCAGCAAGAACGAAGCCCGATGTGGCAGGGGTCAGTTTCAGAGGTTGCGAGTCACTCGCGGAAACCATTATCGGGCTCCTTTCGATTCGGCAGCGAGCAGAGCGACTTTCACCCCGTGGTCGATGATTGCGCCGGCGCCTTCCACCGCCAAACCCGTCATCGCAACCAGCAATGCGATGGACAGAACAAGTTTGCGGGCGGCAGCATTTGAATACAGATTTTCCCGAGTGGCGATCGGAAGAAGCAATGCCAGGATGGCCGTGATGAAGAACAGATGTTCTTTCGTCTCCATAAAGAGATTGTGTGCGAACGGCCATGGTCCCTTGAGAATCAAGGCCTTCTCCGGGGGATAGAAGTGGACGTACCAGTATCCGCCGCAGATCCATGCGGCAGCTATACAAACAGCCGCGATGAGAGCGGCTGCCCGTATACGGGCGGCGTTCTCGGGCCGCGCATTGAGCGCTTCCACGAAGACCCAGAGGGCCGCCATACAACCTGTAACACCGAAGCCAGCATGGCTCAGTAGTATGACGTCGCTACTTGAGATATTCAATGCATTTCCTTTCGAAAGGACCTCTGACGCTTATGTAGGTCCGATGAGCCCGGGACGAGCCATCGAGTTAAACGCGGTGCCCGTAGGAGCGCCTGGCTTATCGGCTTCTTTCTTGCCCCAGGTCCAATAGAGTCCCAGGTAGGCGTAGTTCTCCGTTTGCCCGATGGCGGTATGACCGTAGCAGAAGAGTAACTGAAACCCGGGGTCGCGAAATTTGTAGTAACCACCTACGTCGACCAGCGTTGCCGGCCTCGTCTGCGGTGTCGCCAGTCCTTCCGGCCCGTGATAGAAGATCTCGGTTCCCAAGGTCACCTTCTTACCCAGATCCCGCTGCACCAGCCAGCCCGCATATGGGAAGTTACGATAGCCGGGCGCGTTCACCAGAGTTACCCCGCCGCCGCCGTAGGTAGTCCAAGGGCCAAAGCTCTTCTGCACCCATAGCGGCAGCTTGTACCATGTCTTACCCACGCCCAGTCCGCGCGCGGCGTTGCCGGTCGGAATCTCGAACATCGTAAATGTGCCGATCATAGGACGATGCTTCGTCTCCTGCACAAACCGGAGTTTGATCCCCAGTTCAATGTCCCCTAAACCGAATGCTCGCGGGCCCACGCCGGCTGGGGCGAAGTTAGGATTGTTGGCGGGCAGGATCGCCGTGGCGGGAATGATGATGTGCAGGTGGACGTTGGGCAGAGCGCCCCAATTGAACTCGACTGCAGGCCCAACCGTGTCGGTTTCCACCGGAGTGCCGTCCGACGCCGCGAACGTATAAAACTCGTAGTTTCTGTAGTCAATTGGTTCCGGATCGTCGGTCTGAAAGGGAGGACCAGCCAGCGCAGTCGTCGATACGGAAGCCAGCACCACTAGCGCCCCCAGTGTTCTTACGGCGGTCAGCTCTCGCATCTGGCTACCTCGTCTCAGTCAGCTCTCCAAACAACTCACTGACTTTCACTTTCATGGCTTTGAGAGCCTTTCTTCCGAGGGGCGTGGCCCGATAGACCTTGCGAATCGATTGCCCATTGCGCTTCTCGGTCGAGCGCACGTAGCCCTTCTTTTCCAGTCCGTGCAGCAGCGGATAGAGGGTTCCGAGGCTGATCCGATAACCGTGCCGCGCCAGCTCCTCGGCCATTTCGAGCCCAAAGATCGGCCCTTCGACGGCGTGAAGAAGGATGTGGAGACGGATCAGGCCCGAGTACAAGTCGTGATACTCAAAGCGGGTAGCGTAATCGTTTTTCGATATCGTCATTCGAGAGCGAGACTCAGTGTAAACGGCACTCGCATCCGGTGTCAACTACTTTGTCCGGCCGGAAGCGAGCGCCGATCGAAGCGATTCTGAGGACGACGAAGCGAGCGGACGGATAGGCGGCCGGAAGTTGGGTTACCTCGACGCGGGCGGTGGGCCTGTGGGCGCCAGTGCAGTGTCTCAGTCGAGGATTGACAACGCCGACCGAGCGTCGTGCCGACCGAGCGTCGACACGAGTGTCGACGCGGCAGGCACGAGTGCCTGCGCCACGGTGAATGGCCGGCGATTGTCAAAGAATCTGCGAGACATGACACTAAGGCTGGAGCGAGAGAGTGGTTTTTCCGGCGGGGCCGGAGTAAATCAGATCGAGCGATTTGATGTGCTTGCTATCGCCGCGGTGTTCGAAGAACAGCAGTCCGGCCTGGGGTAAGGGGCGGTCGCCCTCGGGCAGCGCGGCCTTTTGCACCCGCTGTTGCATCGGACGTACTAACTCGAATGGCATTTTGGGCGGCGTAGGCGGCGGTTCACCCTGGCCACCCTGGCCGCCGGTGCTGATGCCGCCTTTGGACTTCGACTCGGGTTGCTCCGGCGGCACCCATTCGGGGTCCTTGAGGGAATTAAAGATCAACAAGTACTGCCGGCTGGGCAGGGGCGTTTTCTTGCCGTTAATGCGCAGGGAAAAGTCGTCGGAGGAGATCTTGGTCCGCGCACCGGGCGCGCCGAACAACCCGATTTCGATCACCACATAATCTTCCGTGGAAAAGGCCTGTTCCAGCGTGGGGACGGAGTGACCTTTGAACTCGGCCCCAATCGTCACCGTGCCGGCCTGCGCCTGGGCCTGATAATCGGCCGCGGTGGCGCGCGGGAGCAGACCCTTGAATTCGGGTTGCGGCTCCTTGGCGGGCGCGGTTTGCGCGGGTATGCACAGGCAGACGGCGGCGCTCAGCACACCAATCCTCAACACAGCAGAAGGTCGCATTTCTGATAAAAAGCTAGCATAGTCGGGGGGCGCGGGGACAGGCGGGTGGAGTCCTCGCGACGCCGGGCCGGCCCTCAGACCACCGCCGCGCCGCGCTCAACCAGCAGTTCCCGCAACACCGACCGGTGGCAGCGGCTCTCGTCTTCGCAGTAGCAGCCCAGCGACAGATTGGTCTGATGCGACAGCGCCGCCAGCAGGGCGAGTTCGCGGCTGCGGTCGGGCGCGCTCATCTCCCGCCGGAACTTGCGGGTGAATGCGGCCCAGGCGCGCTCGTCCGCGGCTTGCAGCGCTTCCTGCACGAGTTCGGCGCTGGGCGAGAGGTTCGGGAACCAGACGTCGTAATAGTCGAGCAGGGCGAAGTCGGCCTTCGGAACGCCGCGCGGAGGCCGCCGCACCGTGCCCAGCCGCAGACCTTCGCCGGGCTGGCGAGGCGTGCCGAGTCGAACGATGAAGATCGACATAATTCCTTAACGCCAGTGTGCCACGTGGGGCGGGCGGACGCGGCTGGCGGCCGCGGCCGGGAGTCGTGGAACAGCGGCGTGCCAGGAAGGTGGATGGGCTTGTCGCGACAAGGCGCTTGTGTTTGCCGAAGCACCGGCAAGTGGACGAGTACTCAACGTGAAGCGGGAATGGGGAGCGGCGGCGAGAGGCGGGGCTAGCGGTTGTCGCGCAGGTAGGCGTCGATGGTGGCGATGTTCTTGCGCGCGATTTCAGATTCGGCGAGGTCGGAGTTGAGGTTGAGCATTTTGCTGAAGCTGGTGCGGGCGGCGGCGAGCAGTTCGATGGTGCCGGTTTCGCGGGCCTGGAACTCATACGCCAGCCCGAGTTCATAGAACGTGAAAGCGTCCTCGGGATCGTAGCGCAGGGCTTCGCGGCAGTAGCCGATGGCTTCGTCGTAGCGGCCCTGGTTCTTGGCGTTTTCGCACAGGCCGAAGTTGGCGATGTAGCGCTGTTCCTTCCAGATGTCGCGCTGCGCGGCGCGCTTCTTGGTGCCGACGCCGAAGGCGACGAGGGTGAAGTAGTAGCCCGCTTTGCCGGCGGCGCTGGGGTCGAAATTGCTGAACTCGAGATACTTCTTGTACTCGCGCGAGGAGTCGTCGTAGCGCTTGAGATGACGCAGGCTCTCGGCCAGCCAGAGATGCGCTTCGCCGTTGTTGGGAGCGAGGACGATCGCGGCGCGGGCCGAATCCACCGACTGCTCGAACATCTCCTTCATGAAATAAGTGCGCGCCTGAAGATACAGCGCGATCTGGTTCGTGCGGTCGCGGTGGGTGACGAGGTTGAGCTGGCGGATGGCCTCGTCGAAGTCGCCGACGTCGAGCAGAATACCGCCGTAGGCGGCGCGCGCGTCCATATAGTCGGGGTCGATCTCGATGGCCTTTTTGGCCCACAGGCGCGCGTTGTCCAGGTCGAACAAGGCCTGGTAGACGCGCGCCATGTAGAGCGCGGCCTGGGAGTAAGCGGGATCGGACTGGAAGGCGGCCTGGAACTCCTCGATAGCTTTCTTATAGGCGTCGGGCGTGCCCTTGTTGTAGAACTCCATGCCGCGGTCGAACTTGTCGACGGCGGCCTTCTGACGACGCCGCGGGATGATGATCTTGACGCTGACGGTGGTTTCCTGGCCGGGGTAGACCATTTCCTCGCGCGGGCCGTCGGGCTCGTAGCCCATCTTCACGGCCTTGATGGTGATGGCGCCGGGCGTGAGGCCAGGCAGGCTGAGCGGTTTGCTCTTATCGACGACGCCGACCGATTTGCCGTTGACGAAAACTTCGACGCCGTCCATGTTGGACTCGATCACCAGGGTGCCGAACTTGGCCGGCGGCGGAGCGCCGGGGCTGACGCCGGAGGGCAGGTAGGCCAGCAGCATGTCGCTGTCGAAACTGCCGCGGTCGGAGGTCGGGTTCTGGCCACCGCTGGTGGCTTCGCGGACATTGCGGCGGACGTATTCGGCGAGCTCGTCGGCGGTGACGATGCCGTCGCCCGATTCGTCGGCGTAGCCCTCGAGCCCGCGCACCACGTAGTACGTGAAAATGCCGTGGCCGCCGCCCCATTGGTCGCTTTCGTAGCTGCGCTCGCGGTCGCGGCTGGCGGTCAGCGAAAAGACGCTCTTGTTCAGGTCCAGCAGGTGGCGGCTGAGCACGGCGTTGTCGTCGACGGGCGTAATCGCGCCGGAGTGGCAGGAGTCGGTCAGCAGGACCTTCCACTTGCCCTTGATCTGCGTGCCGAAGACCTGGCCGAGCTGGTCCATCGGGTATCCGGTCGAGGGAATGTCGTCGGCGCGAATGTCGTAGGGCGCCAGATACGCGCGGCCGCCTTTGACGAAGCCGTGGCCGGCGAAGTAGATCAGCACGCGGTCGTCGTCCTTGGTGACCGTGGGGAGCCACTCCTCCAGTTCGTGGCGCAGGTTGGCCAGCGTGGCTTTGGTGCCGGAGAGCATGTGGACGTTCTCGGCCTTGAAATTGCCGCCTTCGGGGCTGATCAGAATCGAGTAGATGGCCTCGGCGTCGCGCTCGGGGAATTTGAGCTGCGCGGCGGCGGGCAGGTTCTGGTATTGGGCGATGCCCACGACCAGGGCGTAGCTGCGCGGGATGACCGGCGCGACGGTGGCCTTGCCCGGCGCTTTCTTGGCGGCTTCGAATTGCAGATCGCGGTCTTGTTTGGCGGGCGGAGCAGGCGCCGTCTGTGCCATGGCGGCGAGGCCCGCGACGAAGAGTAATGTCAGTTTTCGCATGGCGTTCACTTATGGGCAATCCGCATTTCGTAAACCACCGGGCCGGTGGGCTTGGCCGGAACCGTGACGACGCTCACCTGCTTGCCTTTATCGAAGATCAGGTCGCGCGACTGCAAGCCCGGCGCCTGGCTGACGTTGGCCGGCAGTTGCTCCGGTTTCTCTACCTTCTGAACGCCGGCGTCGAGGTCGATGCAATCGCCGCGGGCGCGGAAAATGGAGTCGTCGCAGCGCGGCGTGAGCGAGCTGAGCTTGGTGCCCGGCTTGGGCGGGGCGCCCAGCGGGTGGTGGTTGGAGTTGGCTCCGGCGGGCCAGCGGGC
>Ga0187851_10003484_pt1 | contig 13160 bp, 6 predicted proteins | sample June2016WEW_6_10_FD_132997 | JGI IMG/M metagenome (GOLD analysis project Ga0187851, IMG submission 132997) | Peatland microbial communities from SPRUCE experiment site at the Marcell Experimental Forest, Minnesota, USA - June2016WEW_6_10 | ecosystem: Environmental > Terrestrial > Soil > Wetlands...
CCGCCGACGGCCGGAACCTATACTCTGACCGTATCGGCTCCAAAGTTTGCGAGCGCCACCGCGACAGAGACAGCCACGTCTTCGGCGCAAGCAAAACTCGTGATTATCTCGGGAGCGAACCAGACTGGGGCCGGAGGGGTAGTACTGGCAAATCCGTTGGTGGTGGAGGCGGAAGATGCCCACAAGAATCCCGTGGCTGGCGTCACGGTGCAGTTTACGCCGGTGACGCAAGGTGTCACCAACCCGACATCGGCAGTCACCAATTCAAAGGGCATAGCCCAAACGTATTTTCAACTGCCGCTGGCTTCCGGAACTTTCACGGTTTCGGCGAGCGCTTCCGGCAGCAAGAGCGTGACATTCTCGGAGACTTCGGCCGCGGGAACTCCGGCAGCAGTCACGGTGAGCGGCGGGAACAACCAGAGCCAACCAGTCAGCACGACGTTGCGAACGCAACTGACTGTCGTGGTCACCGATATCTCCGGAAACGCGATTCCGAGCGTCGCCGTGACATTCAGCGACAATGGGGCCGGTGGTAATTTCTCCGCGAAAAACCCTGTCTACACCGACAACACGGGAACGGCGGCGCAGTCCTATACGCTCCCTTCCGCCGCGGGTACGGTCACGATCACCGCGACGGTGGGCGGTGTCAAGGTACCCGCGACCTTCAGTGAATTGGCAGAGTAATCGAGGTGGGTTGAAAATCGATCTGTTTCCATCCTCAAGATTGCCCCCGCCAGCACCCGCGCATTTAATATTTCACCTCCCAAATGATTGGTCAGAAGTTAAATCACGACATGGGACGAGCCGACGACATTCCTGTCATGATGCGAAAGGGTATTCTGATAGCCATGAACAGAAAATTCAGATTTTGGCACTGGGCGGCTGTGGTTTTGATTTCCGCAATTTGTGCACGGCAAGTTGAGGCGGAGGAACCAAATCCAGCGCAAACCGATGCGGTCGACACTTACATTCGCGCCGAGATGGAGAAACAACGCATACCGGGAGCGGCTTTGCTGGTCTCGCGCGGCGGCAAGATCGTCCGCGCCCAAGGGTACGGGTTGGCCAATGTGGAACTGCAGGTTGCGGTCAAGCCGGAGACAATTTTTCAATCTGGATCGATGGGCAAGCAATTCACCGCAACCGCCATCATGATGCTGGTGGAAGACGGCAAAATCAGCCTCGACGACCCGCTCAACAAGTATTTTCCCGACTCGCCTGCGCCGTGGAAGCAAGTTACGATTCGAGAACTGCTGAGCCACACTGCGGGGTTTACGGACTATCCCAAAAGTTTCGACATGCGACGGGATTACACTGAGGCGCAGATGCTCAAGATCGTACAGGCCATTCCGCTCGCCTACGCACCGGGCACGAGTTGGAGCTATAGCAACCTGGGTTATCTGACGCTGGGAATCCTGATTCATAAGGTCACGGGCGAATTCTACGGAGATTTTCTGCAGGAGCGGATTTTCCGGCCGCTGGGTATGAATACGACCCGCATCATCAGCGAGGCGGATATCGTGCCCAATCGCGCCGCGGGATACCGATTGGTCAAAGGGGCGCTAAAGAACCAGGAGTGGGTGTCGCCTACGGTGAATACGACCGCGGATGGCAGTTTATATTTCTCGATCATGGATCTTGCGAAATGGGATGCGGCGCTTTATGGCGAAGGCCTCCTGAAGCAATCAAGCCTGGAGAAGATGTGGACCATCGCGAAACTCAAGAATGGAAAACCAAACTCCGGCCATTACGGGTTCGGCTGGTTTATTGAGAACAAAAAAGGCGACAACGTCGTGGAACACGAAGGGCAGTGGCAGGGCTTCGAGACCATGATCTCGCGGTACCGGGACGACAAGCTCACGGTTGTGGTCTTGACGAATCTTGACTCCGCGGCGCCTGGCGCGATCGCGGACCGGGTCGCGGAGATTTATTTGGCGCGGACGGTGCAATGAAACGCCACCGGGCTCCTTGATGAGGCCGGCTTCCGGCGGAGCCTTGCGGTTCGAAAAACCTGCCCCATCAACTCTGTAGCAGCCCTAGAACGTCATGCGCAGCGCGAACTGGCCGATGCGAGGCGTAGCTCCGCGGAAGGTGCCGGTGGTCGTGATCCTGCCAAAGGTGGGACCGTCAATGTTGGCCGCACCGTCGGTGTAGGTCGGTTGCGCGAACTCGGCATGATTCAAGACATTGAAGAATTCGGCGCGAAACTCCAGCTTGACGCGTTCGGTGATGGCTGTCGTTTTGGCTAACGCAGCGTCAAGATTGGTCAGGGTCGGACCACGCAGCAGATTGCGGGCAACGCCGTAAGTCCGGTCGGCGGGGTTATTCACCGGATCGAGTTGCGGGAAACAGGCATTCGGAGTGCCACCGTCATAGTAGTTGTTATTCAAAAGCGGCACGTCTGAAAAACTGTTAGGGTCGAAGATAAAGTTTCCGGTGACGGCCTGGGTGGTGATCTGGCAATAGTATTGTGGGGGATTGCTCCCAGGGACTTGAGGCGAATTGTAGGTAATTTCCTGAATTGTGCGCAGCTTGTGCGGATCGAACGTCCTTATGGGGCCAACCACAGCGGCGCGCGTGAGATAAGGATCGCCCGCGCCGGAAGAGCCTGGATTTGCCGGATCGGAGGAATCCGGCAAACCGTATTGTCCGGAAGGGATATCGATGGGGAAACCGGTTCGGTAAGTAAAGATGGGATAGAGGCTCCAGCCGCTGGTGAGGCGTTTGGGACCCGCAGACCACGCACGATCGATGGGCAAATCCCATCCGCCGCTGAGGCTGATGCGATGACGAACATCGGTGTCGCCAGAAGCGTAAAAGAGACGGGGGTTGTAGGCGGGCACGCTCGCGTTGCGTTCCGAAAAACCGGAGGCGTTGTCGATGTTGTGCCCGTAGGTATAGGCGGCGGTGTAGTAGATCGTGCCCAAGCGCGAGTCTTTCGGTTGACGCGTGAGGCTGGCTTCAAGCGCGTTGTAGTTCGCGTTGGATACATTCTCAAATGTAGGAAGCTGGCCGTAGCAGACAACATTCAGGTAGGGTCCACAGTTGCCGCTGGCCTCATTCAAGCGGCGATTGGTGCTGCCGAGAATGGTGGGGTTGATGTCGCGAAGCGACGTCAATCCATGGCCGGTGCTTCCGACGTAGTTGGTTTCCAGAACAATGTCGGAAAAAAGATTGCGCTGCAGGCTCAGGTTGTATTGGTAGACGGAGGGAGTGTGCAGGTGGGGATCGTCCAGGTAGATCGATCCGGTGGTGTTGACCGGCAAAAACGGCGTGAAATCGATGTTCGACGCCGGGGGCTTCGACGGGAAAGTATTGGCCACGCCTAAACTGATGCAGTCGCCATACTGATCGAAATTGCAGGCGTTCTGAAAGGGGTGACTCATATAAGTCAGCGGCGCGGTCACGGGGCAGCCGTTTGGATTCGTGCAGCTCGGCAGAAAGTCGGGGGAGTTATAGTAAAGTCCGGCAGAGCCCACGAATGGAGGCTGGCCGTTAAACTGAAGATTGTCCTCGCCTTTCAGGATGTCATAAAAAATACCGACGCCGCCGCGCAAGCTGGTCTTGCCGCTTCCCGTGGGGTCCCAGGCAAATCCGAAGCGTGGCGCTAAGTTTTTCTTGTCGGGAAAGTTCACACCGGTGGGAGCGCCGGCATCGCCGGGGAAGACAAGTCCCGGTGGCGCGGTGGGAAACCGGGTTGACTGAAGTCCGGGAATCACAGAGAAAGAGCGGCCCTGGGTGTCGTACTTCGGGGAGTTGTATTCGTAGCGCAAGCCCAAAGTCAGAACAAGGTTCTTCCGCAGGTGCCACTCGTCCTGGCCGAACACATACGTGCTCTTGCTGCGAATGTTGGAAGGCGCGAGCGCGTTCTGGAAGTAGGCGTCGGGAATGCCGAGCAGAAAATCCGCATAGTCATTGCCGGACCCGGTAGGGGTGCCCGTATAGAAATCCAACTCGCCATTCAGGTAATAACCGAAGAGCATATTTTCCTGGTAAGGCGAGAAACCAGCGCCAAACTTCCAGTTGTGTTTTCCCCGCGTCCAGGTAAGCGCATCCGTCCAGGAGAAGGTGTTTTCGATCAGGCGCGTCGGACCCGCTTCGCTGGGGCCGATCAGGAATCCGTTATCGAAATATATGTTAGTCGGGCCCGTAGCCAGATCGGGAGTGATATCGATGCCCAGCTGCGGGCCGGTAGGCTGATGGCTCGCCGGTTCGTCGTGCAGGAAATTCGTACGATGCGCGACGAAATGAAATTCATTGAGCACGGTGGGCGAAAAAATTCGCGTGTATCCCACGTTGAGGAAGTAAAAGGTTTTCTTATTCGTGCTGGCAAAGCCGGGGACACTGGCGTAGGGCGCGGGATTGAAAGTGCCAGCGTAGGGATCGCCGGCGCGATTCAAACCAAGAGTGGCGGAAATGCGGTCTTTCGGATTGAGATTAAAATCGAACTTGGTGGTTACTTCATTGCGATTATCGTCTTCATCTTCCGAAGTGGAAAGCAGGCCGGTTGGGGAGGTCGGGATGAGGCCAGCTTTGATGTAGTTTTGAGCGATAGGATCGATCTTAGTGGGATCGATGATCGCGTTGAGGGCACTCCCGTTCGGCATAGCAAACCACGGATTTGCGATGAGGAAGGCCTTGACGCCCGGATCAGGGAGTCCGCCGCTCGAAGCATTGGAAAAATCCCCGTTTAATTCTTGCGGCGTGTAGACGGGCGAATCAATAATCGGAACCGCTTGCACCTGGCGCTGCCCCTGATAGGCGGCGAAGAAAAAAATCTTGTCTTTGAGGACGGGCCCCCCCAGCGTAGCTCCGAACTGGTTGCGTTTAAGGTCGAGCCGCGGCAGTACCGGGACCTGTTCCTTATTGAAGTAGTCGTTGGCGTCGAAGTCCCGGTTGCGGATGAATTCAAATGCGCTGCCGTGGATCTGGTTGGTGCCGGACTTGGTCACGACACTGATGACACCACCGCCGTTCCGTCCATACTCGGCCGTGTAGTCGCTGGTCAGAATGCGGAACTCGGCGACGGCATCGGGGTTGGGATCGAGCACATTGCTGTTGTCGAGCAGGTCGTTGTTGAGGCCGCCATCGAGCAGAAACGTGACCGAGTCGGTTCTTCCTCCGGCGATGCTGTAGTTACCGGCGGCGCTGCTGTCGTCATTGCTCTCTGTGACACCGGGCTGAAGAAGAGCCAGGTCGAGAATGTCGCGTCCGTTGAGCGGCATGTTGGTGAGAGTTCGGCCGGTGATGGACTGGCCCAGAGTTGGATTGACGGTTTCAACCGGAGCAGCCTGGGCTCCGACCTCGACGGTCTGATTTTCGGCACCGACCTGCATTTTGAAATCAACGCGCAGAGCCTGGTTGATGAGCAGCTTTTGAGCTTCGCTGATCTCGGTTTGGAAGCCCGAATGTTCCGCAGTTACCGTATAGGTACCAATCGGTAATGCCAGTAGCTGAAAGCTCCCCTCTTTGTTGGTGGTCGCGAGGCGCGTTACCTGGGTAGCCGTATTGGTCACGGTGATGTGCACTTCGGGGATCACCGCTCCCTGCTGGTCGTAGACCGTTCCAAAGATTCTTCCAGTTGCATCCTGAGCCGAAGACAAGGCCGTCGCTACTATCACAAGTAAAACGAGCAACACTATCCGAGGAAGTTTCATGGCGATCTCCGTGTCCGAACGAACTTTCCTTTGCATCTGCATTTACGGCTTCGGCCGCGATCCAGACGGTGCCGCAGGCAAGGCGGCAAGCGAGCCTTGCTGCTGGAGCGATCCAAGAAATACGCTCGCGCCGTTGCTGTTCTCATCCAGCCAGAACAACTGCCCATCATTTGCCTGGTAGATGACGGTGGAGTAAGTCGGATCGGCCGCAACGGTGATGTCGAGTCGGATGGTGTAGCGCCCGGGGTTTGCCGTATCCGCCGCGGCGGTTCCCGAGAACCTCGCGGTGTCGGTCCCGTCTGGCTGGGTGGAGTTGAAGATGGCAAAGGGGTCGCTCAGCAGTCCGCTGGCGGTCAAAGTGCCGCCCGTAACCGAGCCCTGGCCGACGAAGTCGAACTCCCACCCGAGCGTGGGGAGGCGGGTGTTATTGTCAGCCTGGGTTCCAAAGGCGTAATTGCCTGCAAAACTGGGGTTGGGTACTTGCGGAACCAGAACTCCGGTACCGTTTAAATTGAAACCATCCAGATCAGCGATCAGAGCGCCTCCCAAGCCGGTCGTCGTATTGTTCGGATCATTGAGATTGAGATTCGGGTCCGTTATGTAGACCCCAAGGACGCTGACGTCTCCCAGATCTCCGGGCGCGATGGTCAGGCTGCCATATCCGGTGCTCTGGATCTGGTAGGTGCCTCCGATGGAGGCAGCGGTGACGAGCGTGCCATTGTCGTATTCATTGTCATCCGCGACGCCGGTGAAATTTCCGGCGGAGGGAACGGTAAACTGGCCGGCCGCGGCATAGAGATTACCCAACGAATTGCTGGAGACAGCGAAGACGGAACTCCCTAGTGAGGTACTGCTAAACGTGCCCGTGCCTTGGCCAAACACCGAGCCCACGGCGGAGTCGGCAGCATCGACATCGATGATGCGAATCGCCTCCGGTCCCACCACGTAATAGTTGAGGGCTGCGGGCAGTGCGGAACTGACGATCGTACCGCGTCCGGAAGCGTCCGGGCCGGTGATCGATCCGCTGAACGCCGTGCCTAGCGTGGGTGTGGCTGTGGCTCCCGCATCATCGACATCAATCATTCCCGCCAACGCGGTGCCGCTGGCCGAGATCGAGAAGACGCCGCCATACACGATCGGCGAGTAGGCGGGATCCACTCCAGAAAGGGTGAAGGCATAGTTGCCGTCGGTGAGGGCGCTGGAGAGCGTCTGCATGTCCATGCTTCCGCTGGAGGTCGCCGACCCGTCAAACTGCGCGATGAGAGCGTGGTTGGTGTTCACGAACTGGACGGCGAGGGTTTCCACACCGCTCACGCCGAGGGATGTGTTGTTGGTGGTCAGCGTGAGGGTGCCTTGACCCGTCGCGGGATCGACCACGAGCGCGCCGCTTCCGGGCAGGATGGAATCGCCCGAGGGCTGAGGTGAAGTGATGCCGATGCCGTCGTTATAGTCCTGTTCACCGCCGAGGACGTTGCCATTGCCATCGACACTCACAGAGCCGGCGAGAGCGTAAAAGTTGGGGCCGGCATCGATCGCTTCCAGACCGCTCACATAGAAGGCGTAGTTGAGAGCGTTATTGGTCAGGACGAAGTTCGCGGGCTCCGCGCCGGAGGCGACCGTGGCAGTGACCGTGTAGGTTCCGACCGTTCCATTGGCAGTGAACAGAGCTGACGTGGCCACGCCGCTGGAGTTGGTGGTTGCCGTATTCACTCCACCCGCGAAGGTGCCACTGGCTCCGGCCGATGGAACCTCGAACGTGACAAGCGCGCCGCTCACGGGGTTCATGCTGCCATCCACAACGGTTGCGACCAGCGGAGTTGCAAAGGCGGCGTTGACGTTCGCACTCTGCGGGGTTCCGCTCGTCGCCGTGATCGACACGAGCGCTCCGGTGACGTTGGTAAGAGTGAAGCTGGCAGGCGTCGATACCCCCGAAACCGCGGCGGTCACCGTGTAGGATCCCGCAGTGGCGTTGGCGGTAAATACCGCGGAGGTTGCAACTCCACTGGAGTTCGTGGTCGCAGTATTCGCTCCGCCAGCGAATGTGCCGCCGGCTCCCGTCGAGGGGGCAGTGAAGGTCACGACCGCGCCGCTCACTGGATACTGATTGGCATCCTGCACGGTCGCGACCAGGGGCGCTCCGAAGGGCGTGTTGATGGTCGCATCCTGCAGGGATCCACTGGTTGCTGCGATCGACGCAGCCGGTCCCGAGGTAATCGTCAGACTGTAGTTGGTGGAGGCGATCACTCCGGCAACGGAAGCGGTCACTGTGACTGCACCCAACGTTCCGTTCGCCATGAAGGGAGACGACATGACGACGCCGCTCGAATTCGTGGTATCGGTTTCCGAATTCGTTCCATTGGAGAATGTGCCGCTCGCGCCCGACGTGGGAGCGGTGAAGGTGACGAAGGCGCCACTGACCGGCGATCCACCCATGGTGACGGTCGCAACGAGCGGCGCTGCAAACGGTGTATTCACCTGCGCGCTTTGCGGTGTCCCGCTGGTGGCTGCAATGGTCTCAACAGGAGAATGGAAGTTCGAACTGTTGCAGCCGGTCAAGAACGACACGGCGAGGTAAGTGGATGCAAGGAGGGCTGCTCCGAGAATGCCAGAATAAGGATGACGGTTCATCGCGATTCCCCTTCCCGGTCCGTCTGCGGAGCGGTACGCTTTCGAGCCTGCGGAGAGAGCGCAACGCCGTGCTCGTTCCGGAGGGTATAGACCTCTCCGTCCGCATTGACGGTGCGCACCAGCAGAACGGGTTTGTCCTTGTGCATCCGGATGACTCCGGTCGCCTCAACGTGCTGTCCGGCGAGCGCCGTGAGCCGGTCGTTGGCTGACGAACCAACGGCGGACAAACCAAATCTTCCAAGACTTGCATCGACGGGGCCAGAGGAAGTTACGAGCAGCAGATGAGAACCTGCCATCATTCCCGGGGCCGCTACGGCGAGCACACTAGACACCGTTCCAGTAATCGTGACCTCATCGGCAACGTCGTAGCGGAACGTTCGGACTGCGCTGTCCGCGGGCGTTTTCTGTGCCTGCACCGGACGAAGCGCCGGGGCGAGTAAAAGGATGGCGAGCGTACACATCCCGATCGAGAGGGGTTTCATCATTTGCCTCCGAGTGAAGCGCGATGCCGGACTTAGTACCAATCCTCTGCTTACGGCGACCGGCGCAGGCATTGCGCATCGGCACTTTATCACTCTTGAGATTTGTTTGAAACCGTGACCCGTGGTCCTATGGGCCGCGTTTGTTGCGGACAGTCTACTACCAGTGCCCGGTTTTTGGGGAGCCGAAAATGGAATCAATGCGATTCAGCGCTCGCGCGGTTCGGACTACGTTATTTCAGTGACCGGGGGTTGCTGACTCATCCAGCAATTCTTTCAGGTACTCCTGCCACGCAGAGGCCCAGGTGTGAGTGCCGTGGCCATGGGTCTTTTCCGAAGCGGGCAACAATACGAACTTGCCTTTTTTTACTTTCTTGATTTCGCGTTCCGCGATGCCCAGCTCCGGCGGATTGATGAAATCGTCGGCCGAGTTCACAAACATCACGGGAACTTTAATGAGGCCCAGGTTGGCGGATGGGTCGTAATCACGCGATGCGCTGACCGCGAACAGAAAGTCGTTCGCGTCGAGATCTTCACCCATCCGGATCATGGCGCCAGAGAGATAGGTGTCAGCGATGTCGGCGGTCGGCATTTCCTTCTGCATGTGGATGGGTGAGCTGCCGGCGATCAGCAGGAAATCGGAACTGATCTGGATGGCGGCACGGGGTTCCGCTTTGTATTCGCCATCCTTCCACTCGGGATCCTGTTTGATGCCATCGATCACCATCTTGCGCCAGAGCCGGTTGCGGCCGGCGATCTGGACGGGCAAACAGGCCAGCGGCATGAGCGCGTCCATTTCATCGGGATAGGTCTCACCCCACATCCAGGATTGCATGCAGCCCATGGATGTGCCGAGAATCAGACGGAGGTGGTCGATCCCCAATCCCTTTTTCACTAACTCGTGCTGCAACGACACCATGTCGGTGTAGTCATATTGAGGAAAATGGGCATGCAGTTTGTCGCTTGGCTTGCTCGATTTTCCATGGCCGATATTGTCGGGCATGATGATGAAATACTTTCGGGTGTCTAACAACTGGCCTCGTTCAAACAGCACTCCGGAAAATTGCGGGCGCAGGAACTGATGGCCAGTGGCGCCGCTGCTATGAAGGAGCAAAACCGCGTTGGTGATATGACCCTGAGCATCCTTCACGGGTTTGCCGAGCGTGGTGTAGTGGATGTAGACATCGGGCATGGTTTCGCCGGATTGGAATTGGAAATTGTGGGTGATGTAGTCACCCTCAAGAGGGGGCTCGCCACCGGGCGCCTTGGATGGGGTTTGCGCGGATGCGTACCCTTGAATCAGGATCATCGCGAAAATTGCCAGTAGACCGAAATGGTTCAACATTCTCGTCATAGTGCTCCATCCGCTAAGCTGTTTACTACCTTGTTACGTATACCCCCCCTCAGTCGATCTTTTGGAATCAGAGACTTAGCGAGCAATTCCCGCCAGATTCCTGAGGAATAAGGACTTACATGCAAAATATTGATAAATAAGGAGTTGCCAAAATTTACCGGCGACTCCCCCAAGATATGAGTGTTCCACAAGTATGGTTCGCCGGTGCGGTTCTCCATGTCAAGGGGATTTTGCGATTTGGTCCTCAGCCGCGCTTACTAAAGATGGACGGAAGCTGTGCGCGAGGTCGGGGACGAGGTTTTTTTTGACGGCGGATGGAGGCGCACGATCTTCGCGTACAACCGATCACTTGCCAAGGGACAGCACCGGGAGCATAGCCCCGTCACCAGACGACACACTCGCTCAGGGCACACGGTTCAAATAGAGAAGACGGAGGCACGCGTTGTTGCGCGGTTCCACATTCCGAACGAAAATGTGGGCTGCTGACATTCTTCCGTTAACAGAGAAAGAGGGTCTCCATGCGCTTGCTTCCCGACCGCGCGGTCATTGCCACGTCATTTATTTTCTTCCTGATGCTGAGTCGAACCGAAGCCCAGACGATCCTCAAATACCAGGAGCCGCCGAGGGCGATGGTGGAGCTGGTGGATACGCGGCCGACGCCGGTTGTGGAAGTTTCGCCACGGGACAAAGCGGGCAAACAATGGATTCTGATCGAGCATGTTTCGGGACTGCCTTCGATTGCAGACCTTGCACAGCCGGAATTGCGGCTGGCAGGCTTGCGCTTCAATCCGCGAACGAATGGGCCGAGCCGCGGGCGGTATGCGACGTCGCTGGCGCTGAAGATGCTGCCGGACGGCGCGGAAAAAACGGTGGCGGGATTGCCCGCAAATACAAAGATCCGATTTGCAGCCTGGTCTCCCGATGCCCGGCACCTATTTTTTGTGAATGACAACGATGAGCCTCGGGATTCGGGGCTGAGTTTGTGGGTGGTGGATACGGCCGCGGATGGGGGCAACGCGCGGCGGCTGCCGGGGATCGCGTTGAACGGAATTTTTGGATCTCCGTGTGAATGGGTGGGGGACAGCCAGCTGATTTGCAGGACGGTGCCGAAGGGCAGAGGCGAAGCGCCCAAGCGCAGCGAAGTGCCGACGGGGCCGGTGATCCAGGAAAACCTGGGGCGGGTGACACCCGGGCCGACGTATGAAGATCTGCTGAAGAATCCGGAGGACGAGGCGATTTTTGATTTCTATGCCACTTCGCAGGTAGAGGTGGTGTGGCTGGACGGCACGAGCAAGGCGGTGGGAAAGCCGGGAGTGATTGTGAGCGCATCGCCATCGCCTGACGGGCACTATGCGCTGATCGACGAACGGCATCATCCTTATTCTTACTTGCTGCCGTTCGGGTTTTTTCCGGAGCGGGAGATGGTCGTTAACCTGGCGTCGGGGGAGACGAAGCAGTTGGCAGACAAACCGCTGGAAGACACGATTCCGAATCTTCATGATGCGGTCGAGGCAGGACCGCGGGATTTTGGGTGGCGCAGCGATGCTCCGGCGACGGTGTTCTGGGTGGATGCGGGGGATGGAGGAGATCCGCGAAAAGATGTCGCGGTCCGCGACACGCTGGTTTTGCTGAACGCGCCGTTTGACGGGCCGGGAAGCAAACTGGCTGAGCTTCCGGTGCGGTTTCACGGCGTGACGTGGGGCGATGGCGGGCTGGCACTGGTGGAAGAGCGGCGATGGAAGGATCGCAAGCGGATTCTTGAGGCGGTGGCACCAGATGGTTCGGGGGCTGCGGTGAAGTTGTTTGAGGGATCATTCGAGGACCGCTATCACGATCCGGGCGAGCCGTTTGTGACGATGAATGCGGCAGGCAAGAGCGTTTTGCAGAGGACGGCGGATAGTAGTGGCGTTTATCTGCACGGGCGAGGGGCGTCGCCCGAGGGAGATCGGCCGTTTGTCTCGGTGATGAACGTGAAGAATGGCGAAAGCAAGCGGGTGTGGGAATCGGAGGCAAAGTACTTCGAGTCGGCGGTGAGCGTTCTGGATGCGAAAGGCCCGACGATTCTGGTGCGCAAGGAATCCCAGGAAGTGAGTCCGAATTACTACATTAAGGATACGGGGAAGGACGCTCTCACGCAGGTTACTTTTTTTCCCAGTCCTTACGGCAATGCCCCCATCCCGAAAAAGCGGGTGCTCAAGTACAAGCGCGCGGATGGAGTGGAGTTGAGCGCGAACCTTTATTTGCCTCCGGGTTATAAAGCCGAGGATGGCCCGCTGCCTACATTAATGGAAGCGTATCCGACGGAGTACAAGACGAAGACAGCGGCGGGGCAGATGCGAGGATCTCCGAACGAGTTCCCTCTTTTATATTGGGGCTCGCCCGTACCGTTTGTGACGCAGGGATACGCGGTACTGGAGAATGCGACGATCCCGATTGTGGGCGAAGGGAAAGAGGAACCGAACGACACCTACGTCGAACAACTGGTGGCGAGCGCGCAGGCGGCGATCGACGAAGGAGTGCGACTGGGAGTGGTGGACCGGAACCGGGTGGCGGTGATGGGACACTCCTATGGAGCCTTTATGACCGCGAACCTGCTGGCGCATAGCGATCTGTTCAAAGCCGGGATCGCGCGCAGCGGAGCATACAATCGCACGCTCACGCCATTTGGATTCCAGAACGAGGAGCGGACATATTGGCAGGCCCCGGAGATCTATTACAAGATGTCTCCGTTTTCGTATGCGGATAAGATCAAGGCTCCGATTTTGCTGATTCATGGCGAGGCGGACAATAACAATGGTACTTTTCCCATCCAGAGCGAGCGACTGTTCAGCGCGATCAAAGGACAGGGAGGGACGGTGCGGTTTGTTTTGCTGCCGCTGGAATCGCATGGCTATGCGGGCCGGGAATCGGTGCTGCACATGCTCTGGGAGATGAATAACTGGCTGAATACTTATGTGAAGAATGGCGCTGCGATGAAGGTGCAACGCTAGGGGTCGGCGCGATGGCGAAACGGGTTCCGGGCAAGTCTTCGGTTCGTGTTGACGA
>Ga0187851_10003486_pt1 | contig 13155 bp, 14 predicted proteins | sample June2016WEW_6_10_FD_132997 | JGI IMG/M metagenome (GOLD analysis project Ga0187851, IMG submission 132997) | Peatland microbial communities from SPRUCE experiment site at the Marcell Experimental Forest, Minnesota, USA - June2016WEW_6_10 | ecosystem: Environmental > Terrestrial > Soil >...
AAAGGACAAGATAGCTCTTTTCGCCAATCTGTCTCCAGATAAGATAATAGACAATTGCGATACCAGCAATATTTACGGGATTCCAATCAAATTCATAAAGGAAGGTTTCGGCAATCAGCTTCTGTCCGAGCTTGATCTTAAGGACAGAATTATAGATGAAACAAAGCTTGAGGATTGGAAGAAATACATTTCAAACATGGAAAATAGCGGCAAAACCGTAAAGATAAGCGTAGTGGGAAAATATGTCGATCTCCATGATTCCTATGTCAGCATAAATGAGGCACTGGTGCATTCCTCTGCGTCATTGGGCGTAAAGGCAAAGATAAACTGGATAGAGTCTGAGCTTTTTGAAGGAAATGACCAAAAGCTCAAGGAATTGCTTGGGGATTCTAATGGAATTCTAATTCCCGGGGGATTCGGATCAAGGGGCATAGAGGGAATGATAAATGCGATAAAATACTCGAGGGAAAACAAGATACCCTATCTTGGGATTTGCCTTGGAATGCAGCTCATGGCCATAGAATTTGCAAGGAATGTCGCAAATCTAGCTGGTGCAGATTCAACGGAGTTCAATCCATCAGCCAAGGACAAAATAATAGACATAATGGAAGATCAAAAGACCATAGACAAGAAAGGGGGAACCATGAGGCTTGGCTCATGGCCGGCAAAAATACTCAAGGAAACCTATGCCTTCGATGCCTATGGCAGCGAAAACATAAACGAGAGGCACAGGCACAGGTACGAATTCAACAATCATTACAAGGAAAGCTTCGACAATCTGGGATTGCGGGTAAGTGCAACAACTCCCGATGGAAAGCTTGTGGAGATAATAGAATGGAAGGGCTCTTTTGGCTTTGGAACCCAGGCCCATCCTGAACTGAAATCAAGGCCTGAAGGACCGGCTCCTCTTTTTGTGGAATTCATAAAGCGCGCAGTAGAATTTAAGAAAGAATAATTAGATAAAGCGCTCGGAGTAGTTTACAAACAATTCTATTACTTTGTTTGCAACGGGCAATTTCTTGGAAATATTCTTCAATGAATCCAAATCCTCTTTCACAACGCCTTTCAATTTCATAAGTATTACTGGATAGATTACTATCTGTACTACTGCACCCATTGCTAAAACCAGAATATAGTTTTCTGATAATATTAGCATTAGTGGAACAAGAAAAGCTGCGCCTATGATTCCTGCAATTACGATTCTGACTATCTTCCCAAGGTCAAAATCAAGATTGAGTTCGCTTTTTATGGCCTTTACGGAAAGAATTGAAAGAACTGTCGGGCTTATTATGAAAAGTATGAGCAATAATCCTGTGCCGCTAAGCCAGGGCACAAGCAGTAGCATGAGTATTATTTCCATTATTGCAACTGCCATGGAGTATTTCATCAACTTCCTGGTCTTGTTTGCTGCAATCAAAAGCATTACCGTATAGGTAGCAATGACCCACAGTAGTATTCCGATGCTTATTATTGAGAGGTACAACGGCGCAAGAAGGTATTTCGCGCTGAATGCAGTATAGGAAAACTGTTTTGATAGCACAGCAATATAGAATAAAACAGGGACCATCACCATGAATGTAAGCGCTATTGAATTGTTGTAGAATTTGCTTATCTGCTTGCTTAGTTTTTTAATCGCAAATGTGGATGCAAACATGGGAAGTATCGAAAGCGAAAGCGCATCAATTATCAGCCATAGTATATTTACGGTTTTCAATGCCACTCCGTAATTCCCTACAATTACCGTAGTTGCAAAAAGCCCAAGTATTATCGGGGATAAATTGTTTATCAGCGCCCTCAAACCATTGTAAACGGAAATTGGCGTGGAAAAACCCAATAATTCTCTCATGGATTTTAGGTCCGGTTTCCTTAGTCTTAGTCCCATTTTTCCATAGAGCACGTAGGCAGCTATTATCAATCCTGCAATATAACCTAGTATTATTCCAAGAAGTGGCGCTATGGCACCCAGGCCCATGAGCACAAACAATATGCTTGCCAATGCTTGTATTGTGTATTGTATTGCTATGATGAGCGTAAGGTATTTTCCTTTACCGAAGCCTATTATTGCATAGTAGGAAGCGGAAAATATCATGGTAAGAAGAATTACAAAAGATGCGATCTGTATTACATAGGCGTAGGACACGCTTCCAAGGACGTAATGCGCTATGATGTTGCTTAATCCAAATATGAGAAGAGTGAAGAATATACCTGTAATCAGCATTATGGCATAGCCATTTGAAAAGATTTTTTCTATCGAGTCCTTGTCGTTCTTTGCAGCGTACTGGCCTACAAATTTGCTAAAGGAGGTGCCGACGCCAAGGTCCCCAAATGCGGCAAAGAATGTTGCTATGGCTATGGCAATTGTAAATACACCGTAGGTGCTAGGGCCCAGCACCCTGGCAATTATGACAAATGCTATTGCTGATAAAAACAGCGATACGATTCTTCCAAGCATTATTGAGCTTGCAACCCTTACGGTTTTCTCGCCTATGTCTTTCCCACTGTTTTCATTGGCTATAATTTTATCTTGTTTTTTGCTTTTGGGCAATTAATTACCTTAGTATAGATTCCAGCGTGTTTGATATGTGGTGAAGCTTGAATTTAGATTTGCCTTGCTCCCTTTCATGGAAAGTGTCATAATAAACCTCACCAAGAGTGGCATCTTTATTTACAACTCTTAGTATGTCAAGAAGTACTTTATAACCTTTGCCTACGAATCTGCTTCTGTTCTTTATTATAATGCCTTTGAAAAGGGAAGTCTTGATACCAAAAAAACCAGACATAACATCATTGGGTATTTTTTTGCCGCGTATTTTCAAAGCAGCATAAGCAAGCGATGATGCTGATTTGGATATTATTTTTCTATGCACTCCCCAATTTTTTACGTGTTTTCTTACTGCCACAACTATTTCATGGGTTCCTAAATTTTTTGTTATTTCAGCTATTTTTTCATAGGGATGCTGCATGTCCCCGTCCATGACTATAATAAATTTGGTTTTTGTAATCATCGCGGCATCCATCACGCTTGCGGTAAGGCCATGCACTTTCTTTGATTTTCTGTCCAAGAATATTAGTTTCTTATTTTTTGAGAGCCCCAATACTTCATTTTTCGTACTGTCAGTTGAACCATCATCAGATACTATTATAGTAACATTTTTGTATTTTCTTTTGATCGATTTTATCAATTTTGTTATGTTTTTTCCCTCGTTTAAGGTAGGTATTATAATAGTTAATTCCGAGAAATCAATCATTTAGCTGCACCGTGTTCAATACTTATACTTATTAGCAACAGGTTTTAATATCAGTAATGTTAAATATCAACATATCTTATTTTATTGAAAAAATGATTAGCATGAGCAATAATCCCATAAAGATAATAATTGACAACAGGGAAAGGAACGTGGAGCTAATAAATGCGATAGAAGCAAACGGCATCGAGTTTGAATTCAGAACAGTTCATGTTGGTGATTATGTAATATCTGACAGGGTTTGCATGGAACGGAAAACCGTATCTGATTTCGAAAGCTCTTTGATCAACGGAAGATTATTTGAGCAGATAAAAAGACTGAAAGAAAATTATGAATTCCCAATACTTTTGCTTGAAGGGAATCAGGAAGATTTTAGACTTAAGAACAATGTGATAAATGGGACTATAGCCTCTTTGTACATAGACCATGGAATAGAGGTGATATGCACCTACAACGCCAGGAATTCTGCAGATATAATTGCAAACATAGCAAGGCACGAGCAGGAAAAAGAACAAAGAGAGCCTTCCCTCAAGGGGGGCGCAAGAGCCCATACAAATGAGCAGTTTCAGGAATTCATCATAGGAAACATTCCAGGAATAGGGCCAAAACTTGCAAAATCCTTGCTCAAGCATTTCAAAAACATAAGGAACATAGCAAATGCGGAAATAAAGGAATTAACAGAAGTGGACAAGATAGGCAAAAAGAAAGCGGAAAACATACACAATACAATAAATAAAATTTATGAGTATTAAGGCGTTGCTAATTAATAACTAATAAACTTAAATTTATTAGCATGGTAGTTACAATATTATCGTAGCACTTTAGGTTGATTATATGAAGATGAAATTTTCTAAGTTAAAGTCCAAAACTAAAAACAAACACGGGATAAAACTAATACTTTATGGTGATTCTAAAAAATTACCACAAGCAGATGTTTCTTATGTTGAAGTTAAGAGTGGACACTATCAAGAATTTTACGATGATACAAGCACTTTCATTTACTATATTTTAAAAGGAAATGGCAAATTCTATCTTAATGGAAAAGAAACAAAAGTTAAAGCAACAGATGTTTTAATTATACCTCCAAACACAAAAATATACTATTTTGGAAAAATGAAGATGATACTTGTTGTAGCACCTGCATGGAATAACAGACATGAACATCATGTAAGGTACATTGACCGCAAACAAATTAAATAATCATAATTTATTAACAAGCCAAGACTATGGAGAAAGATGTTCTATTACTTCAAGCTGAATCAAGAGGATTTTCTGATGCACTACCATAGCAGAAGCAACATAGGGACTACATTCTTTGCAGTCAAAACCAAATTCGGAGACTGTCTAAAGAACAAGACTTTTACGTCTCAAACAAATGAGGTATTGTGCAAACTAATAGCATACAATATAACTGTTCTGATTAGTGCAATATATGAATTGGGAATAAATATTAACTTCGTATAATAATTGGGTGGTGTTTTTCTATGTCTTCTCTTAACAACTTTTTTGATTCCTGTGCTCTACCTATTCTCCGACCTACAATTGCACCAGCTCCGCATAAAAGCCCACCTATATCAGCATGTATTAGAGGATGCTTTGATACAAAACGTTCTACTGATGGAGTAAATCCTAATGCACAACCTATCAATGCAACGCTTACTGAATATTTTGCCATACCAATTATTCCAGCTTTTTGAAGTCTTTTTTCTCTTGTTTGTTCTGACATTTTTATCACGATATAATTATGATGTGGGAAATATATATACTTAACAGCACAGTCGTTAATTGCCGTAATCTAAACAGCTTGCTAATAAATTATCAATACTGCTAATAAATTATGATTTTTTAGCAGATAAATTAGCAAAGCTAAGTATTAGATAAGAATTAAATAACTTGTTAAAACAATCTAATAAAAGATTTATCCCTATTTGATGGTTTAATGGATGGTGAAACAATCTCTTCTAAAAATGAACAGCACAGCGAGCACGCAAAGCATGAAGAGATTCCACACCACGAGCATGTTCATCATGCAGAGCCTCATAAAAAAGAGAATTTTCTTCAAAAATATCTTAAATACTTAATTGTTGTGGTGTTTTACCTTGTTGTAGCACTTATAATGTTTTATCCTTTGACAAAAAACCTTAATTCTGTTGCGCCCGGAACCGGAGCAGATACCTACCAGAACCTTTGGGACATCTGGTGGGTCAAGTACGCTGTTTTCAATTTGCATACAAATGTATTCTATACCAATCTGCTTTACTGGCCGATTGGCGCCAGTCTTGCGTCATCAACTCTTGCGCCCCTCAATGGAATAATATTTGCGCCCTTCGGAGCAATAAGCACGGTTTTTGAATACAATGTAATGTTCTTCATTGGATTCATAATATCTGGGCTTGCAATGTTCATACTTGCCGATTATATGACAGATAACAAATACGCTGCACTGATTTCCGGATTTGTATTTACATTCAGTGCATTCCACATTGCACAGGCTTATTCGCACATACACTTCATAGACATAGCATTCATACCTTTGTTTGTATATTTCCTGCTTAAGATAATACATGAGGACATGAATTACAGAAGCATAAGAAGCTATGGCAACATAATCGGAATGTCAGCATCCTTTGCGCTCACAACCCTTCTGGGCAACATAGAGCAAACCCTAATGCTTTCCCTTGCCTTTGTCTTTCTCCTAATAGCATATCTTTTCTACAAGGAAAGCAGGAAAAGGATCATAAGCAGAAAGTTCATAGTTGCAATTGTTCTTTTTGTTGTTCTCGCATTTTTAATAGGCTTGTGGAATTTCATTCCATTGATAAACTTCGCCACAAAATCCGGAGGATTGAGCTCTATCAATGCGGAGAACACAGTGCAAAGCTATGAACTGTGGAGCGTTCAGCCGCTTGCCTTCTTTGTGCCAAGCTATGTAAATGGCTTCTTCTATAACGTAGTGGGAAGCCCCTCTTCGCCATTGTTCAATTCACTCTACTCTGCAGATCCTGTTGAGAAAGTAGGATACATAGGATATGCCGTTCTTGCGCTCTCGCTCTTTGCAATATACAAGAACTGGAGGAAGATGCTTCCCTATGCCATTGGAGCAATACTATTTGCACTGCTTGCGCTTGGCCCAGCATTCCATCTGTATAGTTTGTATTCGCATGTTCCGGGATTGAACGTAGTGAGGGAACCGGGAAGATTTGACCTCATTGTCACTCTTTTCTTTGCAATACTTGTTGCATTCGGATCAAAGGAATTGTTCGAGCACCTTTCGAAGCAAAGTTCCCACAAGCAGAGCATTCCGAGAATATATGCAGTTTTATTCATTATCCTATTGATAATGTTTGTGGAGAACAACGGAATGCCGTTGGGTTCTAACCTGCAACTTACAACGCCAATACAAATACCAAAGCTTTATCCCCAAATTGCAAACATATCTGGAAACTTCTCAATACTTCCATTGCCTACGCTTCCGACATTGGGCACGGCAAGCCCCTACCTTTACCCTGGTGAAGATACATTCTACACTTCCATAACCAAAAAACCCATTGTGGGAGGTTATGTGGGCCGAACACAGAACGTATCAAGCACTTTGCTTCTTTATAATGTCCCATTGGCAGTCGAATCAACTTCGCTTGTGGAAAACGGCTCTGCCTATTATCCATCGCCAGTGATTGAAAATTACACCAATCAATCAATATTCACGCTCTACAATTACAATACAGAATTCATAATACTTCACAAGCAGGCCTATACTCAACAGGAATACCTTGGATTTAGCAATTATCTTCTGGGAGTATTTGGAAACCCTGTCTACAATGACAACACATCGATTGTATTCTCTACAACTTCTGCGATAAACAGGACAGTGTTCAGAAGCTTTATAGAGTATCCGATACTTAGCGAATGGGAGCCTGTAAGCATATTGCTTGACGGTACTTACCAGGAGTTCTGGGCGCCGGTAAACTACGGAGGAATAGCAGTGTATGCACCCTATCAGAACATAAGCAGGGCAAGATACAGCGGCACTTCCTACATAAACACAACGGTAGCGTTTACCGCATTTTCAAATGTTCCACAAAACCTTTACATCGCAGAGCCAACTCAGACAAATTCAACTCAGACCATAGCAAAAATGAACATAACCAATAGGCCAACAGGTTACAGGATAACAGTGCCGTTGGTTTCAGGAGCCCAGGGAAATGAGTTGCTGTTCATATACAGCAGCAAAAACTCCCCTGTCCTTATAAGCAATATAACAATATCAAGATAATTGCCAATGCGTTGCAATGGATTTTTATATAGACTAGTCAATAATATAATGATCGTATGGAGCCAAACATTTACGTTATACACGAGCTTATCGGCAAGACGGTGCTTGTAAAGACGCATTTGGGCGACGGCACAAAAGACAGCCAAGTAGAAGGAGGATATATAGGCATATTGCTTGAATATGACGGAGATTTCCTGAAACTTGAATACGAAGTAAAGAAATTTGAAGAGAACAACATCACAACTACCGAGAAGAAGATTGTGCTCATTGACAGCAAATACATCATAAGCGTAGAAGAATACCTTTCAAAAACAGAATAATCCTAAGGATTCATGTTATTGAAATAATTGTCGAAATCAGCTGGAGTGCTGTTCCTTAGATTTACTGAAGCGCCAACTGTGATTTCATACACATTGCTTTCAAGCCCTTTCAGCGCTGCATCTGCAACTTCGCTGGCCTGTATGCCCGTGCGCTGCGGCCTTCTGCCCCTATCCAGATCCGTATCGACAGTTGGAGGTATTACCTCGAACACTTTTATTGAAGTGCTTTTCAACTGGTGCCTTAGTGAAATGGTGAAGGAATGAATTGCTGCCTTTGTAGCAGAATAAACAGGTACAAAGGACAAAGGCACGAACCCTAATCCGGAAGAGACATTGATTATTGCAGATTCCTTGTGTTTTGAAAGCAAAGGTACAAAATACGATGAAAGGTATATGGGTGCCTTCAAATTTATGTCTATTTCATCTTCGTCATCGAAGTCTCGTGCACCCTTTGTGAAATCCACACGTTTTTGTATGCCTGCATTGTTGACTAGTATATTAAGATTCTCGAATTTAAGTGCAATATGCTGATAGAGAAGTTCGCATTCCTTTTTGCTTGAAAGGTCGCACCTTATGGTATATAAATCAGGGCATTTCTGTTCTGCCTCCTTAAGCTTGTCCTCCCTCCTTCCGCATATTATTACCTTGTTGCCAAGCTTGAGGAAAGATTCTGCCAAAGCAAAGCCTATCCCTGTTGCGCCACCTGTTATCAATACAGTATTGTTTCGCGTATTCATTCAACAACCATTATTTATGTAATAATTTGAACGCATGGTTCCATGAGCTTGTCCTTAATCCATAGGTTATCCACACCATTGCCAATGGCTCCAGAAGGCGTGAGCTTTTTATGTCTCCCAAATCTATTGCATTTGCCCAGCCGAATTCATGTATTATCTTTGCAATTTCCTTCTTTGCATTTTCATCATTGCCGCAGTAGAACATGTCAGGAGGCCCATTCTTGAATTCGGGCTTGAACATGTGCGCATTGCCAACTATATTGAAAGCTTTTACAACATGAGATTCAGGGAGCCACTTTTGCACTTGCTCTCCGGCAGAGTTATTATGCCCAAGCATTAGTTTTGGCGCACCTTCAGAGAAATCAAGCGGATTAGTAACATCTATCACTATCTTGCCAGAGAAGTTCTTTTGATCCGCAAGTTTTATCGCATTTTCAGTTCCTACCCATAATGTTGCAATTACAATAATATCTCCGAATTTTGCTGCCTCTTCAAAAGTTCCAGAGCAGGCAAGTTTTCCCATTTTTTCAACTGCAGTTTTTATTTTCTCGTTATTTGGATCTCTTGACCCTATTACCACTTCGTTGCCCAACGCAGCAAACCCAGAAGCAAGAGCCTTGCCCACATCCCCACTGCCAATAATTCCTATTTTCAAGATATCACCTATTCTATACATATTTTTAATGTAGATACTTATATGTTTTGAACCTTAAAATACCCTATAGGTGGGATCGATGAATGAAGTAGTTCATTTTGAAGTACCGGCAACGAACTTAGCGCGCGCTAAGAAATTCTACAGTGCAGTTTTTGAATGGGAATTGGAAGATGTTCCAGGCATGAACTATACGATGGTTCGTACAATTGCTGTGGACAAGAAAACAAGAATGCCAAAGAAACCAGGAGCCATAAACGGAGGCATGATGAAGAAAGGAGGAGTATTCAAGGCGCCTACGCTTACAGTAGATGTAGGAAACATTGACAAGGCAGTGGTAAGAGTAAAGAAAGCAGGAGGAAAACTAGCCATGAAAAAGCAAAAAGTTATGGATATGGGCTACATAGCCTATGTAAAAGATACAGAAGGAAATCTAGTAGGCATATGGGAAACCGTAAAGCGCTGATTTCTTTGCCGAACTAAATGTTCGGTTCTATTTTTTTATTTTCTTCTTATACGATTTATATTGGAAAACGCTTCTTCACTACAAAAAACCCAATCAAGGCTTTCTGAACCCTCATCTTCACTAAATACTACATTAAAACTATTTTCAGTATCAGTAAATCTTCTTATGTTCACTAACGTTGTTGGTTTTGTATGCCCTTTATTTGTTCGAATCCTATTTTGTGGTATAGTTTTCAAGCAGATACCCCATAGAAATCTACACTCAATCAAATATTTAATAGTATTCTTTAGTTTGTTATAGCTTTTTAAATGTGTCTGGATAGGATTCAAAGAAGAACATATTTCCGGCTTTAACACTGTACAATAGTTCAACGTATTATGTCTCTATTACCTTACACAGGCGTAATTACCTGGCAGGTATATTGAAAAATTTGTGTATCTGAAGGTTTGAGAAATATTTGTTATATTTGCTGTTGTGCCTATGCAATAGTTTGAAACTCCCTCATTGTTAAATACCACAACCGGCATTTTTAGAACCGTGGAATTGCAGTAATAAGGAGAATATGCAGTTACGTTATAATAGTTCATATACGGCCATGCGTTAGATACGATGCTACAATCGCTTAGATTATGGCTTTTGAGAGCACTGACCGCCTGAACATATTGATTGCTCTTGAATCCAAGATTGCCCATGATATTAAAATGTAATTGCATCCAACTTGAATAGAGCATTAGAATCAATATCAGGCTTGTAGAAAATGCCAGATAGGGAATTACATCCTTGATTTCGTAGCGTTTCCTTGAAAAATTTATATTTAGTTTGCCCAGTGAGGAAGCACTAATTATAACCACTGCTATAACTGCAGTGCTCAGGTATAGCATATATCCTAGCCTTATTGGTCCTTGCGTTTTACTATATACAAATCCAAATTCTAAAAGCGCAAGGATGAAGAATGAGATTGTAACCATGCCTTTCTGGCTCTTTAAAAAATCCTTAATGGTTTGAGTTAATTTCAGCTCTTTGTTTCTTTTCCTAGAAGTTTCCAGATAAGTTATCATAATCAATCCAATAATTAGAATCGCAAGAGGATACTTTATAATGGAAAATACTGTAGAAAGGAACATTACAATGGTGTTGCTCTGCGGTTGCGTTTCGGCCAATTGCACAAAATAACTTTTGAGGGGATTACCATAGGCCAAATAATTGAAGACAAGCCACGGCAGGGTAACAAGAATAATAAGAAAAATTGCTTTTAGTATCTCTTTGGGCTTTCTTAAAAAGAGTATCAATGGCAACAGGAATAGGCTGGCATATTTTGAAAGTCCCATCAATCCAGCAAATATACCTGCCTTTTTCTGCTTTGCTATTATGAATCCAATTGTAAGCAAAACAAAGCTTGATGCAAGAATCTCATTGCCGTTATACAATATAGTATAACTTATGATGAAAGGACCTGCCACAACCGAGGAAAGCAATAACGGATCCACATCCAAATTTTTCGCAGTTATGTAGGAAGCCACAAAAAGAAAGGCTATAAGCAAAACAATATAAACAGGTAATGCAAAACCATCAAAAAACAGGATCAATGTGCCCATTATTATTGTGGGCAGCGGTTCCCAGACATCATCAAAGTAAATGTTCTTGTTTACCACTAATGCAGATGTATCATTATATGTGCGATTGACGCCATTAACATTTACCTGCATGGGAACTCTATTATTGAATACGTAAAGATGCGAGTAAAAGTAGCTGCTTGCCACTGTTCTCGCATTCAAGTAGTGAGAGATGAAATCCCACCCTACGCCATTGACATTATAGACGCTAAGTACAGTAATTACGCAAACCAGGAAGAGCACAAAACTGCATATTATCTTGTATTTACTTATAGAATAGGTCATAAAATCAGTTCAAATTTAAACATTTAGGTGACCACAGGTACTTATATTTGTGGTCACCTTTTAAGAACATTACTCAATTTTTTATATTCTTTCAATATTAAATCCAACGTGGGTCTTATATTACCATCATTCTCATAGCTTTGCAGAGAGGCATAGTATTCCACCCTATTTTTAAGTTCTATATTGACTGGGGGCAAATTATGCTTTAAAAGTATATTTATCAAAAGCAGTCTTCCCACTCTTCCGTTTCCATCCCTAAAAGGGTGTATATTTTCAAATTGATTATGCACCACAGCAGCTAAAACTAATGGAGGGTACTTCCTCTTATTATTTTTATACCATTTTAAAAGTTCCTTTAGCAGAGACGTTACCTTTGTTGAAGGAGCGCCCCTATGAATGACCTTACCATAGGCGTCTATTACTGCAACTTCTTCGCCCATTTTTCTAAATTTGCCAGCAAAAGGCTTAGAATTCTTAAATACAACCATATGTAAGTCTTTTATTAATCTAACCGAAATATGTATCTTGGTGGTTCTTATATATTTAACAGCCTCAGAAACGCCAAATGTCTCGGATATCTCCCACTTTGATTTGTCTGGCCATTCGTTATTTTCTAATATATCTTCAACTTCTCTTTTTTCAACAGTAGAACCTTCGATTGCATTTGTATCGTATGTAAATGCCTCGGTAAATTTTAGCCAATCCTCTTCGCTAAGGTGTTGAAGTTTTATTTTTCTTAGGGAATCTAGGTTCTTGATACTTTCTAGTTCAGCTCCTGACAAGACAGTTTTATAAGGATCTCCAATATTCCCAATTTCTTCAACCATCTTTTTTATTCTTTCTCTAGCCAAAACCTCTTTGTTTTTTAGTTCGCTTTTATTCAAGTCCATACCTAGATAAACTCTTATCTTACTAGTACGACTGCCAGATCGATAAGAATGAACTAAATAGTACTTTTTCCTGCTCTTCACCCTTCTTATCTCTATGAACATAATATAATTAGGTGACCACAAATATAAAAAGCTTTCCTTTTAGGTGACCACAAATTAATGGGCCTGCGGTTCAGCATAATCTGAGTTCGCTTCTCTTACTTCTTTTCTTTAGTTTAAGACTGTATTTAAGGCCTTTACAAATTCTTTTCGTACATTTTCAGATTTTGTGTATAGAGTTATAAATACTTTTTTAGTGCCCAGGAACACATCAATCCTAAAATTACCAAAATCCATCGATTCGTGTTTGTCTATAGATTTAGGAACATTAACTTTGATTGTGGGTTCACCATGTTTATCGGAAAGATATCCGAACTTATATATTGACATATTTAATTTAGGGAATGCTTTAGCAATTACAGAATTAAATGTATCAAAGAAATGCTTTTCTTTTGCTACAACAAAGAAATTGAAAGCGTCTTTATTTCCAATACCTAACAATTTCAATTTTTGTGGCTTTTCTTTTACCATAATATATTTTGTTTAATAAGCAATAAAAACATTGATGTGGGCCCGCGGAGAATCGGACTCCGTATCTTCACGTTGTCAACGTGACGTCTTACCAATCGACTACA
>Ga0187851_10003487_pt1 | contig 13152 bp, 10 predicted proteins | sample June2016WEW_6_10_FD_132997 | JGI IMG/M metagenome (GOLD analysis project Ga0187851, IMG submission 132997) | Peatland microbial communities from SPRUCE experiment site at the Marcell Experimental Forest, Minnesota, USA - June2016WEW_6_10 | ecosystem: Environmental > Terrestrial > Soil >...
ATTTCCTCGCTTCGCGCGCCGCCTTCCGGGTGATGAAGAGGCAGGGGATAGGCGGCTCGATCATCTTCATCGTGTCGAAGAACGGACTCGCGGCCTCGCCCGGCGCCTCGGCCTATTGCGCCGCCAAGGCGCTCGAACTGCATCTTGCGCGCTGCCTGGCGCTCGAAGGCGCGCCGCTCGGCATCCGCGTCAACTGCGTCAATCCGGACGCGGTGCTGCGCGGCTCGAAAATCTGGCAGGGCGAGTGGCGCGATCAGCGCGCCCAGTCGAACAAGGTGACGGCCGACGAGCTGGAGGACGTCTATCGGCAGCGCTCGCTGTTGAAGCTGTCGGTCTATCCGGAGGACGTCGCCGAGGCGGCCTATTTCCTCGCCTCCGACGCGGCGTCGAAGTCGACCGGCAACATCATCAACGTCGACGCCGGCAACGCCGTTTCGTTCACCCGCTAGGATCCGCAACGCAGCAGGACGATGTAGGAAAACGCCATGTCCGCCATAACAGCCGATTTCATCGCCGATCAGAACCGGGCTCAGCTCGCCGATCATCGCGAGGACTTCGATGCGCTCGCGCGCAAGCTGGCGCGGCGCGGGCTCGACCCGGAAGCGCTGGTCAAGGACGCAATCGCCTTCGCCGTCGCGGTGCCGAGCTGGGGCGTCGGCACCGGCGGCACGCGCTTCGCGCGCTTTCCCGGCCCCGGCGAGCCCCGCAATGTCTTCGACAAGCTCGCCGATTGCGGCGTGATCAACACGCTGACCCGTCTGACGCCGGCCGTCTCGCCGCATTTCCCCTGGGACAAGGTGAAGGACTATGCGGAGCTGCGCGAGGCGGCGAAGCGCCATGGTCTCGCGTTCGACGCCGTCAATTCCAACACTTTTCAGGACCAGGCGGGCCAGCGGCTTTCCTACAAATTCGGCTCGCTCACCCACACCGACAAGGCGGCGCGCGAGCAGGCGATCGCCCACAATATCGAGTGCGTCGAGATCGGCCGGGCGATCGGCTCGAAGGCGCTGACGGTGTGGATCGGCGATGGCTCGAATTTCGCCGGGCAGTCGAGCCTGACGCGCGCGTTCGACCGCTATCTCGACTCGACGGCGGCGATTTACCGCGCGCTGCCCGACGACTGGCGCATGCTGCTCGAGCACAAGCTGTTCGAGCCCGCCTTTTATTCGACGGTGATTTCCGACTGGGGCAGCAGCTATCTCGCCGCCCAGCACCTCGGGCCGAAAGCCCAGTGCCTGGTCGACCTCGGCCATCACGCGCCGACCGTCAACATCGAGCAGATCGTCGCCCGCCTCGCCCGCTTCGGCAAGCTCGGCGGCTTCCATTTCAACGACAGCAAGTACGGCGACGACGACCTCGACGCCGCCTCGGTCTCGCCGTTCCGGCTCTATCTGGTGTTCCACGAACTGGCCGAGGCGAAGCGGGCGATCGGACCGAGCTTCGCGCCGGCCTATATGATCGACCAGTCGCACAACGTCACCGATCCGATCGAGAGCCTGATGCAATCGGCGATCGAGATCGCCCGGGCTCGCGCGCAGGCGCAACTCGTCGACGCCGCCGCGCTCGCCGCCGCGCAGGAGGCGAACGACGCGCTGACGGCGCATCGGCTGCTCAAGTCCGGTTTCCTCACCGACGTTTCGCCGCTGATCGCCGAAGCGCGGCTGAGGGCCGGCGGCGCGCTCGATCCGATCGCGACCTATCGCGCCAGCGGCTATCGCGCCGCCGTGGCGCGCGAACGCCCCGCGGTCGCGGCGGGGTCGGCGGGAATCGTGTAGGGGAAACGCAATGGACGACCTCGTAGCGCTCGCGCACGCCTCCGCCGAGCTTGGAAGCAGACGTCTGCTGGTTCAGGCGGCGGGCGGCAACACCTCGATCAAAGAGGACGGCGTCCTATGGGTGAAGGCGTCGGGACGCTGGCTCGCCAAGGCGCTCGACGAACCGGTCTTCGCCGCGCTCGATCTTCCGCGCGTTCTCGACGCGCTGGCGCATAACGATCCGGCCTGCGAGACCTGCGACGCGTTCGTGCGCGCCGACCTGTCGCCGCCCGGCCTACGCCCGTCGGTCGAGGCGACGCTGCACGCCGGCCTGCCGCAGCGCTTCGTCCTCCATGTGCATTGCGTCGAGACGATCTCTTACGCGATCCTCGTCGACGGCCCGGCGCGCCTCGCGCCGCTGCTCGACGGTCTCAAATGGGCGTGGGTTCCCTACATCCGTCCGGGCTTGCCGTTGTTTCGCACGATCGCGCCGGGGGCCGACATTTACGTTCTCCAGAATCACGGGCTGGTGGTCGCCGCAGACACGCTCGATGCGGCCGTCGGCCTGATCGAAACGGTGGGGCGGCGGCTTGCGCGCCCGGTCCAGACGGCGCCGAGCGAGTCCCGGCGCCGCGTCGAGCGCGCGGGCTACCATTTCGTCGACGCGCCGGCGCTCGCGTCGCATGCGGTTCGACTCGCTGCGGCCGGGACATATTACCCTGACCACTTGGTGTTCCTCGGCAGCGGCGCGGCGGTGATCGACGCCGTGGTCGGTTCGCCGCCGGTGATCCTCGCCCCCGGCTTCCCGCCGCTGGCGCGAGACGACCTGACCCCGGCGCCGCTCGCCATGGCCGAATGCCTCGCCGACGTCGCGGCGCGGCTGGCGCCGGACGATCGTCCGCGCTATTTCACGGCGCAGGAAGAATACGACCTCACCCATTGGGACGCCGAAATCTACCGTCAGTCGCTGCCCGGGTCGGAATGACCCGCGCGCTTGGAATCGACGTCGGCACGTCGGGCGTGCGGGCGGCGATCGTCGACGCGAACAATGCCGTCGTCGCCTACGCGGCCGAGCCGTTCGCGCCGGGGAGCGCGCGCAGTCCGCTGGCGTGGGTCGCCGCCGTCGAGGCGGCGATCGCCAAGCTCGATCTTTCCGGCCTCGAGGCGATCGCAATCGACGGCACCTCCGGCACCCTGGTCGCGCTCGACGCGCGCGGCGAGCCGCTCGCCGAGGGCTCGATGTACAACGACGAGGCCGCGCCGGAGGATCGCGCCGAAGCGGCGCGCGCCGCGCCCGCCCACGCCTCGCCGACCTCGCCGCTCGCCCGCGCGCTCGGACTCAAGCGGCGCCTCAAACCGTCGAAGATTCTGCACCAGGCCGATTTCATCGCCCTGCGTCTGTTCGGCGAGACGTTCACCGACGAGAACAACGCGCTGAAGACCGGCTACGATCCGGTCGCGCGGCGCTGGCCTGGTTTCATCGCCGCGCTGGACCTCGACGGGCTTCTGCCGGAGGTTCTGCCCGCCGGCGCGATCGCCGCGCGGCGCGGCGGTCGCAACATCGTCGCGGGGACGACCGACGGCTGCGCCGCGTTCCTCGCCGCCGGCGCCGACGCGATCGGCGAGGGCGTGACCTCGCTCGGCAGCACCATCGTGCTGAAGCTGTTGGTCGACCATCCGGTCGGCGATCTCGAAAGCGGCGTCTACAGCCACCGCATCGGCGATCTTTGGCTCGTCGGCGGCTCTTCGAACAGCGGCGGGGCGGTGCTCGCCCACTACTTCCAGCCGAAGGAGCTCGAAGTCCTCTCGGCGCGCATCGATCCGTCGCGCCCGACCGAGCTCGACTATTACCCGCTGCTCAAGAAAGGCGAGCGCTTTCCCGTTAGCGACGCGGAGCGCGCGCCGAAGCTCACGCCCCGTCCCGTCGACGACGCGGTCTTCCTGCAGGGTATGCTCGAGGCGATGAGCGCGATCGAGGCGGACGGCTACGCCAGGCTCGCTCGGCTGTCGGGATGCAAGCTGCGCAGCCTGCGCTCGGTCGGCGGCGGCGCGCGCAATCCGGCCTGGACGCGCCTGCGCGCCGCGCGCATCGTCGCGCCGTTCCTGCCGCCCTTGAGCGAACACGCCGCAGTCGGCGCCGCGCTGCTCGCCTTGAGGGCGTCGGCATGAGACTGCGCGATCTCATCTCTCAATTCGACGGTTTCGTCATCGACCAGTACGGCGTGCTGCATGACGGCGTCAGGCCCTATCCCGGCGCCATCGCGGCGCTCGAAGCCGCAAGCGCAGCCGGCAAGCGCGTGGCGCTGGTGACCAATTCCGGCAAGCCCGCCGTGGCGAACGAGGATAGGCTCGCCCGGCTCGGCGTCGGCCGCGAACTCTACGCCGCGCTCGTCTCGTCAGGGGAGGCCGCGCGTATTGGCATTGAAGACGGCGCGTTCGGACCCGCCTTCGCCGCGGGCGGCAAGGTGCATGTCGTCGGCCGGACCGGCGACGACTACGGGCTCGAGCGGTTTCCGCTGGTCGCGGTCGATCTCGCGGCCGCCAATGCGCTGCTGATCATCGGCAGCGACGCGCCGCGCGTCTCGCTCGACGAATACGCCGACCGCCTGAAGCCGGCCGCCGCGCGACGGCTGCCGGCGCTGTGCGCCAATCCCGACCTGCTGATGCTGACCAAGTCTGGCCAGCAGCCCGCGCCCGGCGCCATTGCGCGGCTCTACGAGACCCTCGGCGGCGAGGTCGTCTATGTCGGCAAGCCGCATCCCCTCATCTACGCGATCGCCTCGCGAGCCTTCGCCGGCGTCGAACCGCGCCGCATCCTCGCCGTCGGCGACAGCCCGCTGCACGACGTGGAGGGCGCGGCGGGGGCGGGTTTCGCGACGGCTCTGGTCAAGACCGGCCTCGGCGCCGGTCGCGACGACGACGAGCTGCGGCGCGCGGCCCCGACAGCGCCCGACTTCGTGCTCGACGGGTTGTGAAGGGCTGAAGCCGCGCTAGGCGCTTGAAGGTCGGCGCAATTTTGCCTCGCCGGCCCGCGACGAAGCGCCGCGTGCTCGGTGGTCCGCGCCGCCAAGCGGTCGCCCTATGCGCCGCGCCGCGATGGTTAAGATCGCCGGACTCGCGTCGTTCGCCGCGAGCGCGCGTTGGCGACGACAGGGTTCAGCGCTGGCCGCCGCAGCCGCAAACGAGTCCGCGCGACCGGCGAAACGGCGAGGAATTGGGCGCGCGCCGGCGCTGTGGTCGGGCCCAGTTCGCGTCGAAGTCCACCCCCTCGTCGGCGCGCATGACGACGTCTTTGGCGTGCGACGTGTCGTGTCGCGTCGCGACAATCGGTCGCGCCGTTCGCGTCTTCGAAGCGCGGCGATATGAAATCGTGCGGGGCGGAGATTGATCTCGCTCAAGGCGCATGAGGCGGATCAGGACATCTTGCAACATTGGGTTTTCGGCACGAGACCGAACGCCCGGGGGGGAGTCGGCGATGCAGAGCCTTCCTTCGCATTCGTTATCAGACGCGGCCAAGCACTTTATTGATAAAGTGGTCTTGCAAGAGAACGGTCGCGCCGGCGCTCTGCTGGCTATTCTGCAGAGAGTCCAGGACAGCCACGCTCGCAAGTTTCTGCCGCGCGAGACGCTCGAGTACATCTCGCTGAAGGCGAATGTGCCGCTTTCCAGACTGTTCTCCTTCGTCACATTTTATGCGCTGTTCAATCTCGAACCGCAGGGCCGCGACACAATTTCGGTCTGTCGCGGCACCGCCTGTCATACCCGTGGCTCGAGCCGCCTGCTCGAACAAGTGATGATGGACTTGGGGCTGCACGGCGCGGAAGACGGGGAGACAGAGAAGCTGGCGATGACGACCGCCGACGGCGAAACCACGCTGCGCACGGTCGCCTGCTTCGGCCAGTGCGCGCTCGCGCCGGTGGTCGAAGTCAATCACGCGATTTTCGGTCACATGAACGAGCGGTCCCTGCAGCGTGAATTGGAGGCGCTGGAGAAGCGAGAGACACGGCCATGACGCGAATTCGCGACCTGAGCACATTCAACGCCGTTCGCAGCGCCGGACTGGCCAAACTGCAGCCTTCGCGTCCGCGAATCGCCGTCGGCATGGGCACCTGCGGCACCGGCAACGGCTCGGAAGGCGTCTATGCGGCGCTCGCCGACTCGATCACCCAACGCGGTTTGGATGTGCATCTCGTCCGCACCGGCTGCTTCGGCTTCTGCGCCGAGGAACCGCTAGTCAATGTTTGGATCCCCGGGCAGCCGCTCGCCATCCTGCATCGCGTGCAGACCGATCATGTCAATGCGATTCTCGACGCGTTGGCGACGAAGACGGTGCCGGAGCGGCTCGCTCTGTGCAAGATCGAAGATTGGGATCACATCACCGCGCAGATGCACTTCGGCGCCGGCTATCCGAACATTCCGACGTGGAACGAGGTTCCGTTCTTCCGCGGACAAAAGAAGATCGTCCTGCGCAACTGTGGACTGATCAACCCGGACGATATCGAAGAATACATCGCCGTCGGCGGCTACCAGTCCCTATACAAGGTGCTGATCGACGGCACGCCGGAGCTGGTCAACGAGCAGCTCAAGATTTCGCGGTTGCGCGGCCGCGGCGGCGCCGGCTTCTCCACCGGCTTGAAATGGGAGTTCATGCGCAAGGCGGCGGCGGAGCACAAATACCTGATCTGCAACGCCGACGAAGGCGACCCCGGCGCCTATATGAATCGCAACGAAATCGAGGGCGATCCGCACTCGCTGATCGAGGGCATGGCGATCGGCGGCTACATCACCGGCGCCAATCAAGGGATCATCTATGTTCGCGCCGAATATCCGCTGGCCGTCCATCGGCTGAAAGTGGCGCTTGCGCAAGCCAAGGACTACGGCGTCATCGGCGACGACATTCTGGGGCGCGGCTTCAAGTTCGACATCGACCTGGTCGAGGGCGCCGGCGCGTTCGTCTGCGGCGAAGAAACGGCGCTGATCAGCTCGCTCGAGGGGCGCTCCGGCCGACCGCGGCCGCGGCCGCCGTTCCCGGCCCAAAAAGGCCTGTGGGGCTATCCGACCAACGTCAACAACGTCGAAACCTGGTTCAACATCGCCCCCATCATCGCCAAGGGGCCGGCCTGGTTCACCGAAACCGGCAGCGTCGCGAGCGCCGGCACCAAAGTGTTTTCGCTGGTCGGCAAAGTGAAGAACACGGGCCTGGTCGAGATGCCGCTCGGCACGCCGCTGTCGAGCTTCGTCTACGACGCCGGCGCGGGCAGCATGCGCGGCCATCCGGTCAAGGCGGTGCAGACCGGCGGTCCGTCCGGCGGCTGCATCCCCCATGAATTGTTCGATACGCCCGTCGATTACGAATCGCTCGGCAAGCTCGGCTCGATCATGGGCTCGGGCGGCATGGTGGTGATGGACGACGACAACTGCATGGTCGACGTCGCGCGCTATTTCATCGAGTTCACCCGATCCGAGTCGTGCGGCAAATGCACGCCGTGCCGGGTCGGCCTCGACAAGGCGCTGCGCACCCTGACGCGGATCACCAAAGGCGAAGGCCGCGAGGAGGACCTCGCCGAGCTGAACGAACTCGGCCGGATGATCCGCGACACGTCGCTGTGCGCGCTCGGCCAATCCGCGCCGAATTCGGTCCTCACCACGCTGCGCCACTTCCACCACGAGTTCGAGGACCACATCCGGGCCAAGCGCTGCCGCGCCGGCGTCTGCCAAGATCTGGCGCTGTCGCCGTGCGAGAACAGCTGTCCGCTGCATATGAACATTCCCCGTTTCCTGCAGCTCTACAAAGAGGGCCGTCTCGAAGAAGCCTTCGAATCCGTGATCATGGACAATCCCCTGCCCGCTTCCACCGGGCGTGTTTGTCAGCATCCTTGCGACGATCGTTGCCGCCGCCAGACCCTCGACGAAGCGGTCAACATGCGCGAGGTCCATCGCGTGATCGCCGATTCGGTGCTGCTGTCGGATCGGTTCGACGAAATGGTCGGCCGCATCGTCGCCAAGCGCCGCTCGCCGACGGGGCGCAAGGTGGGCGTTGCGGGCGCCGGCCCGACGGGCCTCACCGCGGCCTTCTATCTCGCCCTGTTGGGGCACGACGTCACCATCTACGACTCGCACGCCGAAGCCGGCGGCATGTTGCGCTTCGCCTTGCCGGAATATCGGCTTCCCAAGGCGGTTCTCGACCGCGAAATCGAGATCATCCGCCGTCTCGGCGTCCACTTCGTCTTCAACACCCAGGTCGGCGTCGACATCTCGCTCAACGATCTCGACGCCGCGTTCGACGCGGTGTGTCTGTCGATCGGCACCTGGAAGGAAGGGTGGGTCTACCTGCCGGGCACCGAGCTGACGGGCGTCACGCCGGCGCTGCCGTTCCTCGAGGCCGAAGCGAGCGACAAGCCGGTGAAGCTCGGCGAACGCGTCGTCATTATCGGCGGCGGCAACGCCGCCATCGATTCGGCGCGCACGGTGGTGCGCAGAGGTTCGTCGGCGACGGTCGTCTATCGCCGCGAGCGCAAGGACATGCCGGCCATCCAGGACGAAGTCGACGCCGCCGAGCAAGAGGGCGTCTATTTCCGCTTCCTCGCAACGCCCCACCGCATCGTCGGCGAGCAGGGCGAGGTCAAGGCGATCGAAGTCGTCAAGACGCGCCTGGGCGAATTCGACTCGTCTGGACGCCGGCGGCCAATCGAGACCGACGAAGTGCATATCGTCCCCTGCACTAGCGTCATTCTGGCGGTCGGCGAAGGCGTGGACACCGACTTTTCCCGCGCCTCCGGTCTGAGGATCAAGGAAAGCGCGATGCTCGAGGTCGATCGCTATACGCTGGCGACGAGCCGCGAGAAGTTCTTTGCTGGCGGCGACTTGATCAGCGGGGCGTCGAACCTCTCCAACGCGATGGGCTTCGGCAAGAAGGCGGCGAGGAACATCGATCACTATCTCACCGGCGAATCGCGCTTCGACGGCGTGATGCCCAGCTTCGAGTACGACCAGACGCCGCCGGCCGAACCCAGCGCTTGCCGCCGCCACCATGCGCACGAACTGCCGGCTGCGATCCGAGTCAAGACGTTCCAGGAGGCCGCGTCGGCCCTGTTGCCCGAAGAGGCCTACGAGGAGTCATGCCGCTGCTTGCGGTGCGATCTCCGCGAAACGGCCGACGCCGTCACACACCGGTAAGGAGGCTCGACCGTGTCCGAACAGGTCTCGGTGCGCATCGATGGTGAGCTCTGCACGGCCACCGAGGGTCAGACGATCTACGACGTGGCCAGCGCCAACGGGCGTTACATTCCCGCGCTCTGCCACATGGAGGGCCTGAGTTCGGCGGGGACTTGCCGATTGTGTCTGGTCGAAGTTTCAGGCATCGCCCGGTTGCTGCCCGCCTGCACGACCCCAGTCCACAGCGGCATGTCGGTCACCACCGAGTCGGAGAATCTGGCTCAGAATCGCCTGATGGCGCTGGAATTGCTCTTCGTCGAGCGCAACCACATTTGCGCCGTGTGTGTCTCAAACGGCCACTGCGAGTTGCAGGCGCTGGCGCAGACGCTGGGCCTCACCCACGTCCGCTTCCCTTACAACTATCCGCGTCTGCCGGTGGACACTTCGCATCCCCGCTTCGTGCTCGATCAAAACCGCTGCGTTCTCTGCTCCCGCTGCGTCCGCGTTTGCGACGAGATCGAAGGCGCCCACGTTTGGGACATTGCCGCGCGCGGCATCAACTCCCTCTTGGTCTCCGATCTCGATCGTCCTTGGGGCGAATCCGAGAACTGCACCAGCTGCGGCAAATGCGTACAGGCCTGCCCGACCGGGGCTCTGGTGGAGAAGGGCTATGCGGTCGAGGAAATGACGAAGCGGAATACCGTCGTCGCGCAGCTCGCCGCGAAGAGAGAGGTCCACCCATGAAAAAGGCGAGAGTGGCCACGCTGTGGCTCGACGGTTGCTCCGGGTGCCACATGTCTCTCGTCGACATCGACGAAGCGATCCTCATCGTCGCGCAGCGGGCTGACATCGTCTATGGGCCTTTGGTCGACGCGCAGGAGTTTCCTCCCGACGTCGACGTCGCCATCGTCGAAGGCGCGGTCAGCAGCCAGGACGATCTGGAGAAGATCAAGCGCGTTCGCGAACGCTCGCGCATCCTGGTGGCGCTCGGCGACTGCGCAGTCACCAGCAATGTTCCGTCGATGCGCAATCGGCTGCCGGTGAAGATGCTCCTCGAACGCATCTACATCGAGGGCGCCGACGTGCAGAAAGGGATCCCGACCGACGGCGTCCCCACCCTGCTGAAACAAGCGATCCCGCTTCAAGATGTGGTCAAGGTCGACGTGCACGTGCCCGGTTGCCCGCCTTCGGCTTCCTCGATCCTGTTCGTTCTCACCGAGCTTCTGGACGGCCGCATCCCTGACCTGAAGTCCAAAGTGCGGTTTGGCTGAGGAGGCCGTCATGCGGACCATCGTCATCGACCCCGTCACGCGCATCGAAGGCCACGCCAAGATCACCATCCATCTTGACGACGAGGGCAAGGTCGCCGAGACGGCGTTCCACGTCACCCAGATTCGCGGCTTCGAAAAATTCACCGAAGGTCGGCCCTTCTACGAGATGCCGGCGATCACCGCGCGCATCTGCGGCATTTGCCCGATCAGCCATCTGCTGGCCTCGGTCAAGGCCTGCGACGCCATCATGAGCGTGCGCATTCCGCCGACCGCAGCGAAGCTGCGGGAGCTTCTGCATTGCGGCCAGATCACCCAGTCGCATGCGCTGAGCTTCTTCCATCTCTCCTCGCCGGATATGCTGCTCGGCTTCGACTCCGATCCGGCCCGGCGCAACGTCATCGGCGTGATCGAGGACCATCCGGCGCTGGCCAAGGATGGCATCGCGCTGAGGAAGTTCGGCCAACAGGTGATCGAAACCCTGGCCAAGGAGCGCATCCATCCGTCGTGGACGGTGCCCGGCGGCGTCAACGCGCCGCTCGATCGCGTCGCGCGCGACCGCATTCTCGCCGGCCTGCCGGAAGCGAAGGCGATCGCGCTGCGGACGATCGAGTTCTTCAAGGGCGTCGTCGACCAGTTCAGCGACGAGATCGCTAATTTCGGCAATGCGCCCACGCTTTCGGCCGGGCTTACCGACGCCGACGGCAATTTGCAGCTCTATGACGGCGGCATGCGCTTCGTCGACGCCTCGGGCAAGATCGTCGTCGATCAGATGGCGCCGCAAGACTATCAGCAGTTCATCGGCGAAGCGACGATGCCATATTCGTACTTGAAGGCGCCCTACTTCAAGCCGCTCGGCTTCCCCAACGGCGTCTACCGCGTCGGTCCGCTCGCCCGCCTGAACGTCGCCGCGCGCTGCGGGACGCCGCTCGCCGACGTCGAATTCGCCGAATTCCACCAACGCTTCGGCAAAGTGGTGGATAGCTCGTTCCATTTCCACTACGCCCGGCTGATCGAGATCATCTATGCGCTCGAGCGGATGGAGATGTTGTTGAACGACCCGGCGATCCTCGACCGGCACGTCCGCGCCACGGCGGGGGTGAACGCGCTCGAAGGCATCGGCATCGCCGAGGCGCCGCGCGGCACGCTCATCCACCATTACAAGGTCAACGAGGACGGGGCGATCACCTGGGCCAATCTCATCGTCGCCACCGGACACAACAACCTCGCCATCAGCCACAGCGTCGACCAGGTCGCCCGCCGCTATATCGACGGCGCGAAGATGCAGGAGGGGATGCTCAATCGCGTGTCGGCGGTGGTGCGCGCCTATGATCCGTGCCTGAGCTGTTCGACCCACGCGGACGGCCAGTATCCGCTGGACATTCAGCTGGTGGACGCCGCCGGCGCGGTGGTCGATCGGCGCCGCAGCTGACGGCGCCACGGCGCGCCGGCGCGCTTTCCGATCGGTCCGAATCAATGGATTGACGGCGTGGCGCTGGCGTCAGCGTCGTGATCGTCTCCCGATCGCTCGACTCCGATCGACTTGAGCGCAAGTTGGCTCGAGCGCCTTGGCGCGTCCGCCGAAAGCCGATCACGCGCCCGGCGGGCGCTTCAGCGCCAAGCGCCGCACCGTCGCGAAAACCTCGGGCAGCGCCGCCGTGACCGGCGCCGACAATCCCTCGCCCAGCTCCAGCGAACTCGCCCCGACCGTAACCAGGTAGGCCTCGGGCGATCGGCCGTAGAGCCTCTGCGCCATGTGCAGCAACTGCGACGGTTCGACATGGTGTCCGAGGGTTGAGGCGGGCGCCGGCGCGGGATGCAACGGGGTGACGGAGACGCGGCCCGCTGCTCGGCCAGCCGCGGCGTCGATCAGGACGACCCGCGCCGCCGCAGCGAATCGTTCGGCGAGTTCGGGGGTCAACTGGTGGCAGGCGATCGCGTCGACGCCATCGATGGCGGCCTCGTTGGCGAACGCGCGCGCGACGGCCTGACCGACGCCATCGTCGCCGCGCAGCGGGTTGCCGTAACCGACGATGAGCGCGTTTGCGGTCATTTTCGACCTTTGGATCGTCGCCTGCGGGACGACGTCGGCTGACTAGCGGTCGGTGGGCGGGCTCGTGCTGTCGCGCACGACGAGCTTGTAGTCGAGCAGCGTGTCGCCGACCGGCTTTTCCGGCGCCTCGACCAGCCGCGCCAGGGTCTCCAGCGCCTTGCGGCCCATTTCGCGCCGCGGCTGATAGATCGTGGTCAGCGGCGGATCGCAGATCTGCCCCATTTCGATATCGTCGAAGCCGACGACCGACAGGTCCTCCGGCACGCGCAAGCCCTGCGCCTTCGCCTCCAGGATCGCGCCGATCGCGATCTCGTCGTTGGCGGCGAAGACCGCGGTCGGCTGCGGCGAGGCGGCCAACAAGCGGGCGGTCGCCACGCGCCCGGCGCGGATCGAGAATTCTCCCGGCTGGATCGCCTCCGGCCAGCGCTCGAGGTCGTGCGCCTCGACCGCCTTCTGGTAGCCGGCGCGCCGCTCTATGGTCAGCACGTTGTCGGCCGGGCCGCAGATGTGGGCGACGCGGCGATGGCCGAGGCGCGCCAGATAGCTGACCGCGTCGAATGCGGCGGCGACGTTGTCGATGCCGACGATCGGCGCGTCGACGCCGGCGATCCGTTCGCTGACGACGACCATCGGGTAGTCGCCGGCGCCCCATTTCCCCGGCGGGAAGGGCAGAAAACCGTTGAGCAGGATGATGCCGTCGGCGCGCTGACCGTCCATGAGTCGCCAATAGGTCTCGGCGATGGCGTGGTCGACGCCGGTGTCGCCGATCAGCACCGCCATGTCGTGGCTGCGCGCCTGTTCCTCGATTCCCTGCAGCAGCACGGAAAAGAATGGATTGGCGATGTCGGGCAGCAGCACCACGACGAGGCCGCTGCTCTTGCCGCGCAGCCCGCGGGCATTGATGTTGACCGCGTAGTCGAGC
>Ga0187851_10003490_pt1 | contig 13147 bp, 11 predicted proteins | sample June2016WEW_6_10_FD_132997 | JGI IMG/M metagenome (GOLD analysis project Ga0187851, IMG submission 132997) | Peatland microbial communities from SPRUCE experiment site at the Marcell Experimental Forest, Minnesota, USA - June2016WEW_6_10 | ecosystem: Environmental > Terrestrial > Soil >...
ATCGCCAACCAACCCGAGGCGGTCGACGACGTTGACGAATCGCATGAAGCCGGCATGGTCCTGTCGCGCAATAGCTTCCCCTGCGTCGACACCTTTCGAACTCTGGTCTGCCAAGGACTGAGTGAACGAAAACAGCCGGTGCGAAGCAGGAAGGGACAGTATCTAGTGATCGATGCCCCCCAAGATTGGCGTTTCAGATTCGACGGAGCAGAGCCCCGCGCGGCCGCGAGCGGAGTTGGCGACCAGCTGATTACGAAATGGCTGGAGGAGCGTCCATCCCGTCCATGGCGTTTGTTTTTCAAACACCTACGAGTGCCGTCGTGCTACTGTGTCCACGAATACGCGGCGATAGTCCACCGGCATTGCCACTGCTTTTGCCACTGTTTCTGTCGCCTCTTTCGCACTGCTCACTATGCCGCGGGCGCCGCGCGTTAGGACAACTACTCGCGGCCCGGATCCTTCGGTACGGCAAGTTGAGCCGGTTCGATCTCCATGGGGATGAAGGATCGGTCGATCAGGTCCTTCATCTCGATCGCCCTGGTGAGAATGCCGGCCTTCAGCGCCATGTCGCGGATCTTCGTCAACTCCGCGTCGGTCGGAGTGAGTATGCGGTAGCTGACACGGTCGGGCGGCTCGGTGAGCACGAAGCGCAAGAGTTTCTCATCCTGCCAGAAGTAGGGTGCGGCGATTCTGGCGGCTTCAAGACGGTGGTCGTCGGCCCACGCTCCGCTCTCCGCGATGCCGCGGACGAGATCGCGAACCACTGCCGGGCGCTCCTGGATCAACTTCTCATGGACCACGAGAACGCAGGAGATAAAATGCGGCCAAATGTCTTTGGCATAGTAGAGCACGCGTCCGGTCCCATCGAGTTGCGCCCGGGCGGGATAGGGCTCGCCGACGAAATAGGCGTCGATGGCTTTGGCCGCGAGTGCGCCGGGCATATCGGGCGGCTGCATTTCAATGAACTGGATCTCCTCGGGAGCGACCCCCTGGTCGTCCATCAGTTTGCGCAGCACCAAGTACTGGTTGCTGTACTTGCTCGGTACGGCGATGGTGCGCCCGCGCAGGCCGCGCAGGTCCTTGGCTGCCAGATCCTTGCGAACCACCAGCGTCGAGCCGTCGCGATGTCCGAGATAGAGGATCTTCACCGGCAGGCCCTGCTCGCGCAGTTTCATGGCCAGCGGAGCGATCATGAAGGTCGCTTCCAGACGCCCGGCCTTCATGGTTTCGGCCATCGTGGGGAAGTCCATGAAAAGCTGCGACTGGAAGCGTGTCGTGCCGCTGGTCCGGGTCGCGTAGTCCGTCACCGGGCAGGTCAAGTGGCAAGTCACGGGCAGGAAACCGACGGTGAGCTGTTCGCGGGCAGCGCGGCCAGATCCGAATCCGTAGTGCCAGGGCCGGTACCGCAGCACGCCCAGCAAGACGATGAACGCTACCGCGCCAAGGATCCATCGAGCGCCGGACGAGCGGAATAAGCGCATCATTCGTGCCCCCTTCGGTGGCTGGATATCGTCTTCACCGGGCGCCGTTCACGGCCGCGGCCTCGTGCTCAATTCCGAGAATGGTCAGAATTACGCGCACCGCATGCACGACCTCGGGGTGCGTCAGATCGCGGGGACGCGGCGTGGTGATGGCAAGTTCGCGGCGGATCTGTGCCGGACGGTCAGTGAGCACGATCACGCGGTCGGCGAGTTGCGCCGCCTCCTCGATGTCGTGGGTCACCAGGACCACCGTGCGGGGACGGTCGTCGAGCAGCCGGGCCAACTCTTGCCGCATGCGCAGCCGCGTCAGGTAATCGAGCGACGAGAAGGGCTCGTCCAGCAGGAGAATATCGGAGTCGCCGGCCAGTGCCCGGGCGAGTTCCACGCGCTGGCGCATACCGCCGGAAAGCTGATGCGGGTAATGATCCTCGAAGCCCTCGACCTGGATCAACCGGATCATCTGCTCGACCTGCCGCCTGCGTTCCCGCGGATCGGTGAGATGGCGCAGGCCGAGCGCAATGTTCTCGGCCACCGTCTGCCACGGAAAGAGGCCGTCCTGCTGATAGACCATCCGCATGCGCCCGGCATGCTGAATGACGCCCGATGAGGGGCGGTCGTCCCCCGACAGAATATTGAGCAGCGTCGTCTTGCCGCAACCCGATGGACCGACCAGCGCGACAAACTCACCAGGTTCGATATCGAGGGTAATGTTGCGCAATACGTCGACCGGGCCGAACTCGCGCGAGACGTTTGTCAATTGAAAGGGTCGGCCGTTCACGGGATTCCACTGACGCTCAGCGCGCGTACCCCCATTGAACGCTCGGGATACGGGTGAGGCGCACCAGAACGCGATCCATGGCGACGCCAATCAGCCCGATCACCAGCATTTCGACGACGAGCAAATCAGTGCGCAGGCCGTTGCGGGAATCCATTACGGCAAACCCTAGCCCGTCGCGGCCCGAGACCATCTCCGCGGCGACGACGATCAGCCACGCCAGCCCCGCCGTGACACGGAGTGTGGTGATCACTTGGGGCATGATCGCCGGCAGCGTCACCCGCGTCAGCCGCTCCAGTCCGCTGAGGCCGTAGGCCCGCGCGACCCGGTAGTAGACGGCGGGGATGCTCGCCACGGCGGCCATCGTCGCCAGAACCACCGGGAAAAACGCCGCGAGGAAGATGAGAAAGATGGTCGCCGCGTCGCCGACCCCGAACCACAAAATGGCGAACGGCATCCAGGCCAGCGGAGACAGATTGCGGAAGAAGTTGACGATCGGCAGCAGCGCCAGGCGTGCGTTCAGTACGTGCCCCAGCCAAAGGCCCGCCGGGAGGCCCAACAGCACGGCGAGCGCAAAGCCGCAACTCACGCGAAAAAGAGAAACGACCAAATCGTTCGGCAGCCGCGAACTGCGCAGCTCTTCGCCCAGGGCGCGCAGGACGGCCAGAGGCGAGGGGAAGGCGCTTTCGTGGAACAGGCCCGATGCCCAGACGAGTGTCCAAACGCCCACGAGCAAGGCTGCGACCGCCAGGGGCAGCAGGACGGAGCGGTGCCCGGCAGGCGAAGAGGGGCTCGATCTGGCAGGGAACGATTCGTTTGTCATGGTGGATCGGCAGCATCAAACCGACGGCCCACCCGGAGCCACCGGCTTTGCGGTCAGGGCTGCAATCGGAAAGTCGCGGCGCTAGGCGAGTCGCAGCGGCCCTGCCGCCGGCGGCCTACTTCTTCTTGTCGAGCAGCGCCAGGATCTGTTGTTGGTTCTGGAGCACCTGCTGCAGCGTCTCCTGGTTCTTTTTAATCCCTTTCTGGTTACTCCTGATCGCGGCCTGATTGTCCTTGATAGCGGTTTGATTGTCCTTAATCGCCTGTTGATTATCCAGGATTACCGTCTGGTTTTCAAGAATCTGTTTCTGATTTGCAATAATATCTTTCTCAGCCATCGGATTCTACCTCTCTTACTCCATCGGAGACTTCCACCGATGCCCATCCTACGCCACGATGGGGTGGGAGCCGCCACGGGCATCACTGCCGCGGTCGTAGTGGTCAAGCTAACAGACCATGCTGCACTCGTCAATAGTTTTATCATATAAAGCGACGCCTGTCACCGTCTGACCGTGCCATGAATTCGAACATGAATCTCCGCGCGCCGAGCATTCCTCGTCGCCTGATACGGCGTGGCGAGGCGGGCGTTGCAAGATCGGCCGGGTTGGGGCATCGAAAAATCGTTCAACGGCGCGGCGTCCGGTGCCACAATCGAAGTCAGGTGCTCGCATCCAGTGCGGCTCGCCGGCGTTCCGGCGAAGCCAATCCGGGGAGGTAAGTGACTACAGAATGGAACTTTACACGCTGAAAGTTTTCATGACCGTGGCGACGGAGCGGAGCTTTTCGCGTGCCGCCGAGATCCTGCTGCGCTCTCAACCCGCCATCACGCAAGCCGTGCAGAAACTGGAGCGCGAGTTCGGCGAGCAACTCCTCGACCGGACGGCGCGCGATCTGACGCTGACCGACTCCGGGCGCCTGGTGATGGGCTTCTGCCACCGCTTCGAGAACCTCGAGCGGGAACTCTGGGACGCCTACGCCGAACTGCGCGACGTCGCCGCGGGACGGCTTGTGATTGGGGCCAGCGAAACGACTTCGTTCTATCTGATGCCACACCTCGTCAGCTTCCGCGAGCGTTATCCCAAAGTGAAAGTCCAGGTGCGGCGATCGCGCTCAGCCCGTCTGCCAGCGCAGGTGATCGACGGAGATCTGGAGTTCGGCGTGGTCACCCATGACCCCGAGGACAGCCGCCTCGAATCGTGCATCGTCTGTAAAGATCGCCTGGTCTTGGTCCTCAGCCCGCGGCATCCTCTGGCGAATCGCGAAGTCGTTTCGATCCAGGATCTTGGCGAGGAGTCCTTCATCGTCCACAACGTCGTCTCGCCGTACCACGATGTGGTAGCCGGAGCATTCCAAAAGGCCAAGGTAGCGCTGAATATGGACATCGAGATGCCGACAGTCGACACCATCCGCATGATGGTGAGCCGCAACCGGGGCGTCGCGTTCCTGCCGAGAGTTTGCGTAGAACAGGACCTGGAACAGGGCTTATTGAAAGAAGTGAAGGTGCGGGAACTGAAAGTGGAGCGTGAGGTGCGGCTCGTTTTTCCCTCTTGCAGGGTCTTGAGCCACGCCGCCAAGGCTTTTCTTTACATTGTCATGGGAGCCCAAGGCCCAGGCGCGTGAGAATTCCTGCTGACAGCTCGCCGGGAGGCTTCGCCGACTCGCGGGGCGTGTCCTATGAGAAACGCGGAAACGCCCGTAGATGGGCGCGGTTTCGTTTCTATCTCGAAAAACAGTATTCTTATACTACTAATAATTAGTTAGACACCCCAGTTGCCCTCTCGTTCTTGCGGCGCAACCTGATTCCGAAGGATGCAATTGGTCGCATTGCGAGGGACCTACCGGTCCCGATCCAGGCTCTGCCAGGGGAATGCAGCGTTTAATATTCCGCCAAGAGTCTTAACCCGGTGCAAGACCGCTCCGGATTGCATCCTATTGACATCGCGTAGTATAACCGGCTCTGCAGCCATTCCTTGAGCCACTGTTGCCAAACTATCATCATAATCTCTTATCGTCTAATAAGAAAAATGGAATTCGAATTTCTTATCAAATCATCACAACTATCTTTTTGTCTTATATATTGTCGCCCTGTATGATGTTGTCACGGATCGCAAACAGGGTGTCCGGTTGTCTCGCGAAGTAGCACACGATTAGATGACCCCTTAGAGCACAAGCCCGGCTTCTTAGCGAAGCCGGGCTATATTTACGCTTCGTCCGGGAATGACAGATTAACGCTATTTTATCCGATTTGACGGCTGATCGAATGCGATCAGAAGCGGAGAAATGAGATTCATAATGTTCAAACCTTTGGCAGTCCTCCTGGCGGCATGCGCGGCGCTGTGCGCGCAGAGCAATTTCGCGACGTTGAGCGGGCGCGTTCAGGATCCGTCGCAGACGCCCGTCTCCGGCGCGCACGTCACGGTCACGGCCAAGGCAACCGCCGCCACGCGGGTTGCGGCGACAAACCACGAGGGTCTGTTCGAGCTGCCGAATCTGGTGCCCGGCGAGTATTCGCTGCAGGTGAGCGCCACCGGGTTCTCGGACCAGCAACGCGACGTCGTTCTCGAAGTCGGCCAGCACATGGGGCTCGATCTCACCGTCCAAATTGGACAGAAGTACGAATCCGTGCAGGTCGTCGCGTCGGCTGAGAACCTGAAAACGCAGGACGTCAGCATTGGCGAAGTGGTCGAGCCGAAGTCGATGCAGGATCTGCCGCTGAATGGCCGGATGTTGATCGACCTGGCGCTGACCGTGCCCGACGCGCACGTCGGCATGGGCGCACAGACCGGCGATTCGAGCCCGCTCTACTGGCGCCCCGGCCAGAGGTCCTCGATCACCGTCGCCGGCAATCGGCCTACCGCCAACTACTACCTGCTCGATGGCGTCACGAATACGGACCCGACTTTCAACGCCATGAATCTGAGTCTGTCACCGGATGCCGTGCAGGAGTTCCAAGTGCAGACGGGCAGTTATTCGGCGGAGCTGGGCGGCGGCGGCGGCGGCCAGGTGAACATCATCACCCGCCAGGGCTCCAGCCAGTTCCACGGAACCGGGTATGAGTTCCTGCGCAACAACGCCCTGGACGCACGCACGTGGAACGAGACGCCAGGGACCAGCCATCTCGTGCAGAACAATTACGGCGGCTCGCTGGGCGGTCCGCTGCTTGGAAAGCAGACGTTCTTCTTCTTGAACTTTGAAGGCTTCCGCCAGGCCCAGGCGCAGACCGCGATGGACACGGTGCCGACTGGCACGGAAGCGGGCGGCGACTTCAGCGCCAGCGGTGCAACCGTTTTCGACCCATCCACTTCCCATGCGAATCCCAACTACAACCCCGCGTTGCCGGTGAGCACCAGCAATCCGCAGACTCTGCGCAGCGAGTTTCCAAACAACGTGATCCCGGCCGCACGACTTAATTCAGCGGCCGCTCTGATGCTGCAGAATTACGTGCCGCGCCCGAACTCGATGGGCGACATGGGCTATGGCATGACGATGAATGGGACGCCCACGGTGTTCGGCCCCGGCATGGATTCCAATAACCTGCTTGACGTCCGCGATGGCCTCGAACGCAACAATCAGGGCACGGTTCGCGTAGACCACACCTTCGGTGACAAAGACACGCTCAGCGGCCGATTCTCCTCGAGCAACGAGCAGGGATTCATGCCGCAGAACCTGCCCGGTTACGGCTTCAACTTCGACAATGCCTCGCAGAACGGTTCCATCATTTGGACGCGCATCATCTCGCCGACTATCGTGGACACGGCCTCCGTCGGCGTCTCCCGGTTGGCTATGCACCACTGGACGCAGAATAACGGCGTGAACGACATCGTCGACGCGCTTGGCATCACGGGCACGAACTTTGGCGGACCAGCCGCCTGGGGCGCGCCATATTTCAACGTGCAGGGGTATTCGCCGTTCGGCGACGCCTGGCAGGCGACGCCCATGAGCCAGTGGAGCACGACCTTCGAGGGCCGCGAAACGCTGGCCTGGCAGGAGGGCCGTCACAGCCTTAAGTTCGGCGGCGATTACCGCCGCGTGATCTGGCCGATGTGGGCCCTGGTCCAGAGTCGCGGGTACTACCAATTCACGCCTGGCTTCACCACGCAAACTGCGACCAACGATGGCACCGGCTCCGCACTGGCGAGTTTCCTGCTCGGCGATCCAGCATCGGAACAGCTGCAAGCCGGCGTGCCCAGCATGAACCTGCGGAACTGGTCCGTGGGCGCCTTCGCGCAAGACACCTGGCGCATTACACCTTCCACGACGATCGATGCCGGCGTACGTTATGAATTCGAAACGCCGCTGGCGGATATATCGCGCCACTGGAGCAACATCGAGCAGGAAGACGGGCAGTTGGTAGCGTTCATCGGCGGCCAGAATGGCATGCCGAAGGGTCTGCAGTATCCTCCCAAGCTGCGATTCGCGCCGCGGTTGGGCGTCGCTCACCATTTCCAGAGGAGCGGCCTGGTATTCCGGGGCGCCTACGGCATTTTCTACACTCCGGTGGATATGAACACGTGGTGCAACCAATTGCACAACGTTCCCATTCTGTTCCCCATCACCAAGCAGAGCGACAACTTCACTCCGCAGATCAGCGGATTCAATTTCCCGCAACCCGTGCTTGGCAAAACGGTGGTCAGCTTCACTGGCTTCGATCCGCGCGCGCCCGCACCGTATGTGCAGCAGTGGAGCGGCTCGTTCGAGAAGAGCCTGGGACACGATACCACTCTGGAGGTGGGCTATCACGGCGAGCGCGGCGAGCACCTGCAGCAGGCAGTCCTGATCAACAACGCACTGCCCGGACCGGGCGCCATTCAGCCGCGCCGGCCCCATGCCGATGCCACTTTCATGGCTGGCACGGTCTTCCCCAGCACGCTCGACGTTGCGAGCAGCACGTTCCCCGTCAGCTCGGTAAACGACCTCCAGGATCGGGCCAGGAGTTGGTACGACGCCGGCTATGTCAGTCTGCGGCGGCGCTATTCGCATGGGCTGAGTCTCCTGGGCAACTACACTTACGCAAAAAACCTCAGCGACGCTCCCGATTTCCGGTCGCCCATGTCAGAGTCCACAATTCCGCAGAATGACAATGACCTGAACGCGGAGAAGGGGCCCGCGTGCGATATACGCCATCGCGTCTCGGCGAGCATTGTCTACGAAGTGCCCGCCCTGCGGGCCTCGAATTGGACGCGCTCGCTTACGCGCGACTGGCGGCTGTCCACGATCTACCAGATCCAAAGCGGATTCCCATTCACGATTTCGGTTTTCGGCGACACTGCCAATGCGGGAGCGATCATCGGCGAGAATCCCATCCGCGCGAACTACAATGGCCAGCCGGTCTTCGGCGCGGGCACGCAAACCACGGCGGAATGGTTCAATCCCCAGGCCTTCAGCACTCCCTCCGCCTATACCTTCGGCAATGTCGGACGCAATACCGTTTACGGGCCCGGCATGCAAACGATGGATCTGGCACTGGTCCGTTCGTTCGCACTAGCCGAACGTCTGCGCCTGGAGCTTCGCGCCGAGTCCTTCAATGCGCTGAACCATTCCAACTGGGGTACGCCGAACCGATTCGTCAACACGCCGCAATTTGGCACCATCACGGAAGCCTCCACGCCTGGCCGCGAGTTCCAGTTGAGCGCCAGGCTTTCGTTCTGAGGCGTCCCATGGAAGGGCAAGACCATCCGATTCGCCGCCGCAGTCTTCTGAAGACAGCCGGATTCGTTGCTGCCGCGGGCGTGCCGCTGGCCGCTGCGGCGGTCATCGCACGGCGCCCCAACGTCTCCGGCAGGAGCTACAAGCGCGCCTGGTGGATTAAGAAAGTGAAGCACCCAACGCTCAGCGAGAAGAATGCCGCATTTCGTCGCTTCTCGGGAGATAATATCTTCGAAATCTACCGGCCCTTGAAGGCCGCTCGCGAGGGCGCCGGCGCCTTCGAGTCCGAACAGGCAGAGAAGCGGGCCCGGCTGGCCAGGTGGATGAACAACGGGCTGCCCGGTTACAACCTGCGCGATCACCAGTTGAGCGAAGGCGCGTGGACTCTGGTGAACTCGACCAAGCCGGGCGAGGGCCTGCTGTCGTGGAGGCGCATCGCGGTTCGCACGCCGGCCGAATTGGGGGTCGCGCCGTACTCTCGCCCGCCCGCGGAGGCCGCCAAGACGGTCAAGGCGGCGGCGCGGCTGTATGGCGCGGGCGTGGCCGGCATCGCGGCGATGAATGAGCAGTATGTCAACCTTCGCGAGAGCGGCAAAGAGGTCGTCTTCGCCGATGTCGAACTGCCTGAAGTCACGGACGAGAAGTTTGTGATCCCGCGCCGGATGAAGTGGGTGGTGGCGCTGGCGATTCCGATGGACCTCGATCTGCTCTCGCATGCACCGACGGCCGTCGGCGATACGGCGACCGGACTGGGATACAGCCAATCCGCGTTCGCGGTCGCCTCACTCACCGAATTCATTCGTGGCCTGGGCTATCAGGCTATTCCGAGCGTAAACGATACGGCGCAGAGCGTCCCCTTCGCAATGGAAGCGGGGTTGGGGGAGCTGAGCCGCTTGAACAAGCTCGTGACCCCCGAGTTCGGGCCAGCCGTGCGCCTGTGCAAGGTCTTCACCGATCTGCCCATGGCCTGCGACCAGCCAATCGATTTCGGCCTCGCCGAGTTCTGCCGGAAATGCCGGAAATGCGCCGAGGCTTGCCCGGCCGGGGCGCTGTCCTTCGAGGACGAGCCGAGCTTCAAGATCGTCGGTCCGTGGAACAACCCCGGGCACAAAGCGTGGTCCGAGGATTCATATAGCTGCTTCGAGCATTGGCAGGCGGTGGGCACCGGTTGCGCGGTCTGCCTCGCCAGTTGCCCTTTCACCAAAGCCGCCGAGGCGTGGGTCCATGAAGCCGCAAAAGTTGCGATCTCGATGACCCCAGCAACCGACGGCCTTTTCCGCAGGATCGACGACACCTTCGGACAAGACCGCGACCGCAGCGGCGAGTGCTGGTGGAGGGACGCACGACCGGCTGCGCAGCGTCTGATGCAATTTGCTCTGAAGCTGTTGTATTGATTCCCATTGGCCACACGGCGCACGATTGCATCAGGTGGTGGCGTTGGTTGCCCTCGGCGCCTTGGGCGCGTAAATAGCCACGCAGGCGGCAAGGGCTGGCTTTCCCGTGATCGTGGCGGCGTCCGTCGTGCGTGGGAGGAAGCCTTCAATCTCCTGTCGGCTCATCACACCGCGCCTCTCTAGTTCCGCGGCGAGCGCCGCCACGTAGGGCCAGTGCGCATCGACAAGGGCCTCGGCCTGGCGTCGAAGCTGGCGTGTCACGTGGAGCACAGCACGCCAGCCCGATGCACCTGCGATCAAGGTGCACAGCGTGGTTGCCCGACGATAATCGTTCTCCGCGCGGATGGCGAGCCATTCTCTCAAACGGTCCGGAGGCACTTCGACTCCGGGCCGCGCGCGCACGCAGACGCCGCCCCGGCCCAGAGTTTCCACCAGGTCCAGGTGGATCGGGCAGAACCCAGCGACCGCCGCAGCGATGGCATGGCCGGCCTCATGATGCGCCAAGATGGAGGCCGCAGACCGCACACGCCGCCAGCCCGGTTCACCGCCACGAAGGCACCGCCGGGCCGCGGCTGGCCCGGCAAGTGAGACGATGATTTCATCTGCTGCCCAACGTTCAGCCTCGGTCATACCGCGGCGACCCCGGCGCCGGCAGCCTGGTCTTCGATCTGCTGCGCCTGCCGATCAAGCTCAAGGGCCTGATCCCACAGGACGCGATGCTTCGGCGTCGCGAATGGCGTCTGATTCACAGCCGGATCCGGCCCGCCACACTCGCTGGACGGCCAACTGCGGAATCCCGGCGGAATGGAGGCGGCCAAGACGTTCGGAGACCACACCCCCTGGATGTTCGCAAACAAGATCTCCGGGCCGAAGTCCACGTTGAACATCTCGCCCAGCTTCGCCAGCAGCGGCCGTGCTTTTTCCAGCAGCGCCGTGGCCTGTTCTCGAAGTTGCTGGGCCCGCTCACGCAACTTACGTGCTTCCTCGGCTTCGACGGCCAAGAGAAGCTGGCCCCGCTCCCCTTGGAGCGTACCGAGCGCGCGGTCCAGCAGTTCCACCTCCTGCGCATGACGCGTGCTCGCGCCCACCTCGATGACGCCGCCGCCTACGAGAGCTTCAAGCTCCTGCTGCTGCTCCACAGCGAGCGCAGCCGCGGCCGTATGGCGCTGCTGCGCGAACGCCGCAAGTCTTTCCTCCAGGGCTGCCAATGCAGCCGCCGGATTGTTAGTTGATTTAAAGAACACGAGTTAATCTCCCTGTTTCAAACATTGCGATCAATTCCCATCTCCCAGGAACAGCGGACGGGCCCGAGTGCCCGAGGCCCTGGTGATGGACCCTGCTCTACCGGCTCGCGCCGGCACCTGCGCCGTTCTCCGGCCCAAGATCTGAAAAACCGCTCGAGGCAACCGCTTTGCTCAAGCGCTCCAGCAGCGCGCGCGCATCCTTTCGTAAGAGCGCGTGCGCTTCCGCTTGGCTCCGCACACTCACAACCTGGGGTGCGACCCGGTCCGCCTGTGCCAGGGCGTGGTCGCGGACCATCATGCAGAGCTGGCTGACGAACTGCTTCACCGCCTCGGTCTCGATCAGTTCGCCGGCCTGACGCCGCTCGCCTCGTTCGGCACGCTTGGCCTCGGCCAGCGCCTTGCGGGCACGTGCGATCAGCAGTGCGCGACCGGGGTCCAAGGCAGTTCTCGACGTGTCGGAGGGGGTGTTGACCCTGGCGACAGGTGCCTGGGGCGGCTCAGGAGCGGGTGTCGGACCCGGTCTGGACGTGTTCCATCGGCCTCGCGACTGGTCCACGTGGGTGGTGACCCAGGCCAGCGCCGATTGCGGTTCAATACGGCCATCGGGGCCCACCGGAAGGCCCGCGCGGCATAGCTGGGTGACGCGCGACTTGGTCACGCCCAGCTTCCGTGCGAGTTCTGTTTTCGTAATCGTCTCAGCCATTTATGGCCTCCGTTTCATAGTTGAGTTAAGTCAACAATCGAGTGTTAACTGGTCAGATCATGCAATGGTTCCAACGGCAAAAAACCGCCTTGGACCAGGGCCCAAGGATCCCCAAAGTGTGATGGGTGTGTCGAGTTGTGATTGGTTTTCGTCAAAAAGTCCCTCGTAACGCGCGGCATGGAGAAAGTTATGAGAAATACCCGGCACGACCCGTCACACGAGCCAAACCCGTCACACTCGGCCTTCACAGTGTTCATTCGAAGTGCGCAGACCGATGCCGGCGTAGACGGTGCCGTAACGGCGATGCTCCTTTGCGTGGCCCCGATCCCGCAGCCGCGTGCCGAATAGCGTCTCGGTGACAGCGTGCTCCCCGGCGCCCTCGGCCCACACGCGGTAGGCCTCATAAAGCGGGCGTGCCTTGGCGCTGACGCAGTCGGCTACCACGCAGCACTCCTCGACGAAGCGGCCGAGCTGGTCGTTCTCAGCCTTCCAATCATCGTTTGCCGCGCTGACCTCGGGCGGCTTCTGTAGCCCATCCCGCCGCCAAAGCCTCGCGCCCTCCACGGCCCAGGCGAGAATGCCTTCGGCCTCTGCCAGTAGTTTGCGCGGCAGCGTCTTGTCGATCTCGCCCGTGGGGATCGTCACCGCGAAGGGAATCGGGTGCAGCCGGTTGAACGTCGCCTGGTCATCGGCCGCGCGAATCAGCGGTTTGCTGTTGGTATCCATCCACAGCTTGTGCGTCTCGGGGAATTCAATCGGGTTTTCATACTTCCGTGTCGCCTTGATCTTGCCCATACCCTGCGTGATGCGCTTCAGCTTGCCCTGTGCCAGACGCTGGCCCTCTTCGGTCTCCGACGTCATGACAAACCGCGCGCCGCGCAGGTCGGCCAGGTCGGCCTGGGTGTTGTTGCTTTCCGCCCGGACCATCAGCGTGTCGACCTGGAGCAACACCGCGTACTCTTCGAGCAATTGCAGAAACGTGGCCAGCAGCGTAGTCTTGCCGTTGTTGCCGGTCCCGAACGGAACGAAGACAGCCTTCTCCTCCGTCGTGCCCGTCATGGAATAGCCCAGCGCGCGCTGCA
>Ga0187851_10003491_pt1 | contig 13146 bp, 19 predicted proteins | sample June2016WEW_6_10_FD_132997 | JGI IMG/M metagenome (GOLD analysis project Ga0187851, IMG submission 132997) | Peatland microbial communities from SPRUCE experiment site at the Marcell Experimental Forest, Minnesota, USA - June2016WEW_6_10 | ecosystem: Environmental > Terrestrial > Soil >...
CCGTACGTGGCCACTCCGAGCGCTCATAAGCCTCGACCAAACGGGCCTGGGCAACCATCCGTGCACGGTCCTTGGGATCGCTCGACCCCATCAGCTTCTCGATAAGCTTCTTGGCGTCAACGTGGTCCGCTTCGTCTTGAATCACAATCAAGGTCGTTCTCATCACACTGTCTCCGCATCAATGCCGTCGTATTCCTCATGCGATCCGAAAAATCGGATCATCAAAACGCCATCCACGTACTGAACCAACGCAATCAACCGATAATCGTTGGCTTTGATATTGAAAACCACTCGACCGCCCTTCAAAACACTCGCTTTAGGATGCGCCTTCTTTACATCTTCCGGCGTCTTCCAGTCCGCTGCTTCCGCGATCGCCAGCCAGGCGTCATATTGAGATCGCGCACCCTTGATTCCCCTGTGGCCAGCCCGTGACTTGAAATAGGCCTCTACGACATCTGCGCCGATAACGATCATGGAGGCAAAGCATAACTCCGAATTCCCAAAAGTGGAATTATGGATTCCAATTTATGGAATACAAATTGGCTGGTTTACCGCGCTATTCGATTTGAACCGTCGACTCGACACAATTGCTTTCGGCACCTATCGCCGTCTATCGCCCCCAAGCGGAAGTTTTTGGCGGTAGATGTGACGGTAAATTTGGCGTGGCCTGCGAAAAAAGATCGATTTATTAGCGGCTTATGAGCGCAGGAGACAATTGAGTGGGAGTGAGTAGACCAGGGCGCTTCCCTAGTGTTGCACGGTTGTTCGATGCAGGGAACCCTGAGTTTCTGGGCAAAACAGGCAAGAACTCCAGGAAAATCTAGCTCTTGATAGATCTCCCAAAATGGGAGATACTGTCGGTCGATGAGGGTGATCGCCAAGAGCAGCCTGAGGAAGTTCTGGGGGCGCCCCGCCTACGCTGATGCGCGAGGCCCGCTGCACAGCTGGTACGAAGAGGCTCTGAGGGCAAAGTGGCGCAGGCCGCAGGACATCAAGGATCAGTTCGCGAGCGCGAGCATCTGCGTCAACAACCGCGTCGTGTTCAACGTGGGCGGCAACAAGTATCGGCTCGTGGTCGAAGTGCAGTACCAGGCGGGAATCGTCTGGGTGAAGTTCATCGGGACACATGCGCAATACGACCGCATCAATGTGGAGACCGTGAATGACTATTAAGCCGATCCGAAACGATGCCGATTTGAAGCGGGCATTTCGCCGCCTCGAGAAGGTCTTCCAGGCCGAGGAAGGCACCGCGCAGGCTGACGAGCGCGATGTCCTGGTGACGCTCGTCGAGGCGTATGAGAACAAGCACTACGACTTCGGGTCTGCGGATCCGGTGGAGGCCATCAAGTTCCGCATGGAGCAAGGCGGGTTGACGCCTCGTGACCTGGAGCCTTTCATCGGTCCGAGTGGGAGGGTTTCCGAGGTGCTGAATCGCAAGCGGCCTCTCAGCCTGCGGATGGTCAAGCGCCTGCACGACGGGCTGAAGATTCCTTATGAGAGCCTGCTGACTGAGGTGTCCTGACTGCGCAGCTACCGGCGTACGCCGATCAATTGCTCAACTTGAGACATTTTCTCACTGCGTAAAAAATTGCCGCCGGGTTATCCATGCTCGGATTGCCTTCTGGCGACAGCATCTGCAAAGCGAACTGGAACGTTGTCATGATAACAATTCGAACCTCCATCGCAGCAGATGCGCCAGCTATCTGGTCGATACTCAAACCCGTCTTCCGTGCGGGAGAAACCTACACCATTCGTCGGGACATCGACGAAGCTGACGCGATCGCCTATTGGTGCGGTAGGAACCACGAGACCTTTGTTGCAGAGGACGAGGGCAACATTCTTGGAACCTATTACCTGCGCGCGAACCAAGCCGGAGGCGGCGATCACGTGGCAAATTGCGGGTATATGACATCCTCGCAGGCTCAAGGCAGAGGTATTGCGCGCCTGATGCTTCAACATTCCCTGGTCCGTGCCCGGGAGCGTGGCTTCCGTGCCATGCAATTCAATTTCGTGGTGAGCACCAACGAGCGCGCGATCAAGACGTGGGAGGCATACGGCTTTGCGAAAGTCGGCCGCCTGCCGCAGAGCTTCAGGCATCCGGCGCTAGGCTTTGTGGATGCATTCGTGATGTACAAGCAACTTTGATCCGATCGGTAAGAAATCGGCAAAAGCCTGCATCGGATTATTCTTTGAGCCGTGTACGCGTCGCACGATCGCCAAACCGCATCGACCCTTTCGGCATCTATCGCCTTCTATCGCCCCCAAGCGACCTTGTTTGCCGGTAAAGCTGACGGTAAGATGGCTGCGACCCCAGAAAAAGTCTCGCGCTTTCAGATGGTTATAGGTGCAGGAGACAATTGAGTGGGAGTGACCAGACCAGGGCGCTTCCCCAGCGTGGCACGGTCGGCTGATGATGAGAACCCTGAGTTTCAGGGCAAAACTGGCAAAAACTCATCTCTATCCATAGCGTGCAGATTGCGCCGGAGTCGCTTCTGCTACGTATTTCACGATTCGATCCCGGTCTCCCGTAGCGTTTGCCTGACCAGCAAGGCCGAATGGAGGGTCAAGATGTTGTGCTGGATTGTCTCCAGCGAGCCGGGGAGACACCAAACTCTCGCTTGAATGCGCGACCGAATGCGGCGATGGACCCGAAGCCGGCGTCGCTTGCGACTTTCTTCATGCCGCGATCGGACGATGCAAGAGCGTCAGCTGCGAGGTGAAGTCGCCACTGCGAAAGGTATTGCATCGGTGCGTGGCCCATGATGCGGATAAACCGCTCGGCGAGTGTAGAACGTGACGTGCCGCTGCCCGCGGCGAGGTCCTCGAGCGTCCATGGCCGGCCCGGTTCGCCGTGTATCAGCGCCAGAGCAGTGCTGACATACCGATCCTTGAGACCGGCCAGCCAACCGCTTGACGGCTCGTGAAGCGAGTCCAAATGCGAACGGACCGCCTCGACGAACAGCAATTCGGACAGTTTGCATAGCACTGCTTGCATACCTGGCTTTGCCGCTCGGTCGGGGCGCGAGTTCGTATCCCTTACCGCGCCGGAAAGCAGCATGGCGGCGCTGTCGACTCCCACCCGAAACTTTAGTGCACGCGGCAGCTGCATGATTAGGCGCTCGGAAAGTGCGCGGTCGCAGGTAAAGAATCCGCAGATGAGTTTCGTCTTGCCTCCGCCACCACCATACCTCACCCGTGAAATTTCGTCGGCGCGCGTCAGGGCTATCAGCCCTTGCGTTGTGATTGGTTCGGGTTCGAGCTCCGCGTCGCTGGCGAGCCGGTGTACGTCGCCATGCGGAAAGCAGACGACCTCGGGCGCCTCAACGACGAGCGCCGGTTCCGCTCCCACCCGGACCGTACAGGCCCCTTCGAAGATGAGATGGTAAGGGATGATCCGACCTGCATGGGGCGCGAGACGCTTGGCGAGGGCGGCGACCGTCGGAGTCTGGACTGACCATGGTGCCAACAGCTCCGCGTCGATGAAGGCGGTGCCGGAAAGCCGAATGCCCCTCAGAATTTCCGATAGTGCATCCATGTGGAATGACGCCCGATCTCCTTCGTGACGGCTGATGCCGCTCGCGAGACGCTCATCAGGTAAATCGATCAAGCCTTTCGGCAAGAGAATCATAACCCAGTGCGACTGCGCCGCGCGCTTCCGATTAGCATGCCTGCAGGTCAATCTCAACGCGCGGTGGGCTCGGAAAACCGGGAGCCGCGCCGCATCGAGCGACCATTGCCACAGGAGACAAAAATGAGCCAATCTCGTGTTTTCGAGATCCAGATCCCGCTACGCCAACGCTACCAGGCCGAACCCAAAGCGGCGCTTGTAATCGATCGTGCGCGCGCCCACGGAGGCGATCCCGACGATCCTTTCCACTCCATCGTGATGCCAATGCCGGAATGTGGCATTGCAGTTCCAGTGGGTGTCCACCGGGCCATCGGCGGCTTGCACGATGCGCCCACGCCCGGTGATCTGCTTTGCGCGGCCCTCGCCGCTTGTCAGGACTCCTCGGTGCGCATGGTGGCGAACATGCTCGGCATCACGCTTGAGTCCCTTGAGGTGGAAGTCACCGGGGACGTCGATGTCCGGGGAACGCTAGCGATAAGTGCGGAGGTGCCGGTGGGTTTCCGGGCGATCCGATGTGCGGTCCGGCTCAAGGCGAGGGAGGGCACAGAGCCTCGGCTGCTGGAAAAGCTCCGGATCGCGTCGGAGCGAAGCTGTGTCGTGCAGCAAACGCTCCTTCGTCCCCCGCGCGTTGAAACAACGTTCGACATAACCGCGGACGGCTCAGAAGCAGCAGGGTGTCTGCAGGTCGCGGCCGAACGGAAGGCGTAAGCATCCCTGGCACGGTCCAGATGACGACCATTGGCCTGTGAGGCTGCAAACACGAAGTGATTTGAATCTTTCGATGAAGCAGCCTCCGCATTTGACGGATTTGGAGCCACCTGCTTCATGCTGGTGGGATAATCACGAACGATGCCGGCCTACTTGTGGCAGCCGGTACAGAATGGGGGGTCAAATGAATACTGTAGATCGCGTGAAATTCCTACGTATTGCGCTAGTCGCGGTCGGTCTCATATTTCTGGCCGGCGTATATCCGCTCACGATCGTATGGCCAGCGGGCTGGTCCTGGCATGCCACTGGACAATCCTTGTACCTGCAAATGATTCTTGGGATTTACGCGACACTGGGAGTATTTCTACTTATTGCATCGCGCGACCCACTCGCCAACCGGAGCCTGATCTGGTTTACCGTATGGTCGAGCATCGTGCACGGCGGAATTATGGCCGCGCAATCAATCGCATATCCAGAACATCTTGGACATCTGTTGGGGGACGTCCCGGCGCTCTTAATCGTCGCCATTGTTCTGGCGTTGCTCATGCCGCGGCGCGAACCTTGATAAACGTCTCGCTCATCGGCGCGCTGGATAGTGGCACTGCTGTTCTTCATGAGCCAGGCGGGTCGGTGTGACCGGAGGTAAAGAACGCGCTGTTCGGGCTTTCCGATCATGGGCATTTTGCGGATGCCGGGAATCGGTCGAGAATAGACGCTGATGGAGCGCAGTCTTGGACCTCCATTGACAGCGCGAGCTGCGGCTACCGATCCATTGAGCGCTACTCTCGACCCGCGGCTGCCAATGCACATACGCGGCTGCCAATGCACATAGACCCATTCGACATCTATCGCCGTCTATCGCGTTCAAGCGAAGTTGATTGTCGGTGAATCTGACGGTAAATTGTGGTGGACCGAAAAAATATATCCGCTGAAACAAGAAGTTAAGTGGCTCGGAGACGATCGAGTGGGAGTGAAGGGTACAGGTTAACCTTGAAAAAGCGGTTTTAAAAACCGAGATTTCAAGGTAACATTCAAGGGTGATCGATCGCCCATTCCATCTCCGGACCGTCTCGCGGCTCCTCGGCCGATTTCCGGTCGTCGGCCTGTTGGGTGCGCGACAGGTCGGCAAGACGACGCTCGCTGCCGCCATTGCGCGCAACTCCAAGGTCGATGTCACGCGTTTCGATCTCGAGGATCCGGCGGCGGTCGCGCGCCTGGCCGACCCCATGCTGGCGTTGGGCGGCCTCCGGGGGTTGGTGATACTCGATGAGGTGCAGAATCGTCCGGAACTGTTCCCGAGCCTAAGGGTGCTTGCGGACCGGCGTCCAGTGCGAGCGCGGTTCCTCGTACTGGGAAGCGCCTCGCCGCAGTTACTGCGCCAGAGTTCCGAATCGCTGGCTGGCCGCATTGCCTACCATCTCCTGCCGGGGCTGGGCCTTGCGGAGGTACCGAACAAGCAGTGGAACAGGCTGTGGCTGCGGGGCGGTTTCCCGCGCGCCTTCCTGGTGCGCTCGGAAGCCGCATGTTTCGAGTGGTTGGAACAGTTTCTGCGTACGTTTTTGGATCGAGAGCTGCCTCAATTCGGTATCTCCGCCGGTGCCCAGGCCATGCGCCGCTTCTGGTCCATGCTAGCGCACGACCATGGGCAGGTGTGGAATGCCTCGGAGATCGGGCGCTCCATGGGGCTCTCGGATACTACGGTGCGGAGCTACCTGGACAAAATGACGGATGCATACGTGATGCGCCAGCTGCAACCGTGGCACGAGAACCTCGGTAAGCGTCAGGTCAAGGCGCCGAAGATTTATGTTCGCGATACTGGCCTGCTACATGCTCTGCTCGACATCCGGAACGGGCGCCAGCTGGAGATGCATTCCAAAGTGGGTGCCTCCTGGGAGGGTTTCGTCATCGACCAAGTTATTCAGGCGTTGGATGCCGCGCCGCACGAGTGCTTTTTCTGGCGCACCCATGCCGGTGCGGAGCTGGACCTGCTAGTAGTACGTGGTGCGCGACGGATTGGCGTCGAGGTGAAACGGACGACGGCGCCCGCGCTCACGCCATCGATGAGATCGGCCATGGCGGACCTAAAACTCGGCCAGTTGTATGTGGTGCATGCGGGGGAGGCGACTTTCCCATTGGCGAAAAAAGTACTTGCCGTTGCATTCGCTGACGTCTTGAAGGTGGTCGGGACCTTGAAGTAGGGTACCACTCGGCACGGCATATCAAAGGGGTGTACACAGGAAGGCTAGGCTGCCTGCCGCAAGCCAGTCATTGATGTTTCCAAGTACCGTGTCAGTTAGCGACGTTCGTAGTAATGGTGGATTGAGCACTGTGGAATCAACAATACGCAGATTCGTCTGTTCGGCAGGCATCGCGATTCTACTCGCCGGATGTGCTTATGACGGTATGTACACGCGCTTTCTAATTCCGCGTATAGCCGTCACCCAGGATCAGGCGGCAGTTTCGGACATCATGTACGACGTTCTCAAGCCATTTGGATTCTCGCAGATGCGTTCACCGGCGCCGGGTCGGTTCACTTATGCAGGCACGGACCAGCGGACGAGAAATGTAACTGTTGTACTTGACACTCCGGGATCGATGGATCCAAGGAACCCGAGAGTCGATCTAAGTATCCTCGTCCTCGATTCAAGCGGGTCGGACTCCGAAATTGCCAAACGTGTGCGAGAGGCGATTCAGGATCGCTTCACCGCAACATATAAGTTGAACCTGAATTTCCATATACATCGACATTGGCCAGTGGAACTTGGGCCATGAGCGGCAGTTAACCTAATCGATGGCTCATATCCGTCGATTAACGGGTGGAGCGCGCTGGCGGCCGCATCCGCACTATCGAACGCTCGTGATCAACCTTTCGGCATCTATCGCCGTCTATCGCCCGCAAGCGGAAGTTTTTGGCGGTAGATCTGACGGTAAATCTGTCGTACCTTGACAGGAAGTCTCGTAATTGCAGGTGTTTATACATGCCGGAGACAATTGAGTGGGAGTGAGCAGGGCGCTTCCCCATGATGACATGGTCGGCCGCAGCAGTGAACCATGAGTTCATGGGCAAAACTGGCGAAAACTCACTCTACTCGCCGCGCGCCGAACAGTTCGTTTATGCGGTTTGTCGAAAGGTCTTGCTAATATGGATTGCCGAAAGCGCGTAAAGGCGAGCGAACAGAGTTCGCGCCAGGCGATTTTTTGGTTGGAATACCGCAGATTTTCAAGAACGGGAATTTCCAGTGAATCTACGACAAATCGCTGTCTTGTTATCTGTGTTTGCGCTGGGCAGCGCTAGCACTTACGGTCTGCCTACGACGGATCAGAAGGATACCGCCTACGTTGGCGCAACCATCTATGATGGCACGGGTATCGCTGGTCGCCCTGACATGGTCATTGTCACACGGGCCGGTCGCATCGCAGCCATACTTCCGGCCTCCGGCTATCGCGCGCGGAAGGGTACCGAAGTCATCCTGGTGCCCGGCAAGTTTTTGATTCCGGGGTTGATCAACAGCCACGTTCATCTGGCGACTCTTGCGAATCCTTCAGCCGCTAGAGCGTACCTACTTCGTGAACTATACAGCGGTGTAACGGCAGTCAGGGACATGGCCGGTGACGCCCGACTGCTTGGCGAACTCAAGCGCGAAGCGGAATTCGACGAGATCCAATCGCCGGATATTTATTACGCCGCCGTTATGGCCGGACCACAGTTCTTCACGGATCCGCGCACGCACCAGGCGGCCCGTGGGCGCGTGCCGGGAGAGGTTCCATGGATGCAGGCGGTGACGACTGAGACCAATGTGCCCCTCGCTGTGGCGCAAGCTCGCGGCACGGGCGCGACCGCGATTAAGGTTTACGCGGATGTTTCCGGGCCGCTTCTCAGTGCGATCACTGCGGAAGCACACCGACAAAATATGCTGGTCTGGGCTCATGCAGCAGTGTTTCCGGCTCGCCCAAGCGAAGTCGCGGATGCGGGGGTCGACGTGATGAGTCATGCCTGTATGCTCGGCTATGAGGTATCAGACCCAATTCCGCCGGCGGCGATGCACCCGCCGGTGCCAGTGAACGCGCAAATCCTGGAACAGCCTAACGCGCGGCTCGACGCCTTGTTTTTGGATATGAAGCAACGCGGCACGATATTGGATGCCACGTTGTACGTGTATTTTTCAGACGATTCGGGAGTCGACTGCAAATATTCGCTGGCTGCAAAGTTAGCCGGCGAAGCCTATCGCGCCGGAGTATCCCTATCCACGGGCACCGACGATGAACCTGGCGATAGCAAGGACAACTACAGCGCCTTGGCCCAGGAACTCATCCTCCTGGTCAAAGACGTCAGATTGACGCCCTCAGATGCCATTCACGCGGCAACGATCAACGGCGCGCGAACGATCGGGCGTGAAAAAGACATGGGTTCAATCGAGGTGGGCAAAATTGCCAACTTCGTCGTTCTCGACAAGGATCCGCTGAGTGACATTCGCAATGTCCGTAATGTTTACATGACGGTCAAGAATGGCGTTGGCTACAAACGCAGCTTATATCAGCACACCGCGATGCAACCGAATCGTCCATGACCGCGGCTTCCGCGGCGAACCTTCAAGTCAGTGTTATCCCCCAACCTTTGGGCCCTCTCGGTGCCGTTTCCGACGCCGAGGCAAGCGGTTGATGGACGCCGCATTAAGCCATCCGAACCGAGCGTCGGACCCGCAGTGCGCGGGCAGCTTCAGTTCGTTGACGATGTAGCCACAAGTGGCTACAATGCACGGGATGAAAACCGTCGGCGTCCGTGACCTCAAGAACAAGCTGAGCGAATACCTCCGCCGAGTGCGGCTGGGAGAGAGCGTCCTGGTGACCGATCGGGGAGAAGTCGTGGCCGAGCTTCAGCCACCCGGGCAAAGGCAAGGCGATCCGTCGGTGCCGGCGGGACTTCAATCACTGGTAAAACGGGGCCTCCTCACCTTGGGTGCTCCGGCTGGGACTGACCTGTATCCCGTGCTGGCGCGCAAGTTGGACGGACGCCGTCAGAGCGTCGCCCAATTGCTCGACGACGAGCGCGGCACTCGGTGAATCTCTACGCGGAGTCGAGTGCTGTGCTGGCATGGCTCCTTGACGAGCAGACCGCACCGGCGGTGCGCCGCCTGCTCGGCGAGGCCGAAGTCATCGTCGCTTCCGACCTGACGCTGATCGAGTGTGATCGGGTATTACTGCGGGCGGTGGCGCTCAAGGAACTGACGGAAGCGGAAGCCGCCGACAGACGCGCGCACCTCATCGCGGCTGCTGCTCATTGGCATGTTCTGCGAATCGCGGCCGAGATCGTCGATCGCGCGCGTCAGCCGTTTCCCGGTGACCCAATTCGCACACTCGATGCCATCCACCTCGCATCGCTCCTCGTCGCACGTTCCGCGGTTGTCGGCCTCAGACTGCTGAGTCTCGATGAGCGCGTGCGCCAAGCTGCGAAAGGGTTGGGTATTGCCGTCGAGCCTGCCTGAGCACGGCTTCAGTGAGCCTTCGAGCGGATCGGCCGAGCTGTGTCGTTGCGAAAGTAGCGATGAATATGAATGCGGTTTCGGCATCTATCGCTGTCTATCGCCCGCAAGCGAAATGTTTTGGCGGTAGATCTGACGGTAAGTTTGGCGTCCCCTCAGCAGAAGTCTCGTTATTTCAAGTGCTTATCAGTGCCGGAGACAATTGAGTGGGAGTGACCAGGGCGCTTCCCCAGCATGCCACAGTCAGCCGCGGTTGCTAACCCGGAGTTTCGGGGCAATTGTGGCAATAACTCTGAGTCGGTGTGGAACGTTGACCGGATTTCCCAAGTCCCCGCTTTCGCGAATCAATAAGTTGCAGCGTCGCCAGGAGTCCAACCATGCGCCTGTCCATAATTCTGGCCTATGGATGAGGTCTATGCCAAAACGTGAAGCAGCCTAAACAGCGGTGGAGGTTAGCGCGTTCCAAGCGGCCAGAGAGTCCATATAGTCCCTCCAATGAGCAATTCTCCGATTCTCAATCTTGATGATTGAGCAGAAACGATTGTTGTACTCGACGCCAGTCGCGAGGATCGTCCCATGCACCTCGTACTCAATCACGATAACCTGACCATTGTCAGAGGAATATTTGATCAAATGATCCGCGGCGTGAAGTTCAATGTGCTTTCCGTACCCATGGAAGCTCTCCATCAAGTCGGCTCGACCCTCAATGACTCGCGGCCAGCCAGGGAAGTTATAGCGGACCTCATAGGCGATGTCGTCGGCGACACAGTCGAAGAAATGTTCACCGTCGATGAGATCCCCCAACGCGCCTCGCACCAGATCGAAGTAGGGACGGACCGGCTTGTAGATTGCATACTTCTTGTTCGACATGATCTGTTTCCTTGTGTTACGGGCGTTGGAGACGTCGTTCTCTGGCGCTGAGAAGAGGGAGATGGAGTCTTCTATCTCCATGCTGCGGCGGTCTTGGCAGAGAATTCCTCGAAGCGCGTCGGCGCTGTGCCGGTCGCTACGAGCACATCGTCATTGGGTCGCGAGCCGCGGCCGGCCGCCACCGTTTCGGTCAGGGCGCGAAGCACCGCACCGTACTCTGCAGGTACGCCGGCCTGGATCATCGCGTTAATCCACCCCTCGCGATCGATGTCTCGATACGTAATCGTGCGACCTACGGCAGTAGAAATATGCTGTGACGCCTGCTCGAAGGTCAGCGCCTCAGGCCCTGTCGGGGCATACGCACGGCCTGCGTGTCGCGCCGGATTGAGGAGCGTCGCCACGGCGACCGAGGCGATGTCCTCGGCACTTACAAAGGCTTCGGCACCTGTCCCGCACGGCACCACGATCTCGTCGTTCACCGGCCTCAGGAAGTTTTCGCTGAAGTTCTGCATGAACCACGCCGGACGCAGGATCGAGTGCGAGAGTGCCTTCCGCGAGGCGAGGTCAAGCTCCACGGCCCGCAGCGCCACTTCGGGTGGTACGTGTTCCACGCCGTAGGCACTGAGGTAGGTGACGTGTCGGACGCCGACCTGCTCAGCCTTGTCAAGGAACCGCGAAACGACCCCGGCGAAGTCGACGCGCAGGGCTGGAGAGATGAGGTAGACAGCCGAGACGCCGTTCAGCGTCGGCCCAAACGTCGCTAGGTCGCTCCAATCAAAATGGACGTCGGCGCCGCTACGAGCCGCCCTGCGGACGGCGGCTCCGCTGGCGGCGAGCCTTTCGGCGACCCGGGACCCTGTTTTGCCCGTGGCACCGGTTACGAGGATGCGATTGTTGCTTGCTTCGGTCATGTTGCAGCTCCTGGCTGGTTCGTGGTGATGCAACTCTAGGCCTAGTCGGTGAGCGGATGAATGGCTATTACGCTCGATTTTTTATGTGATACGCTCATTATATGGACGTATTGCAGGAGCACTTGGTCAGGGCGCGCGCATCGGGGGGCGTATTCGCCCGCTCGATCGCTGTCGCGCCCTGGGGGCTGCGACTTCCAGGCACGATTCAGCTCGCCGTCCACGCGGTGATCCAGGGCCACGCGTACCTGTGGACGGACGGCGATGAGAATGTCCTCGAGCTCAAGCCAGGCGATCTTGCGCTCGTTCGCGGGGGCCCGGATCACTTCATCGCGCATGAGCCAGGCGCGCGCTGCGTGTTGCCCGAGGACTTCCGGACTCAGCACTCTGCGGACGAGGCTAGCAAGGATGGGCGGGCGGCCGTGTTCCTCTGCGGGGCCTATCGCTTCGCCGGAGATATTGGTGCTGGTCTTGTCGGCGCTTTACCGCCCGTGCTCTCGATCCCCTCTCGGATGGATAATCCGATCCACGGCGTGGTTGCGCTGCTCTCACGTGAACTTGAGCATGTCAAACCCGGTCGTCAGACTGTCCTCGACAGATTGCTGGACGTTCTCGTGGTGCTCGGACTTCGAACCGGTATGGAGAGCAGCGCAAACGCACCTGCATGGTTTCGAGCTGCCTCGGATTCACGGCTGTCGCGTTCCTTGCAGGCTATACACGGGGACGCAGCCAAGCCGTGGACTGTTGACGAACTGGCAAGGCTCAGCAACATGTCCCGCGCGAATTTCGCGCGTGTATTCCAGGACGCTCTTGGCGAGACGCCGATGAGGTACCTCACGAACTGGCGAATGACGGTTGCGCGCGATCTCTTGCGAACTCAGGAAGGTTCCCTGACAGAAGTCGCTGAGCGGGTCGGATACTCGTCTCTGTACACGTTCGCTACAGCATTTCGCCGACATCACGGACAGCCTCCTGGCAAGTGGCGACAGAGCGGGCTATCCGTGTCCGAAGGCACGATCAGCCACTGACTGAGCGCGGTCGGGCGAAGCGGCAGCCGGCCGGTCGGAACATCAGCGCCGCTTTAGATCGAGATGAGCCCCCATAGGGGTAAGCGTGTGGCCCTGGCCCCTTGAACTGGCCCAAGTCATGCGCGTTTGGCGATAAGCCGGATTTCCAGCAGCGTCCCCTCGGTGATCAATTCTGTAACGCCGATCGCGGTCCAGGCGGGGTACGGCGTTCTCACAAATTCGTCTTTTACGTTGATGAACGCGCTCAGGTGTTTTCTCAGTCCCACATGATAGGTAGTCATTTCGACCATGTGGCCGAAGTGAAGACCCGCAGTCTCAAGGTGCATCGCCACAAACTTGAATGTATCCCGAAATTGCGTTTCCGGATCATTAAAGAGAGGAGAAGACACGATTCGCGCTTTAAAGCACGCTGATATGGCCCATTGGTGTCAACAGGCGCAAGCGTAAGCCTCGCGGATCCGCGCTTGCTTTCTGTATCGAGGACTTTTGGATTGATCGTAATTCACACCGGAAGGGGAACGCGA
>Ga0187851_10003496_pt1 | contig 13140 bp, 10 predicted proteins | sample June2016WEW_6_10_FD_132997 | JGI IMG/M metagenome (GOLD analysis project Ga0187851, IMG submission 132997) | Peatland microbial communities from SPRUCE experiment site at the Marcell Experimental Forest, Minnesota, USA - June2016WEW_6_10 | ecosystem: Environmental > Terrestrial > Soil >...
ACGTTGGCCAGCAGATCGGAATCGGCCTTGGCCAGCAGGAATCCGGAGAGCGTCGCGACCTGAGGATCGTTGAAGCGATAGTGCGGCATCGCGGTTTCTTCGTCGTAGCTGCGCGGATTGCGCAGCCACGCCTGCAACCACTCGGGCTTTACTTTGCTGCCCACGCGAGTCAACTCGGGACCTACGTCGCCACCAACCAGATTGCCGGCGGCATTTTGTACGGCGTGGCACGAGGCGCAGAAGGATTCTCCGTACAAGCTGGCGCCAGCCGCGGGATCGGACGATGGTTTTGCCGCAAGCGTGGCAGTGTCTTCCGGCGACGAAGTGCTGTTCGCGATCAGGAACGCGGATATGTCCCGCGTGTCGTCATCGCTCAGCTTGAAATTCGGCATGGTCGCCGTGGACGCGTAGGCCTGCGGATCCTTCAGCCAGGCATAAATCCACTCGCGGGTAGTCTTGTCGGCAATGTGCGAGAGCGAAGGCGGATCGTCGGTTGCCTTCATGATTTTTCCGTCGGGCAGCTTCACCGTATGACAATGCACGCAGCCGTAGCGGGAAAGCAGATGCCGGCCTTGATTCAGTTGAGGCGCACCCGGGAGTTGTCCGCGATGGCACTCGCCGCACGATGACTCGATGTACTTCGCCGGCAGAATCGGCTGCTCCCAGGCCAGCGTGCTGTTGTGCGCTTCGGCCACGGTGGTGGCGGCGCCCTGGCCGCGATGGCAGACGGTGCATCCAAATTGGTCGAGCTTATGAGGAATCACAGGATGCGGGCGGAAAGGTTGCACGTTCACGTCAGCGAGGCTGGCCTCCTTCAAACCAACGTGGCAGCTTGTACAGCGGTCGACCACGCCGAGCTCGGGCAGCCAGATCTGCTGAATCCCTCCCTGGAAGTGGCGTTGCAGCGTGACCGCATCGCTGCGGTTACGAATCATCTTCAGATAGCCGTGCTGATAGTGACGCCACTCACTGAAGTAGTTTTTCGCCGGGGCGATGGCGAGCGAAACCAGAAACACCAGGCTGACCACGCCGAAGGCGCGAATGCTATCTCCGAATAACTTCTGCCACAGCGATTTGAATTGATCTTTCATGAGCGCGACTTTCTTCAGCAAATCAGGACCCTTGCCACGGCCAGACCCAGGACCAGCCCGGCCCGCGGAAAAATGTGCCGATGGCGGTCAACACCACCAGCTCGAATAGAAACCATGTCATAACCCAGTAGGAAAGCGGCCTTGCCGCCAGATAACGCCGCAAAGCCGAGGACGATTGCGGAGAACTCTGCGCCGCCAGAAGCATTACTCCAGCCACGATCAGCGTGGGAACGAGGGCGGCATACACCTTAAAGAACAAAAGAAACAACGACAGACCGCTCGCGATTAAATAGAAGATCCGCAACCGCTTTTGGCGGTCCTTCAGGAAGAGTCCGTCCGCTTCGATATTGACCTTGAAGTAGGGAATCACGATCAGCGCGAACACCACCAGGCCCGGAACCAGCACACCGGCGACAACCGGCGGAAAGTAGTGCAGCATCTCCTGAAGCCCGAGAAAATACCACGGAGCTTTTGCGGGATTCGGAGTGTGAGAAGGATCGGCCAGACCTTCGAGCGGAGCGTTGAACAACAGCGAGATCCACACCAGCGCGACGGCGAGAGTCATGATGGCCACGGCCGCGCGAAACAGGACCTCGGGAAAGGTCTGCACCTGATCCTCACTGTCGGTCTTCACCTGCGCCGAAGTGCGGCGGGTGATGAAAACGATGCGGCGCGGAGATTTCTTCGCGTTGGAATCGATGCCCGCCGTGAAGTCTTTGGAGTCGGCCATGATTATTGCGCCTCCGTCGCTGTGCTGTCACTGATGGCAGCATTTGTGCGGAGCGTGGCTGGCTCGCTGGCATGGGAGTAGAGGCCGCCGTCCTTGCGGATGCGCCAGAAATGGATGGCGACGAAGAACATCGCCGTCAACGGCAGAATCATGCAGTGCAGCACGTAAAAGCGCAGCAGCGCATTGGCGTTGACCGCGTTCCCGCCGAGCAACATGAAGTGAATCTTGTTACCCATGACTGGAACCGCGGAGGCGATATTCGATCCCACTGTAATTGCCCAGTAGGCCAGCTGGTCCCAGGGAAGCAGGTAGCCGGTGTAACTGAGCAGCAACGTGATCAGCAAAAGAACAATGCCGATCACCCAGTTGAACTCGCGCGGAGTTCGGTAAGCGCCCCGATAAAACACCTTGAACATGTGCGCAAACACCAGGAAGACCATGGCGTGCGCCGACCAGCGATGGAGATTCCGCAGGAACAATCCGGAGGAGACGACGAACTGCAAGTCCTTCGTATCCGCGTAAGCCTGCGGCGCGGACGGATGGTAGTAGAACATCAGAGGGATTCCAGTGGCGACCAGAATCAGAAACGTCCCCAGCGTCAGCGTGCCCAGATACCAAGTGGCACTGAAGCCCAGCATGCGGGTGCGCACCTTGGTGGAGAACAGGTGCAGAAACACGTTCTGCTGGATGGCGAGGGCGCGATGCAGCGTGCTCGAGCCGGTGCCGCTGCGGAAAACGGAGCGCCACACGCGTGTGCTGCGTAAGTCGTCGAAATATTGGTCTATTGTCTTCGTTATCGCCATTGCTCAGACCCTCACGAAGGAATCCCGTTGCAGCGGAGGAACGTCGGTGGAGCGGTCCACCAGCAAATCTCCGTCGTCATTCAGCCAGATGCGCTTCCACGGCAGCGGCCGGGGCGCCGGGCCTTCGATCTTCTTTCCGTCTCGCTCAAATTTGCTGCCGTGGCAAGGACAGGCAATCAGGTTCAGTTCCGGCTTCCACGCCGTGAGGCAGCCGAGATGCGTGCACACCGCGCTCAGCGAGAAGTAGCCTTCCTGGGAATGAATGATGTAGATGCCCGAGTTCACATCGAGCGTGACAGAATCGAGCGGATAGCGGTCGGGCTTGCCGGCGTTGACCACGGGCGAAGGCTCGTACAGCACATTCGGCTCGAGGAACTGATAAGCGAAAGCGGCGGTGCCGGCAGCGGCGATCGTGAGAGATCCCAATCCGAGTTTTGCAAAAAACTTGCGGCGATCGACCGCGTTATCGGAGCTTGCGGGTTTGGTTTCGTCTGGCATTTTTGTCTCTTAACTATTTCGACTGCAGTCCTGCTCCAATCGCCGCGACCGAAATCAGGCCGGTCGGCTCGGCAGGAATAAGGTTGTACGACTCCATGGTGATCGTGCCTACGGGGCACCGCATGGCGCAAAGGCCGCAGCGAATGCAGCGGGTTTCATCTTTCAACATTGCGGCGCCGGTAACGACGCCCAGTTCGTCGGCTGCTACCTCGTCGAATTCCACGCCGAAACATTCCTGGTTGTCGCGGATGTGCTGCACGGTCTGCGGTTCGAACTCGATGCGATCGAGCGAAACCAGTTCCAGACATTTTTCCGGGCAAACGTCGACGCACCCGCCGCACAAAATGCACATGCTGCCGTCTTCCGGCGAGCCCTCAAAAATCGTGTTGACCCAGCAGTGCAGGCAGCGTTGCGCTTCCGCGATCGCTTCGGGAGCGTCGTAGCCGACTTCTACTTCCGTCACGCCGGTGCGGCGCTCGAGAGGCAACATGGGCACCGGCTGGCGGTTGATGTCGAGATAATCCAGCGGCATGCCGTGCCGCTTCAGCACTTCGACTTCGATGATGGGCTCGGGATGCTTATTCTTGCGAAGATATTCGTCAATGCCGACGGATGCGCGCTTGCCATCGCCTACGCTGTCGATAATCAGGCGGGGCCCGAAGACGCAGTCGCCGCCGGCGAAGATTCCGGCAGCCGAGGTCATCAGCGTTTGCGGGTTGACGGCGATCAGGCCGCGCGGAGACAGTTCAACCTGATCTTCCGGGGTGAGGAAGTCGAGGCGCGGGGCCTGGCCGATGGCCATAATGATGGTGTCACATGCGATCTCGTTTTCACTGCCCTCGAAAAACGCCGGGTTGAAGCGTTTGTTCTCATCGAAAACCCACTTGGTCTTGAGGGTCTCGAGCGCAACCACTTTGCCATCTTTACCCACCATCCGCTTGGGTCCGAGGCCGGGATGCATGATTATGCCTTCCTCTTCGGCTTCCTCAATTTCTTCCAGCGCGGCGGGCATTTGATCGCGTGGCTCCAGGCACACCAGATTCACTTCCTGCGCGCCTAAACGCAAAGCGGAAAGGGAAATGTCGACCATCTCCCGAGTCGCGACGGCGGTCATGTTTTCTGCGGAAGGCTCGGCATCCTGCACGCCACCGGCGTGCTGGCGCACAACTTCGCGCGCCGCCGATCGAGCCACGTCCATCGCCACGTTGCCGCCGCCGATCACGATCACTTTCTTGCCGATAGTGAATTTGTAGCCCAGGTTTACGTTGAGCAGAAAGTCGATGCCCTTGTACACGCCATCGAGGTCCACACCGGGAATGCTGAGATCGCGGCTGCGGTGCGCGCCCACGGCGACAAGCACGGCGTCAAATCCCTGACGGCGCAGATCGGAAATGGTGAAGTCACGGCCGGCTGTGTGATTCAGCTTGAGCGTAATGTCGCCGGTCTCGAGAATCTCGCGCACTTGCGCTTCCACCACGTCACGCGGCAGCCGGTACTCCGGAATTCCCAGGTACAGCATTCCTCCCGCGACCGGTGCGGCTTCGAAAATCGTCACCGCGTACCCCATGAGGGCGAGATCGTGCGCCGCCGAAAGCCCCACTGGGCCGCCGCCTACGACCGCTACCTTGAAGGGAAGCTTTTTCTGCCCGCGTCCTTCATTGACGTTGATGGGATGCTTCGACTCGGGGCCAAACTGCTCGGTGAGGAAACGCTTCAGAGCGCGAATGGAAATTGGCCGGTCAATTTCACCGCGGCGGCAGGCAGTCTCGCAAGGGTGCGCACATACCCGTCCGCAGATGCTGGCCAGAGGATTGGGATCGCGCGCGATGCGATAGGCTTCCTCGAAGCGGCCCTCGGCAATCAGGCCGACATAGCGTCCGGCATTGGTGTGCGCAGGACACGCCATCATGCAGGGAAAGTTGGTGTTTAGCCAGTCCCCGTCGACCTTCTTGTTCTTGTATCGCTTCAGCATGAAGGCAATTTCTAGTCCCAGCTACGGCTGAACGTCAACCAGCTTTTCCTGGATTACGACTGCTGATCAAGAGAGCGATGAAAAATACGGGGAGCAAGCCCGATCGCTTGCCGCTCCCCGTTGCTCTCACTTTGCTGTTCCTTACTTACTCAGGGTGAAATCCGCTTTGCCCCCACCGGCCACAGTCACCGGCTTGGACTGGTTCTTGGCGCCCTCATGCCAGACGGTCACGGTATAGCTGCCGTCCGGAACGTCTTTGATCTTGTAACTGCCGCTGTCGTCGGTTTCGGCGAAATAGGGAGTCGGGCTGACAATGATGTATCCCGCCATTTCTGGATGCACATTGCAGAGCACGGGCACGACACCGGCCTTATCGAAGGTAAAGGCTCGCTTTTCACCCTTGGGCCAGGTGCCGAGATTGTGTCCGGCCTTCTTATCGCTACCGATCGCAGTCCAGAAAACGTTGTGCTGAACGGTGTCGCTGTTCAGGAAGTCCACGGTCGTGCCCTGTTGCACAGCCATGATGTGCGGCGCAAAGACCAGCCCCTTTTGATCCATGACCGGATGCTCTTTGGGAGCGGGAAACGTTTTGCCCGCAACGGCTTCGACGTAAACCACCGAGTGCCCCTTCATTCCGGTAACTTTGCCCTCGATGTCGCCCGCCCACGACGCCACACCCAGCCCACCGATCAGCGTAATAACAGCGAATGTCTTCATTGCGAATTTGCTGCTCATTGTTGTCTTCTCCTTGAAATCGTTGCAAATAACGGCTCACTTGCTGCTAAGAGGAAACCCCTCCACTGAGCGCCAATCATCTCTAGAAGAAGATCCTGGCGTCCAGATAGAGCGTATTGTTGGCGCTCGCGTTGCGGCCGAAGCCGTCGTAGTTTGTCGCCGCGCCATTGAAGCGCGTATAGCCGGTGTATTGCGCCGCGAGCTGCAGGTTCTGCCACGGCCAGTAAGACAGGTTCAAAAGGTATCCCGCGCTTCTCGGATCGCCATTGAAATTGCCGGACACGGCAGTCCCCGCTGGATAAAATGCAAGATCAGATGTCCCGGTCGTATTGAACCAGCCGAACGTGCCCGTGTACTTGTTGCCGATGTGATATTCGGCATTGGCCATGACCGTGTTCAAATGGTGCGAACCTTGCGATACCAGCGGAGTCGGACTCCCAGGACCACCGCCCTGAAATAGCAGGCTCAGCAGATCATTGTTTTCCCGGATGTACGTAGCCCGGAACGACAGCACGTCAGTCCTGACGATGGTGCGGTCGATTTGCGTGTCGACTGCCCAGTCCGTGTACGAATCCGTCGGAATGCTGGCCCCGGTGGGATCGGTGATTTCATTCGGAGTCGACCGCAGGTGCATACCGTAAGTTCCAACTTCATACTGCGTCTTTCCGGTTAACTCCTGCCACGCCAGGCGCCAGTACGGAGCCACGCCGCGGATATTGAAACCTGCGCCCACACCGGGGTTCGGCTGCGGGCCCCCCACGTGCTCAGAGCGATAGATGGACGCGTCCAGATAGAGATGGTCATTCCACATGCCAAACACGCCGAGTCCGGCTACGTCCTGGGCCAAACCGCCGTTGATGAAAGGATTGGCGTTGGGAGTGGGAGCGTTGTCGCTGGCGATCCACGGGTAGCCCCACGCTGGCGTGCTGTTCCAAAGATCCTCGACGGTGGGATTGTTATTGAGATCGATGCCGTAGACCAGTTCCTTGCCGCCCATCTTCGTCTTGTTCGCGTAACGGATATCGGTGTTGTCGCTGGTAAAGTGATCGTCCTGGGTGTCGTAGGTCACCTGTAGAAAGCTGCCGACGTTGCTGGTCCATGCCCCCGAGAGGAACAGGGAGATATCTTGAGGGAACTCGAAGTTGCCGTTCTGAGTCTGCGGCTGCGCTGTCTTGAGCGAGGTAAACGAAGTCTCCAGCATGATGGACAGCGGCAGTGACGCGAGCAGATCGAGGGGGGCGCGCTTCTTGCTGCCCTCTGCTTTTACGGTCTTGGTGTCGTCTCCTCGATCGACGTAGCCAGTCAGTTTGAATTTACGTCCGGCAGGGTTGAGCTCCGGAGGCGTATAGTGGCAGCCGCTGCACGCCAAGCCAGTCTGTCGCGCATAACTTGGAACCGCCGACGCGCTGGGCGGATTCACTGTGGCAAGAAACAGCAAAGCCATGATTGGAACTGTTACAAGCAAAGAGACCGCTATTTTTCTTATCTGAAATCTCATTTCTTTCTCCGAGAACAGCGCTGATGTTTATCCGAGCGATGCTGCAATGTCTGGTCCACGAATACATTTAGCTGTAACGACTGGTTGTGAGGAGGAGAACAGAAAACAGGTATCCCCGATGCCGCGTATCCACCTGATCGCCTCCTGGGTCGTCCAAGTTATGGCTGTATTTGCTTCAATTAGAGGTCTGAGTCGAGGGTGATTATCGGGGCAGGCCTCGAGGCTTGCAGCGGCTCGCATCACGCGCATGTGTGATCTCAATCACATATCGAGGAAAGGCAACACGCAAGTAACGAGTTCGGGCTCTCCACCTCGAATTTCGCCGCAAATAGAAAAACGCCCGAGCCTAAGGCCCGGGCGTTCTGCTGACGCAACTGCAGCTGTCTAAAACAAATTCCACAGAAACTGGTTGTAGACGTCGTGGTGATACTGCACCTCGGGCGCCTTCACAAACGTTCCCAGCAAACGCGGACAACGATCCGCCGCGGCTTGCTTCAGATCGGCGTAACGCCCCTTCACGTCCTCCCCGAGGATCTTCGTCGTCCATTCCGACTTGCGGAAGTTCGCAAGAGCGTCATAGATGTTATCGGGTAAGTAGCGCTCGGCTTGGCGCAGGTTCTTGATCTTCGAAGTCTCGCCATCGATACCGCTCTTGAAGATCGAGTACATGACCAGATATGGATTTGCATCGGGAGAAACCGAACGCACTTCCACACGCATGCTCTTTTCGTTGCCGATGGGGATACGGATCATAGAACCGCGGTCCACCGCCGACGCCTTGATCTGGTTCGGCGCCTCGAAGTGTGGATCGAGACGGCGATAGGCATTCACGCTGGCATTCAGCAGCAGGCAAATGTCGTTGCCATGGGTTAGGATGCGATCCAAGAACGCCCAGCCCATCTTGCTGAGCTTCTCTTCGCCTTTGGCGTCCCAAAAGAGATTCTTGCCGTCCTCGCTAATAGAAACGTTGGTGTGCATGCCGCTGCCGTTCACGCCCACCACCGGCTTGGGCAGGAACGAAGCGGTGAATCCCATGTTGGTCGCGACCTGGCGGCAGATCAGCTTGTAAAGCTGAATCTGGTCGGCGGCGGCCACCACTTCGCCGTAGCCGTAGTTGATCTCGAATTGCGAAGGCGCAACTTCAGGATGGTCTTTCTCATTCTGGAAGCCCATCGCGCGCTGCACTTCCGCGGTCGTGTCGATGAAGGTGCGCAGCGCATCGCCAGGCAGAGAGTGATAATAGCCGCCGGTGTTAACGTATTCGAACTTTCCCGTTTCGTGGTAGCTGCGCTCCGCATCCGAGCCCTTGAACAGGAAGCCCTCGATCTCGTTGGCGGCGTTGAGGGTGTAGCCCTTTTTCTTGTACAGTTCGTCGGCAAAGCCCTTCAGCACGCCGCGAATGTCGGCTGAGTAAGGTGTGCCGCCCTTGTCGATGACTTCGCCGAACACCAGCACCTTGCCGGAGCCGAACACATCGGCCGGACCCCAATAGAACGCCGACCAGTCAATGCCCAGCCGCAAGTCGCTCTCGCGCTGCGCGGTAAAGCCGCGAATCGATGAGCCGTCGAAGGTGAGATTATCCCAGCTCTTGATCAGAAACTTCTTGTCGTAATCCAGCATGTGCAGGCGGCCTTCGAGGTCGCTGAAGAGCACGGTCACGGCTTTGATCCGTTTTTCGTCGGTGAGATACTTCAGCCGCTTCTCCTGGATCTTGCCGATAGCGACGCGGTTCCTGCGCTGCTCCTTCGCTTCCAGATTCATCTCTTCCAGTTCGTCGTAGGTGAGTGCCAGGAAATTACGTAGTTCGTTAGGCATGGATGTCCTTCAGTCTCCTATTCGTTGTCAGCAAGAATGATAATGTCGGCATTAAGCAACGCTACGGATACAGGCAGTTGAAATGGCTGGGTTTCAACAGGGAAGAATAACGCGAGCGTACCGTCGCCGACAATCGAAAAAGTTGATGGGAGGCAGAAAAGAGATTTATCAAAGATTGCCGAACGGCTATTGCAGTCCCAGCCCCGTTCCCGGCATCAGCCGGATGATCACACCCAGCGCGGTCAGCACCGCGATGAAGTAGATCGTGGTTGCGCGGCTGGGATGGGCCGGCAGTTTTCCGGCAAAGAACGTTTGGTATCCCGCGCCCAGCGCTACCAAAAAGAACATGTTTTCTCTCAGCGCCAGCCCGAGAACGACGGACGCGGTGAGCAGCGCGACGCGTTCCGCCTTGCTTAGAGCCAGAACCGCTTGCCCTCCATCCAGCACCCAGACAGGAATCAGATTCAGCAGGTTCAGAATCGCGCCCACGCGCGCCAGCGCGGCCCACAGCGGATTGCCCGTCTGCCACCAGATCACGGCACACGCCACGGCTGCGAAGAATCCCGCGAGCGGCCCGGCCAGGCTGATTGCCGCCCGCGTCTCCAGCGGCACCCCCAGCGCTTGCCAGCGCACGTAGGCTCCTAGACCGGGCAGAAACACCGGCATATCGGCCGGCAAGCCACGGCGCTTGATATCGATGAAGTGGCCCATTTCGTGAATCAAAATCAGAACCGCGAAGCCGATCCCAAACTTCATGCCAGACGCAGCCCAATAGATCCCGATGAAAACCACAAAGCTCAGAAGTGAGGTCAGCTTGAAACGTCCGGTAAGCGAATTTCTCCTGCTCGTGTCCTGCATCGCGATCTCGCCCGCTGATCCCGACCGTTGCGCCCATTGATCGCCACTCGGCTCCGGCAGTTGTGTCGCATTGGCAGACGCATCGAGGGCTTGGGCATGATTCTTAATCCAGTCGGCTTGGTCCGACGTGGGAGGCAGCAGATGGACTCCGCTAAGCCATCTCTCCCGCGCCTGACGGAGTTCGCCTTTAGCCTCAAGCGCCTTCGCCTCTGCCGCGATTTGGTCCAGCTTGTCGGAATACACCAGCGTGTGGCAGTGGTCGCAGGCCAGCGCTCCGGGCGCGAGTTCGCGCGAGCAGCGCCTGCAATTTCGAATCAGCTCAGGAGTGATTGAGGACAAGGCTTTGAACGACGCTCTTCAAGAACAATTCTACGCGAGGCCGTTGGCAATGTTCGCCTGCCACGGCTCGCAGGTTCTTCAACGCGATGGCTGCGGGGAACTGTCAAACGGTCCGAAGATTTGCAACGGGCGGCCCTGGGTCATCTTCCATGCGATCCTCATTCCAAAGAAGAGGATCAACAGACCCATCGCACCCCAACCGGGACTATCCGAAAGCTGAAGGAACGGAGATGCCAGCCCGAGGAGCGCGAGCCGGCCGAGCCACGTCCCTATTTCCGACAAGCTCATCTGGGGTCGTGCCGCTCTGGGCGCCGGTTCCGGCGCTTGTTCCGGAGACCCGTTCTCCAACTGGCGCTGCTCCTGCCGCAGTTGCTGTTGCTGCGTCTGTCTCTGCTCTTTGCGCTCGTCGGCCAGATGAATCCAGATGGGAACCGCCGCCATGGACACCGCCGCATAGGTCAGTAGAGCCGCAGTGATCTGGTAACGTCGACCGCCGGTTCCATTGGAGGCCTTCATCATCGCCGTGCCCACGATCCAGCCGACCCCGATCGACATGTAGCTGATCACCCAACCCTGCAGCAGGATGGCGATCAGGGCGTACCCGATTAGTCCCACGACGGCCGCGCCGATGCCCGCGGCAAGCGCACGAACATACGCCGCATGTGTATCCATGGCCAATTCGCGGCGCATCTTTTCCGCACAGGCCGGACAGGTCATTGCATCATTGGTTCGATAGTATCGTCCGGCGATCGGCTGCTGGCAGAAGCGACAGCGATCGCTTCCTGGCTTCCCCGCGTACTCAGCCGTTCCGAATTGCGGCGTGGGATTGTTGAAGGGGTCACTCATGGCCCGGACGATAGCACAGCCTCCGGTGGCAAGGAAGAGGGAAGTCAGCAGTAACTCAGGGCTGGTTGTAGTAGCCGGTGCGCGTGCGCGCCGTGATCCCCGGCTTGTCTACCGCGATCCCGACAGAGTGGTACTCATTGGGCTTGTCCGCCCGCGGGGGGTCGAACGAAATGACGTAAAAAGCATTGGCATCCGCCGCGCACTCCGCGACTGCGGCGGTGATGTCGTTGGTTAAGTTGAGGACGCGCCCGCCAGTCTGAACCGCAAGCACAGGCAAACCCAGGTTGGCGGGCAGGGCGCGTGAAGGTGAACTGACACCCTTCAAAAACTCTTCGTAATACACTGCTTGTCTAAAATCCCCGAGACCGAGCGGGTCAACGCTGTAGAGAGTGATCCGGGCCTGCCTGAGTTCGGTGGAGGCAGCCACGATCGAGTTGAAGAGCTGTTGCTCCTCTTTTGCGGAAAGGGAAATGCGTGGTCCCGAGAGCAACGGCCATCCGGGACTGATCCAGATCACCAGCTTTCTGCCGGGTCGGGTCCTCTCGTATGCGGCAAGTTGGCTAATGGCCGTGAGCGATTTGCTGAAGCGCTCTTCCGCGCCGTAGACGCCCTGTGAGCGATGATTCTCGCGCAGCCCGAGTTCGTATTGGTCGAGCAGAGAGGCCAGAACGTTTCCATCGCGCGAGGAACCGTTCTGCATCTGGGCCCCGGTATCGGTGAAGAGGATGAGCGACATCGGTTGCGGGAGCTTGCCGCCGTTCTGGAGGAGATACTTCTTGAGTTCGTTTTTTTCGTTCGAGACGGCCTGGAATGATGCGTTGACGGCATCGACAACCAGAATGACTTCGAGCGGCGGATCTGTAGCGGCGGGAACTGCGCTGTCGACGGCCTGAAAGGAGACGATGTTCAGCGGCAGTTTATCGTCCAGAAGAGTGAAGTCCTGCTGCTGCAGTCCGCGAATTGGTGCACCGGCTTTGTCCGTCACTTGAACATCGAGCGTGATGCGCCGGTCCGTGCCGTTTGAAGGAACCTTCGTCGACTCGGGAGTCCGGGGTTGAAGCTGGGGCGAGGGAGCGTTTTGCGCCCACACGGCAGAGAGCGGCAGGAGCAGAACAAGAAACAAACGAAACAACCGACCCATGCTGGCTCACCTCGCGCTGGAAATCCCCGCCCGACGTGAGCAGTATAACGCGCAGAAACCGACGAGTCGTCTACTGCCGGTGTGTCGACGCTCCCGCTGCGATCTCCCGCAAGGCGCTCACAAGTTCGGTGGCGGCTTCTCCATCGGCCAGCGCTTCCAGGCGGACCGTAGCCGAGAACTGCGGTGACTCTGGACGGAATCGCACCTGCAAAATGTCTCGCCGCCGCGCCGACATCAGCGCATTCAATTCCGCCGTCGGATCCTGTTTCCAGTGCGTCCGCGTCGTCAGAATGATGGGGCCGGGTTCGTAGACATCCCACTCCCGGTCGTCGCGCTTGCGTGACGAAATCCCGCGGTTGTGCGCGCACCAGCGGTGCCGCACCACTTCCAGATGGAAGCTCGGAGAACCACCCAGATCGGCTTCGAAAGTCAGAGTTTCTTTCTGCCGGCGCCAGCAACTCATCAGCCACTGCAAAGGCAGGGCCCGCGGCCGGAATTTCACAGTCACGCGCGCGTTCTCGAACCAGCCCGAGGGAAAATGCAGCCGCGCCTGCAGCCGCGAGCTTCCCATCCAATGCGACTCCAGGATGCGTCCCTTGCCCGCGCATGCCGCCTGTACCCAGCGCAACGCCGCGGCTCCCTTTTTTCGATTGTAGGTGGAAAACACGAAGTACCACAGCCCCAGAACGGCGACCGAAGCGGCCACGTCAATCAGCAGAAGGCGCCCCACAACGCTTCCTCTGATGCTCATGGTACGTCCGAGGTTGCGGCGAAGCAAGGGGACAATAGGCCCCAATTCACGATTCCGGAGGCC
>Ga0187851_10003498_pt1 | contig 13138 bp, 10 predicted proteins | sample June2016WEW_6_10_FD_132997 | JGI IMG/M metagenome (GOLD analysis project Ga0187851, IMG submission 132997) | Peatland microbial communities from SPRUCE experiment site at the Marcell Experimental Forest, Minnesota, USA - June2016WEW_6_10 | ecosystem: Environmental > Terrestrial > Soil >...
CAGGCCGCCTACGCCGGAATCGAAGATTCCGATGGGCCGGTCGAGCGCGTGTGGCAATAGTTTTTCGCTCATTGGACGACTGTTCCCGCCTGAGACTCCCGCTTGTCGCGAGTTGCACGTTGGGAACCGCGGGGGTTATCCTTCCATTCTAACGGCTATGAGACTCTCGATTCTGACTTTCGCGATTTCGGTTTTGGCCCTGGCCCAGGTGCCGGAGACGGGCCGCCTGGAGAACATGCGCGGCAAGACGGTCATGCTGTTCACGCCGCATCCGGACGACGACACGTTCTGTTGCGCCGGCTCGCTGTACAAGCTGGCGAAAAACGGCAACCAGATCCACATCGTCATTTACACCAATGACGACAAGGGATCGTATGACCCCGACATGACCAGCGAGCGCCTGGCGCGCATCCGCATGCACGAAGAAGAGGAGGCCTGCCGGATACTGGGCATTGCCAAGGAGAGCATCCTGTGGCTGCAATATCACGACGGCATGCTGGAATACGCCAACCCGCGCGACCTAGTGGAACAGGTGACGGGGCTGATCCGCAAGTATCGTCCCGACGTGGTGCTGAGCGTGGACCCCGGCGCCGATTCTGTGCGCTGGCACAAGACCGACCATCGCATGGCGGCCAATAACACGATGGACGCGATCCGCGCTGCCGAATGGCACCTGTATTTTCCCAACCAGCGGCTGCACGACGGGCTGGAGCCCTGGCGCGTGCCCGAGGAATACTATTACTACGCGGGGAAGGATGCCAACTACTTCGTCAACATCGACGACGTGGCCGAGATCAAGTTGAATGCGGCGGCGGCGCACGTGAGCCAGTTTCCGCCGTCGGTCGAGAAGTACCGGCCCGACTGGGATGGGGCGGCGCTGGAGAAGCTGAAGGCGGAGCTTCGGCAGATGGGGAAGAAGGACGGGCACTACGTGGAGGAGTTCAGGCGGGCGACGGGGTTTAATCAGGAGTAGGCAATCAGAACGCCTATGAACATAGTACCGATGCCCAGGAAATCACTGAAAATCTGAGTTGACACGGCGGCAGCCTTCGCTACAATATCGGGAAGGCGCTGGGTGCGCCGTCGTCCTGTCTTCGAACAAAAGGGGAAAACCAACATGAAAGCACTCTGGGGATGTGTATTCGTGCTCGCTTCGGCGACCACGTTGCCCGCGACTCAGTATTCTTACAGCAATAGCGGCGGAACCGTGAGCCAGACCGCCACCACCTTGACCATCAGCGGGTCACCTATCAGCAGTCCGGCAGGCACGGTTTCGATGTCGTGCAACCTGACGCCAATCTTGCCGCAATTTGGTTTCACGTCGGAATGGTCGTGCACCGGTGGGAACTTCTCGGCGCAATCGACGGACGGGAAGACCTCCGTCACCGGCGTCTTCACCTCGGGAGTTTTCACGATGACGCAGAGTGAAGTCAACCGGGTTTATTACCACGCCTACGCGCTCTATGCGAACTTCTCCGCATCGCAAACGATTAATGGGAGGTCGGTCGCGGTGGCGGGGGCCGTGATGGAGACTCTGCCGACCATGACCACGCAGTTGAATCCGGGGACGGGCACGATCGGGACTGGACTGATTGAGACGAGCCAGCAATATGCGCCGGTCTACATTGCCGATACCGGGAACAACCGGATCGTGCGGACGTCGGACATTCTGGGATCGAATTGGACGAGCCTCGGGAAGCTGGGATCGGGGACGAATCAGTTCTCGGGACCGTGGGGCGTCGCGCTGGACGGGGCGGGAAAGATTTATGTTTCCGACAGCGGGAACTGCCGCATCGTGCGCATGGACACCATAGCGGGGACCAACTGGACTTCGTACGGCACGTGCGGAGCGGGTACGGGGCAGTTCGCCAATCCCGAGGGGCTCTGGGTGGACTCGAGCGGGAAGATTTATGTGGCCGACACCGGGAACAATTGCATTGTGCGCATGGACGACATTACGGGGACGAATTTCACATCGCTGGGCACGCTGGGGAACGCGGTGGGGCAGTTCAGCAATCCGGCGGCGGTGACCACGGATGCGGCGGGGAACATTTACGTGGCCGATAATGCGAACGCCCGGGTGGTGGAATTCTCCGACATGCTGGGAACGAACTGGGCGGTGTGGCAGTTTCCGCTCAACTATCTGACCCCGGATGGGGTGGCGGTGGATTCGGCGGGAAAGATCTATACGACGGACTCGCTGCAGAGTCAGGTGATTCGTGCGGACAATATTTCCGGAGCGAATGAGGTCTCGCTTAATGTGAACTACCTGGCGTACATTAATGGCGTGGAAGCGCCGTCGGGGATTTTTGTGTATCCCGATGGAACGATTTACATCGCGGACACGAAGAACAATCGCGTCGACCGGCTCTTCGGCATGAGTTACAACGACCAGATGGCTCTGGGAACGGCGGGAACCGGTGTAGGGAATTTGAGCCTGCCGCACGCCGTGGTGGCACAGCAGATATTGAAGAGCGTACCCGTGTCCGCGGTGACGCCCCCCAGCTTAACGTTCCCGACGGAACTGGTGGGCGCCGAAAGCCCGACCGCGACTACGATGCTCAGCAACATTGGGACGGCTCCGTTTACGGTCACATCGGTTGCATCGACTCTGGCGGATTTTCCCATCACTCACAATTGCCCGTCCACGCTCTCCGCGGGAAAGAACTGCTTGGCAACGGTAACATTCCAGCCGACCGCGGGTGGGCTGCGGAAGGGAGCCGTGGACTTCACGTTGACGGGGGCATCGAGCAAGTCGACGCCGCTAAGCGGAAGCGGGGCCCTGGTTACGCTTTCGACCAATTCGCTGATTATGTTTGCCTGTGCGTCAGGAGCGGTCACGGTGACCAATCCGTTAAGCTCGAGCACCTCCCTCAACTCCGTGAAGGTCACCAAGCCCTTCCGCCAGGCGAACAACTGCGGAACGCTTGGTTCGGGAGCGAGTTGCACCGTCACGGTGAGTTGGTGTTCCGCTACGCCGATCACGGGAACTCTTGCGGTGACCGATGCATCCGGCACGGCGCAGTACGTCTCCATGACCGGGGAACAATGAACTTCGCAGCGGGGCTTAAGCCCCGCGCGGGCTAAAGCCCGCCCTCCATTCCATAAACCCGATAAACAAAATCTATCGGCGAAACTGTTGCCAGGGGCGCTGTCTTGCGCCCACAATGATCAAAAGGAGATGAATGAGTAACGAACTGCAAGACTTTTTGCGGCTGCCGTATGCCGAATTGGAAGAACTGAATCTGCGTGCCAAGGAGGAGCGGATGAGCCGCGTTCCGATTCACCAGATTCAAGAGGAGCGCCTCAAGTACCTGACGGACGAGAAACGCATCAAGGCCGTGACCTTGCTGTTCAGCGACCTGGAAGGCCGGCTGCACATGCTCGATTACGACAAGAAGTTCCTGCTGAAGAGCTGGGACAACATGACCTTCGACGGCTCTTCGATTCGGGGTTTCACGGCGCAGAAAGAGAGCGACTTGCGGTTGGGAGTGGATTGGTCCGCTTTCTATTGGGGGCCGGCCGACGTCTTTGGCGCGGGGAAAGTGATGGTCTTCGGCGACGTCATCGACAAGGAAGGCGGTCCTTATGGCGCGGACCTGCGCGCCGTTTTGAAGGCCTACGCGGATGAAGTGTACAAGAAGGAGGGTTACACTCTAAACGCGGCCAACGAGATTGAAGGCTTCCTGTTCAACGGTGTGGACGCCGAGCGGCGCTATCACGAAACGGGCAAGTTCGAGTACGTCAGCGCGGGCGGTTACTATCACTCGCTGCCGGGCGATACGCTCCGCCTGTTTATCGACGCATCCTGCGAAGCGCAACGGGCGATGGGCTTCCAGAACGAGAAAGATCACCCGGAGGTGGCGCCCTCACAATTCGAGATTAACTACGGCTACGCCGAGGTGGTGGCGGCCGCCGATCAGATCCAGATCTACAAATTAATCTGCCGCCAGGTGGCCAAGAAGATGGGGCTCACCGCGTGCTTCCTGCCCAAGCCGATCGTGGGCGTGAATGGCACCGGCATGCACACCAACGTGTCGATCACCAAGGATGGGAAGAACCTGTTCTGGGATCCGGAGGGCCTGGAAAAAATGAGCCCGTTCTCCTGGGAGTTCGTGGACCGGATACTGACGCACGGCAACGACCTGTGCCTGCTGATGAATGCCAGCGTCAACGCTTACCGGCGGCTCGATCCGCACTTCGAAGCGCCGAACCAGCTCAAGGCTTCGGCGACGGATCGCGGCTCGATGGTACGCATCCCGATCGGCAATTCGCGCAGCGCGCGCGTGGAAGTGCGCGCGGTCGCTCCCGATGCGAATCCGTACATGGTGCTGCACGGAATCTTCAAGACTGGCATCGAGGGTGACATCGCGCAGATCGAGAATCTTCGTAACGCTCCCCGATTCCTGCCGGACAACATCTACGATGCGATCGAGAACTTTAGTAAATCGGAGTGGACCACAAAGCTTCTGGGCGAGGATGTGAAGGGCCGGTACGCGGATTTGAAAAGGGCCGCAGCGGACCGCTGCCCTCGTGCACTCGGCACAGTGGTGAAGGCGCCGGAAGTGCAGTACCATCACGAGGTTTACACGCAATATCTGTGGAATATGTTTTAAGGGCGGAAGATAGAAGTCAGAAGACAGAAGTCAGAAGTCAGAAGACAGAAGTCAGAAGACAGAATTAGCGGCGCAGGTCCACTACGGCGTATGTTCCCATTTCTTGGATGGTGAATTCCGTGGCTCCGTCCTGTACGGTATAGTCTTCCGGCGCGGCATGCGGGTGTTCGTATGCAGAGAGCTTGCCTTGCGGATATGATCCTAAGACTCGCACTCGCAGGCCTTTTACGGTGCCTTTGCCGTAGTTGAGCAGGTGCAGGCGGGCTTGTGCGGCATCGCCCGTCAGGCGTGCCAGCACCAGGTTGCTACCGTAAATCCGCAGCAGCCGCTTTTCATCCGTGAGTTGGCGGCGGATCTGCATGGCGAATTCGTAGGGATCGGCGTTTGCTGGAACCTGGCGGATATTCAAGTCGTACTTTAAATCGGCGGCTGGCACCACATGAAAGAGGAGGTTATGGCGCGCCATTAGGTTCAGCACTTCGGCCAGGGTGTCCGAGCCATCGTCGAGCACTCCTATGTTGGCCCTCACGGGCAGGCGCGGCTGGTCGATTTCGCCAAGGAAATGCAGCATGCTGGCGAACTGCGCCAGGTCTTCCGGCGCTGCGCGGATGGCGGCATCGGCTCCATAGGCAAAGGCTTCCGCGGCGGCCAGCGCCGCACTGCCGGCGGGCGCGTCATAGAAGAATGCGCGCGCTGGTTCGCGGTCGAATCGCCAACCGTTGGCATCCAGCCAGGGCACCCGCGTGGCTGAGGCAACGTCCATGCGGTACTCGACCGTGGGCGCCACCGCCTGGACGGCATGCGCGCGATCGAACGGGGACGCCGCGAAACCTTGCTTGCGCCACGCCGGCTCCTGGCCTGCTGGTACATACAGCCGTTCGATTCCGGCTTTGCGCAATGTGTCCGCCGTGTCGACGGGCCGGTCCCAGAAAAGCGTGGGCAACAGAACTGCGAGAAAGGCCAGCGGCATCAGATTTCGATGCTCGTGACTTTGATCTTGTCGAGATCGTAAACACCCAAGCCGAGGCTCCCGGCATACTCGATGTGCCCCGGTTCGCGCACGAACTGGTTCACGTTTGGATTGCTTTCGTGGCCGTCTTGCCCGCCCAGGTATTTTGGGGAACGGTCCCACACCGAGACGGCATGTTCCGCTTTGCGCTTGTCGTCGATGATATCGAGCAGCAGCCGGTCGACGGCCACCGGGTCGGTGCCGAACAGTATGCGCTTCGGATAGAAGCGGAACTTGCGGTTCTCCGAAAACGGTCCGCCATGCCACACGCCTCGGAGTCCATCCATCACCTGGAGGACCGTCCGCGAGCGGAGCGGCTCGACCGCGGCCAGCGTGCCGATGAAGGAGTAAGTGTTGGTCTCGGAGCCGGAGTGCGAACGCGCGACGTTGGAAAAGTCGCCGTAGGCGATGTTCTTCAAACAGCCGGTGACGCCGGAGGCTCCATGATCCTTCATGTTCGGCACGTTGACGATCTTGGTGAAGCGGGTGCCCACCAGGCGAATCAGGCTGGAGCGCGTGTCGTCCTCATCGAAGAAAGCGGCTTCGACGTAGGTGGCGGGGTCGTACGATTCGGTGGAGCCGCGCGTGGATTCCGCGGTCCAGATGTGCACGCCCTCGGGCACGTAGCGGTCGTAATGGACGGTTTCAATCTGCTCCTGGAAACGTTCGTAGATCCAGATGCCGCCGGGCTTGACGCCGACCGCCATCAGGTTGCGAACGATCTCGGCAACCACCACGGGGGACGACATGATGCCGGGCGCGCCGGAGCAGTTGACCTTGATGGCCACGACGTCGGCAGGCGTAATGAAGCGCGCCCACGCATCGCGGACGTCGGCGTCGCCGGTTAAGGCGCGCATGCCGCGCGTCATCATCTCGCGCACGACGGCGGGGTCGGGCTTCTCGGTGGCTTCGTCAATGCAGTTTGCGGCGTGCACGGAAGCGACTTGTCCGGGATACGGCCCGGGCATGCCGGGCTGCGCGGCAGGCGGGTAATGCGAGACCACGCGGTACTTGGGGATCTTGCGGTCCTTGGCAGCCAGCGCCGCGGGGGCGGCGGCGGCCATTTGAAGAAAAGTGCGGCGATGCATCACTATCGATCATAACCGAGCCGAGCTGTGCTCGCCGTGGCTGGTGGTTGGTGGCTGGTGGCTGGTACGCTTCAGCCGCAGGGCGATTCCGTCGTGGAAGTCGGGCGTGCGCAGGATTTTCTCGCCGCCTGCGTGGCGGAAGCTCTCCGGCCGTACGGCGTTGCCGGTCTCGACGTCGATCCACTCGCCGGCATACTCGCCAGCCGGCAGTTCGAGAGTCACTTCGGTGGGGCCGCCGCCATCGAGATATATGCCATACTCGCGCCCCGGACTGGCCAGGACCCGCGCGTAGACTCCCGCTGCGTGCTTCACGGTGCGGGTGTCCGGCGCCAGGTCCTCGAGCGGCAGTGTTTGCAGGAAATCGCTCAGGATTCGCAACTGGCGCCGCAACGCCGGGCTGCCGCCGCCTGGACCGTTCGGCTCGGTGTCGCCGCCATCCTCGTGTCCTGGCGAGAACGAATAGTCGAGGCTATCGAAAACGCCGCCGCCCGACAGCATGAAGTTCCACGCCTGCCGCCGGTAGAGCGCGTCGTCGCGCCCCAGGAAACCCGTTTCGTCGTAGGAGATCGCTTTTCCGAGCCCGTAGTTCAACTGGACCGCCTCCGGGTAGGCGTAATGAAAGTTCACGATGCTCACGCCCGGCACAAGCTGTCGCACGGGGTAACGGAAACTGCAATAGTTTTGTGCGATCAGGTGGTGGTTCGGCAGCGCGCGCTCGTCGCTCGCGATCCACTCCGCTACGCGCGCCTGCCACGCGAGGGAGAACTGGTCCGCCACGTCGACCGAGTTCGGATACGTATCGCGCGCCGGCAACTGCAGATACGGGTTCACCACATCGGCGACCACGGTCCGGTCCGACCACGGTTCGTTCTGGATTTCGAAAATCACGTTGTCGAAGGCGTTTGCCTCTCGCACCAACTTGCGGGTGTAGCTCTCCTGGCGCGCGAGGATGTTGCCGTTTTCCAGGGTGTGGAGCTTCTTCCAATCGATGGCATCGGTGGCGTTGACGTTGTTGGCGGGGTTGAGAGCGCTCACCTTCCACTGCATCTCCTGGTAGTGCGACGAGAACAGCGTCACCTCGACGACGATGCCCCGCTTGGCCGCTTCGGACAGGAAATCGCGGAAGCGCGCGATGAATTCCGGGTTCCAGCGGTCCAGATCGAACTTGTTCCCTCCGCCCTCATAGCCGGGCGTTTCGCTGCGAGCCCAGGGCGCGACGTATCGGCCCGGCTCGGGCGCCAGCGTGTTTCGCTTGATCCCGAACGACTTTGAGGGCACTTCCCGGTAGCTGCCTCCAAACAGGCGGGTGTAATTCATTCCTTCGGCCGCCAAAGTTGCCAGATAGCGGCGATAATCGAATCCCGCGTTCATCACCGCGCCATAGTGTTCGCCGCTGGTGATGAGCGCGACGGCCTTTCCGCGGAACAGGAAATAGTGCGGGTTTTTGGGATCGAGGCGGATAGGCTCCGCCGCGGTCGCGGCGGACAGAACGACGGCGAGCAGCGCCGCGGCGCGCGTTGTGCTGGTCATGGTCACTCCATCGCCGATTCTAACTGATGAACCGCCATTCTTGGTACGATTATGGGCGGGGGACTTACCGCATGCAAAGCGTCTCAATTCAGAGGGCGGGCGATCTGCCGCCCGGAGTGAAGTCCGCCGTCGAGCAACTCCTGGGCAGGATGATCGCGGCCGACGAGGAAGTCAGCGTCGCGGCCGTTCCGCCGCGGCAGATTCCGCCTTGCGAGAACCGCGCAATCGTGGCCCAACAGCTCGAGAATCTCCTGAACAGGCGCGCAGCGAAGGTCGGAGACATTTGCGATGAAGAGATCGACGCTGCCGTCGATGAGGCTGTCGATCGCGTGCGCCACAGGCGCGAATGAGGATTGTCCTCTATACTAATATCCTCGTTCGAGCCAACGCAAGAGCCAGAGGACCGGCGCGGGAGTTGCTTCAGGGAGCGGGTCTTCTCTTATGAACGGGTCCGGGCATCGACCAAGCTGACGGACGAAGAGATAGAGTATCCCGGTTATCTTCGGGCGAGGGGAGTCTCGGAACTCGTTTTTCCCGGCCCTGCTCCGCGCATCGTGCCGTCCGACCCAGACGACGACCCGGTCGTTCACACCGCCGTTGTAGGCCGCGCCGACGTGCTGTGCACTCTGAACCGGGACTTCTACCATTCGTCGGTGCGCGACTACTGCCGGGAGCGTGGCGTACTTGTCGCAAGCGACGTTGAAGTTCTTGGTTTGGTCCGAAGCCAAGAGTCTTAATTTAGCCTGCGGGCTGGACGGGCGGCGGAGTGGCGCTGGCTACCCGGAAGGATTCGCGGGCGATTTCCCACTCCTCTTCGGTGTGCACAACGAGCACGCGCACGGCCGAGTCCGGCGCGGCGATGTCCGTATCCGGCGGGGATTGCGCGTTCTTCGCGGCGTCGAGTTTGACGCCCAGGAACGCAAAGGCTTCGACGGCCTGGGCGCGCACCTGCGGAGAGTTTTCGCCGACTCCGGCGGTGAAGACCAGCGCGTCGAGGCCGCCGAGGCTGGCGAGCATGGCGCCGATTTCCGAACGCAAACGGTGCACGTAAACATCGAACGCCAGTTGCGCACGCGCATTGCCGCCATCGAGGGCCGCCAGCACGGCGCGCATGTCGCCCGAGACTCCGGAGACACCGAGCAGTCCGGACTCCTTGTTCAGCACACGGTCCAACGCTTCAGCGCTAAGCCCGAGATGGCGCACGAGATGAATGACGATGCCGGGGTCGACGGTGCCGGAGCGCGTGCCCATCATGAGGCCTTCGAGCGGCGTGAAGCCCATGGTGGTGTCGATGCTCGATCCGTCGCGGATGGCCGCCAGCGAGCATCCGTTGCCCAGGTGGCAGGTGATCATGCGCAGCGAGGCCAGATCCCGGTCCAGGATCGCGGCTGCCCGCCGCGAGGTGTATTGGTGGCTGATGCCGTGGAATCCGTAGCGGCGGATGCCCTGGTCGACCCACGCGTAGGGTCCGGGATAGACGTACGCGGGCGGCGGCAGGCTGGCATGGAACGCGGTGTCGAAGACGGCCACCTGCACGGTATCCGGCCCCAGAAGACGTTCCATGCATTCGATGGCTTCCAGTTCCAGGCGGTTGTGCTCGGGCGCGAAGCTGGCCATGCGCGCGATGCCCGCACGCACTTCGGGCGTGATGCGGGTGCTTTCGCGAAAGGCGCGCCCGCCGTGGACCACGCGGTGTCCGGCAACGTGGATCTCATTGCGGTGGGGCAACATGGCCATGAGCGGATCGAGGGAGTCCAGCGGCGACTTCACCGGAACGCTACGGGTGGTGACCGCGCCGCCCGCTTTGATTTGGATTTCGGCAGTGCCGGGGTGGTGTTCCCAATCTACTTTGGCTTCCCATACAGGGTTGGGCGCGGCGGCTTCTTCGTTGCCGGTGACGTCGTAGAGGCTGCTCTTGAAACTGCTGGACCCGCCATTTAATACTAGGATTTTCATCGGTTGGGCGGCGGGGCTAAAGCCCCGCGCGGGCTTAAGCCCGCCCTCCATACTCATCAACACCCTGCTCTCGGTCAACGATCATTGCCTGCGCAGCCGGAACTACGTAAATGTGATCGTAGCCGTGGAGCAGCGGGTTGTCGAAAAGATAAATCTGGCCCACCGACATCTTGCGCAGTTCTTCGGGGGATAAGGGACCGGTCACAAGCGACTCCATAGATCCAGAATCGCAGAAAAACGTTTTCGATGGCGTTTCAACCGGCGCGGGGCGGGGCGCAAGGTGTTAGATCGTACAGGTTTGGCGATAGGGGGAATACCGGATCACCAAAGACAGTCTGTAATTTGCGAATTAACTACGGTTAGTATTCACTCATTGGCGTGTAGCATTAACCACGCCTCAGAGGAGCTTTTCCATGAACGCAACCGGAACGAACCGGGGAACCATCCTGATTGTCGACGACGATCCGGGGGTGCTGGTCCTGATTCAGACCATTCTTATGGCTGCGGACTACCGCGTACTGCTCGCCGCTGAGCGCGCAGATGCCGTCCGCATGGCCGGGCAGAAACACATTCACATCGATATTGTTTTGCTGGACGTACGCATTCCCGGAGTGTCGGGGACGGAATTGGCGGACGAGATTTTATCTCTTCGACCGAATATTAAAGTCCTTTGGATGTCCGGTTTTGTCCACGAAGAGTTCGTTCGCATTAAAATGCTCGATGGGTATGCCGGATTCCTGTCCAAGCCGTTGCGCCGCGACGGTCTGCTGCTAGCAGTGCAGCGGATCATGGAGGGGGTGCCCCGCGTTCGCGAGACACCGGGGTATGAGGTCGAGCGGGCGATGACGGCTTAAATGAGCGTGGGCGCGTGTCCCCACGAGCTAGATTAGGGGACTTCTCCTTTGCCGAGTGAAGAAGCGACCGGCTGGTCACGCGACTCTGCCGGCGCGTCGCCCAAGCGGCGTCTCTTATCCCCATACATCTGCGCGTCGGCGAAGCGCAGCAGGGAATCCGGCCGGTCTCCGTCCAGCGGCCAGATGGCAACACCGGCACACGCACTGACCGAAAGCCAATGGTGGCCGGATTGGATGGGTTTGCGCAGTTCCTGTACGATCTTATCCGCAACCTGCCTGGCATCCTCGCTCCGGCCGAGCATGGGCAGCAGCACCACGAACTCGTCGCCTCCGATGCGCGCCACCGTATCTCCACGGCGCACCGTCTGGGTCATGCGCCTGGCGGCTTCCTGGAGAACCGCATCCCCGGCGGCGTGACCATACGTGTCGTTGATTTGTTTGAAGCCGTCAAGATCCAGGTAGAGCATACCCAACAGGCGCCGGCCGCGCGAAGCCCGTTCGATTTCCTGGTCCAGACTTTCGTAGAGCAGCGCCCGGTTTGGCAAGCCAGTCAGACCGTCATGCTGCGCGCGGTAGGCCAACCGGTCGTGCAGCCGGCGGCGGTCCAAGGCGAGCGCGGCAATGTTGCACCATAAGCCGAGCTGCGCGCCTTGCGCATCCCCGCAGCGCCGGTCCTCCGGGAAGAAAGCGGCGATCGCGCCGGCCGTGGCGCCGTCCACCACAATCGGAGCCGAACAGAACGTCCGAAAGCGCGCGTTTAGCTGGGAATCGATGCAGGCCTTCCAGGCCGGGTCGTCCGAGTACTCCCGGGCGGCACGGAACTCCGGACGGAACGAAACCGAGCGGATGTCTATTCTTCCCAAGACATCCAGAGGACCGGCGGGCAGGGCGGGCGCCACCGAGACGCGCGGGCCATACGGCGCTCCCAGCATGATCGCACAAACCGCGCCTTCGCAGTGTACCGCTACCGCTTCAGCGATGTGTTGGACGATGGGACCCACCGGCTCGTCCCGCGCGATGAGCTCGACAATCCGTTTGCTGTCCAGGTCCAGAGATTCGGCCGCGCGCGCTTGCCGCAGCGCGTCGCGGGTGGTCTGATGAGCGGCCTGCAACTGAACCGTCTGGGCGGTCAAAGCTAAGGTTTGAGCCCGGACGCGCTTGCGGAGGAGGCCTACCCAGGCCAAGGCGGCGATCATGAGGAGCGCGGCTCCCGCCAGGATGGGGACCACCCGTTTGGCGGTCAACCACGGTGGCCGGCCCAAAATCACCACGTCCGCCGGAGTCCGCAGCAGCAGCCGGAACGTGCGCGGCACGATCAAGTCATGCGATTGCTCCACTTCGACAGAGCAGATGCCGGTCAAGCGGAGGCGCGTGCCAACCTCCAAGGGCTGGTCCGCTCCGCCGCTTGGCAGTTGCGCCGCGAAGATCGTGTCACCTGCCTCGACCGACAGAACCTGTCCCGCGGGCCGTTGCAGCCGGTCGACAAGTTTACCCTCGATCTGCACCAATTGACCGTCAAGGTCGCCTTTCATGGCCTCCAGGGAGGTAACGCGCACGGGCGCGGGCGGCGCGCCGGGTTGCAATCGTTTCACCCGGGCTCCGCGCAATGCCGGGCTGAAGCCGGCGATTCCCGGAAAGCCCACCACATCCACCAGATCGCCCACGGCCAATCCCTCGGCGTCGTGATCCTGGATCATGACGCCGCCGGTCGCATCGCGAAGCCAGGTGCACCCCGACCGATTCGGGTAGGTTACCGTTCCCCGAAGCCGTACGCAATGTCCCATATCGCTCGCCCGCGAAAACTGCAGGAGATCCGCAATGGGGGTTACGGCCATGGAGAAGGGATCCGCGGAAGGCTCCCGCAGCACGCGAATGCATTCCGTTCCGGGCACGAACATCTGGATGCCGAGCATTTGACGCTTCCCGTTGAACAACGCGCCGCATACGCCGCGCAGCTTCACATCGGCGTCCAACAGGTGCGCCAGAGACTCGGCAGAGGCCGGCACGTGGGCCTTATATGTGTTGCTGCCCCAGGCGAGCGTCAGCAGGGAGTCCGCCCTTCCCTGCGCGACGCGCTGGACGACG
>Ga0187851_10003500_pt1 | contig 13136 bp, 8 predicted proteins | sample June2016WEW_6_10_FD_132997 | JGI IMG/M metagenome (GOLD analysis project Ga0187851, IMG submission 132997) | Peatland microbial communities from SPRUCE experiment site at the Marcell Experimental Forest, Minnesota, USA - June2016WEW_6_10 | ecosystem: Environmental > Terrestrial > Soil > Wetlands...
GGCCAGGCCGCCGACGGCGCCCCAGGCGCCGAGCGCTAGCCCGCGCCGCTGCGGGGACACCGCCGCCGACAGCAGCGTGAGGGTCAGCGGGATCACGATGGCGGCGCCGACGCCCTGGACGGCCCGCGCGGCGACCAGCCACCCGATGCCGGGCGCGAGCGCGGCCGCCGCTGAGCCGGCCGTGAACAGGCCGAGGCCGGCCACGAACATCCGGCGGCGGCCGTACCGCTCGCCCAGCGCGGCCCCGGTGAGCAGCAGCACCGCGAAGGTGAGGGTGTACGCGTTGACCGTCCACTGCAGCCCCTCCAGGGAGGCGTGCAGGTGGTTCCGGATGGACGGCAGCGCCGTCGTCACCACCAGGTTGTCCAGCGAGGCCATGAACAGGGCGACCGACGTTACGGCGAAGGTCCACCCGGTGCGGCTAGTCATGTCCGTTCTCCTAAGAAGTAAGTAATCACTAGCTTATGAAGCGAAAAAAAAGATCGGCCCGGGCTATTTGAGGCACCAGCTAGCCCAGTGCTCGTCGACGGAGGGCAGGTCCATCGCCGCGGCCACGTTCATCAGCATGCCGACGGCAAAGAAGTCCACCACCCGGTCGAACGGCAGTCCGGTCAGCCTCTCGATCAGCTCCCACAGCCCCTTGAACCCGGCCCGGGTCGCGGCCCGGACCTCCGGATCCTCGCAGGCCGCGTAGGCCTGCATCTGCAGCAGCAGCAGCGTGCGGTCGTCCAGGAGCACCTCGTAGGCGTCTGCCATCGCCTCGAGCGCCTCGTCGCCGGTCAGGTCGGCGACCGCCGTCGTGAACGTGTCCCGCACCCGCTCGAAGCACCGGTCCACCAGCGCGATGAACAGCGCCTTCTTGGTCGGGAACAGGCGGAACAGGTACGGCTGGCTGATTCCGGCCCGGCGGGCCACCTCCTCGGTCGAGGTGCCGGCCAGCCCGTGGGCGGCGAACTCGGGCACCGCCGCGGCCAGGACCAGCTCGCGGCGCTGCGCGGCGGGCATCCGCTTGCGCTGCTGCTCGGCGGGCGCCTGCGCGGTGGTCTTGGTCATGAGATTAAGGTAGTAATGACTTACTACATTGTCAAGCCCGCCGCCAAGCCCGCCGCCCCAAGCCCGTGCTGACCTCGGCTGAGCGCCGGAGCCAGCGGCGGGCCTAGAATGCCTCGAAACACCCGCGACCGGCCCGGGGGCCGGGCAGCCGAGCGGCTGCTGCGCCGGTGACCTGCGGACCTGACTCGGAGGGTTTCCCTTGGACCTGTTCGACCTCACCGGCAAGGTTGCCGTCGTCACCGGCGGGACCCGCGGGATCGGCCTGATGATCGCGCGCGGCCTGCTGCAGGCCGGGGCGTCGGTCTACGTCAGCTCGCGCAAGCCCGAGGCGGGAAAGGCCGCGGTCGCCGAGCTCGCCGAGTACGGCCGGGTGGTGTCGCTGCCCGCCGACCTGGCCCGCGAGGAGGAGTGCCTGCGGCTGGCCGCCGAGGTCGGCCGAGCCGAGGAGCGGGTCCATATCCTGGTCAACAACGCCGGCACCAACTGGGGCGCGGCCCTGGAGGACTTCCCGAGCCACGGCTGGGACAAGGTCGTCGACCTCAACCTCAAGGCGCCGTTCTACCTCACCCGGGCGCTCCTGCCGCTGCTCGAGGCGGCCGGAACGGCCGATGATCCAGCCCGGGTGATCAACATCGGCAGCATCGACGGGTTGCGGGTGCCTGAGTTCAGCACCTACTCGTACGCGGCGAGCAAGGCGGGCCTGCACCACCTCACCCGCGTGCTCGCGCACGAGCTCGGACCGCGGCACATCACGGTCAACGCGGTGGCGCCCGGCCCGTTCGAGTCCAAGATGCTGGCGGCCACCTTGGCCACCATGGGCGAGCAGATCGCCGCCGCCGCCCCGCTCGGGCGCATCGGGCGCCCGGACGACATGGCCGGCGTCGCCATCTACCTGAGCAGCCGGGCCGGCGCCTACGTGACCGGCGCCGTCATCCCCGTCGACGGCGGCATCTGGGCCGCCACCTGACCCCAGACGCACGGTCCCGGCCCTGTCCCGCGGAGTCTGCCGTTACGCGTAACATGGGGGAGTGGCCGATATCCGGAGTTGCGAGCAGTGCGGCACGTCGTTCGCGCCGCGCCGTGAGCACGCCCGGTTCTGCTCCGCCCGCTGCCGGGTCACCTGGAACCGTCATCACGCGAGCGATTCCCCGGCCGACAGCGGCCCGCTCGACTGGTCCATCACCGCGATGCGGGAGAGCACCGACCGGCTGCTGCGCTCGGGCGGCCTGGATCGGGCCAACGGGTTCGCGGTGATCAGCGAGGCGGTGTGGTGGGTCACCATGGTCGACGCCACCCTGATGCGGTACCGGCCCGACGTCTACGCCGGCGTGCTCGCGGGCCTGGACGCTACCGAGCGCCTGATCACCGAGGACACCTTTGGCGGCCTGCGGTTCGTGCGGAACCGGATGGGCTACGACGTCGACCACGCCGACTTCATCTCACCTCTAGACCCCACCGGCCGCATCGCGGCCTGGAGCTGGAAGCCGATGCCCGAGCCTGCCCTGCCCTTTCTCGAGGCCCGCGCGCGGGAGTGGGAGATGACGCGTTACCGCTCCTATCAGGCTCAGCTCGCGGGCCGCGTCATCGGCGAGACCTTCGGCCGGTCCACGGCGTTCCTGCACCTCCTCGTCGAAGCCAGCGCCCCCACCCCCGCCTAAAACCCCCGCTTAACCCGCGTCGGCTTCTTCCGGGGCGAGCCACAGCACGCCCATCGGCGGCAGGGTGATCAGGGCCGAGGCCGGGCGGCCGTGCCAGGGCTCGGGGCCGGCTTCGATGCTGCCCATGTTGCCGACGCCGCTGCCGCCGTAGACGGCCGCGTCGGTGTTGAGGATCTCCCGCCAGCGGCCCGCGTGCGGCAGGCCGATGCGGTAGGCCGTGTGCGGCATCGGGGAGAAGTTGGCGATGCAGGCGACGGTGCGCGCCGTGTCGCCCTGGGTGGCCACCCCCGCCCCGGCTAGGCCCGTGCCGGGGGTGGCGGCCAGGCGCAGGAAGGACAGCGTGTTGCCCTGGGCGTCGTTGGCGTCGATCCAGCCGAACCCCTCGGGTGAGCTGTCGAGCTCCCACAGCGCGGGTGTCCGGCGGTAGAGCGCGTTCAGGTCCCTGGCCAGCTGCTGGACGCCGCGGTGGACGTCGAAGTCGAGGATCCACCAGTCCAGCCCGTTGTCCGCGGACCACTCGCTGACCTGGCCGAACTCCGAGCCCATGAACAGCAGCTGCTTACCCGGGTGGGCCCACATGTAGGCCAGCAGCGTGCGCAGCCCGGCGAACCTGCGCCATTCGTCGCCGGGCATCCGGCCGAGCAGGGAGCCCTTCCCGTGCACCACCTCGTCGTGCGACAGCGGCAGGATGAAGTTCTCCGAGTACGCGTAGATCATCGAGAAGGTGATCTCGTTGTGGTGGTACTGCCGGTAGATGGGGTCCTGGCTCAGGTAGGCCAGCGTGTCGTGCATCCAGCCCATGTTCCACTTGAAGCCGAAGCCGAGGCCGCCCAGGTGGGCAGGCCTGGTCACCCCGGGCCAGGCGGTCGACTCCTCGGCGATCATGGTGATGCCGGGGTTGCGCTTGTAGCAGGTGGCGTTGACCTCCTGCAGGAACGAGATCGCCTCCAGGTTTTCCCTGCCGCCGTACTTGTTCGGCACCCACTGGCCCTCCTCGCGCGAGTAATCCAGGTAGAGCATGGAGGCCACGGCGTCGACGCGCAGCCCGTCCACGTGGAATTCCTCCAGCCAGTAGATGGCGTTGGCGACCAGGAAGTTGCGCACCTCGGTGCGGCCGAAGTTGAACACGAGCGTGCCCCAGTCCGGCTGCTCGCCGAGCCGCGGGTCGGAATGCTCGTACAGCGGGGTGCCGTCGAACCGGGCCAGCGCCCACTCGTCCCGGGGGAAGTGCCCGGGCACCCAGTCCAGGATCACGCCGATGCCGGCCTGGTGCAGCGCGTCGACCAGGGTGCGGAAGTCATCCGGGTGGCCGAACCTGGACGTCGGCGCGTAGTACGAGGTGACCTGGTAGCCCCACGAGCCGCCGAACGGGTGCTCGGCCACGGGCAGGAACTCCACGTGCGTGAAGCCGAGGTCGGTGACGTACTCGACCAGCTGGGTGGCCAGGTCCCGGTAGGAAAGCCCGGGCCGCCACGAGGCGAGATGCACCTCGTAGATGCTCATCGGCGCCCGCACCGCCTGCCGGGTGCTTCGGGTCTCGATCCACGAGGCGTCCGCCCAGGAATGCCGGGAGGTGTACACCACCGACGCGGTGGCGGGCGGCTGCTCGGTGGCCTGGGCCAGCGGGTCGGCCTTGTCCCGCCACACCCCGTCCGGGCCGCAGACGGCGAACTTGTACCTGGCCCCGTCGGTCACGCCCGGCACGAACAGCTCCCACACGCCCACGCCGCCGAGCGAGCGCATCGGGTAGGCGCGGCCGTCCCAGTAGTTGAAGTCGCCGGTCACGCGGACCCCGCGGGCGTTCGGGGCCCAGACCGCGAACGAGGTTCCTGTCGTCTGGCCGATCTCGCGGACGTGCGCGCCGAGCACCCGCCACAGTTCCTCGTGCCGGCCCTCGCCCATCAGGTACAGGTCGAACTCGCTCAGCGTGGGCAGGTACCGGTACGGGTCGTCGACGGTCGACTCCGAGCCAGCGTAGGTGGTGGCGATCTTGTACTCCGGTACCTTCTCCTCCGGCAGCGTGACGGCGAAGACCCCTTGGTGCAGGTGTTCCATCGGGAACCTGCGGCCGTCCTCGAGCAGCAGCGTGACCGTCGTGGCCATCGGCCGCAGCGCCCGGACGACGATGCCGCCGTCCGGGCCCGGGTGCGCGCCCAGCACCGAGTGCGGGTCGTGGTGGTGTCCGGCGATGACCCGTTCGATCTCGCCCAGGCTCAGTTCACTATGTGTCATGTCCGCAATTCGGCGATAGATTCCAGTGGAATGGACAGCCAGGTCGGCCGGTTCCTGGCTTCATATATGACCTCGTACACGGCCTTGTCAAGCAGCATGGCCCGGAGCAGCACCGAGTTCCGCGCCGGGTCCGGGCCGCCGGCCGCCGCGTAGCCCGCGCAGAACGCGTCCGCGTTCCGCCGCACCCAGCCGGCCGCCATCGGGGCCAGCCGGTCCGCGTCCGGGCGGGCGAGCAGCTGGTGCCTGGCCGCGTAGTCGAACGAGCGGAGCATGCCGGCCACGTCCCGCAGCGGGGAGGACCTGGCCCGGCGCTGCGCCAGCGAGCTGGCGGGCTCCCCCTCGAAGTCGAGCACGACCCAGCCGGTCTGGGTCCGCATCGCCTGACCCAGGTGGTAGTCGCCGTGTACCCGCTGGACCGGCACCGGATCGGTCAGCTTGGCCAGCTGAGAGTACGCCTCGCCGATCATGTCCACGTGCCTGGCCAGCTCGGGGACGGCCGCGGCGGCGAGGTCGAGCCGCCCGGACATCTGCTCGGCCAGCTCGCGGATCGCCTCGGTCTCGAGCCAGGACCGGCCGAACGCCGCGGCCAGCTCCCGGTGGACCTGGGCGGTCGCGGCGCCCAGCCGCTCGGCCTCGCCGGCGAAGTCGCCGCCGACCTCGCCGGCCAGCGCGCCCTCGGTCGCGTACAGGTCGCGCACGCTGGCCGCGGCCAGCGACCAGCCGTCCGAGGCGGCCCGCAGGTACCTGGACACGATGGCCAGCACGGTGCTCGTGCCGTCCATCGTGGTCTCGACCCAGCCGTAAGGCTCGGCGATGTGCTGGGAGCCGAGCTGGGCCAGCGCCAGGGCCACCTCCAGGTCCGGGTTCGGTCCCGGGGTGGCCCGGCGGAACACCTTCATGATGGCGGACTCGCCGAACACCAGGCTGGTGTTGCTCTGCTCGCCGGTGAGCACCAGGCTGTCCATGCTGGCGTCGTCGGCCCAGCCGATCTCCGTCCCAGGGACCCGGCGGAACCGCAGCGGGCCGACGGTCCGGTCGGCCACGATCGAGTCGAGCAGCATCCGGGTCAGCGCGCTGTCGTGCAGGCCGTCGTAGATCTCCATGCCCGCATCGGTGCCGATCCGCACGTGCCGCAGCCGGGACGGGAGCCGGGCCCGCCTGCCGATGAAGACCTGGTAGCAATCGGAGGCCGCGCCGTGCGAGACGGTGACGAACAGGTGCCGCAGGCCGGGGTCACCGGGGATGATCTCGGTGTCGGCCGCGACCGCGAAGTCATGGATGGTTCGCCCCTTGCCCGCGAACCATCGCTGCTTGACCAGCCAAGTTGCCAGTGTGTCTTCAAACGTCATGAGCTTGGCATACTCCCTCCCCCGGCATTATCCAGGCAAACCCGGTCAGCGTCGTTTTGTCGTGTCCGGACATTCCCGGCGGCGGGCCAGAACGCGGGTCACTGGCTCTTGGTCGAGCGGTCCTCCCGGGCGGCGGGCAGCTGGAACCAGTAGAACCCGTGCCCGGGCAGCGTCAGCAGGTAGCTGAGCTCGCCGATCCGGGGAAAGACCACCCCGCCCATGCACTCCACCGGCGTGACCCCCATGAACCGGCGCAGGTCAAGTTCCACCGGCTGCGGGAACCTGGACAGGTTGTTGACGCACAAGATCCGGTCCGAGCCGTCGGAGTCGCCCTCGGCCGATTTGTCGGGCACCCGGACAAAGGCCAGCACGGACGGGTTGGAGGAGGTCAGCTCCTCGTACACCCCGGTGCCGAAGACCGGGTGCCGCTTGCGGATCTCGATCACCCGCCTGGTCCAGTGCAGGAACGAGGCCGGGTTGCGCTGCTGGGCCTCGACGTTCAGCGCCTGGTAGCCGTACAGCGCGTCCATGATCGGCGGCAGGTAGAGCCGCTGCGGGTCGCTCTGGGAGAAGCCGCCGTTGCGGTCCGGGGTCCACTGCATCGGGGTCCGGACGCCGTCCCTGTCGCCCAGCCAGATGTTGTCGCCCATGCCGATCTCGTCGCCGTAGTACAGCACCGGCGAGCCGGGCAGCGACAGCAGCAGCGCGGTGAACAGCTCGAGCTGGTTCCTGTCCGCGTCGAGCAGCGGGGCCAGCCGCCGCCTGATCCCGATGTTGGCCTTCATCCGGGGATCCTTGGCGTACTCGGTGTACATGTAGTCACGCTCGTCGTCGGTGACCATCTCGAGCGTGAGCTCGTCGTGGTTGCGCAGGAAGATGCCCCACTGGCAGCTGGCCGGGATGGCCGGGGTCTGGGCCAGGATCTCCGAGATCGGGTAGCGCTGCTCGCGCCGCACCGCCATGAAGATCCGCGGCATCAGCGGGAAGTGGAACGCCATGTGGCACTCGTCGCCGCCGACCTCGGCGTCACCGAAGTACTCGATCACGTCGGCCGGCCACTGGTTGGCCTCGGCCAGCAGGACGGTATCGGGGTAGAGCTTGTCGATCTCGCTCCTGATCCGCTTCAGGTACTCGTGGGTTTCCTTGAGGTTCTCGCAGTTGGTGCCCTCGCGCTCGTACAGGTAGGGCACCGCGTCCAGCCGGAAGCCGTCGATGCCCAGGTCGAGCCAGAACCGGAGCACCTCGATCATCGCGTCCTGGACCCGGGGGTTCTCGAAGTTCAGGTCCGGCTGGTGGGAGAAGAACCGGTGCCAGAAGTACTGGCCGCGGACCGGGTCGTAGGTCCAGTTGGACTGCTCGGTGTCGACGAAGATGACCCGCGCCCCCGAGTACTGGTCGTCGGTGTCCGACCACACGTAGAAGTCGCCGAACGGCCCGTCCGGATCCGACCGCGAGGCCTGGAACCACGGGTGCTGATCCGAGGTGTGGTTCATGACCAGGTCGGCGATGACCCTGATGCCGCGCTTGTGCGCCTCGTCGACGAGATCGACGAAGTCGCCGATGTTCCCGTACTCGCCGAGCACGGACATGAAGTCGGAGATGTCGTAGCCGCCGTCACGCAGCGGGGAGGTGTAGATCGGCAGCAGCCAGATGCAGTCGATGCCGAGCCATTCCAGGTAGTCCAGCCGGGAGATCAGCCCGCGCAGGTCGCCGGTGCCGTCGCCGGTGGAGTCCTGGAACCCGCGGACCAGGACCTCGTAGAACACCGCGCGCCGGTACCACTCCGGGTCACCCGGGGTGTTGAACGAGTCGGCAATCGCCTCGTGATGTTCGGACACGGCGAGATCTCCTGGGTCTTACGGGGCCGACGGCGTGACGGTGAAGATGTGGGCGGGCCGGTACATCGGGTCGAGGCGTACGTAATTAGCCTGCCCCCAGCGGAAGGATTCGCCGGTAAGCTCATCCGTCACGGTGAACTCGCGGTCCACGCCAAGGGCCGACAGGTCAAGCCAGACCGTGGCTTCCCTGGTCTGGTGCGGGTCGAGGTTGATGACGACCAGGACGGTGTCGCTGGTCTGCGGCCTGCCGTGAATCTTAATCGCCCGTTTGGAAAAACACATCAGTTCAGGCTGGTCAACGTGGTGAAACCGTAGATTCCTGAGTTGGTGCAAGGCCGGGTGGGCGCGCCGGATTCCGTTGAGCTCGGTGATGTAGTCGGAGATGCCCACGCCATCGCGGGCGGCGGCTTCCCAGTCGCGCGGTCGGTACTGGTACTTCTCTGAATCCATGTATTCCTCGCTGCCGGGCCTCAGCGGTACGTTTTCGCACAGTTCGTACCCAGAATAGATCCCCCAGGTCGGGGACAGCATGGCCGCCAGCACGGCCCGGATCTTGAACGCGGGCACCCCGCCGTGCTGGAGGTACTCGGTCAAGATGTCCTGGGTGTTGGTGAAGAAGTTCGGCCGCATGTACGGGGCCGTCTCCGCCGCCAGCTCGCGCAGGTACTCGGTCAGTTCCCACGCGTTGTTTCGCCAGGTGAAGTAGGTGTAGGACTGGTGGAACCCGATCTTGCCCAGGGTCCGCATCATGGCCGGCCTGGTGAACGCCTCGGCCAGGAAAAGCACGTCCGGGTCGGTGCCGCGGACCTGGGCCAGCAGCCATTCCCAGAACCGCAGCGGCTTGGTGTGCGGGTTGTCCACGCGGAAGATCCGCACCCCGTGGGCCATCCACAGCCGGACGATGCGGAGCATCTCGGCGTAGATCCCGGCGGGGTCGTTGTCGAAGTTCAGCGGGTAGATGTCCTGGTACTTCTTCGGCGGGTTCTCGGCGTAGGCGATCGAGCCGTCCGCCCGGGTGGTGAACCACTGCGGGTGCGCGGTCACCCACGGGTGGTCGGGCGAGGCCTGCAGGGCCAGGTCGAGCGCGATCTCCAGGCCGACCTCGCGGGCCCGGGCCACGAACGCGTCGAAATCCTCGAACGTGCCCAGGTCGGGGTGGATGCTGTCATGGCCGCCGTCCGGCGACCCGATCGCCCACGGCGAGCCAGGATCCCCCTCGGCCGGGGACAGCGTGTTGTTCCTGCCCTTGCGGAACGTGGTCCCGATCGGGTGCACCGGCGGCAGGTAGACCACGTCGAACCCCATCGCGGCGATCGGCTCGAGCCGCTTGGCCGCGGACCGCAGCGTGCCCGAGGCCGGCGGACGCCGTCCCATTGGGTCAATCTGAACCCCTTCGGAGCGGGGAAAGAACTCATACCACGAGCCGTACAGGGCCCGTTCCCTGTCCACCTGCACGGTCAGCGGCCGGGACCTGGTGATCAGCTCACGCAGCGGCCAGATGTCGCAGATCGCGGTGATCTGCGCGTCCTCGGTGGCCGCGAGCCGGTCCCACGGCGTCAGCCCGTGATCACGCAGAGTAGCCACTAGTTGGCGCAGCGCGGTACGGGCGGCCGCCGGGCGGCTGGCCCCTGGCGGCTGCGGGATCTTCCGCGAGAGCCGCTCGTACAGCAGCGCGCCCTCGGTGAGCATCAGCTCCACGTCCTGGCCCGCCGGGATCTTGATCGCGGCGTCGTGGTGCCAGCTCGCGATGGGGTCGGCCCAGGATTCCACGTGAAACCGCCACAGCCCCTCCCGGGGCATGGTCACCTCCGCGCCCCACCGGTCGGTGCCGGGAACGAGCATCCGCATCAGGTTCAGCGGGCCGGTCTTGCGGTCCGGATCCCGCAGCACCACGCCGGCGCTGATGATGCCGTGCCCCTCGCGGAAAATGGTCGCGCTGACCTCGAAGCTCTCGCCTGCGACGGCCTTGGCCGGGCGGCGCCCGCAGTCCACCGCCGGCTCCACGTCAAGGATCGGGATTCGTCCAATCACCCCCGTCACGCTACCGACTTCGGGGCACTTCATGCCAGCGCGGGCGGGGGGTAAGAAAAGCGTGGCTCAACCCCGGCCGGGAAGGGAACATGACGGGCTGGTTAAACCAAAGTTCGTTAGGTAAAATTCAATTCTTTTTTCCGAACGGGCCTTGGTATCAGCCGGCCGCCTCCCCGGGGCCGGTTGGGCGTTGCCGCGGTAAACCCACTAGGGTCTGCCCGTGAGAGCGATACGCCGATTCACCGTCCGCGTCACCTTGCCCGAGCCGCTGGCCCCGCTGCACGACCTGATGCTGAACCTCCGCTGGTCCTGGCACACCCAGGCCGCCGAGCTGTTCGCGTCCATCGATCCCGCGGCCTGGCAGGCCAGCGGCGGTGATCCGATCGCGATGCTCAGCCTGCTGCCGGCCACCCGGATCACCGCGCTCGCGGCCGACGAGGATTTCCTCGCCCGGCTGGCCGAGGCCGGCCGGGACCTGCGCCAGTACCTGGCCGAGCCGCGCTGGTACTCAGCCGCGGGCTCGCCGGGGGGCACCGGGCCGGCCGCGGTCGCCTACTTCTCCCCGGAGTACGGCATCACCGCCGCGCTGCCGCAGTACTCAGGCGGCCTGGGCATCCTGGCCGGTGACCACCTGAAGTCGGCCAGCGACCTCGGCGTCCCGCTGATCGCGGTCGGGCTGCTGTACCGGCACGGTTACTTCACCCAGTCGCTGTCCGCCGACGGCTGGCAGGCCGAGCGCTACCCGGCCGGCGACCCGAACGGGCTGCCGCTTGAGCTGCTCCGCGACGCAGGTGGCGTCCCGGTGCGGATCGCGGTCGCCCTGGCCGCGGGCCGGCTGCTGTCCGCCCAGGTCTGGGTGGCCCAGGTGGGGCGGGTGCCGCTGCTGCTGCTCGACTCCTACACCGAGGAGAACGACGCCGACCTGCGCGAGGTCACCGACCGGCTGTACGGCGGCGGCAGCGAGCACAGGCTCCGCCAGGAGCTGCTGCTCGGCATCGGCGGGGTGCGCGCGGTCCGGGCGTTCTGCACGCTGCGCGGGCACCCCTCGCCCGAGGTGTTCCACACCAACGAGGGGCACGCCGGGTTCCTCGGCCTGGAGCGGATCCGCGAGTACGCCGGGCAGGGGCTGAGCTTCGACGAGGCGATCGAGGTCGGCCGGGCCGGCACCGTGTTCACCACCCACACGCCGGTCCCGGCGGGCATCGACAGGTTCGAGCGCAGCCTGATCGCCGCGCACTTCGCCGACGACCCGCTGCTGCCGACCGAGCGGCTGCTCGCGCTGGGCGCGGAGACCTACCCGGGCGGCGACCCCGACGTGTTCAACATGGCCGTGATGGGCATGCGGCTGGCCCAGCGGGTCAACGGCGTCTCCAAGCTGCACGGCCAGGTCAGCCGGGAGATGTTCGCCGGCCTTTGGCCCGGGTTCGACACCCGCGAGGTGCCCATCACCTCGGTCACCAACGGCGTGCACACCCCCACCTGGGTCGCGCCCGAGATCCTCTCCCTGACCGGGCCCGCGGCGGACTGGGAGCAGGCCGCGGCCGCGCCGGCCGAGGTGCTCTGGGAGGCCAGGCACGTGCTGCGGACCCGGCTCGTGACGCAGACCCGGCGGCGGCTGCGCGCGTCCTGGCGCCAGCGCGGCGCCTCGGACGCCGAACTGACCTGGATCGACGACGTGCTCGACGAGAACGTGCTGACGATCGGGTTCGCCCGGCGGGTGCCGTCGTACAAGCGGCTCACGCTCATGCTGAACGATCGCGCGCAGCTCAGCCGGCTGCTGAACGACCCGGCCCAGCCGCTGCAGATCGTGGTGGCGGGCAAGGCCCACCCCGCCGACGAGGGCGGCAAGGCGCTGATCCAGCAGATGGTCCAGTTCAGCGACTCCGCGGACGTGCGGCGCCGGATCGTGTTCCTGCCCGACTACGACATGGCCATGGCGCACGCCCTGGTGCAGGGCTGCGACGTCTGGCTGAACAACCCGCTGCGGCCGCTTGAGGCGTGCGGCACCTCGGGCATGAAGGCGGCGCTGAACGGCGGGCTGAACGTCTCGGTGCGAGACGGCTGGTGGGACGAGTGGTACGACGGCGGGAACGGCTGGGACATCCCGTCCGCCGACGGCGTGGCCGACCAGGGCCGCCGCGACGAGCTCGAGGCCACCGCCCTGTACGAGCTGCTGGCCAAGTCGGTGGCCCCGCTGTTCTACGACCGCGACTCAGACGGCACCCCGCAGCGCTGGGTGGACCGGATCAGGCACACGCTGCGCTCGCTCGGGCCGAAGGTCCAGGCCGAGCGGATGGTCAGGGAGTACGTGTCGACCCTGTACGTGCCGGCCGCGGCCGCCTCCCGGGCGCTGGCCGCGGACGACGGGCGCGGCGACGGTCACGGCGCCGGTCACGGTGGCGGCCACGGTGCCTTCGGCCCGGCCAGGGAGCTGGCGGCCTGGAAGAAGCGCGTGGTGCAGGTGTGGCCCGAGGTGCGGGTCGAGCACGTGGAGTCAGAAGCCGCCGGGTCGACCGGTCAGCGCCTGGGCTCGGCCCTGGTGGTCCGGGTCGCGGTGGCGCTCGGCCGGCTCACCCCGGACGACGTGAGGGTGGAGGTGGTCTACGGCCGCCCCGACGACGAAGATGAGATCGTCTTGCCCAGTTATGTGCTGCTGACCCCGGAAAGCTCATCCGGGGGCCTGGTGCGCTATACCGGTGAGGTCTCGCTCGACCAGCCGGGGTCGTTCGGGTATACGGTGCGGGTGCTGCCTTCGCATCCGCTGCTCGCCAGCCGGGCCGAGCTCGGGCTCGTCACCTACCCGCAGGCCCCGGCCGGCCTGACCAACGGAGACCTGCGTTAGAGAAGAGGATCCTGATGGCTGAGTTCGTCCGACTGGAAATCGATGATGGCATCGGCACGATCCGGCTGGACCGGCCGCCGGTCAACGCGCTGAACGATCAGCTGACCGGCGAGCTCGCCGAGGTCGCGGCGCA